>FLOH01000185.1_pt1 | contig 170016 bp, 150 predicted proteins | sample 756751 | NCBI WGS metagenome assembly FLOH01 (sample SAMEA4026879, study PRJEB14308) | marine metagenome | biome: coastal water; material: water | depth 74 m | reverse complement strand
GCCATGACGGGCTTTCTGCAAGTGATTCTGAAGGGTGTCCCCGGCGAGGCCTACAACATCGGCAATCCGAAGCCGGAAATCTCCATGGTCGAGCTGGTCAAACGCATCGAGGCGTTATCGCCCGGCCCGGTCGCCTACAACATCGTCGAATATCCCGACAGCTACCCCGCCGATGAGCCGAACCGGCGCGCCCCCGATATCCGCAAAGCCAAGCTGCAATTGAACTTCGAGCCGACCGTCGGCCTCGATGAAGGCCTCAAGCGCTTCCTCGATTGGGCCGACGACGTTTATACCGGCGAGCAGTAATGCTCTGCTTTGCGTCGCTCGGTGAATGCGCCGAACGTTTTGCAGATGACATCGCAGGCTGCCTGAGCGAGGCAATCGCGACCCGTGGGCAGGCATCCCTTGGCGTTTCGGGCGGTAAAACGCCGCAACATTTATTTCCGGTTCTTGCGCAAAAAAAAGTGGCTTGGGAACGGGTCTGCGTCACCTTGATTGATGAGCGTTGGGTCGCACCGGGTCACCCCGACAGCAACGAAGGCCTGGCCCGCCGCCTGTTGATGCAGGGGCCAGCGGCCAAGGCGCGTTTCATCGGTATGAAAACAGACCACACGAACCCCGTTGATGCACAGGCGGATGTCGAGCAGGCTCTGGCGAGCGTGGGCTGGCCTCTGGACGCAGCTTTCCTGGGCATGGGCGAAGACGGGCATATCGCTTCTTTATTCCCTGACCAGGAGAACTGGCAGGATGCCCCTGGACGGGTTTTGGCCGTTGCCGGTAACCTGGAACGACAGCCGAGAATGAGTCTGACCCCGGCGGCACTGCTCGATAGCCGCCATATTTTTCTGGTTATCGCCGGGCCGCAAAAGCGGGCACTCTATGACGCCGCGCTGAAGCCCGGCCCCATTGGCGCGTTGCCTATTCGCCTGATCCTGCATCAGAGCCAGATTCCGGTGACGCTTTACGCCGTCGATTAAATGCGGTGGAAGCGCCATTTGATCTGGGCGCCATCGCCATGCAGGGGCCCGCTAATGATAATCTGCTCGCAGCGTCTGGGCTCGCTATGGCCACTCAGGTATATGCTTTCTTCCAGGGCAATGCTGCCGCCTGAGGCCTGAAACTGCCAGCCCGCACCACCGGCAAGTTTTAACAGGACGGCGGAACGTCCTTGAACCTGGGAGGCGTGAACGCCGGGGTGCAGGTGAAAGCGGACGCGAAAGCTCTTACCGCCCGAACCTTCGATTAAGTCCTCGCCCCTGAAATCTTCACCCGTCGCGTCGAGAAAAAACTTGCGCCGGTGAATAACGCCAATGCTTTTGCTGTAGCCATCGTGAGAGGTTTCCAGCCAGACAGCGCCGTCGGCCTCGCGCCGTGTGCATTCAACCCTTGAAGGTCCATAGGCCAGGGAGCCATCCGGGTTGAATTGGGCCGAGTCGGTATCATCGACAGACAGGGTCGAGTGGGCAGCGGTAGCCCGCATGGCGGCATGCCATCTTTGGCCTTCGCTACTGGCCGCGCCGCAATTAACCACCAGTCGGTCCTTACCGACGCTCATTTCAAAACTGAGCGTCCCGGCGTGGACGGTGGCAAAAGCATTTGTCGGTTTGCCGGTGTCGGCGATGACCACCGTTTTTCCGGCGGCGAGTCTTTGAAAACCACTATGCGGGGCGCTGGTCAGGGCCTTGCCGCGCACGCCGGTATCGCCGAGCACTCTATCGATGAATGTCCGGTCTTCCTTGAAGCCGCCATTGAACAGGACCAGCCCGCCATCGCCGTGGCGCAAGGCCCGCAGCATCGGCGTCATCCTGTCGATGACACCCTGCAAGTCGAGCGGCACTTCGACATGGGCGGCCAGCAGTAAGGCGCGAATTTGCGTGAAGCGTGAGAGCACATCGAGCAGACGTGACGGGTTGCGTTCTATATGACCGCCATCGGGGAATACCTGGGCGTGGATTTCCTTGCCAAGTTGGTCGAGGGATTGATCGAGCAGGGTCTCGGCTCCAGGCAGACAGATGGCGGCGAAAACAAGACCCTGTATGGCCTTGAATTTTCGCGCGTCGGCGGGGCTTTGGGGGCAGCTTCGAGCGAGGTGGCGGGCTTGAATCATGGCCATCTCAAGCAATAGGGATTTGGTGTTGTCCTGATCGACCGTCAGAAATTCGTAAAATGTCAACCAGGCGCTCAAGCGTTCGCCCAGGATATCGGGGCGCCATGACAGTTCATGCCATTTCCGATTGTGCTCGATCCACCCTGTAAGCAAGGAGCCGGCGCGGGCGCGGGCTTCCTCGCTGCCACAGGCAAATAGATCGGCAAGCCAGGAAAACCCGTGTAAATCGGCAAGTTGTTGCGGATGGTCAAGGACCAGGGTCCAGGGGTCCGGGCCTAATTGGGCGCGATGATGAGCGAGATTGAAGGTGCCGCCTAAAATCGCCCGCCCGACGTCAGGATCACCGAGTCGGTAAGCCTGCGGCGACAGGCGCAGGGTCGCGGGCGTGCGTCCCTTAAGCGAAATGCGATAGAACGGGCTGGCGTACAGCAAATTTCGCAGAACGGATGTTAACCCTCGGTTTTTCAATGGTCCATCGATCATGCTCTTGAGCCTCGGGGAGGGCGCGAATCGCCGTGCAACCCGTCTTTACGTTTGGTAGCAGTTTAGCGGATTTTGGGCAAGCCGGGCAGATTGGCCCCAAGCGGCGCGGCAAGGCCTGGCCGTCACGCTGCGGCGATAATGGCTGTTAGCTGCGCACAAGGCGGGCGGCAAAAAATCCGTCCATGCCGCCGTGCTCCCCAAGATGGTTCGGCAGGGTGCGCAGGACGCCTTCTCCGGTGATCAGTTCGGGCATGCCGCCGACCTCATCGGGCGTGATCGGTTGCAGTTGGAAAGACGGGTGTTCGAGAAGAATTCTTTCGAGCAGTTCCGGCCCTTCCTCGGGTTGTAGCGAGCAGGTGCAAAAGACGATCTTGCCGCCCGGCTTGACCATATGGAGGGCACCCTCAAACAGGCTGTGCTGGGCACCGCTCAAGCTTTCAACATCGGAATATTTTTTAAGGTACGAAATATCAGGATGGCGGCGGATGGTGCCGGTTGCCGAGCATGGCGCGTCGAGGAGCACGGCGTCGGCTTGCTCCGCAGGCTTCCAAATGTTGGCATCGGCACAAACGGCTTCGACGCTCAAGTTCAGGCGCGTCATATTTTGTTGCAGGCGCTCAAGCCGTTTGGCCGAACGCTCGACGGCGGTGACCCGGGCACCGCGGGACAATAATTGCGCCGTCTTGCCGCCGGGGGCCGCGCACAGGTCAATGACATGCTTGCCCTTAACGTCGCCCAGCAAAAGCGCCGGTAAGGAGGCGGCGGTATCCTGCACCCACCAGGCTCCTTCGTCGAAGCCGGGAAGCGCGGTGACATTGCCGCCAATGGTCATGCGTAACGAGCCCGTCGGCAGAATGGTCGCCTGCAGGGCCTTGGCCCAGATTTCAGGGTCGCTTTTGACGGAAATGTCCAGCGGCGGTTCATTTAAGTGGGCCTCGGCGATTTTGCGGCCTGTCGCCTTACCGTAAGCCTGTTGCCAGCTATCCCACAACCAGTCGGGCGTATTGAGGCGCGCCGCATCCTGGGCTGCGATAAGTTTTTCGCCCTCGCGGGTCAGCCTGCGCATGATCGCGTTGACCAGCTTCTTGTAGGCTGGCAGATCAATCCCGTCGAGCAGCGAGACGGTGGTGTCGACGGCGGCATGGGCCGGGATGTTGAGGAAGAACAATTGGCAGATGCCAAGCCTTAGAACATCGCGAACGGCAACGGCGCGCCGGGGCAGCGGGCGTTCCATGCAAATGCCGATCAACTGATCGATCTGGCCGAGCCTGCGCAAGGTCGTCGCCGAAAGATTTCTGGCGAAGGCGCGTTCTCGCGGCTCCAGAGAGGCAAAGCCCGCATGCCCCTCAAGGACTTCATCAAGGGGCCTGTGTCGCTTAAGAACGGCGCTGATCAGGTCGAGTGCAACGGTGCGGGTAGAGGCTGATGGTATGGTCATGGCCCTTACATGCCGTAAAGGCGTTGCTTGTGCAATGCCCTAAGTGCTTCAATTGTGATTGGCTATTACTTTTAAGAAACGGAACAAGTTGCCATGAGCGAACAAAAAACACCCGTAGCAGAACCTGAAACGCTTGAGGGAATGCCCCCAAGCCCTGAAAAAATGACGCAAACCAAGGAAGAAACCGGTGGTCCGCAAGGCCCGGAGCCGACGCGCTATGGTGATTGGGAACGCAAAGGCCGCTGCGTCGATTTTTAGGGCGCTTAAGCACCATAGAGATTCTAACACTTGCTCACGCCCTGTAAGTACGGCATCTTTTTATCATGGCAATAATGAAAGATATGATTGATTGGTTGGTCACCCCGCCCGGCAGTGCAGGCGCAAGTCAGCACCCGGTGACACCCAATCAGTTCGTCCCCGCCCACCTTGCCCGGCAACCGTCGATTAGCGTTTTGGTTTGCGATTTTGATGGCTTGGACGGGCGCGATATTAGCCAACGAATCGTCAATGACTTAAGTAAAAATTCCGGAGTTTTGGTCCAGCATCTCGCCAAGAAACTGAAGGCCACAGGGAAGGGAACCCTGGTTGAACGCCTTGTTGCGGCGGCGGGAGCTGGGCGCAAATGGCTGGTTGAGGCGGGTGCCGATATTTTATTGTGGGGAGAGATCCTCCCCGGAAACCAGGGCATCAAAATCCGCTTCCTGTGCGCCACCGCCGATGCCGATACCCAGCCGGGAAGCATTGGCCTGGGCGATACTCTGGAACTGAGCGTCGCTTACGAAGCGGAAATGGCTGGCGTTATTCATGCCGTCGTACTGGCCGCCATTGGACCGCGCAAGTCCGGTCCACAGCGCGAGGAGTTGGCGGACCTGTTAAGCGGTCCGGCCGATAAGATGAACGCTTATATCGATACCCCGCCCGCTGACCTGGATGCCTCGGCCCTGGCCTCTGTGATGACGGCTATAGGCAATGTTTTGGGCTCGATGTGGCGTTTGAATGGGCAACCAGTTCTGCTTGATCGGGCCATCCAGGCCTATAAACAGGCTCTGACGCAGGATTATGACAAGGAGAATCCGCTGAACTGGGCATTGACCCAGAACCAGTTTGCCGCCGCCCTGCAGGCACAGGCGACGCGCGATAAAGACCCGGCTCCGCTAAGGGCTGCGGCGGATGCCTATCTCGCCGTGGCTGCGGCACTCGGGGCCCACCTGCATGTCAATGACTGGGCCCTGGCGCAGATTCATTTTGCCGATGTACAGATTAAATTGTCGAATTACGGTGACCCCGTTCAACATTTGCAAAAAGCCAGCGAGGCCTATCAGCAGGCGCTTAAAGTGTTCACCCGCCAAACCATGCCCGGTCCGTGGTCGGAATTGATGAACCAGCTGGGCGTCGCCTTGATGCGTATGGGCGAGAACGTTGGTGGCGACAGGGTCCTGGAGCAATCAGCGGCTTGTTTCCGCAAATCCCTGGAAGTCCGTAGGCGTGAGATCGCACCATTACTCTGGGCCCAGACAGCCAACAATCTGGGTGCCGTCGCCTTTACATTATACCGCCGAAAAGAAAACCCGGCGGCCCTGCATGAAGCCGCCGCCTGCTTCAAAGGCGCAGTAGAGATCTACACCCAGCACGGCCGTAACGATAAGGCCAACGTGGCGCAGCGCAATCTTGATAAAATCAAGGAAATTCAACAAACCATCACAAATCCTTGAAATTTATGACAGGGGATATAGGGGCGAGGGTTGTTCGCCCGCGCACCAGCGCTGCCAGATAAGCCGGTAAGATTTCTCGACATCTTGGGGAAAGCGGAAGTAAACGTCCGAAACCCGCTTGCGCAATTGCTGGCGTATATGCGCCAACTGTTCAGTCTGCCCCGCCCACTGGAGTGCGATGGCGTGGTATTGCTCAAGGTCGCGGGCGACCCAGTCCTCCAGGCCGACGGGACTTTCGACACAATCGATGATGCGGCCACCAGCCTTGTTTTTGTCGGCCAGCCCGATAACGGGAACCCCCATCCATAGGCTATCCATGGTCGTAATGCCGCCGCCATGGGGGAAGGTATCGAGGACCATATCGACACGGTTATGGGCTTCCAGATGTTCGCGTTGCTCCGTTTTGCCGAGAAGGATCAGGCGCTCTTCGCCAATGCCGAGATGTGAAAATGTGTCCTTGATTTTTTGTCTGTCGGCGGGCGCGTCGAGTTCCCGGTATTTAAGCAACAAGCGGGAGCCGGGAACATCGCGCAGAATGCGCACCCACATGGCGAAAACGTCATCAGAGGTTTTGCTGAACCGGCCAAGAAAGCCAAAGGTGATGAAGCCGTTTTGCAAACACGGCGGTGGTGCCAATGGCGGCGTACTGATCGGTTCTGTGAACCCGAAGAAGGTATCCAGATAAATAGGCTGCTCGGGGTAGATGCTTTCTTCATCTGCGGGCGTCAGTCGGTCCGTGGTCAGGCGGTAGTCGATCGTCGAAACCCCCGGTGCCAAATGGCCGATGCCGCTGATCTGCAGGGGTGCCGGTTTATGGCCGAAAACCATCAGGCGGTTGCCACGGGTGTGACCGGAAAGATCGACGAGAATGTCGATGGCGTCAGCGCGGATGGTGTCGGCCAGCTCTTCGTCGCTGATATTTCTGATAGCGCGCCAGTCGGTGGCGGCGTTTTGCAAAACCGCGCTGATAGGGTCACTTAAAATGGTGGCGTCGTAGCAGATCACCTGGAAGTTTTGCCGATCAAAATCCATCAGTAAGGGGCCGAACCCCAAGTGGGCTGAATGATGGCGGAAGTCGGCCGAGACATAGCCAATGCGTAAAGGGCGTTCGCGGTCACGATTGTTGGTATGGGGCTTTATGTTCGCAGCCTGGGGCAGGATGAAGGCGTTATCCCAGAGTTTGCGCTCGGCCTGTTGGGCGCTCTGGCCTAAGTCCGCAATGAAGTCCTGAAGGAAGATCAGATTACTGTGTGCCTCGTGGTTGTCGGGCTTTAAGGCGAGTGCCTTACGGAAACTGGCGGTGGCCCCCTTCATTTTGCCGACGCTATGAAGGGCATTGCCAAGATTGTAGTGGGCATCGGCGTAATCGGGCATTATGGCGAGGGCTTTGCGATAACACTCTACGGCCTCACCTGGTTTATTGAGCTCATTTAGGGTCACCCCAAGATTGCTATGGGCTTGGGCGTAAGCGGGGTTAATGGCCAGGACTTTGTGATAGCTTTCCACGGCCTCATCAAGTTTGTTCAATGCTTTCAGGGTATTGCCAAGATTGTAATGGGCCTCAAGGTAATCGGGCTTAATAGCCAGGGCTAAGCGAAAGCTTTCCACGGCTGCATCAAACTGGTTCATTTCTTTCAGGGCATTGCCAATATTGTTATGGGCTTCAACGTAATGGGGGTTGATCGCCAGGGCATTGCGAAAACTTGCTATGGCCTCCGCGTATTTTTGTTGCTGGTTCAGGGCATTGCCAAGATTGACGTGGGCTTCGGCAAAACCGGGCCTGATGGCGAGGGCCGTATGATAGCATTCTATGGCCGCGTCCAGTTTGCCGAGCTCTTTCAGGGCAACCCCAAGATTGGTGTGTGCATCGGCGTAATCGGGCTTAAGGGTCAGGGCCTTGTCGTAGCTTTCGATGGCCTCATCGATTTTGTTTAGCGTTTTCAGTGTGTTGCCAAGGTTGAAATGGCCTTCGGCGTAATCGGGGTTGATGGCCAGGGCATTGCGATAGCTTGCGACGGCCTCGTCCAGTTTGTTCAGTTCGCTCAGCGCGTTGCCAAGATTGCTATGGGCATCGACGTAATCGGGCTTAAGGACGAGGGCTTTGCCGATCAGTTCAACGGCAGCGTCGAATTTTCCGACCTGAAGAGCAATCACCCCCAACAAATGCAAAGCGACAGGATGCTTGGGGTCAGCTTGCAAGACCTGCAGGTAAAGGCCTTCGGCCTTAGGCAAATCACCGGCATTATGCTGCTGCACGGCAAGGCTGAGGGTTTCCTGGATTGCATGCGCCTGTTGCCCAGGGGAACGGCTTAAGGACTTTCCGGACTTTGCGTTGCGGGCCGCTTTTTTGGCGAGTTTTTCCTGTCGACGTTTTTCAGCCCTGTTCATATTTTCACTATTCCCCCGGCAATGACCTTGAGAGCGCGTCTTTCATAACCGCCTGATCGTCAGCGGTTCTGGCGGTTCTCGATCAGGTCGTTGACGACGCCGGGGTCGGCCAGGGTCGAGGTGTCGCCCAGAGTAGCAAAGTCGTTTTCACCGATCTTGCGTAAAATGCGCCGCATGATTTTACCGGATCTTGTTTTCGGTAACCCCGGGGCCCATTGAATCCAGTCGGGCGAGGCGATGGGTCCGATCTCTTTCCTGACCCAGGCGACCAGCTCTTTTTTCAATTTATCGGTCGGCTCGACATGGGCGTTCAGGGTGACATAGGCATAGATGCCCTGCCCCTTGATGTCGTGCGGCGCGCCGACGACGGCGGCCTCGGCAACATCGGGGTGGGCGACCAGCGCACTTTCGACTTCCGCCGTTCCCATGCGATGGCCCGAAACGTTGATCACGTCATCGACGCGACCGGTGATCCAGTAGTAACCGTCTTCGTCGCGACGACAGCCGTCACCGGTGAAGTACTTGCCGGGATAGGTCGAAAAATAGGTCTGCACGAAGCGTTCATGATCGCCATAAACAGAGCGCATCTGACCGGGCCAGGAATCGACGATACACAGATTTCCCGATGTCGCACCTTCCAGGGTTTTGCCGTCGCCATCGACCAGTTCGGGCTGAATGCCGAAGAACGGCCTTGTCGCTGAACCGGGCTTCGTCGCGGTCGCCCCAGGCAGCGGCGTAATCATGATGCCGCCGGTTTCAGTCTGCCACCAGGTATCGACAATCGGGCAACGCCCTTCGCCGACAACGGTGTGATACCACATCCAGGCCTCCGGATTGATCGGCTCGCCAACCGTGCCGAGCAACCTTAGCGATTTTCTCGAGGTCTTCTTGACCGGTCCTTCGCCGTCGCGCATGAGGGCACGAATGGCCGTCGGTGCCGTGTAGAAAATATTGACGCTGTGTTTGTCGCAAACCTGCCACATGCGTGAACTATCAGGATAGGTCGGCAGGCCTTCGAACATCACGGTGATGGCACCGTTGGCCAGCGGTCCATAGACGATGTAGCTGTGACCGGTGACCCAGCCGACATCGGCGGTGCACCAGTAGACATCGCCGTCATGGTAATCGAAGACGTATTGATGGGTCATCGCGGCATAAACCATGTAGCCGCCGGTGGTGTGCAGGACACCCTTGGGCTGGCCGGTCGAGCCGGAGGTATAGAGAATGAACATCGGGTCTTCGGCGTTCATTTCCTCAGCCGGGCAATCGGCGGCGGCAGCGTCGCAGGCTTGCGTATAATGGACATCACGGCCCTCGACCCAGTTGACATCGGCACCGGTGCGATTGACGACAAACACGGTCTCAACGCCGGGGCAACCTTCAAGCGCCTTGTCGGTGTTGATTTTCAGCGGGATCGGCTTGCCGCCGCGCACGCCTTCATCGGCGGTAATCACGCAATTGGAATTACAGTCTCTGATGCGTCCGGCCAGGGCGTCGGGCGAAAAGCCGCCGAAAACGATAGAATGAATAGCGCCGATACGGGTACACGCCAGCATGGCGACGGCGGCTTCGGGAACCATCGGCATATAAAGGGTGACGACATCGCCCTTCTTGATGCTGCGGGCCTTCAAGGCGTTGGCGAAGCGGCAGACCTGTTCGTGCAGTTCCTTGTAGGTGATTTTTTTATCGACACTGGGGTCGTCGCCTTCCCAGATAATCGCGGTTTGATCGCCGCGTGTATCCAGGTGGCGGTCGAGGCAATTGACCGAGGCATTGAGGGTGCCGTCATAGAACCATTTGATCGAAACATCCGGGGCATTGAAGTTGACGTCCTTGACCTTGGTGTAGGGCTTGATCCAGTCGAGGCGCTTGCCCTGCTCGCCCCAAAAGCCTGAGTTGTCCTCGACGGACTGCTTGTACATCTCAAGGTACTTGGCGTTATCGGCCCACGCGGTCTCGGCTAATGCCGCCGGAACCGGGAATAATTCGTTATCTGACATGGTTTACGTGCCTCCCTGAATAATAATCATCGTTCCTGTGTTGCCCAGGAAACCAATGCGACAATGATTATCAAAAAAAACGGGGCGGGAAACAAGGGGCGATATTATTAGCTCAGATAAATCGCCCCATCGCGGATAGAAAAGGCGACCGGACGGAGGCTTTGCTCGGCGCAGGGACCAGAGACGCAGTAGCCGTCCTCGATCCTGAAAAGGGCACCGTGGGTGGAGCACAAAATCATCGATTTATCCGGATTGAGGAAGCGGCCCGGGGCAAAATCAAGCGGCGAGCCGATATGCGGGCAACTGTTCAGGTAGACGAAGGCACGCGGGCCTTGTCTGACGACGATGAAACTCTTCATCTGGCCGTCATGGCCGGCAAAGAAGCCGCCCGAGTCGCCGTCCTCGATATCGTCGAGGTCGCAAAGCTTGAACGGTTCAGCCATCAAGTCTGTGGCTCGAAAACCAGTTTCCAGGGTTTAATGACGACGCTTTCAAAGAGCCCCGCCTGGGCGTAAGGGTCGGCGGCGGCGAACGCTTCTGCCGCGGCGCGGTCGGGGAAATCGACAATCAGCAGCGAGCCGTTCATGCCCTGCCCGTCGTCATCAAGGGTTGGCCCTGCGGTATAAAGGTTGGCGCGGTGGCCTTTAAGGAAATCTACATGGGCCGGGCGGTTGTCGGCGCGAACCTGTGCCGCGCCTTGTTTGTCGGTGCAATGGATGATGAAATACATGGCAGTCTTCCTTAAGTCCTTGTCCGAAGTTAAATTGTTATCCCAGCGGATCTTCGGCGCCAACTGGCCGGGCCAGCAGGCTTTTGATCGTCGCGTCGATATCGGCGTTATTGTTGAGGATTTGATCCATGGCGGTGCATAGCGGCGCATCGACGCCGAGGCTTTCGGCCAGGCGCACGGCAGAAGATGCGGTAAACACACCTTCGCTTACCGAGGTCCGCGCCTTAAGAATATCTTCGAGCGTGCGGCCTTCACCCAAAGCGACGCCGAGCGAGAAATTCCGCGATTGCATGGCGTTGCAGGTCAGCGTCAGATCGCCGACACCCGACAGCCCGACCAGGGTTTCAGGGTCGGCCCCCTTGGCGTTGGCCAAGCGGGCGATTTCGGCAAGTCCCCGCGTGATAAAGGCGGCCCTGGCATTGTCGCCAAGCCCCCTGCCCGCAATAATGCCGCAACCAATGGCCAGAACGTTCTTGATCGCGCCGCCAAGTTCGGCACCGACAACATCGGCGCTGCGGTAGGCGCGAAAAGTCGGGGTGCCGATGGCCGTCGCCAAAGCCGTCGCCTGGGCCAAATCCTTCGAGGCCAGAATGATCGCCGTCGGCAGGCCGCGGGCGACCTCGATAGCGAAGGTCGGACCGGACAGGACGGCCAGGGTAACGCCGGGTAAGGTTTCGCCGCAGACCTCGCTCAGTAAAGCGCCGGTATTCTGCTCGATGCCCTTGGCGCAAATGACGCCAGGCACACCTTTGCGCCATGACGCGGCCATTTCTGTGGTCGCGGCGCGCATGAATTGCGCCGGCATGACCAGCAGCACGGCGTCGCAAGCGGTGATGTCTTTAAAGTCGGTGGTCGCCTTAATCTCTTTGTCGAGCGCAATGCCGGGCAAAAAGCGACTGTTCTCATGGCTTTTATTAATAGCCTCGACGACATCGGCCTCGTGGGCCTGAATAATGACATCGCGCCCGGCCCGCCTGAGTGTCGTGGCCAAAGCCGTGCCCCAGGCCCCGGCCCCGGCAATACCGATTTTCTGGATTATCTTGCTCATAGGATTGTTATGGCCTCTTGCCGGTTTACATTCAAGCCTTGGCCCCGGCTGCGGCGGCGTCCGGATCGAGCGGCCAGCGTGGGCGCGGGCGATAATCCAGATTGTCCTGGGCCGCGTCAAGACCCAGCGCCTTGATCCGCTCAATCCCCGCCCAGGCAATCATCGCCGCATTGTCCGTGCACAGGTTAATCGGCGGGGCGACAAGATCGACCGAGCGCTCATCGGCCAGGCGTTGCAGTCTTTGCCGCAAGTTCTGATTGGCGGCGACGCCACCGGCGATGACCAGGGTGCGGCCTTGTGGGTGTTTTTCTAGAAAAATATCCAGGGCGTGGCCGGTGCGGTCGGCCAGCACGTCACCCGCCGCGGCCTGAAATCCGGCGCACAGGTCGGCGATATCTTGTTTTTGAAAGGGCCCGTCGGGCAAGGCCATGGCGACGTGGCGGACCGCTGTTTTCAGGCCGGAAAAAGAAAAGTCACAACCCGGCCGCCCCTTCATCGGGCGTGGCAGGGCGAAACGCTCGGCGTTGCCAGTGCGGGCCATGGCCTCCAGGGCCGGGCCGCCGGGATAGCCGATGCCAAGCATTTTTGCGGTTTTATCGAAGGCCTCACCGAGCGCGTCGTCGATGGTGGTGCCCAAACGTTGGTAACGTCCCGGCCCCTCGACGCTTAAAAGCTGACAATGGCCGCCCGATACCAGCAGCAACAGATAGGGGAATGCGACTTTGTTGGTGGTATCCAGGCGGGCGCTCAGGGCGTGGCCTTCAAGATGATTGATGGCGATAAACGGCAGCTTGCAGGCGACCGCGATGGCCTTGGCCGTCATCACCCCGACGATGACGCCGCCGATAAGGCCCGGTCCGCCGGTCGCCGCGACGGCATCGAGTTGATCGAACCTGATCCCGGCTTCGCTCATCGTCTTGTCGATCAGCCGGTCGATATGTTCCAGGTGGGCGCGCGCCGCAACTTCCGGTACGACGCCGCCATAGGGGCGGTGTTCGTCCAGTTGTGAGAGCACGGTTTCGGCCAAAATCTCGCCCTCGCCGGTGACCACGGCGGCGGCGGTTTCGTCACAACTTGTTTCGATACCCAGTACGATCATTTATAAAATAGTCTCATTGATATAGTCTCATTGATTAAGATGGTCAGGGACTTTACTCTCTAGCTTCTGTCCGAACCATTACTTTGAGTACGTTTATATGACCTCCCCCGCATCGCTTCGCATCGGCACCCGTGGCAGCCCGCTGGCCTTGGCCCAGGCCGAAGAAGTCAAAGCCCACATAATCACCGCTTTTCCCGACTTGGAGGAGAGTCCCGAAATCGTCATTATCAAGACGACCGGCGATATGATCCTGGATAGGGCGCTGGCGGAAGTCGGCGGCAAGGGCCTGTTCACCAAGGAAATAGACGACGCCATGCTGGAGGACCGCATCGATATTGCCGTCCACTCCATGAAAGACGTACCGACGTGGCTGCCCGACGGCATCGTCCTGCCGTGCATGCTGGAACGCGAAGACCCGCGCGACGCCTTTATCAGTGGAAAGGCCAAATCCATCGCCGATCTGCCGCCCGGTAGCGTCATTGGCACGGCGGCGTTACGCCGTCAGGCACTGATTCTACATATGCGTCCGGATCTTAAGGTCGTAACCTTTCGCGGCAATGTGCAGAGCCGCCTGCGCAAATTGGCCGAAGGTCAGGTTGACGCCACCCTGCTCGCCCTGGCCGGGCTCAATCGTTTGGGCAACGCCGATGTGGCGACGTCGATCATTGAACCCGATGAGATGTTACCGGCGGTGGCCCAGGGGGCCATCGGCGTTACCTGTCGTAGCGGAGACGAGCGCGTCCATACGGTTCTGGCGGCGCTCAATCATGGCGACACGGTGCTGCGGGTGAATGCGGAGCGGGCCTTGCTTGAGGTCCTCGATGGATCGTGCCGGACACCCATTGCCGCGTTGGCGGAAATTGGTGCCGACGGCGGTTTTTCCCTGCGCGGCCTTATTGCCAAGCCGGACGGTTCCGCAGTGCTGGCAACCAAACGCAGTGGCAGCGTCGCCGAGGCCGAAGCACTGGGTCGGGACGCCGGAGAAGAATTGAAAGAACGCGCCGGTCCCGGCTTTTTGGAGTGATTCTTTTGTTATGCGGTTGATGATTACCCGTCCGCTGGAAGACGCCGCGCCGCTGGCGGAGGAACTTGCGGGCCTGGGCATCGAGTCCATGGTCGAGCCCCTGCTGAGCATTGAACTATCGGACGCGGGCATTCCTGACTTAAGCGGCGTTCAGGCGCTCTTGCTGACCAGCGCCAATGGTGTCCGCGCCTTTTCTACCCTTGCTCGCGAACGCCGTTTGCCGGTCTATGCCGTCGGCGACGCCACGGCGCGGGCGGCAAAAGACGCTGGCTTTGCAACAGTCATAAGTGCCGCCGGTGATGTCGCCAGTCTGGCGGCCTTGGTCCGCGATAAACTTAAACCCCGGGACGGCGCGCTTGTGCATGTGGCGGGCTCAAATGTCGCGGGCGATCTGGCCGGACTTCTCGGTCAGGCCGGCTTTGAATATCGCCGGGCGCAGCTTTACCATGCCCGTAAGGCTGTGGCGCTGTCGCCGGTGGCGATGCGCGCCCTTGAAAGTGGCTCAATTGACGGCGTCGTCCTATATTCTCCGCGCACGGCAGAAAGTTTTGTCGATTTGTTGACGAAAGCCGGGGCCGCGGACCTAGCCAGACGGTTGATCGCTTTTTGTCTAAGTGACGCCGTTGCCGTTAGCGCCGGGGCGTTGGCGTGGTCCCGGGTGGTCGTCGCCGCGACCCCGGATCAGGCGGCGCTGATAAAAAGCGTTAAGGAAATGAACGCGGACGCATGATTTATCTAAGCTGGATCGAAGACACCTGATATTATCAAAGAGTTGGAATTTATGAGGACCGGCGCGTGAGCGAAAAAATCAAGAAGGAAACGAAACCAGGCAAGGCTACAGATAAGACTGTGGGCAAAGCTTCGGCGAAGCCCGGAGGTAGCACCAAGCCGGAAGAGCCCTCAACCAAACCGCAAGAGCCTTCAGCCAAACCGCAAGAGCCTTCAGCCAAGCCGCTGATTTCCTCGAATAGTGAAGAAGGTGGCATTTCAGGCTCATTGTTTGCCCTGTTGCTCGCTGTCATCGTCATCGGCGGTGGCCTTGCGACACAACCCTTGTGGTCGCCCTATGTTGTCAATTTCCTGCCACAGTTGGGAAAATCGACAGAGATTGTCGCGCTCGAAGATAGCTTAGCCGATCGCGTCGATCTGATCGAAAAGGAAGTCAACCAGGTCCGCCAAAGCGGCGAAGTTATCGCCGACCTCGAACGTCAGCGCGGTCAGATGAATCAGTCCTTCGAAGGGGTCATGGCGCGGATCGTCGATTTGGAAAAACAGATCGATTATGTCCGCGGCATGTTGCAGGCGACGTCGCCGCCTTCCGACGCGGTGGCAACCAACGAATCCCTGCTCCGCCTGAGCGCCCGGATGAACAAGCTGGAAGCCAGCGACGAGACGGTCAATGCGGTCATGGAGCGGCTGGCGATATTGGAATTGGCAATGGCCGACAGTGGTTCAAATTCCAGCAGCACTGCCGAACAGTTGTCACAGACCATGGCGGCAATATCCGAACGGATCGGCAGCCTTGAATCCGGAATGACGCAATCCAGTGCCGGTGACGTGCGGGCGCAAAAGCAGGTGCAGGCCCAGACCCTGGTGCTGGCAGTCGGCCATCTGCGCGAGACCCTGCGCACAAGCGCACCCTTTGCCCCGGCCCTGGGGGCGCTTGAGGCGCTCGGCCAGGGCGATCCCGATATCATGCGCGGGGTCAATGAGTTGGCCCCCTACGCGCAAACCGGCATCGCCACACTGGACATGCTGCGCCGGGATTTCATTGCCACCGCCGAGGCCATTGCCGGGCACGCCCCGCAGGGCGAGGCTGCGGCACCGTCCGAAGACGTTATCGCCGGTGTTTTAAGCTCCATCAAGTCGCTGGTCAGCGTGCGCAAGGCCGGAACGCCGGCCGCGGACGTTGCCACCGGCCCGCTCAGCGCCGCCAAGGCCCTGCTTGACGAGGGCGATCTGGGGGGCGCGGTTGCGATCTTATCGGAAATGGACGGCCCTGAGGCGACCGCCGCGACTCCCTGGTTAGAGCGGGCGCGGGCGCGGCTGATGGCGGAGGCGACCTTATCGAGACTGCATGTTTTTGTCGTCTCGTTGCTGGTCCCGGTCAATAATTAGGCGAAGGGAGTAAGCTTAAATGTTACGTGCCCTTTGGATCATGTTGTTGCTCGGCTTGCTGGCCGCGCTGGTTATGTGGCTGGCTGACAATCCCGGTCAGGTCAGTCTGGTTTGGTACGGTTATGTGGTCGAAACCTCTGCCGCCGTTCTTGTCGCCGGACTCGTCGGCGTGGCTATTTTGTCGGCGCTTGTTTATCGATTCTGGATATTTCTGCGCGGCGTTCCCGCCGGACTTTCCCGCTTCCGTCGGGACGGCCGCAGGCGGCGCGGATATTTGGCTTTAAGTCGGGGCATGGTCGCCGTTGCCGCCGGTGATGGCGGCGAGGCCCGCAGACAGGCAGGCCGTGCCGATGAACTGCTCGACGAGCCGGGCCTGACGATGTTGCTGTCGGCCCAGTCGGCGCAGCTCAGCGGCGATGATAAAGCGGCGGAAAAATTCTTCAGCGACATGCTGAACAGTCCGGACATGGAATTTCTCGGCCTGCGCGGTTTGCTCAATCAGGCGATCAAACGCAAAGATGGCGGCGATGCCTTGAAATGGGCGCGCCGGGCAAACCGGCTAAAACCCGAAAGTGCCTGGGTTGCCCAGACCCTGTTCGACCTCGCCAGTCGCAGCGGCCTGTGGGCGGAAGCCGACGAAGCCCTGGCCGTGGCGATCAACAAAAAGCATGTGACGCCGGCCGAGGCGCACCGCCCAAGGGCGGTCCTCAGCCATCTGATGAGCATCGATGCGCAGGCCGCGGGCGATCATGCCAAAGCCCTGAAATTAGCCAAGAAAGCTTGTCACGACGCGCCGGGGTTAAGCCCCGCCCATGTGCATTATGCGGGCCTGCTCAAAAGTGCCGGGAAAGACCGCAAGGCCGCCAATGTGCTGGAAGCCGCCTGGGCCATATCCCCGGTGCCCGCCCTCGCCGAGGCCTATTGGCCGATCACGGGCAACAACGGCGATGCCATGGCCCGCGTCAAAGCGGCGCAGGGCCTTGCGGCGTTCAACCCGAAACACCCAGGTACGGCGATGATGCTGGCCCGGGCGGCGCTCAAGGCGGGCCTTTGGGGCGAGGCCCGCAAGGGCCTTAAAGACATCGAACAATCCGGCGAGCCGGTTTCGGCAAGTTATTGCCAGCTCATGGCAAGCCTCGAGGAAGCCGAAGACCAGGACATGATCGCCGCCCGCGAATGGCTGGTCCGTAGCGCCAGCGCCAGTCCCGATCCGACCTGGGTCTGCGAAGACTGCGGCAACGCCGCCGATAGCTGGACGGCGCTATGCGGCGGTTGCGGCGGTTTCGATAAATTCCAGTGGCGCCAGCCGTTCCGGGTTCCGGGCCTTAGCCCCCCGGCTAAAGGTGAGCCCCTACAGTTGAGCGCGGTCCCGGCCCTACAAGGCGTTGACGCGGAAAGCGGAGCGCAGTAAACAGGCCTTTACAAATTAGCCGCCTTAGCTCAGTTGGTAGAGCATCGCATTCGTAATGCGGGGGTCGGGTGTTCAAATCACCCAGGCGGCACCATTAAAACCTCCGGGAAACTGGGGGTTTTTCTTTGTTTAGAATTTACAGAATTCTTCTCCATTGAAGCTGTGGCACCTATAAGGCACCCTCAGAAAAGGCTTAGTGGCCTTTTCTGCCAGGGATTAGCCTGTTTCAGACCGGTTTCGGGAGAGTCCGCTTATAATGACTATTTTATTAGATTTTTTTAAGAAATTTCACACTTGCTCACAAATTCACCCATAAATTAAACGACGTATAGTTAAAGGTGTACTAGGACAGGGTTCGGCGTCACAAAAAAAATTACTCGCCCAAAACAATCTATATCCCTAAATTAAAAACGCCTCCGCGTAAGAACGTAATTCCAGAGCAGTATTCGTCAATTTATTCCGCTCAAGCATTTTCAGATACTCAATTGGTGTTAATTCAGGATCAGTTAACCTCATCCTACATGCCTTAACGGACTGTAGTACCTTTGCAGCATCCAGACCGAATTGGTTTAGAAGAAAATCATCCGGCTCTTGAACTTCGATGTGATACGGAGCCAGCAATTCCTCTGGAAAATCTTTTATATTCCAGGTCACAATCATATCTACGTTCCCGCGAATCGCTGCGGCGATCACATGAGCATCTTTTTCGTCTGGCAATTTTTGCTTTTTAATAGAACCGATAAGCGGATCATGCCCGGTGATTTGTGCATCAGGTATTGCCTGCTCCATCAAATCACGGATCGATTCAAGCTGCTCTATAGGCAAGCCCTTTTTAACTAGGTTCCCCATCCATTCCGAATGGATTTGATTTGTCCACCTAGCCCGAAAAATACCCGTTGTAGCCAGCTGAACCAACAGGTCCCGAAGGCCAAACGGATATAAAACGCATGCATCAAGAAGGACAGCATATTGGGCCAATCTTAATACCCTTCCCCGATAACCTTGGCTGCTCTTTGAGAAATAGCCGTTAAATCGTCCAAAGCTTTCATTTGGCCCTTATCTCGGTTCTCTTTATAAGCCTTAAGGTCTTCAAATTTTATTCTCCGGTGGCGACCGACCATATGAAAGGCGATTTCTTCTTTGTTAAGCAAGCCAATTAAGAATGGTCTAGATACGCTAAGGAAATGCGCTGCCTGTTGTGTCGTAAATTCAGCACCTGTCGGGATAACAGTGACGGCATTGCCTTGAGACATATGAGCAAGAAGTTCAACAATCATCTGAAGGGCAGCAGCGGGTATAACAGCTTCAATCTTAGCTTCACCTCGATTAACGGTGATGTTCACGTCTGAATCTCCATTAACCAAGCTGCCTAACATTTGGCTTGCTTCTTTAGCAAGCGACGCGTCCTTGGCCGTCGGCAAAGATGGATATTTCTGAACTCTTTCTATCGTGTTCATTTTAGCTTTCTCCCTTTCTAGGGTGGGCATGCCTAACATATCCCCCCTCATTGTTGCTAGTATGCTCCACTTAAGCAATAAACACAATAAACGCAATATAAGAAATATATGTAATATAAGAAATATACGCAATTGATGGTTAATATTTTCTGAGTAACAAGAATTTCCTCTCTTGTCTCCTAACCACGACTACAAGCGAACACGATTTTTCAATCTAGGCACCATATTTGATGTCGATTTTTTTTGCAGAAGTACCCTTATTATATAGGGGGGGTGCCTATTCGAGATCAGGGGGTCCCCCCCTTCGAGATTACGATTTTGCCGCCGCCTTCGATGAAAAAATGTGCCGACCGCTTCCGCCTCGTCAGCCACCAACCATCCGCTTAATGCTCTCTGCGCTGTAAGGCTTCCCGCTGGCCGCAAGGTGACCCAGCCCGGCCAGTTCCTTTGCTATGGCCCGTAGGCTTCATCTCTTGCCGGTCCTTGGGTTCTTGCGATACAGGCGCTTGGCTTCCTTGACGACAGCCTCAGGCACCGGCTTGCGGCCTTCACAACGCCCTGTCTCGATGCGTTTGCGCTCACGCGCCTTGCGTAGCTTCTCAACCAGTGACGCTTTCTCAAACTGCGATACCGCACCAAGTATTTGCCTAACCATGACCGCTGTCGGTGTTTCATTGATGAAATGGTCGGGGGCATCGACGGGGACAAGTTCAATGCCTTTGCGTTTTAGAAGTTCGTGGCCGGTGATCTGGATGGCAAGGTCGCGGGCGAACCGGCTGGCGCTTTCAACCAAGATGATCCGAGCGCCATTACCATGCAGATAAGTGAGCATGTCTGAGAACCCAGGGCGTTCATTTATCGGGTCTCGGAGGCCCAGGTGGAAAGTTGTCTTTTCGTCTTTCAGGTCGAACCGGCTTAAAGCGGTACGGCGAGGCAGGAAAATATCCTTGTGCCACGGACCGGCAAAAGCTAATCAGGCGGCAGTAAAAAATCTTGCTTGAGGAATTGATATGGAAAAACGGAAACTTGGTGGCGGTGGGACGATGGTCTCGGCGCTCGGTATTGGCGCGATGTCGTTCGCCGATTTTTACGGGCCGACGGATACGGAAAAATCCCATGCCATCCTGAGTGCCGCCCTGGATTTGGACATCGACCATATCGATACTTCCAATGTCTACGGCCAGGGCGTTTCAGAAGAGCGCATCGGCTCGTTCCTGGCCAAGCAGGGCAAGGCGCGTGACGGTTTGTTTAAAATAGCCACCAAGGCCGGCATCTGTCGCGACGCCGATGGCAAAGGCTATTACGACAACAGCGCCGCACACCTTGAAACCGAGCTCGATAAATCACTGAAGCGCATGGGCGTCGAGCAGGTCGAACTTTTCTATATTCACAGAAGAGAGCAAAGCAGGCCGATTGAGGAGGTCACCGAAACCCTGGCGGGCTTTGTCCGGGCCGGTAAAATTGGCCAGTTTGGGTTTTCCGAAATCGCCCCGACCAACCTGGCCCGCGCCGCCGCCATCCACCCGGTCGGCGCGGTGCAATCTGAATACTCCCTGGCAACCCGTTTCCCGGAACTGGGGCTGGTTCAGAAGACCGCCGAGGTGGGGGCGACGCTGGTCGCTTTCAGCCCGCTCGGCAGAAGCTTGCTCACCGATGACCCGCATTCGCCAGAGAAGGCACTGACGCTGCCGTTCCTGAAAAACAACCCGCGTTTTATCGAGCCAAACATCAGCCGCAATGTTGCCGCCAGCGCCGGGTTCCGCGCCTTGGCCATGGATATGGGGCTTGCGGCGTCGTCCCTGGCAATCGCCTGGGTTCTGCATCAGGGCGCTCATATTGTCACCATCCCCGGCACCCGCTCGACCGATCATCTTAAAGAGCTGGCAAAAGGCGCAGAGGTCCGTTTAAGCGCCGCCGACGTGCAGGCGATCGACCTTCACTTGCCGGTCGGCTGGGCCCATGGCGATAGATACTCCACCGAACAATGGGCCGGGCCGGAGAAATACTGCTAAGCTGGCTTTCACGGAATGTGGCAGCTCGCCATACCGCGTTTTTCCAAATACTGCTGGTGGTAGTCCTCGGCCGCATAAAAGGTCGAGGCGGCGGCGACCTCGGTGACAATCGGCGCGTGATAGGCCCCGGCGCGTTCAAGGGCGTCAATCGCCGCCTCGGCCATGGCCTTTTGCGCCGGACTATGAAAAAAGATCGCCGAGCGGTACTGGCTGCCAATATCCGGGCCCTGGCGGTTCAGGGTCGTCGGATCGTGACTGGCCCAGAAAACATCGAGCAGCGCCTGATAATCGACGCGCGCCTCATCGAAGGTCACCTCAACCACCTCCGCATGACCGGTTCGCCCGGTGCAGACGTCTTTATAGGTCGGGTCCTTGAAAGTGCCGCCCAGGTAGCCGACGGCGGTGGCTTGAACGCCTTCAACCCTACGAAAGGCCATTTCCACGCCCCAGAAGCAGCCGGCACCGAATGTCGCTTTTTCCATGAATTGCTCCGCTCATTAAAAATAGACCCGCTTGCGAATAAATATGTAGTCATTGATCGGGCAAGGTCCATAGGTAATTTCAGTAAACAGGAAAACCGTTGGGTTTCCGAATCACTGTGTCGTGACGGGGCCATGAATTCTCGCCGTGGGTGTGACAGGCGGCGCACTGTCTGCACAAGATTGAACACCGGGAAGGCCAGTCGGAGGATCATTTTGGCCCCGGCGGGACCACATTGGTTGACCGAAACAAGTCTGCAAGCCGCGCCAAGTCGGGGCCAAATCGGGGCTGTCGCCGGGGCCGTTGGCGGAGGCTCGTGCGGGTCGAGAATCAACCGCAAAAAAAGCCTGAAAAGACGCAATAATAATTCATTACGAAACCGTACCTCATTGAAAAATAATGATAATTTATGAATGCCGTTATAGGGGTGTGAAGGCGTCGTGATGCTTCTTGCTTAACAAAAAATCCGCCTTACCGTCCTAAATCAGGATCATGCATCGGTCGGCGGCAAGAAATTTTTAGCGGCGGTTGTGGGCGATCTCAGGGAACAAAAAAATCTGCGGCAGGGCAAAAAAATAAAACCGCTGCACTTGGGTAATAATTTTTTTTGCGTTCAACCAGAAATTTTTTATGAGCGGGCGCGCCGCGATGTTTTCTTCAAGCGCTCACCAGTGAGGCGGAATATTTTTTGCCGGGCCGGGGTTTTGGATTGCGCTACCGACGCACCTCCAAGCACTTCATATCACTTACTCAATAAACAATCGGTCACCTTTGGGGCGATCCGGATTGACGCGCGAGGACGGCCGCCGGGCGCCGGATTTACGCCGCAAAGGTCGCTCAAAGCCATGGCAAAGGCCTGAATTGTGCAATTTTTGCATTTTTTAAGACCGGAAAGAGTCTTCTATTTCAAAGCATTACGCGAACTGTGCGCAAATATAAAGATTGTTTTAATACTTTCCACAGATCAGCGAAAAACAACAACATATGCAGTTACGACGACGCTTGAGAAAGATTCTCTCAAGGCCAAGCGGCTTATATCGTCGCCCCTTAAGGCGGCGTTTTGTTGGGCATAGTGAGGCAGAGCAGGGGCTTGCCGGGTTTTCTGACAAAGTCACGCTGTGCTTAGCGATTTTGCCTGCCATTGTCGTTGGACTCATTGGCAAGCTTAAGGCAAATCAACCATTCATTAACCATAATCTGTTCTAAATTGCGGGGTGAAATACTGACAGAGGCAGGGCTTGGCCCGCACGCAGGATAGAGCGACAAGATGACCGCCACAGCCACCGTGAACCGCAAACAATCCTATACGATTCCGTGTTCGAGCGCTTTTCGCGACAAGGTCATGGCCCTGGCCCATAAGCGCCGGGTCAACGTCGGCGATCTGGCGCGTTCCGTCGTGCTTGTCGTCGATGCCCAGGAAATCGCGAATTTTGCCGATCCGGGCGGCCCGTTGGCCGGAGACCGGGAGACCGTGGTTTTGAAGTCCGGTGCCGCTAAGGGCAAGCCCTGGCAGCGCAAGCCGCGTCTGCAAGTCCGCATGGCTCCGGGATACGACGCCCTGACCCTGCGCCGGGCATTAGGGCTGGCGCTCTCGATTGATCAGGGTGCCGTCGACATCAGCCTCCACGATGGCGATAAGCAAGGACAACAGGAAGCCCCGGCTGTCGATGAAAAGCTGATCATCGAAGCCCGCGATGAACTGGCCCGTCTGCGCGCGATCATCGCGACACTGTCCTTCGAGCCCCTGCCCCAGGGAATTAGAAACCGCAAAGACGCGCTGTACATTCTCGGCTTCGCGCCGGACAGCGTGCCCGACGGCAAGTCCCTGAAATCAAGGTTCCGCACCCTGGCCAGCATCCATCATCCCGATAGCAGCCACGGCGACCACAGCCGCATGAGCCAGCTAAACGAAGCAATGGATCACTTAAAGCGCGGCACCGCTTAAGTTTTGCCCTCAGGCGCCGGGCGCGGCCTCCGGCCTCTTGGCTCGCCGCATGAGCGGCGGCCCGCAGTCGCGGGCTTGAAGACGAAAAAATGGCGACAGGGGTTAAATCCTGCCGCCATTTAAAAACTTATTTTAGCAAGTCCGGGCCTGCGGTGACCTTAACGGCGATCCCCGAACAATCTCAACAGCATAAGAAACATGTTGATGAAGTCCAGGTACAGGGTCAGCGCGCCCATGATCGCCTTTTTGGCCATCACTTCACTGCCGTCGGCTTCTGCGTACACAGATTTGATTTTCTGGGTGTCGTAGGCGGTCAGGCCGACGAAGATCAGGACACCGACCACCGAAATAACAAACTGCATGGCCGAAGATTGCATGAACATGTTGACGACACTGGCGATGATGATGCCGATCAGGCCCATCATCAGGAATGATCCCATGCCCGAAAGGTCGCGCTTGGTGGTGTAACCATACAGGCTCATACCGGCAAAGGTTCCCGCCGTGATAAAGAACACCCGGGTGATCGACGCGCCGGTATAGAGCAGGAAGATATTGGCCAGTGACAAGCCCATGACCCCGGCAAAAGCCCAGAATACGGCTTGCGCGGTCGAGGCCTGCATCTTGTTGATGCCGAACGACAGGGCCAGCACGAAGGCCAGCGGCGAGAACATCACAAGATAGGCGAGGCCGGTCGGTTGGATCATGCCGTCGGGGCCTGCGACATACAACATGTTGAGGATTGCCGGCGTGTTGGCGCTGAAATAGGCGATGATGCCGGTCAGCGCCAGCCCTGAAGCCATGTAGTTATAAACCCGGAGCATATATTCGCGCAGGCCGGCGTCAATATCGACACTTGCGGAAGCCTGGGCGCTGCCCACCCCATGGGTGCTCAAGGTGAATTTACTGTTGGGTTCGGAAGCCATGGAAAAACCTCATTTTCAATCAAAAAGACAATCTCAGCTTAATATGGCAGAACGGGGCCCTAAATCAAGGTGATGCTTGTAACAAAGAGTAACAGCTTTATTTGTTGCGCAAATGGATAGAGGCCTTTTCCCCAAGCGCCTTCCAGGTGCCAAGGTAGCCCGCGACGATGGTGATAAGAAGGCAGACCGTGAGCGTCATGACAACAATTTCGGGCAGAAAAACCCAACCGGCGCGCATCAGAAAGACCATCACCGCCCACGCCGTCACGGTGCCGATGGCCGCCGATATAACGCCGGTTGCTAGGCCCAAAATGCCGTACTCATAGGCAAACGCCTTAAGCAACCTGCCCCTTGTTGCCCCCAGCACTTTGAAAACAACGGCGTCATATATGCGTCGTCGTTGGCCAGCGGCGATGGTCCCGGCCAAAACCAGTGCACCGGCGATGATGGTAATAAGCGAGGTGCCGCGCACGGCTTGGCCAATGCCCGCGAGGATGTTGGCGGCGGCTTCAAGAGCCTCGCGGACGCGAATCGAGGTAATATTGGGGAAGCGGGTTGAGACCGCGTCTTCAAGCGCCTCCTCGATTTCGGCAGGCGCTTCGACGGCGGCAATATGAGTGTGCGGTGCACCTTCCAGGGGGCCCGGTGCCAGGATAATGGCAAAGTCGAAGCGTAGCGAACGCCAGTCGATCTCGCGCAACGAGGTGATCCGGCCTTCGATCTCGCGGCCCAATACATTGAGCGTCAAGGTATCGCCGATACCAATACCGAAGCCCATGGCCAGCCCTGCGTCCAGGGAAATCACTGGCGGTCCCGCATAGTCGGCGGGCCACCACGCGCCTTCGACAATCTTGGAGCCTTCCGTCGGCAGTGCCGAGGATGTCAGCGCCCGATCGCCATTGATCGCCCACTGGGAGCCCGGCGCGACGTCGACTTTTTCGACCGGGACACCGTCAATTTTGACGATCCGGCCGCGCAGGCTGGGCATCCGCCTGAAACCGCTGGTCCCGGTAACGCCTGTCACCGTTTCATCAAACGCCGCGACCTGTCCCGGCTGAATGTCGATAAAGAAAAAGGCCGGGGCTTCTGCGGGCAGGCGCTCGTTAATCTGATAACTAAGATTGCCCTGAATTAAGCCGACGGCGACCAGTACCGAAAGTCCCAGCCCTAAGGATAAAACGATGCTGGGGGCGTTGGAACCTGGCCGGTGGATGTTAGCCAGGGCCAGACGCAGTTCGGCATTGCGGGGATTTCGTATAAGCCCCGCCCACTTGACCAAAAGCGCCGCACCCAGGCGCAACAGGCCAACGGTGAGCAGGGCACCGCCGACGAACCAGTAGGCAAAAGAGGCGTCGCTGGCGCTGATAATGGTCAGGGCGGCCAGCGCCACAACACCGGCGATCGCGGCGAATATGGCGACCCGGTTGGGCTTTAAGCCAGATGGTTGGACGGCGTCACGGAACAGAGTCGCCGCAGGGATCTCCCTGGCCCGGCCGAGCGGCCACATGGCGAAGGTCAGCGCCGTCAGCAAGCCGAAGACCGCAGCCAGTGCCAATGGCCGTGGGTAAAAACCGATGTCCGGGGCGACGGGCATCTGCTCGGCCACGGCACCCAGGCCAATAGCCGGAATGATGCCGCCGAAGACGAGGCCGATAGTGATCCCGAGCAGGCTTAAAATCATGATTTGGATAAGATAAATTTTGAAAACGAGGGCACCCGGCGCGCCGACGCATTTGAACGTGGCGATGGTCGCGGTCTTGCCGTCGAGATAGCCGCTCACCGCGTTTGTCACGCCGATGCCGCCAACCAGCAAGGCGGTCAGTCCGACAAAGCTTAAGAAAAGCGTCATCCTGTCAATGAAGCGACGGATACCGGGGGCGGCCTCATCGGGGGCGCGAACCCGCCAACCGGCCTTCGGGAATATCTCATTTAAACCCTCGCGCCAGGCAACGCTGTCGGTGCCGGGGCTAAGCAACAGACGGGTGTGATAATGGACTTGAGATCCCGGCAGGATCAGGCGGGTGGCATCCAGCGCCGCCATGGAAACCATCAGACGAGGGCCGAAGCTCAAGACACTGGCGACCCGGTCGGGCTCGCTTTTAATGATGGCGGTGATGGTCAGTGTCGTCTCGCCAACCTTGAGCAGACCACCGCGCGGCAGGCCCAACCGTTTCAATAAATTGGCATCGGCAACGGCACCGAATGATCCGTCTTGTTGTTTAGCAAGTGCCGTCTCAAGGCTTAAGGCGGGGGCGAGGAGCATCTCGCCGCTTAAGGGATAAACCGCATCGACACCTTTAAGTTCGATCAGCGAGCGGTCCCGTTCGCCGTTTTGGCTCGGGTAAACGGGGGTCGCCATGGCGCGAAGCTCAAGTGTTTTCGAAAGGGCCACGGAATTTTCAAGCAGGTAGCGATCCTGGATTTCATTGTTGGGGTGGTTGTGGAAACGCAGATCAATATCACCGCCGAGAAGATTTTTGGCATTGTCGTTGAGCCCGGCGGTGACTGAGGCACTGATGGTGCCGACGGCGGCGATGGCGGCGACGCCGACGCTCAAACAAGCGAGGAAAATACGAAAGCCGGTCAGGCCCGCCCGCAGCTCCCGCCGCGCTAGTTTCCAGGCCAGCAGCCACTGTGCTTTAGGCGCCATGGGTAATCTTTCCATCAAGCATGGTAATGGTGCGACCGCAACGCGCGGCCAGTTCCGGCTGGTGGGTGACCAGCATCATCGTCGTATTGCAGCGTTCCTTGAGGCTGAACAGCAGGTCCATGACCTTGTGACCGGTATCGCCGTCCAGGTTGCCGGTCGGCTCGTCGGCCAAAAGGATGGTCGGTTCCGGGGCGAAGGCGCGGGCCAGGGCGACGCGCTGTTGTTCGCCGCCGGACAGTTGGCCCGGATAATGATCGATACGGTGACCCAGGCCGACGGCCTCAAGTTCGGCCCGCGCCCGTTCAAAAGAATCCGTGCGGCCTGCGAACTCCAGCGGCATGGCGGCATTTTCCAGCGCCGTCATGGTCGGCACCAGATGGAAATCCTGAAAAACGATGCCGACATGGCTTTGCCGGAATAAGGCGAGGGCGTCCTCGTTCATGCCGACAAGGTCATGTCCGGCAATAGTGATGGCTCCGCCACTTATTTTTTCAAGACCGGCGATGACCATCAGCATCGATGTCTTACCCGATCCACTGGGGCCGATAACCCCGACGGTTTCACCTGACTTGATAGCAAGATCAATCCCGCGCAAAATGTTGACCTCGCCCGCGTTGCTGGTCAGGGTAAGTTCAACCGCGTTTAATTCAATGGCCGTATCGGTGTGCTCAGACATGATGTTCCTTAATATATTCGGCTTCCGTTATGGCGACGCCAGCAGGTTTGTCAATGCGCTGATGGTTCTGGCGCTGGTCACTTTTGCTTTACCAGGGCGTCTGGCGGCGGACCAGAGCCCGCGAATTTTGGTTCTCGGTGATAGCCTCAGCGCCGGTTATGGCCTGATGCTGCCCCAGTCATTCCCAAGCCAACTTGAGCGCACCCTGAACGAAAATGGCATTAACGCCAGGGTTATCAACGCCGGGGTTTCGGGCGATACTTCGGCGGGCGGCTTGTCGCGGCTCGACTGGGCGCTATCAGAAGGGGTTGATGCGGTTATTATTGAACTGGGCGCAAACGATGGTCTGCGCGCCCTGGAGCCCGAGGAAACTTTTAATAACCTGGACGCACTTATTGCCAGGGTGAAGCAACGCGGTCTTGCGGTTTTGCTTGCCGGTATGCGGGCACCGCCCAATCTGGGGGCCGACTATGGTCATGCCTTTGCGGCCATATATCCAAGGTTGGCAAAAAAACATAAGGTCGCCCTATATCCGTTCTTCCTGGAAGGCGTCGCCACCATCCCTGAACTGAATCAGGACGACACCATTCATCCAAACGCCGAGGGCGTAAAGGTTGTTATCCAGGGCATTCTTCCTTACGTCAAAGAGATGCTTCAAGGGATGCAAAAATAATGACGACGTTCAAGGTGGTTCACACGCAAGGGGAAGACTGGGCGCAGGCGGTAAAAATTTGCGCCGATGATCTTGTCGGCGCGGCTGAAGATTTTAACCTGGGTTTTCTCTATGCGACCGACCGACTGGCTGAAGATTTACCGTCGATCCTGACGTACTTACGCCAGAAAACAGGTATTGAGCATTGGGTCGGCAGTGTCGGTGCCGGTATTTGCGCCATTTCCGAGGAGGCAAGCGGGGAATATTTCGATCTCCCCGCCCTGGCCGTTATGGCGATGAACTTGCCAGCGGACAGTTTTCATATATTACCGACACTGGAAACCGATGTTGACGAGTTGCCCGCAGATGCCCGCGGCTGGATAGCTGACAAAGGGGCCAGTTTTGGGGTCGTTCATGGCGATCCGTCGAACGCCCAGGTGCCGTCGCTTATCGAAGAACTGGCGAGTACGACGGCGGGGTTCCTGGTCGGTGGATTATCATCCTCGAGCGTCGCCTCGCCGTTATATCAGGTTGCCGAGCGGGTCACCGAAGGCGGCTTGTCGGGCGTTATGTTCGCACCAAGCCTTGATGTCGTCACGACGCTGTCTCAGGGTTGCATACCGATATCGGAAAGCCACCTGATATCCGACTGTATCGATAACATCATCATCGGCCTCGATGGCCGTCCGGCCCTTGAGGTGTTTATCGAGGATATTGGCGAGGAGATGGCCGAAGACCTGAGCCAGGTTGCCGGACTGGTCCACGCCGCCCTTCCTATCGAAGGCTCCGACACGGGCGATTATCTGGTGCGCGCCTTGGTCGGTATTGATCCCGAGCGCGGCTGGCTTGCCATCGGCGAGCAGGTTCAGCCTGGCGGGCGGCTGTTGTTCGTCCGCCGCGATCCGGTGAGCGCCGAAACCGACATGCGCAACCGACTGGAAAGTCTGAAAGGGCGTCTGATCGGCCCGCCGCGCGCCGCCCTGTATTACAGTTGCGTCGGGCGCGGGCCGTCGATGTTCGGCGAGGGTGAGCGGGAACTCGATTTGTTCAGGGATGTTTTTGGCGATGTGCCGCTGGTCGGTTTTTTTGGCAACGGCGAGATATCTCATAACCGTCTTTACGGATACACCGGTGTCCTCACCCTGATTTCATAAAAAAGAAACGGCCTGCTTTGGGGAAAGCAGGCCGTTTCATCTAATCAGAGGACGGCGGCGCGTTCGGGAGGGTAAAACGGGCCACCGATTGAGGGTTCCTTGATCGTTTGGGGAGATTAACCGGGGCTTGCTGAATTGACCCTGAACCCGCTATTCATCAAACGTTCATCTGCTACTGACCCATGGTGAAGCGCTTGCGAAGTGGTTAGAGTGATGGCGTGGTAATTGATTGGGTAACGTTTTATGATTCGCCTGTTCGTCGGAATTCCCCTGCCCGAAGAAGTCCGCCAGCGTCTGCATACGCTATCTGTGGGCTTGCAGGGAGCGCGCTGGATCAGCCCTGAAAACATGCACCTGACGTTGCGTTTTATTGGCGAGGTCGATGAGGTCCAGGCGAGCGATATCGATGACGCCCTGAGTGGTATTCATGGTTCGGCCTTTGACATTTCATTGTCGAGTATCGAAGCCTTCGGCCGCAGCCATATGGTTCACACGATCTGGGCCGCGGTGTCGGGTGGGCCAGCCTTGAGCCATCTTCAGGGTAAGGTTGAACGGGCCCTGGTCTTGAGCGGGCTGGAACCGGAACACCGTAAATACACGCCGCACGTCACCCTGGCGCGGGTGCGAAAATCGCCGAAGGGCAAGGCGGCGATCTGGCTTGCAGGTCACGAGGGTCTGACAACGCCGCCCTTTGCCGTCGATAAATTTGTCCTTTTCCGCAGCCATCTTGGACGCCAGGGTGCCCATTACGAGGCCCTCGCCGAATACCCGCTAAAAGCCGAATTTTCTTAAAATACCCTCGACGGAACCGACGTAGGAACCGCCGAACAGGCGTACATGAACGAGCAGCGGATATAAATTGTAAAGATCCCGCCGCTCCTCGAAAAAGCCCGGGGCAATGGGTCGGTGTTCGTTGTAGCGCGAGAAAAATGCGTCGCCGAAGGTAGCAAACAAGGTGCTGAAGGCAAGTTCGATTTCCGCATCGGCAAAATAGATCGCCGGATCGATAAAGCCGGTGATCCGTCCGTCTGCGGCCAGCACGTTGCCGCCCCAGACGTCGCCGTGGATCAAGGAGGGCTGGGCAGGTTCGTTAAGCCAGCGCTCCAGGTGACCGGCGAGCGCTTCGATCCGTTTCATCAGGGGCCCCGGCAGACGCCCGTAGTCCATGCCCTGACGGGCCATATCCAGCATGCGCTGTTCGGCGAAAAATGCGAGCCAGCTACCTGTTTGCCGGTTGGGTTGATGCAGGCCGCCGATAAGGGTGTCGTAGGGGAAGCCGAAACTTTCGGCGGTAATCCCGTGCAGGGCGGCCAGCAGATCGGCGGCATGGCTCTGCGCCGCTGCGTTCAATCCGCGGCCTGTGGCAATGAATGTCATCAGCAACAACGTGTCATCGGCGTGAAGTACAGTGGGGACCGGTAATGCGGAATGGCGGGCCAGGTATTGCAGCATCAGGCCTTCAAGAGCCAGTCCGCTTCCTGTTTGACCGACCTTGGCTACTTTGGCGACGAGAGGCTCGCGCTTGGCAAAGGTAACTTTATAGACATCGCCGACACAGCCGCCACTTAAGGCCGACAGACTGACCACATGTTCCCCGGTAATCTGTTCGATGGCGTCACTAATTTTATTTTGCATGGCTCTCAACGAGGCCGGTTCCCCACAAAACTTACAGGTGCTTGGCGCGGATATCCTTAAGCAAACCCTTCGCGGCGTTGTCGATCAGATCAAGAACAACTTCGAAGCCGTTGCCGCCGACGTAGTAAGGATCGGGGACGCTTTGCTCATCGATTGCCTCGGCAAAATCCAGCATCAGGCGCACTTTGTGTTCCAGACCAGACGGGCAGATGGCCAGCAGGTTGCGATGGTTGTCTTGGTCCATAGCCAGCAGGTAATCGAATTCGAGAAAATCATCGGCGCGGACGCGGCGCGCTTGTTGGCCGCTTATGTCGATACCACGCTTAAGGGCGGCTGCTTGCGAGCGCGGGTCGGGTGGTTCGCCAATATGGTAGGCCGCCGTGCCCGCCGAATCCATGAAGATACTGTTGCTTAAACCCTCGGCCTCGACCAGGGCCCCAAAAACACCTTCGGCGGTCGGTGAGCGACAGATGTTGCCAAGGCAGATGAAAAGAACTTTAACCAAGAGTTATAGCCTCCGAAAAATTAAGCGTGCTTACCTGTTAATTTAACGCGCCCTGACGTCTTTACCAACCCTCCTTCCCTTACTCCTTCCCCATGGATCTGCCGACAACGGCAATCTCACTTCGAAGTGATTTGAATTGCGGAAAAAATGACATTATCATTTTTGGCCATTGCGCAATCAACCGGGGGAAAATCATGCCACGATTAACAGCCGATCATTTTGAGCAGGAACTTCTCGATATTTATGACCGTTACGCACATGGTTTAATTGAGCGCAGGGAATTTCTCGACAGAGCGACAAAGTTTGCTGTCGGCGGCATGAGTGCCGCAGGTTTGTTGAAGATACTCTCGCCGGACTATGCCCTGGCCAGTCAGGTTGATGAAAACGATCAAAGAATTAAGGCTGAAACAATAGAGTATGCCTCCCCCGATGGCCACGGCACCATCAAAGGCTATCTCGTCCGGCCCGCCGGTGGCGGCAGCCGTGGCGGTGTTGTCGTTGTTCATGAAAACCGGGGCCTCAACCCCTATATTGCCGATGTCGCGCGTCGCGTCGCCGTTGCCGGTTTCACCGCCCTTGCCCCCGATGGCCTGACCCCGCTGGGCGGCTATCCCGGCACCGACGATGAAGGCAAGGTCATGCAAAAGAAACTCGACCGGGGCAAGCTGGAGGAAGACTTCATCGCCGCCTATCAACACTTAAGGGCTGACCCACTATCTAATGGTAAAGTCGGGGTTGTCGGCTTTTGTTATGGTGGCGGCGTCTGTAACGCCATGGCGGTACGCCTGCCGGAACTTGCTGCCTCTGTACCTTTTTATGGAAGTCAGCCCGCTGATGGGGATGTTTCCTGGATTCAGTCACCACTGCTTCTGCATTATGCAGAACTGGACACCCGCATCAACAAAGGCTGGCCGGCTTATGAAGCGGCGCTGAAGGCCGAGGGCAAGGAGTACACTGCCCACATCTATCCGGGCGTCAATCATGGCTTCCACAACGACACCACTCCGCGCTACGACAAAATCCAGGCCGAACTGGCCTGGAGCCGGACGGTGGCGTTCTTCAAGGAGAAGCTGGCCTAACCCTTCAACCGTTTGCCCAACCTTAAGCGCAGCGCGTTCAGTTTAATAAAACCTTCGGCGTCGTGTTGGTCGTAGACGTCGTCTTCCTCAAACGTGACGATGGCTTCATCGTACAAGCTCATCGGTGATTTGCGGCCGATGACGGAGACGCATCCCTTGAGGAGTTTGACCCGGACCGTGCCGGTGACCACTTCGGATGCCTTGTCGATGGCCGCCTGCATCATGATCCGTTCGGGAGCGAACCAGAAGCCGTTGTAGATGGTCTCGGCGTAGCGCGGCATCATCTCGTCTTTCAGGTGGGCCGCGTTGCGGTCCAGGGTGATGCTTTCCATGCCGCGGCGGGCCTCAAGCAGAATGGTGCCGCCTGGGGTTTCGTAGATGCCGCGCGACTTCATGCCGACGAAACGGTTCTCGACGATGTCTTTCCTGCCGATGCCGTTGTCGCCGCCGTACTTGTTGAGCTTGGTCAGCAGCGTTGCCGGGCTCATCTTGACGCCATTAATGGCGACCGGATCGCCCTTCTCAAAATCGATCTCAATGATGGTCGGTGTGTTCGGCGCGGCTTCGGGGGATACCGTGCGGGTGTAGACGTCTTCGGGGGCTTCGAGCCATGGGTCTTCCAGGGCCTTGCCCTCGCAACTGATATGCAAAAGGTTGGCGTCGGCGGAATAGGGCGGCTCGCCCTGCTTGTCTTTGGGCACCGGGATCTGATGCAGGCCGGCGTATTCGATCAGCTTGGTGCGGGAGTTCAAATCCCACTCACGCCATGGCGCGATGATCTTGATGTCCGGGTTCAGGGCGTAGTAACCAAGCTCGAAGCGAACCTGGTCGTTGCCCTTGCCGGTGGCCCCGTGGGAAACGGCGTCGGCACCGACTTCGGCGGCGATCTCGATCTGCCGTTTGGCGATCAGCGGCCGGGCGATGGAGGTGCCCAGAAGATAGGTGCCTTCGTAAAGCGCGTTGGCGCGAAACATCGGGAAGACATAATCGCGGACGAACTCTTCGCGCAGGTCTTCGATGTAGATTTCCTTGATGCCCATCATCTCGGCCTTGGCCCGGGCCGGCTCGACTTCTTCACCCTGGCCCAAGTCGGCGGTAAAGGTGACGACTTCGCAATGATAGGTGTCCTGCAACCAACGCAGAATGACGGAGGTATCCAGCCCGCCGGAGTAGGCCAGGACGACTTTTTTGATAGCGGCGCTCATGTGCTTTTAACCTTCAGAAGTAAGGGGCATCGTTGGCCGCGCAGTATAGGCAAAAGCGGGGCGGGGGCAAGATGTCTTAAGCGTTCAGCCATTCATCGAGCACCGGCTCAAGTGCCTCGAACGGGCGGTAGCCGACGGTTAAGTATGCGTACTGGCTGTCGGCATCTTCACTGCTTGCTTTATCGACGGCGACGATGGTCGGAAAACCGGTGACGCCGAGATTGCGGGCAACCTGAAAATCATCGAATGTCGCGGCCTTGGCCTCGTCGGACAAAAAAACCTTGGTAAAATGGGCGGCGTCGATGCCGAGGCTGACCGCCAGCGAGGCGAGCACGGAGGTGTCGGTGATGTCCTGATTGTTGGCGTAGAAACTGCGGTGCAGCAATTCCAGATAATTGAGCGTCGCCTCGGGCTTGATGCCGCGCACGGTGACGCAAGCCCGACAGGCTGGCTCGGTGTCATAGGTAAAGTCGTCGCGCTCGAAGAAGTCGAAATCGAACGGCTGGCCGGAGGCCTTGTTGACCTCTTCCCAGTGGTGGCGGATAGTGCCTTTGGCCTCGGCGTCCATGACCTTGTCGTTACCGGCCCGCAAGCCGCCGACGATGAGGGTAATGTCCAGGCGGTCGCCGTAACGCTGGCGAATGGCGCTGATCGCTGGGGCAAAACCCCAGCACCATGAACACATGGGGTCGGCGACGAGGATCAACTCTTTTGTCTTGCTGGCTTCGGTCATGATTCGATCATAGCAGTTTTTTTAAAATAAAAAGACCCGCTCCGCGCATGCCTCCCTTATGTGCGGAGCGGGATTTAGCGGCGTGTCGGCCATGTGATTGATATCGTTGCTCAAGGCCTTGATCTAATTGCCGGTAGTTTTAGAACGTAAGTTCAAGCAAAACTCAGGAAGGCGCGTGGTCGTCTTCGATACCGGCTTTCAGACGGGCTTTAAGCCGCGACAGATTTTCACGCTCGCTGGCCGATTTCAGTTGCCCGCAGGCGGCCAGGATATCGCGGCCACGCGGTACCCGGATCGGTGCCGAAAAACCGCCATCATTAAGAATTTTTGAAAATTTCCTGATGGTTGAGGCGTCCGAACAGTTGAATTCTGCCCCCGGCCACTTGTTGAAGGGAATCAGGTTAAACTTTGCCGGAATACCCTTCATCATGCGCAACAATTGGCGGGCGTCGGCGGCGGAATCGTTGACGCCTTTCAGCATGACGTATTCGAAGGTGATGCGCCGCGCGTTGTTGGAGCCGGGATATTCGCGACAGGCCTGCAAGAGCTCTTTGAGGGGGTACTTCTTGTTGATCGGCATGATGATGTTACGCAGCTCGTCGTTGACGGCGTGCAGGCTGATCGCCAGATTGACGCCAAGATCGGCACCGCACTGGCGAATAAAAGGCACGACACCCGATGTCGACAGGGTGATCCGGCGCTTGGAAATGGAAATCCCCTCGCCATCCATAATGATTTTCAGGGCCTTGGCGACATTGTCGTAATTGAACAGCGGTTCACCCATGCCCATCATGACGATGTTGGATAATTTCCGCTCTCCTTTGGGCGAGGGCCATTCATTGTAGGCATCCCTGGCGACCATCATCTGTCCGACGATTTCAGCGGCGCTGAGATTGCGAACCAGGCGCTGGGTGCCGGTATGACAAAACGTGCAGGTCAGTGTGCAGCCGATTTGGGAGGACAGGCACAAAGCGCCGCGTCCATCTTCGGGGATGAAGACGGTTTCGGCCTCGTTGCCGTCGTCAAATTTGAATAACCACTTGTGGGTGGTGTCTTTGGAAATTTGATCTCGGCTTAAGCCTGGGCGACCAACAATAAAATGCTCGGCAAGCTTCTCTTGCAAGGGCTTGGCAATCGACGACATTTTAGAAAAATCGGTAACGCCTTGATAATAAATCCAGTGCCAAAGCTGCTTGGCGCGAAAGGCTTTCTCGCCGATGGCTTCAAGGGCGCGGGTAAGCTCGTCGCGATCCAGTCCGAGCAGGATCAGCTTGTCGGTGTCATTTTCAGTCATGATGAGCTTGATATAGCGGCTTTTGTCCAGAACCCAAGTATTATTACAGCTTACAAGTATTTTTATAGCTTACAGGCTTTGCTGGCGGCTTTGTAGGCGGCGGTGAAGCCGGTAAGCGAGAACGTATCTGTGGTCTTGGTGCCGCGCGCGGAGGTCCCTTTGAGGATCATATTGTTGCCTTTGATCAGTGCGCGAACAATGGCTTGGTCGGATTTTGCATCGATTGCCCAGGCATCCTGATCATTGGTAAACAGTGAAAAAGATGTATCACCAATAATCAAACTAACATCCGTGCCGGGTTTGAAGGGATAGCCGGCCTGGAAGTTAATGACGCCAATCTCCTTATCGGCCGGGCGGTGGGTAACGAGAAACAAAACATCGCCGCGGCTGCTGTATTTGCCGGCAGATTGGCTTGGTTCACTGCCAATATAGCAGACAGATTGACCATCCTGCTTAAGGGCGAAGGCGCTCCAGGCACCGAAGACGTCAATCAAGCCCGGGCTTTGGGCGCTTGCAGAAAAAGGCAAAAAAAGCGCACCGCCGAGCAATAGAAAGGTAATAATAACTTTTATCATGGCAAATAGTGATAACCCCGCTGGTGGCACTTGCCAAGCACCATATAAGAATGGCAAAGAGGTCGTAAATGAACAAAAAGAATGAGCAGAACCCGGTACTGGTCGAGGTAACCCGTGGCGACGGTGTGGAAAGCCGCCACCGCGGCGCCATCGCCACCGTCGATGCCGCAGGCCGGATCGTCCGCTCGTGGGGCGATATTTCCGCACCCGTATTGCCGCGTTCGGCGATTAAATCCATGCAGGCCCTGGCCCTGATTGAAACCGGTGCGGCCGATCATTTTGATATAAGCGACGCCGAACTGGCAATCGCTTGTGGCTCGCATAGCTCTGAACCCGAACATCTGGCCGTCGTTAATGGGTGGCTGGCACGTATGAAGTTAAGTGCCGCAGATCTGGAATGTGGAACAACTGGCTCAATAGAACATCAAACCAATAGCGACCTGATCCGCGAACGCACCCCTTTGACCCGCGCCTATAACAATTGCTCGGGTAAACATGCGGGATTTCTTGCTACTGCCCTGCATATGGGTGAGCCCGTACAAGGCTACATCGGGGCCGATCACCCGGTCCAGCGCAGGGTGCTTGCGATAATAGAGGAAATGGCCGACGTCGATTTATCAAGCGCGCCACGGGGTTGTGACGGCTGCGGTATTCCGGTCATCGCCATGCCGCTTGATGCCATGGCGCTGGGCTTTGCCAGGATGGCCGCGCCTGATGGGCTGTCGACAACAAGGGCGACAGCGGCCAGGCGGATCACCGCGGCGATCCAGGCCGAGCCGTTGATGGTCGCTGGCCACCGCCGCTTCGACAGTATCGTCATCGAAGCAACCAGAAATGGCCCGAATGGTCCGGCCCTGGTCAAGACCGGGGCGGAAGCCGTTTACGGGGCGATCCTGCCGGGACTCGGGCTCGGCGTCGCCTTGAAGATCGACGATGGCGCAACGCGGGCGGCAGAGGTCGCCATGGCTGCCGTTCTTGACACTCTGGATATCTTTGACGCGGCGACCCGTGGGGCTCTTGGAAAATTTATCGAGCCTGAAATTAAAAACGCCATGGGCGAGCCGGTTGGGGTCGTCCGGGCCGCGCCGTCGTTTGGGCGCAGGGAAATATGAGCGCACAAGAAACAACCGCAAGCACGGTCGATGTGACCGAGGCTGACAGTATCAGGATGCTGTTCAATTTCAGCCGCTGGGGCAAGTACCGGCTCATCGGCATATCCTTGTTCCTGGCCTTTTTCCTGAGCGATCATGTCGCAGCCGGGTTCCTGGTCGGCTTTGTCGGCCTTAATGTTTGCGTCGTCATCGGTCGTGGAATATTGCTCGATCGGTTTCATGACGCCAATCCATCGGGCGAGGACATGTTGAGGTGGGGCTTGCTGTTCTCGGCAACATCGCTTGTCAGCGGCTTGTTGTGGGGCAGCGTCGGGATTGTCCTGTTCCTGCATGGAACCAATAATTACGAAATGATTGTGGCCATCGCTATCTTTGGATTAAGCGCCATGGCGGTGGCCCCCAATGCCGCCTTTTTGCCGGCTTTCTTCGCTTTTGTCGTCCCCGCCATGTCGGGGATCACCGTCAGTTTCGTGTTGATGGGTGACAAGGAACATTTCGCCGCAGCCGGAATGAGCGTTATTTTCTTTTTGTTGATCGCGGCCTTCGCCCGCTCGCTTAATCGCCAACAAAAACAATCAATAGCCCTGCGCTACGAAAATCTGGAATTGATTGAGCGCTTGCAGGGGGCCAGCCAGGAACTGGAAAAAAGGGTCGAAGAACGGACCGCAGAATTATCTGACCTGAATGATTCATTGGTGATCACGGTGTCCGAGCAGGTGCGCACGGAATTTGAATTGCGTAACGCCAAAGAGCAGGCGGAAGTCGCCGACCGCGCGAAATCGGAATTCCTGGCCAATATGAGCCACGAATTGCGGACTCCGTTGAACGCCATCATCGGATTTTCGGAAGCCATGCGTACCGAGGTATTCGGACCGCTGGGGTCGGATAAATACCGGGATTACATTAAAGATGTTCATGAAAGCGGCATTCATCTGCTGGAACTGATAACCGGCATTCTCGACCTTTCCAGGGTCGAGGCGGGTAAAATGGACATGCAAGAAGAAACCTTCGATCCCCAGCAAATACTCAATAATAGTATGCGCCTGTATGGCGAGCGGGCCGAGGCTAAGGGCATTTCACTTATCAACAATACCCTAAAGGACGGCCCGTGGCTGTCTGCCAATATTCGTGCTTTCAAGCAAATTTTGGCCAACCTGATTTCAAACGCTTTGAAGTTTACTCAGAGCGGTGGATCGATCACCCTTGGCCTGCGCCAGGAAGACGATGGCAGGCTTTGCCTTTATGTTGAAGATACCGGGGTCGGTATTGACAAGAAGGACATTGACCGGGTTATGGAGCGCTTCTCGCAGGTTAACCCAAATGTCGATGGCGGTCATACCGGTACCGGGCTGGGGCTACCCATCGTCACCGCCCTGATCGAAGTTCAAGGCGGCACGTTCGCACTGGAAAGTGAGCCCGGAAAAGGCACGACGGCAAAAGTGTTCTTTCCGCGCGAAAGCCTTCGTCCGGCAATTCAGGCTTAATCTTCTTCGCGGGGATGCACATCCAATGGCGGCCTGGATTGGAATTTCGCGGCCTGGGCGCGGAATTTTGGCGCACCGAAAACAGGTTCCGCCAGGGCTTCAGCAGGGCCTCCCGGCCTTTCGGGGCGGCGCTGAAAACGGCCCAGGCTCTGGACCCGGTCATACATGACAATCGCCGCAGCGATCGAAACATTGACGCAGAACTGCATGGGAATCTTGATGACGAATTCGCAGCGCTCCGTCATTTCCGGGGACAAGGACGAACGTTCCGGGCCAAGCACGTAAGCGGCCCGCGCCGGATGATGAAAGCTTGGCAGTTCGATTGAGTCGGGGGTCAACTCAACCCCAACCAGCGCGCACTTTTGCGGCAACACCATGGCGCCGATATCGGGGAATTCATAGAATGGCGTGTGGCCCAGGGCGCTCGATGTATCGGCCCGCCCGCCCTCGCCTGCCGAATAAGAGGCATCGACGGTAAACACGAAGCCAGCACCAAAGGCGTGGGCGGTACGAAAAATCGAACCGACGTTCATAGCTTTAGAGATACCCTCGACACCGATGCCGAAATAACCGCGCATGCGAATTCCTAACTAAATTTAAGCCCTGGCGCGTTGCACAGGCTGTTCCGAAATCGGGATGTGCAGCAAGGCGGCGGCAAGGCCAAGAATGACAGAGCCGTACCAGATGCCGTCGTACGACCCAGTCGTATCATACAGATAGCCGCCCATCCAGACACCGATAAAACTGCCGAGTTGATGGCTCAGGAAAACCAAACCGAACAGCGTCGACATGTACTTGGCTCCGAAAATTTGTGCCACCAGCCCACTGGTAAGCGGCACCGTTCCCAGCCACAGGAGTCCCATGGAAGCCGAAAACAGATAAACGGACATTTCGCTGATCGGAAAAATCAGAAACAGCATGACGAATACGGAGCGGAGAAAATAAAGCAGACTGAGCAGGAATCGTTTTGGGAACCTGGCCCCAAGGACGCCGAATGTATAGGTGCCAATAATGTTGAAGAAGCCGATCAGGGCCAGGGCAAAAGCGCTGGTCGTCGCCGACATGCCGGCATCCTGCAGGTAGGCCGGAAGATGGATGGTCATGAAGGCGACTTGAAAACCGCAAACGAAAAAGCCCAGAGTCAGGTAACGGTAACTATGATTGCTGCAGGCCTCGGTGATGGCCTCAAGCATGTTTTGTTCGGCCGCGGCAATGCCGCCGACCATATCGCCAGCACTGTCGCTTGACTTGCTCTGCAACACCGCCGCCGAGATAACAATGGCGCAAGCCACCACAGCCAGGATCATCAGGGCCCCTGACCAGCCTTGGCTTTCAATGACCTGCTGGCCGATGGGTGCCATGACAAACTGGCCGAATGACCCGCCAGCGCTGGCCAGACCAAAGGCGATGGATTGTTTCTCCGGCGGCACCATCCGTCCAAGGGCACCCAGAACGACGGAGAAACTGGCCGCCGCCATGCCAAAGCCGACCATCCAGCCGGCCCCGATATTCAGGCCTAGCGGGGTTTCGACACCGGCCATGACAACAAGACCGGCGGCGTAGACCAAAGCACCGATGACAAGCACGCGACCACTACCGTAGCGGTCGGCGACCATACCGCAGAGCGGTTGGAACAAGCCCCACATCAACTGTTGAATGGCCATGGCGAAACCGAAAGATTCGCGCCCGAAGCCAAGCTCCATGGTCATCGGTCCCTGGAACAATCCGAAGGTCGAACGAATGCCCATGCTCAGGCTGATAACCAGGGCGGCGGCGATAATCAGGATGGTGGGGTTACGCGTAAAGGCTGGCGACATGGCTCGACAATCAGTTGTTTCAGGCTGATGCTTCTACAGTTATTTGGCGGCGCTTGCGGCTTAATACAAGGACATTGCCCAAAAGCACCAGCACCATACCGATGATGGCCCCGGCTGACCACTGATAACCTTCGAACACGGTCGACAGGCCAAGCGCGATCAGCGGGAACAAGACTGTCGCGTAGGCCGCCTTGTCGGCACCGATGCGTCCCAGCAAAGTTAGGTAGAAGCCGAAGGCGAAAACCGAGCCGAACAGGGCCAGATACAAAAGCGATCCGACATACAGCAGCGAGGTATCAAAGATCAAGGGCTGGCCGCGGGTCAAGGCGACGCCAAACATAAAGAGCGCCCCGTATGTCATGCCGTAGGCGTTGGCCTGCAGGACCGGCAAGCCACGGCGCTGGTTCGATGCCGATGCCATGTTGCCCAACGAGGCAAGCAGCGTCCCGGCAATAGACAGCAGCAGCCCCTGGGTACCCTGGTTGGCAAGGTCGAAGTTTTGAATTTCGGGCCAAAATACGGTGACCAACCCGGCGATGCCAAAGGCCGCGCCAAGGGCGACACGGGGCCTGACCCGGTTGCCGAGAATAAGTGCGCCGAAAATGATGTTGGTGACGACAATGCCGGAAAAAACGACGGCGATCAGGCCGCTGGTCAGCTCATACGTGGCCAGATAAAAAACAAAATAATTGGCCGAAAATAAAAAAAGCCCGAGCGTCGCCATGCCCAAATGGTCGCGTGCGCTATAGCGCATGCGCTTGGATGTTGCCACGCAGTAGGCCATCAAAATAAAGGCGGCCAGGGCGAAGCGGTAGGCGATCGACAATTCAGGTGCGACAAGACCCAGCTGGTATTTGATAGCCAGCCAGGTCGAGCCCCAGATCAGGACGGTTCCGGCGTAGAGCAGGAAAGTATTCATGGCGACCTTATTGTTGCCAGAAAGGCTTCCCGGCTTCGCGCTCAATATCAACCCGATTGAGGCCGATATCAACCAGCATCCGCTCATCGAGCTGACGCAGTTGGCGGCGGTCGGAGATCCGGACCTGCCAGTTGTAAAGGGTTGCCAGCAGGCGATCGGGGGCGGTCTCGATGAACACGGCAAGGCGTTCAAGGACACCGGTTGCCACAGCATGTTTGGGGGTTTTCAGAATTGATGTCGTCATGGCTTCCTCTTGGTGTCTTTCGGCATAATCAATAAGTGATGATCAATAGATATGCGCATTCAGACTTGACGACAAACGATCTTTTCTCATATTTAGATTAGGAAAACTTATTTAATATTCTATTTGAAATATATATAATCCAATAATAACAAGAGATTAAAAGAAAAAAATAGAATCGTACTGATACATCTTCATTAAGTTTATAAGGTTAAAATCATGGCCAGACGATTGCCGCCACTCAATTCACTGAAGGCTTTCGAGGCCGCCGCCCGGCATCTCAGCTTTACCCGCGCGGCGGCAGAGCTGAACGTCACCCAGGCGGCGATCAGCCATCAGGTCAAGGGGCTGGAGGAAACCCTCGGTCTGGCCCTGTTTCGCCGCGTCAACCGTTCGCTTTTGCTGACCGACGAGGGCCAGGCGCTGTATCCGGATTTGGGCAGCGCCTTCGATACCATCGCCGCCGCCGTTGAGCGCTTGTATGAACGTGACCGGGCCGGGGTCCTCACCCTCAGTACCCTGGATTCTATCGCTGCCTCGTGGCTGGTGCCGAAAATTGGCAAATTCCGCAGTCAACATCCCGACATCGATGTGCGCATCTCGACCTCCGATCAGGTCGTCGATTTCACCTCCGGCGGTTTCGATATGGCGCTCAGATACGGCATCGGGGTTTATTCGGGCATGGAGGTTGTTTCGCTGATGAAGGAAACCTTGTTCCCGGTGCTCAGTCCGTCGCTTCTTGAAAAATTCGGCCCCCTGGACAGCCCCGCCGACCTTGCCCGCTTTCCGTTGTTGCATGACGACATGCGCGATGACTGGGGCGTGTGGATGGAGGCGGCGGGGGTCGATGGTATAAACGTATCGCGCGGCCCATCATTTTCTCACTCCTATTTGGTGCAGCAGGCCGCCGTCGCCGGTGAAGGCGTGGCCCTTGGCCGCTCGGTGCTGATTGTCGATGATCTCGCCGCAGGCTTGCTGATCAGGCCCTTCGATATCGATCTCAAGGCCCATCATTATTACAGCGCCGTCTATCCCAAGGCCTCGGCCAAGCGCCCCAAGATCATCGCCTTCAGGGACTGGCTGGTTGCCGAAGCAAAAGAAACCGAAGCCCGCTTCGTCGCCGTTGTTGGACAATCACCGAAAAAACGAGACGAGCCATGAGCAACCCGTTCATCTTCGCTATCAAGACCGACCCGGAAAAATTCCTGTCCGATCTGGAACCTCTGGAACTCGCGGCGATGGCCGAGGGTTGCGTCAGTGTCCTTGAAGCCAGGGCCAAGCGGGGCGACCGCGAAGCCGCCCCGGTTCTGCAGGGGCTATACCGGGCGCTGGCCAATATCGAAATCTGATTAGTGCAAGCCGCAATTACATTTTCTTGTTCTGTTCAAATTCTTGGTATATTCAGGGCCGATGAGTTCCAACATTGACTGGCGCAAGATTTTATTTCTCTGTGTTGCCGCCCTCACCCTCGCCACCTTCGTGCCGTTACTTGGGGTGCTGGTGCCGATGCTGGAATTGTTTGCCCATTTCAAAGTCCACTACATCGTGGCGTCATTATTTTTGATGCTGTCGGCAATGAAAATGCGACGGCCGGCAATTGCGGTTGCGGCGCTTGTTCTGGCGGCGGTTAATGCCACTGCCGTGATGCCGTCCCTTATCAGCACCTCCGTCGCTGCCGGGACGACGAACATCAAACTGATTACCCTCAATATGAAGAAGGAAAATCTGGCTTCGGACAGTGCCATAGATTTTTTGCGCCGTGAAAATGCCGACATCGTTGTCCTCGAAGAAGTAACACCGCGCTCGGCATTGATGGTGAAGACGCTTGCCGATGTCTATCCCCACATGCAGTTTTGTGAAAACACCGGCAGCTGCGAAATGGCGCTTTTGTCAAAAAAGCCCTGGCGCTCCGCTGAAATACGGAATTTTTCAAAACGCGATCCTAGTATCACCATCGCCCGATACGCCCTGAACGGTTTCCACTTTACCCTGGTGGGAACCCACCTTGACCGCCCGACTTTGCCGATCAGGGAAAAGCGCGAGCATTTTCATCATCAGCACGTAGAGACACTTATCGCCCTGTTGCGCCGCCTTGAAGGCCCGCTTGTCGTCGCCGGTGATTTTAATGCAGCCCAATGGTCGCCTTCTTTCAAAAGCATTATCGAAGGGACGGGGCTTAGCCGGGTAGAGGGTGGAATCCTGCCGACGTGGCCGGCACCCTTCACGGCTGTCGGCATTCCCATAGACCAGATTTTGACGACGGCGGAATTCAAGGGCTCGACCATGATAACAGGACCGCACGTCAATTCCGATCACCTGCCGCTGATCGCCACCCTTGTCATTAAATAGGAATCTTCGATCCCGACAATCCGGATAAAGTCAGGGCTGTTTGACCTGTGATTAACATCCTGTATTCATGGCCGAAAATTAATCCTGAAGTTCGCCCAAGTCCCTGAACAATTCCAGGGCCTCGGGGTTGGCCAGGGCTTCCTTGTTCTTGACCGGGCGACCGTGGATGATGTCGCGGACCGCAAGTTCGGTGATTTTGCCGGATTTTGTCCGCGGGATATCGGCGACCTGAATGACCTTGGCGGGAACGTGGCGCGGTGTGCAGTTGGCGCGAATTTCCGTTTTGATCAATTTGATCAGGTCGTCGTCAAGGGTGAGACCGTCGCGCAAGACGACAAACAGCACGACCCTGACGTCGTTATCCCACTGCTGGCCGATGACGATGGCCTCGACCACCTGTTCCAGTTTTTCGACCTGACGGTAAATTTCCGCCGTGCCGATCCTGACGCCGCCGGGGTTCAGGGTGGCGTCCGAGCGGCCATAGATAATAACCCCGCCGTGTTCGGTGATCTCGACATAATCGCCGTGACACCAGACGTTGTCGAAGCGCTCGAAATAGGCGCTGTGGTATTTCGATCCATCGTCGTCCTTGTAGAAACCGATGGGCATGGACGGAAACGGCTTGGTGCAGACCAGTTCACCTTTCTCTCCGCGCAGGGAATTGCCGTCATCATCGAAAACATCGACGGCCATGGCCAGCGCCCGCGTCTGAATTTCACCCTTCCACACGGGGCCGGTCGGATTGCCGAGCATAAAGCAACCCATCAGATCGGTGCCCCCGGCGATGGAGGCGAGATGGACATCGGCCTTGATATGATCGTAGACCCAAGTGAAGGCGTCCGGGGCGAGCGGTGATCCGGTCGAGCAAAGCAGCCGTACACTGTCGAGATTGTGGGTCTTGGCCGGTTCCAGTTCGGCCTTGATGGCGGCGTCGATAAATTTGGCGGAGGTGCCAAGCAGGGTCATCTTTTCGGCTTCGGCATAATCAAAAAGGACATTGCCGTCGGGATAGAACGGCGATCCGTCATAAAGGATCAGCGTCGCCTGCGAGGCCAGCGCCGTAACCAGCCAGTTCCACATCATCCAACCGCAGGTGGTGAAGTAGAAGACCCGGTCGCCGGGTTTGATGTCGCAGTGAAGCTGGTGCTCTTTTATGTGCTGCAGCAAAGTGCCGCCGGCACCGTGGACGATGCACTTGGGTGCCCCCGTGGTGCCCGATGAATACATAATATAAAGCGGGTGGTTGAAGGCGAAGCGCTCGAAGTCGATGTCGCAGGCTTGATAGGCGGCGGTGAAATCGTCAAGCCATATGGCGTCACGCACGCCATCAAGGCTCGGTGCGGTGCGGGTATAGGAAATGACCACAGTTTTCTCGACGCTTGGTAGGGCGCTTACGATCTCTGCCAGTTTTTCCAGGCAATCGTGGGACTTGCCGTTGTAGTGATAGCCCTCGGCGGCGAAGATCACCTTCGGTTCGATCTGGCCGAAACGGTCGAGCACGCCCTTGACGCCGAAGTCCGGCGAGCATGATGACCAGATCGCCCCCAACGACGTCGCCGCCAGCATGGCGATGGTCGCTTCGGGCATGTTGGGCAGATAAGCCCCGACTCTGTCGCCCGAGACGACCCCCGCAGCAATCAGGGCCTGACGGACGACGGAGACCTGATCGTAAAGTTGGCCGTAGCTTAAGCGGCGCTGAACCTTGTCCTCGCCGCGAAAAACGATGGCTTCGCCGTCGTCGCGCCTGCGCAACAGATTTTCGGCGAAGCTCAAACGGGCATCGGGGAAAAAACGGGTGCCCGGCATCTTCCCGGGGTTTTCCTGAACGCAGTCCCCCCAAGTTTCGGCGATGACGTTGCCGAAGTCTTTCAGCGATACCCAGAACTTGTCTATTTCGTTGATCGAAAATTCATAAAGCCCGTTAAAATCACCAATATTGACGTTCCAGTCTTCTTCAACGGCCTCGATAAAAGCGCTGATGTTGGTGGCGCTGATGCGATCTGCGTCGGGTTGCCAGAGTGGTTGTTGCAAGAGTCTCTCCCTAAAACGAATAATTTTTTTTCAGAGTATGTTCCGACAATCCGGCCCGCGCAAGGTGGCCATGCGAAAACGGGACTGGTCACGGCCGTAAGTCGGCAATAGGGTGTCGCCCATGGCCAATGAAGTCAAAGAGTCGCACGTCAAGAAAGAACAGGAGTCAGGACTTCCGGGCTCCTTGCGCGGGGCACTGTGGATGGTGCTTTCCGCCGCCAGTTTTGCCGGGCTGACGACGGTGATCCGGGAAGTATCGGGCTCCATGCATCCCTTCGAGCTGGCTTTTTTCCGAAATCTGTTCGGTCTTATGTTCATGCTGCCCTGGTTCTTGCGGGTAGGGGTCAAGGTGTTGAAGACGGAGCGTCTACCGCTTCACGCTTTCCGCTCGGTCATTGGTTTAGGGGCGATGCTGAGTTGGTTCACCGCCGTTTCGATGATGCCGATTGCCGAGGCGACGGCGCTTAGCTTCACCACGCCGTTATTTGTCACCATCGGGGCTGCGTTGTTTCTTGGCGAAAGCGTCAAGGTGCGGCGCTGGGTGGCGACGGTGGTGGGTTTGATCGGTGCCGTGATTATTGTCCATCCCGATGGCATGGAAATCGGTGCCGGGGCCGGTCTTGTCCTCGGGGCTTCGGCGTTCATGTCGATGGCCGCGCTTTCGGTTAAATCCCTGAGCCGCACCGAAACGCCTAACACGATTGTCCTGTTTATGGGCTTGCTGATGACGCCGCTGTCTTTGATCCCGGCCCTGTTTTATTGGACGCCGCCTGAGCTTTCCGATTATCCGTGGTTTGTCGCCCTTGGCTTGTTTGCCACGCTGGGTCAGATTGCCATGGCGCGGGCTTTCGCCGCGGCCGACGTTTCGGCGGTTTTGCCGTTTGATTTTTCCAGGCTGATTTTCGCCGCCATTCTGGGCTATCTGTTCTTCGCCGAAAGCCCCGATGTGTGGACCTGGGTCGGGGCGGCGATCATTTTCTCGGCGGCCTTGTACACGGCCCACAGGGAATCCAGTCAGGCACGGTTATTTCGCTCGGTGCAGGCCAATCTGGTGCCGGCGCTCAAGCAAAGCGATAAAGACCCTACGGCTTAGCGGGCGCGGCTTTTCTGAATATGACTTCGACGCGGCGGTTAAGGGCGCGGTTTTCTTCTGTATCGTTGGCTGCCAGCGGGCGGCTGTCGGCGTAACCCATGGTCGCCAGACGGGATTGATCGACATCGGTAAATTCAAGTAAATACTGGACGACCGAGTTGGCCCGCGCCGTCGATAAATCCCAGTTGGAGCGGAAGCGATCAGTCTTGATCGGCCTGTCGTCGGTATGCCCGGCGATGATGATTTCGCCTTTGCTTTTCTTGATCACTGCCGCCAGATTGTTAAGCGCGATGAGGAATTCCGAGGTCAGGGATTCGGTGCCCGAGGGGAAGGCGAACTTGCCGGGGAAGCGGACGATGACCTCGCCCTCGCGTTCCTCCACATTGGCCATGGACTTAGATATCTGTTCGGCAATCGCCTGCGTGACGTTTGCCGCCAGGTTGTCGACGGGTTCATCCGGTTTAACCACCGCAACATCCTGCTTGCCTATGGTGTCGTCGATTTGCAGCTCGACAACCACCTTTGGCACTTTGCTTTTAACGGAAATTCCTGCCGGACCGCCGTCTTCTTCAATAATACCGGCGAGCTTTTTAATATATTGGACGCCAAAGGCATTCTTCATGGACCCGGCGAGTTGTTGGTATTTCTCTACATCCATCTTGGCAAAGGTCAGCATCAGCACGAACAGGGTCAGCAGCAAAGACATCAGGTCGGCGAAGGTGGTCATCCACACGGGTGCGCCGGCAGGAGGTTTTTTCTCACTCATTGCGCGTCCCCATCGTCCCCTTCACCAAGATGACCACGCAAATGCGCCGGTAGATAGACTTGTAGCAGTTCGCCCAGCACATTGGGATTGGTCTGGGCCTGAATTTCAAGCACACTGTCGATGATCAGGGCACCAATATTTTCTTCATCGGCGACTCGGGATTCCAGTTTGTCGGCAATCGGCAGGGCGATCAGGTTGGCGATGACCGCACCGTAAAGCGTCGTCAGCATGGCAACGGCCATGGACGGACCGATGGAGCCCGGGTCTGACAGGTTCGCCAGCATCTGCACCAACCCGACCAGGGTGCCGATCATGCCGAAGGCCGGGGCGGCGTCGCCGATGCCGCGAAAGATTTTCGAGCCTTCTTCATTACGCCGGATCGTCTGGTGCATCTCCGACGTCAGGGTCTTGCGGACGACTTCCGGGGCCAGGCCGTCAACGCAAAGCTGGATACCTTTTTTGAAGAATTCGTTGTCGATCTCGACCCCTTCGAGGGCCAAAAGGCCGCCTTTACGGGATTTTTTGGCCAGGGTGATGGCGATTTCTACCAGGGTCAGGGCATCGTTCTGGTCAACCGTGAAGGCGGCTTTAATGCCGACCTTGAGGGCGACGAAGACTTTTGAAATGGGGAATTTGACCAGGGTCGCGGCAAAGGTACCACCGACGACGATCAGGAATCCCGGCAGGTTGAGAAAAATAATCAGGTCTGAGCCAACAAGAATGGCGGCGACGACGACGCCGGTTCCCATGACCAAGCCAAGTAATGTCGCAATATCCATAAACGCGCAGCCTCTTGTTTGCGAGAATCCCTATTATTTATAAGGGGTATAAGACCATAATACCAACCTATGTAATACACCCTATCTGGAGAGACTGACATGAACGTTACGGATTGCGCCGCCATCGTTACCGGTGCGGCTTCCGGCCTTGGCCGGGCGACGGCCGAGGCACTGGCTAAAGCCGGGGCCCGGGTGGCCTTCCTTGATCTTAATATGGAAGCCTGCGCCGAGGCCTGCGCGCCCTATGGCGAGAACGCCGTGGCCCTGGCCTGTGATGTTTCCGACGCGGACAGCGCCGCAGCGGCGCTTGCCGCAGCCACGGCGGCGCACGGCCCGGCCCGAATTTTAATCAATTGCGCCGGTATCGGCACCCCCGGCAAGATCGTCGGCCGCGACGGCCCGATGGCGCTGCAAGACTTCGCCCGGGTTATCAACATCAACCTGATAGGCACTTTTAACATGATGCGTCTGGCCGCCGCCGCCATGAAGGGGCTGGACGCCTTCGATACGGCAGAGCGCGGCGTCATCATCAACACCGCCTCCATTGCCGCCTATGAAGGGCAGATTGGCCAGGCCGCCTACGCCGCCTCGAAAGGCGGTATTGTTTCGCTGACCCTGCCCGCGGCCCGGGAATTTTCACGCTCCGGCATTCGGGTGCTGGCGGTGGCACCGGGGATTTTCGGGACGCCGATGCTGTTCGGTTTGTCTGATGAGGTGCAACAGGCGCTCGGCGCGTCGGTGCCGTTCCCCTCAAGGCTTGGCAAGCCCGATGAATTCGCCGCCCTCGTCCTGCACATGATTTCAAATGTCATGATGAACGGCGAAGTCGTGCGTTTGGACGGGGCGCTCAGGATGGCACCCCTTTAAAGGTCGTCGATAAAGCCCGCCAGTTTCAGGTCGCGCCACGAAAGCCCGCCTATATCATGGCTGCAAAGGGTGATATCGACCCGGTTGTAAACATTGAACCATTCGGGATGATGGTCGATTTTCTCGGCCTGGATGGCGACGCGGGTCATAAAGGCGAAGGCGGCCCCGAAGTCGGGGAAGCTGAGGGATTTAAAAATCGCCGTGTGGCCTTCGACCAGGGTCCAGCCGTCAAGGGCGGCGATCCCGCTGGTTATTTCAGCCTCGCTCAGTTTATCGCTCATGATTTTATCTCCTTTCATAGCCAAGTGGTGTGCCGGGCGGCTAAAGTAAAGTGATGAAAGCGCCAAGCCTTGAACAAATAGAAGCGATCGCCGCGCGCGCCTTAAAAACGGTGCCGGGCGAACTGCTGGCCCATGTCGAGGGGGTCGTCATCCGTGTCGAGGAATTTCCCGACAGCGAAACCGAGGACGCCCTGGGCCTGGCCTCGCCCTACGATCTGCTCGGCTTGTACCGGGGCGTCTCGATAGACCAAAAAAGCATCGCCGCGACGCCCGACGACATCGATATGATTTATCTATACCGCGCACCGATCCTCGATTTCTGGTGCGAAAGCGGCGAAGACCTGGAACACCTGGTCCGCCACGTCCTGATCCACGAAATCGGCCACCACTTCGGCCTCAGCGACGACGATATGGAACGCATCGAGGGGGCGGGGTAAGTTTTCGACCAAAAACAAAAAAACCCGCCGCATCAAGCGACGGGTTTTGATTTGGTGGAGCCGAGGGGAATCGAACCCCTGACCTCCACGTTGCGAACGTGGCGCTCTCCCAACTGAGCTACGGCCCCGGATTTGTTGGCGAGTATATGCGGCGACAATCAGTTGCTGTCAAGGGTGTCCGCCTCTTGCCAGAAAAACGCCGGGGGGATAGGTTAACCGGGCAAATCACAAAAGGATTTTAATACCGCCATGGAAGTCTTCGCAGGGCCTATTCTGAAACTCGTTTTGACCGTCATCGATCTCTATGTCTGGATCGTCGTTATCGGGGTCATTTTAAGCTGGCTGACCGCCTTCAAGGTCGTCAACACGGCCAATCGCTTCGTCTATCTGGTCAATGATTTTATCTACAAGATTACCGAACCGGTTTTGGGCCGTATTCGCAAGGTGCTGCCGGTTATGGGCGGCTTTGACCTCTCGCCGATTGCGCTTATTCTCGGCCTGATGCTGCTGCAGGATGTGATGATTAATATCATGGTAAAACTTGGCGGCTGACCCGGTCCCCGCGCCGTTCGCCGGGGTGGCCGCTGGCGTCACGGTGCGTGTGCGACTGACCCCGAAGGCGTCGGCTAACCGCATCACCGGCATAAAACTCGATGGCCAGGGCGGGGCCGTGCTCAAGGCCTCGGTAACGACGGTTCCCGAAGGCGGCAAGGCCAACGGCGCTCTCATAAAGATGCTGGCCAAGGAATGGAAGTTGGCGAAGTCGAGCCTGGAGATCGTCCACGGTGCGACGGACCGAAACAAGACAGTGCTTGTCGCCGGAAACACAGAACACTTGCTGAAAAAGTTGCAAGACTGGGCCTCACAAAAATTTTAGGAACGAGACGCTATGAGCGAAGCAAAAATTATTGATGGTAAAGCCTTCGCGGCGGCCTTACGTGGGCGGGTCGGGGCGGCAGTCACCAGCCTTAAGGCCGAGCACGGCCTGACCCCGGGACTGGCCGTGGTGCTGGTCGGTGAAGACCCGGCTTCCCAGGTTTATGTGCGCAACAAGGGGGTGCAGACGCTTGAGGCCGGGATGAACTCATTCGAGCACAAGTTCGATGAGACGATCAGCCAGGACGCCCTGCTTTCCTTGATTGCCAAACTCAACGCCGACGCCGCCGTGCATGGCATTCTGGTGCAGTTGCCGCTGCCCGGTCATATCGACGAGGCGGCGGTGCTTTCGGCCATCGACCCGGACAAGGACGTCGACGGCTTCCATGTCGTCAATGTCGGTCGTCTGGCGACCGGCGATAAGCGCGCCATGGTGCCGTGTACGCCGTGGGGCTGCCTGATGATGCTGAAAGAGACGCTGGGCGATCTCAAAGGCAAAAAGGCCCTGGTGCTCGGTCGTTCGAACATCGTCGGCAAGCCGATGGCGCAACTGCTGCTTGGCGAACACTGTACGGTCACCATCGCCCATTCACGGACCGAAAACCTGGCCGCCGAATGCGCCGCCGCCGATATTCTGATTGCCGCCGTCGGTCGGGCGCAAATGGTCAAGGGCGACTGGATCAAGCCCGGCGCGACGGTTATCGACGTCGGTATCAATCGCATCGACGCGCCGGAAAAAGGCGAAGGCAAGACCCGCCTGGTCGGCGATGTCGATTTCGATGAAGCGGTTCAGGTCGCCGGTGCCATCACCCCGGTTCCCGGCGGCGTCGGCCCCATGACCATCGCCTGCCTGCTGCGCAACACCCTGGCCGCGGCCTGCCTGCAGCATGGGCTCCAAGTTCCGGAAGTTTAATGATCCGACGGTTGGGCCAGTTTGTCGGTGAGCCCGGTGTCGTAGTCGACGCCTGCTTTGGTCAGGGTGATGGCACCGGGGAAGTCTGAGCGGGCCAGGCCTTTGCGTTCCAGCGCCCGCCATACCGCTTCATTGGAAAAGCCGCTGGCGTCGGTCGAGGAGACGACGAAGCTGCCGATATGAACATGGTCGCCGTGAATATGGGGCAGGGTCGAAAGCCGTACCTCGCCGGTTTTCTCATCAATGGTCCCGGTCTCGGGATGGCGGCCCAGTTCCTGAAAGAGCAGCAACGTGCGCAGTTGCAGTTTATTGAGCTTTAGCGGATTTCTTTTCGGTGGCATGATCGTTTTCAACCGGACTGTTAAACAGGATCGCAATCTTATATGACCGAATTGATTTCCGCCATTACCGCTTTTATCCTTTCGCATGCCATTCCGGCGGTGCCGCCACTGCGCGCCTACCTTATCCGCGCCATGGGTTTTCGCATGTACGTGACGCTGTATTCGATGATCTCGCTGGGCGTGTTGGTATGGCTCGGCCTGGCTTACGCCAACGCCCCCTTTGTCGAGGTCTGGGAATTTCGCGCATGGACCCGCTGGCTGACCGTGAGCCTGATGGCCCCGGCGTGCTATCTGCTGGTCGTCGGGCTGTTCAGTGCGAATCCGCTGTCGTTGTCGCTGATCCCGGCTGAGCGCTTTGACCCTGCCCGCCCCGGCATCGTCGGGCTGATGCGCCATCCGGTGATCTGGTCAATCGGCCTGTGGGCCTTGGCCCATATGGCACCGAACGGCGATCTGGCGTCGTTATTGATGTTTTCGTTGTTGCTGCTTGCCGGTCTTACCGGGCCAAGGAGCCTCGATGCCAAGCGCCGGGCCAAGCTGGGGGCGCAACAATGGGCGGCGCTGGCGCACGCGGAAACCAGCCTGAAGGGCTTGACGTTCTGGCCATTGGCCGGGGCCATGGTCCTTTACGCAGGCCTGTATCTGGCCCATGAATGGGTCATCGGCGTCCCACCATTGCCATAAAAAGGATTAAAGCATGACCGAATTGACGCTGGCTGCAGTGTTCCTGGTCGGCTCGCACATGGTGCTGAGCCATGGCGCGATCCGTCGCGGCCTTGTCGGCAAGCTCGGCTTGCGCGGGCACCGGCTTGTTTATGCGTTGATTTCCATTGTCGCCATGGCATGGCTGGTGCTGGCCTATCGGGACGCGCCGTTTCAGACGGTGTTCGAAGCGACGATCAGGTTGCAGCATATGTCGCTGAGCATGATGCTTCTCGCCGCCCTGTTGATTGTCGGCGGCTATACCATCGCCAACCCGTCGGCGATAATACTGGAAGACCTGAAATCCTCCGGGCCGCTTTCGGGAACCTTGAAAATCACCCGCGCCCCGGTGATGTGGGGCGTTGCCATCTTTGCCTTCGTCCACATGCTCGCCAACCCGGACGCGGCGTCGCTTATTTTCTTCGGGGCGCTGCTGGTTCTGGCCATCGCCGGGGGTTGGCATCTGGATCGCCGCAAACAGGCCGAAGGCGGGCAAACATGGCAGAAACTCTGTGTTCAAACCTCGTTCTGGCCGCTTAAAGCTATCGTCTCAGGACGAACAAAGCTGAGCTTCGCGGATCTAAGCTGGTGGCGTCTGGGCCTCGGCGTGGCGCTCTATGGCGGGATGCTTTTCGCTCATAAACTGATCATCGGCGTGACGGCGTTCCCGCTGCCTAAATAAACAGGGATAGCCAACGGCTTGCGGCAATGATAGAAGCGCAGCCTTGAGCGGGAACCATAGAGAGCCATGAGTAAAACTGACCTTTCACATATCCGTAATTTCTCGATCATTGCCCACATCGATCACGGCAAGTCGACCCTTGCCGACCGGATGATCCAGATGTGCGGCGGCCTCACCGAGCGCGAGATGAAGGCGCAGGTGCTCGATAGTATGGATATCGAGCGCGAGCGCGGCATTACCATCAAGGCCCAGACCGTGCGCCTGAACTACAAGGCGAAAAATGGCGAGACCTATCAGTTGAACCTGATGGACACGCCCGGCCATGTTGATTTCGCCTACGAGGTCAGCCGCTCGCTCGCCGCCTGTGAAGGATCGCTTCTGGTCGTCGATGCGACGCAAGGCGTCGAGGCGCAGACCCTGGCCAATGTTTATCTGGCCCTCGGCAACGATCATGACATTATCACGGTGCTCAACAAGATCGACCTTCCGGCATCGGAGCCCGAACGGATCAAGGCGCAGATCGAAGAAGTGATCGGCCTGGATGCCTCGGACGCCGTGGAAATTTCGGCGAAGACCGGCGTCGGCGTCGATCTGGTTCTCGAAGCCCTGGTCGCACGCCTGCCCGCTCCCACCGGGGAGCTCGAGGCCCCCTTGAAGGCGTTGCTGGTCGACAGTTGGTATGATTCATACCTGGGCGTCATGATTCTCGTGCGGGTCCACGATGGCATTATTAAGAAGGGCATGAAAATCAGGATGATGGCCTCTGAAAGTGTCCATCAGGTCGAGCAAGTCGGGGTCTTCAACCCGAAGCCGACTCGCGTCGATAGTTTAGGCCCCGGCGAGGTCGGTTACATCACTGCCTCGATCAAGACGGTTGCCGATACGGACGTCGGCGACACCATCACCGATGACAAACGCCCGGCCGCAAAGCCGCTGGCCGGCTTTAAACCGTCGGTGCCGGTGGTTTTCTGCTCGCTGTTTCCTTCCGACGCCAACGATTTTGAAGATCTCCGCGAAAGCCTCGCCAAGCTGCGCCTCAATGACGCCAGTTTCGAATACGAGCCGGAAAACTCTATGGCCTTGGGACTGGGTTATCGCTGTGGCTTTTTGGGGTTGTTGCATCTTGAAATCGTTCAGGAGCGTCTCGAGCGTGAATTCGATCTGGACTTGATCACTACCGCCCCGTCCGTCGCCTACAAGATCAAACTTAACGACGGCACCGAGATGGAACTGCACAATCCGGCGGATATGCCCGACCCGACCAAGATCGCCGAGATTTCCGAACCCTGGATCAGGGCGACGATCATGGTCCCCGATGAATACTTGGGCTCGGTCCTGCAATTGTGTACGGAGCGCCGTGGTGTGCAGATTGAACTGACCTATGCCGGCGGCCGCCCCATGGTGATTTACCGCTTGCCGTTGAACGAGGTGGTGTTCGATTTCTATGACCGCCTGAAGTCGATCAGCCGGGGCTATGCCAGCTTCGATTATGAACTGGACGGTTTTGAGGAGGGCGACCTGGTCAAGGTGTCGATCCTGGTCAACGCCGAACCGGTCGACGCGCTCGGCTTCGTCTGTCACCGCAGCCAATCCGAAACACGCGGTCGCGGTGTCTGTGAACGCTTGAAGGATCTGATCCCGCGTCAGCTGTTCAAGATTCCCATCCAGGCCGCCATCGGTGGCAAGTTCGTCGCCCGCGAGACCATCAGCGGCATGCGCAAGGACGTCACCGCCAAGTGTTACGGCGGCGATATTACGCGCAAGAAGAAGCTGTTGGAGAAGCAGAAGAAGGGCAAGAAGAGGATGCGCCAGTTCGGCAAGGTCGAAATTCCGCAATCTGCCTTCATCGCCGCCCTTCGCATGGGCGACGATTGATAACGCCAAGCCCGCATGCGCTTATTTCTGGTAAATCGCCAGTTGGTAGATTTCTTCGGGCGGTGTGACCAGGCTGATCCCCATCTTCACCCCCATGCCAAGAACCAGCAGGGCGAGCAGGAAGCGCATCTGGTCGGCCTTTAGCAGACGACCGACCCGAGCCCCCGCCTTGGCCCCGACAACGCCGCCCGCAAGCATGATCAAGACCAGCACAATATCGACGGAATAATTGTTAGCGGCCTGCAACACGGTGACGTTTGCGGTCACGAAAATGATCTGCAACAGCGACGTTCCGACGACCACCATGGTCGGCATTTCAAGCAGGTATATCATCGCCGGGACCATGATAAAGCCGCCGCCGACGCCCATAATCGCCGACAGTATTCCCGTTACGGTACCCACGGCGAATGGCGCAATGGCGCTGATATAAAGCCTCGAACGGGGAAAACGGACCTTCAGGGGTAGGCGGTGAATCCAGGAATGACGGTGCAGCTTGCGTCTGACCATGACCCCGCGTGAGTGGCGGTAAAGGGCGACAGCGCTTTCAATGAACATCAGGGAGCCCAGGACAACCAGAAGGATGACGTAGCAGAGATTAATTGTCAGATCGATCTGCCCCATTTTACGCAGAATATCGAACAACCACATACCGAGCCCGGAACCGAACAAGCCGCCGAGGATAAGGACGACGCCCATTTTGACGTCGACGGCCTTGCGTCGCCAATGGGAGGTAATTCCGGAAATTGACGAACCGAGGACCTGGTTGGCCCCGGAGGCGACGGCGACGACGGGTGGAATTCCCAGAAAAATAAGCAGCGGCGTCAACATAAAGCCGCCGCCGACGCCGAACAGGCCGGAAAGAAAGCCGATCATTCCACCTAAACCAAGCAGAATGAACAGATTTTGGGAAACGGCGGCGACCGGCAAATAAATGTGCATAGCTGAAAAGCGCAAACTTCAAGGATAGGGGGCTGATTTCGGGCTTTCATACGTTGTTATCACTGCCCCTGCAATAAGGAACGTTTGACCCGGTCGATGATTATTCCTTGTCCCGGCCTTCGGCGTACGGGTCGGCGCTCAAATCGTAATCGTCGGGGTAATGGTCATCGATGGCCTGATCGTCGCCGATCGGGTGTTCGGGCATGATGTCCCGGGGGCCGTGTTCTTCGCCCGGCGGGTTTTCCGCTCGCGCCTGCTTTGCCAACTGATCAAAAAATTCGTAATGATTTTCGACCTCGGCGATTTCTTCGTGGTTGGCCTGATTGCGCTTAGGACGAAACTGCACCAGCAGGGCGATGCCCGGCGCGCCAAGAATTAGCCAGGCTGGAAGTTTAAGTAAAGTCAGGATCACAGGGTCCCAAGCCCAGACCCCGAACAGGCGTTGAACCTTAAGCTCAAAAATAAGTAAACTTTCCGGCCACAGGGAATACCACAGGTCGTGGGCCGGAAAAAAGAACGTGCGAACGGTGCCTGGCATGGTGTAGGCGGCAGTTTCGGAGGCTGCCGCAAGGAAGCCCAAGGCCAGCAAAGCCAGGCCGATATAAAAGAAGATGCGCATGACGGCATAATAGCCGTTGCGCCCGTCTCATGCCTCGGTTAATTTGCGCCGCCTTGGACATTTTTTTCTTCCGTCCAATAAAACCCTGTGGAGGGGTGGCCGAGTGGCTGAAGGCGCACGCTTGGAAAGCGTGTATGCGGGAGACCGTATCGAGGGTTCGAATCCCTCTCCCTCCGCCATTTTCCCTTCCGCATCCGTGAAATCAGAACTGACAACGGCCATGAGTTCCAGGCGAAGTTCCACTGGCATGTCGAGGATAAAGGCATAAGGCACGCCTATATCAGACGAGGAACATCACAATTAAATGGCAAAGTGGAGCGATCACATAGGTCTGATCAGCAGGAATTCTATCAACTCATCAACTACACTGGGGATGCCGATCTGATAGAAAACTTGACGAATGGGAACGCTTTTATAACTTCGCTCGACCCCATGGAGCCTTCAATGGAAAAACGCCTTACTTGCTCTCACAATATAGTTGCAAAATATTTCCCGGCGATATTCAACGTTATGTCCGTTAATAGGGGGCTAAGCGGAAGTGAAATTGGGTTGCTGCTGACAGTCTGTTTTGACCCGATGCGCATATTTATAAATCTCAACTTCGTCCCCAATTATGAGAATGATGAGGGTAAATTAGACTACATTTTTAATCGGCAGATACCAACGACCGGCTCCTATTAGATGGTCCAGTTTGGATGTTATCGGTAATTAAATATGCATGCGGATAAATTATTTGACTATGGTCAATTGTGCACGCACGGCCTTAGATTAGATTAGCAATCTCTAAAGTATCACTATTCACCGTTAGTGTGTATTTAATAAATATTTATGGCATAGGCACCTTCAAGTGTTTGCTTCAATTGATTTGACAACCAAGTTGACAAAATCAAGTTTGTTGCGTCGAAGTTTTGGGCTTACGGCTCCTGTTATTCGACCTCCCTGGGCTATTCAAGAGAGTGAATTTCAGGACATCTGCACCGGCTGTGACGAATGTATTGCCGCCTGTCCTGCGTCTATTCTGAAAAAAGCGCGTGGCGGCTATCCCATAGTCGATTTCAGCAACAATGAATGCACCTTTTGCGGTGATTGCGTCACAATTTGCAAGCCACATGCCTTACAAAAAAATGAAGATAACCCACCCTGGAACTTAATAGCCTCTGTTAATGCGGGGTGCCTGTCGAGCGCCGGCATCACCTGCCGAGTCTGCGGTGATCGCTGTGATGCTCGTGCCATTACTTTCAAGCATGCCGTTGGCGGTAAAGTAACGCCCGCCATCGAATTGCCCCGATGCACCGGGTGCGGCGCTTGCGTCGCGCCTTGCCCAGTCGACGCCATCCAAATCCAGATAAAAGAATAGGGGACTTAGTTGCCATGAGTATTTCCAGTCTTGTTATTCAGACCCGTCCCGAGAATGTCGACGCCGTCCACAGTGCGTTGATTTTGATGGAAGGTGTTGAAATTCACGCAACGACAGATAGCGGTCGACTCGTCGTGACTGTCGATCAGCCAGATAACGCCAAGGCGGCGGATACCTTTTCCATGTTTACGGAATTGGACGGCGTCTTGAACACGTCCCTAATTTACAACTATTTCGAAAATGACAATGCCGAGAAGGAGCTCGCACAATGACTATTTCCAGGCGCGACTTTATCAAGACCCAGGCGGCCATTGCCGCTGCAACAGCTGCCGGCGTCACTTTGCCGACAATTAAAAGTGCTAATGCCGCCAAAGACGACATTAAGTGGGATAAGGGAGTCTGCCGGTTCTGCGGAACCGGTTGTGGCGTTCTCGTCGGCACCAAAGATGGCCGCGTTGTCGCAACCCAGGGTGACCCTGACGCCCCCGTCAATAGGGGCCTGAATTGCATCAAGGGCTACTTCCTATCGAAAATTATGTATGGCAAGGACCGGCTGACCAAACCTCTACTGCGCGGTTCGAACGGCAAGTTTGACAAATCATCGACCGATTTCTCGGAAATTTCCTGGGATCAGGCCTTCGATATTATGGAGGAAAAATGGAAAGCCGCCATCGATCCTGAAGATCCGGCGGGCGCTACCCGTGTCGGCATGTTCGGTTCCGGTCAGTGGACGTTGTGGGAGGGCTATGCGGCATCCAAGTTTATGAAAGGCGGCTTGCGTTCCAACAACCTCGATCCCAACGCCCGCCATTGTATGGCCTCAGCCGTCGGTGCCTTCATGCGCGCTTTCGGCATTGATGAACCGATGGGTTGCTACGATGATCTTGAACACGCTGATGCCTTCGTTCTGTGGGGTGCCAACATGGCCGAGATGCATCCGATCCTGTGGTCGCGCCTGGCCGATACCCGGCTGACCAAGGAAGGCTCTGAGGTTCATGTTCTTTCGACCTTTGAAAATCGCTGCTTCGAACTGGCCGACAACGGCATGGTGTTTACGCCGCAAACGGATCTGGCGATTCTCAACTACATCGCCAACTACATTATCCAGAACAAGGCCTATAATCAGGCGTTCATCGACAGGAACGTCAACTTCACCAAGACTGTCACCGATATCGGTTACGGCCTACGCCCTGAACACGCGCTGGAAAAGGCGAAGAAGGGAACGGGCGGCAAGCTAACCAAGATTAGTTTCGACGAGTACGCGGCGTCTGTGGCCGAGTATACCCTGGAAAAGACCAGCGAGATGTCCGGCGTTCCAGCGGAAAAACTGGAGCGGCTGGCCAAGCTGTACGCCGATCCAAATAAAAAGGTCACGTCATACTGGACCATGGGCTTCAACCAGCACACCCGCGGTGTTTGGGTCAACGGCCTGCTTTATAATGTGCATTTGCTGATGGGCAAAATTTCCGAACCCGGCAACAGCCCGTTTTCGTTGACCGGTCAGCCGTCGGCTTGCGGCACGGCCCGGGAAGTTGGCACTTTTGCTCATCGCCTGCCTGCCGACCTTGTCGTCATGAACAAGGAACACCGGGCAGCGGCGGAGAAAATCTGGAAAATCCCCGAAGGGGTTATCCCGCCGAAACCTGGGTATCACGCGGTCCTGCAAAATCGCATGCTGAAAGACGGCAAACTGAATGCCTATTGGGTGCAGTGCAATAACAACATGCAGGCCGCCCCGAATATGAACGAGGAAACGTTGCCGGGCTATCGCAACCCGAAAAACTTCATCGTCGTATCCGATCCTTACCCGACAGTTACCGCCATAGCCGCCGACCTGATTTTACCAACCTCCATGTGGATGGAAAAAGAAGGCGCATACGGCAACGCCGAACGACGCACCCAATTCTGGCGTCAGCAGGTAGATGCACCCGGCGAGTCGCAATCCGATGTCTGGCAGATTGTTGAGTTCTCCAAGCGTTTTAAACTTTCCGATGTGTGGCCGAAAGCGGTTATCGCGGCCAGCGGCTATAGCGCCGACAAGACCCTTTACGACGTCCTGTACGCCAACGGTCAGGTTGACAAGTTCGGACTCGACCAGTTACAGCCAGGCCACAACAATTCGGAATCAAAAGATTTTGGGTTCTACTTGCAGAAGGGCCTCTTCGAAGAATATCGCCGCTTCCAGTACGAAGGGCCAAAAAAGGGTCATGAGATGGCTGAATTCCAGGCCTATCATCAATCCCGCGGTTTGCGGTGGCCGGTCATTGATAATAAAGAGACGCTGTGGCGTTTCCGCGAAGGCTACGACCCTCACGTCAAGAAAGGGGAAGGTGTTAAGTTCTACGGCAAGCCTGATGGCAAGGCCAATATCATCTTTGCTCCCTTTGAGCCGGCCGCCGAAAGCCCGGATGCGGAATATGACCTGTGGTTGTCGACTGGCCGTGTGCTCGAACACTGGCATTCCGGCTCCATGACCCGGCGTGTCCCGGAACTCTACCGGGCTTATCCGAATGCAAAAATTTATATGCATCCAGATGACGCCAAAAAACGCAGCCTGAAGCGCGGTCAGACGGTGAAAGTTCAGACCCGGCGCGGTGAAGTCATCACCCGCGTTGAAACCCGTGGACGAAACAAACCACCGGTTGGGCTGATCTTCATGCCTTGGTTCGACGCCAGTCAACTTGTCAACAAGCTGACCCTCGACGCCACCGATCCGCTTTCCAAGGAAACGGATTATAAAAAGTGCGCCTGCAAGGTCGTTAAGGCCTGATCGACGTATGGATAGAGGCTACCCGTGAACAACAACGCGCCCAGCACTCAGGACAAAGTCACCCGACGACGGTTTATGGAAAAAATCGCCAGAACCGCCGGCGGCGTAGGCTTGTTCTCAATGACGCTGGGATTGTTCACGGGCCAGGCCCGCTCACTTCCGGCAATGGCCCTGAGACCGCCTGGAGCACTGGCGGAAAAGGACTTCCTGGCGACCTGTGTGCGGTGCGGTTTGTGTGTCAGGGATTGTCCTTATCCGACATTGAGTTTGTCGAACTTTGGCGAAGATGTTGCCGTCGGCACGCCATACTTCGTCGCCCGTCAGGCACCTTGTGAAATGTGCGAGGACATTCCCTGCGTCAAGGCCTGTCCGACCGGTGCCCTCGACCCTGAACTGACCGATATCGACAAGTCGGATATGGGACTGGCGGTTTTGATCGATGAGGAGACCTGCCTGAACCTGAACGGTTTGCGGTGCGATGTCTGTTACCGGGTTTGCCCCTTATTGGACGAAGCCATTACCCTGGAGCGTCATCATAACGTACGCACCCAAAAACATGCCATGTTCATCCCGACGGTGCATTCGGACAAATGCACCGGATGCGGAAAATGCGAGCGTTCCTGTGTCCTTGAGAAAGCGGCGATCCGCGTTCTTCCTCGCTACCTGGCAAAGGGGCAGATCGGCGAACACTATCGTCTCGGCTGGGTCGAGAAAGAAAAACGTGGATATGAACTGATACCAGGAATCATCGATCTGCCGGACCGCCTGCCGGGAGCAAAGCCATGACAATCAATCAGCGCATTGGCCAGGATGCCGTTGCGAGCAAAGGCTGGCTTGCCGCCTACAAATGGCTGCTGCTTCGACGTTTCATCCAACTGGCTATCCTGGGACTGTTCCTGGCCGGCCCCCTGGCGGGCATCTGGATCGTCAAGGGAAACCTGACATCCAGCCTGACACTTGATTTCTTACCCCTGACGGACCCTTATGTTCTGTTGCAGTCGCTCGCCGCAGGTCACAGCCTCGGCCTGACGGCATTGACGGGTGCGGCGATTATTCTTGTCTTCTATGCGTTCGTCGGGGGGCGTGTCTACTGCGCCTTTGTTTGTCCGATGAATGTTGTTACCGATGCCGCTCGCTGGCTTTCCAGGCGTCTGGATATCGGCAAAGGATGGGTGCCGCCACGGGAAGTCCGCCTTTGGCTGCTTGGTGCGACCCTTCTGACCGCCTTGATCAGCGGGACCCTCGCCTGGGAACTGATTAATCCGGTCTCGATCCTGCACCGCTCACTGGTGTTTGGTTTTGGCTACGCCTGGACCATGGTGCTGGCGGTGTTCCTATTCGACCTGCTTGTCAGCCGCAACGGTTGGTGCGGGCACATTTGTCCGGTTGGGGCTTTTTATGGCCTGCTCGGCGCGTTCAGCCTGATCCGGGTTTCCGCAGGTAAACGCGAGCAGTGCAATGATTGCATGGATTGTTTCGCCGTATGCCCCGAACCGCATGTCATTACCCCGGCGTTACGAGGTGCGAAAAGTGGTACCGGCCCGATCATCGTTTCCAGAGATTGCACCAACTGCGGACGTTGCATTGATATCTGCAGCGAGAATGTTTTCACCTTCGATTTAAGATTTAACAACCAGACACCGACCCTTTCGGTCGGCGTCGAAGCAAGTTCAACACCGTCTACACGCAAAGCGGCGTAGGGCGGTACATAGGATGATTGAGATGATGAAAGGGAGATCGGTTATGAAGACTCTGATCAAAGGCGGGTTACTAGGCGTCGGCCTACTGATTGTCGCCGCTGTAACGATGACAACTGAACCCGTTAACAGTCAGGAACCCGGTATTCAGTCTTTGCGGGGCAACTTAATGCTTAATGAAGAAGGGTTTGCCGGCGAGTTGAAGAACCAGAATACGGGGCAACTTCTAGAGCGGGCCTACCGCCAACAGCCGCCACTTATTCCTCACAAAATTGATAAGTATCAGATCAACCTGAAGGTCAATCAGTGTCTGCACTGCCACGATTGGCCCTACAATGTGCAGGAGAATGCGCCAAAGGTCAGCGAGACCCATTATATCGATCGCAACGGTGTCGCTCTGAACAAGGTGACCAACGGACGTTGGTTCTGCACCCAGTGCCATGTTCCGCAAATTCAGGCCAGGGCACTGATACCCAATACCTTCCGCTCGGCTTTCGACGAGTAAACCCAGGACAAACGGCCTTTGCCGAAAAAGTATAAAAGGGCAACACCATGAACGATCAACAATCATCGGATTGCAAAGACAAAGGACTTTTCTGCCGTATGTGGCTGACTATTGCCCGCCCCAACGCCAGATATGCCCTTGGGACACTTATGTCCGTCGGCATCGTGATCGGCATTTTATTTTGGGGCGGCTTCAACTGGTCGCTGGAAATAACCAATACCGAGGAATTCTGCATTACCTGTCACGAGATGGAACAGAACGTCTATCGCGAATATAAGAACACCATTCACTACAGCAATCGTACCGGTGTTCGCGCCACCTGCCCCGACTGTCATGTTCCGAAAACCTGGATCCATAAAATTGCCCGCAAGATCAAGGCCTCCAACGAACTCTATCATCATTTCATGGGGACCATCGATACCCGTGAAAAGTTCGAAGGAAAGCGGCTGGAGCTTGCGACGAACGTCTGGAACGTCATGAAAGAGACGGATTCACGTGAATGTCGAAATTGTCACAACTTCGATTATATGGATTTCACAGCACAGGAAAAACGCTCCCGCGCTCGCCATGAAACGGCCATTAACGAGGGTCAGACATGTATCGAGTGTCACAAAGGCATTGCCCACGAGTTGCCGGCCGGTGCCTATGAGGCGGAAAAAACACTGAACTGAAATAGGTTCCCGGTGATCGGTGGAAGTCCCAATCTTCCCTGATCACTTCAGGCCGCATTTTCTCTTCAGACGGGTCGTTTCCTCTGCAATAATTTTCGAGGGGGGGGGTGCCGTCAGTCGGACAACAGGACTGCGATAGCTGTTCGTTCAAGCATCGGTGTACGACGGCTTCAAGGCGCAAAATTAATCGCGATGTAAAAGAAGAGGCTCGGGACCGCGCCCGCTCCCTTAACGGCAGTGAGGTTTATAACCAGTCCGCCCGTGATCGTAAAAAGATCGAGAGGATATTCGGCGAAGCAAAGCGGAACATGGTGATGACGAGGTTGAGATTGCGCGGTATTACGGGGGCGAATGACGAGTTCTTGCTCACCGCGACGGTACAGAACATGAAACGATTGATCAAACGCGCCTCAAGACCACCGCCGGGTCCGATAAGGGCCTGATCCATTTGTAATAAAGTCAACCAAATAGGCAAAAAATAGAAAACCCGATCCGGCATTAGTCGGTGGCGGAAAGAAAATGTCCGCTAATGACAATAGCGGACATCAGAGACGGCCTATAGGAGGAGTTTTTCAACAGTCTCGGCTAAAAAAAGACCAAAAAGCCTGACCCTTTTAACTTTCGGAATGTGGGGTAAAGCGGGCGTACATTCAACTGTTGTTGGAACTTTCTCACTGTCTTTGCTTGGTGTTGATGACCCGAAGGATGGTTTGCCCATCAAGGCGTTTGACTAGGATAACCGTCGACAGGAACTTGGTTCTATCAATTTTGATGTTTCATGATATTGGGTTACATTTCAGGTTACGGCAAATATAATATCGTTTAATATCAGTTACTTGTCGTATTTTCCTGATGCCCGCTATTCCCTCTCCCTCGGCCATTAAATCAGCCCCCATCTCGGAAGTTTTTTTAATGGCCAATAAATGGCAAGGATATGAAGTTCGCTGGAATTTAAGTGTTTTCGAAAATGCCGATTAAGCCCTTTTCCGTTTATGGGTTTACCCTTGACAGGGGGGGCGATGAGGGTGTTATATGGGGCTAATTGATAATGATTATCAATATCAATTCCACGGATTGGTTATTTCCGTATGATGGAGAAAAGTTATGAAGTTGAGCCTTATGTCGAAAGCTAGGATTCTCTGTGTTGCAGTAGCGGTGATGGCGCTATGGGGGGGGGCCGCGTCGGCATCCGGGGAAGTTAATCTTTATTCTGAACGCCAGCCCTTTCTGATGGACCCTCTGTTGAAAGCGTTCACGACGGAAACCGGGATCAAGGTCAATATGGTCTACATCAAGAAGGGCATGCTGGAGCGCATCCAGGCCGAAGGTGCCAACAGTCCCGCCGATCTGATTCTGACGACCGGCTTTGGAAATCTGAATAATCTTCTCCAGGCCGGGCTGCTTCAGTCCGTTGGTTCCCCTGCCCTTAGCGCCAATATTCCGACCCAGTATCGCCATCCCGATGGCCTTTGGTTTGGTCTGACAACCCGGGCGCGGGTAATCTTCACCCATAAGGATCGGGTCAAGCCGGGTGAAGTCACGTCCTATGAAGATCTTGCGGCAGCGCACATGAAAGGCCGTGTTTGTACCCGTTCTGGCAAGCACGAATATAACATTTCCCTGCTCGCTTCGATCATTGCAGCCAAGGGCGAAGCCGCCGCCGAGGCTTGGGCCAAGGGCGTCAAAGAGAACTTGGCGCGTAAGCCCCAGGGCAATGACCGGGCCCAGGTCAAGGCGGTGTTTCAGGGTGAATGCGACGTCTCTCTCGGCAACACCTATTACATGGGCCTGATGCAGACCAATGATAAAGAGCCCGAGCAAAAACAGTGGGCGGCGGCGGTGAATGTCGTTTTCCCCAATCAGAAGGATCGCGGCACCCACGTCAATGTCAGCGGCGCGGCCGTAACTAAAAGTGCCAAGAACAAGGAAAACGCTATCAAATTGATCGAGTTTCTGTCCGCTGACACGGCACAGAAAATCTATGCGGAAGACAACTTTGAATATCCGGTCAAGGCCGGTGTCGCGGCGTCCGCGGTGGTCAGTTCGTGGGGGACATTCAAGGCCGATGACGTTTTATTGTCGCGCGTCGCAGAGCAGAGGACCCTGGCGACCAGGATTATGGACAGGGTTCGCTTTGATAACTAAGATTGCCTCCATTTCCGGGTCTCGGATGATTTCCGGGACCCGGCGAAATTACTGGGACTTCATAAGGCGATGACGACCGCAAGTGCAGCGCCAACGGCTAAAATGGCATCAGGGGCAACCAGGGTTTCCTTGTCGTGGCTGAACGGATGGACGATCGGCACGGTGATGATCGCGATGATCGCGATCACCCCCATTGTCGCCGTCATTTTTATCAGCTTCACGCCCAGCGATGACATCTGGGCACATCTCGTCTCGAGCGTTCTGCCGCTCTATGTCAGCACGACCCTGCTGTTGATGATCGGTGTCGGCATTGGCACCCTGGTCATCGGGGTCGGCACGGCGTGGCTGGTCTCCATGTGCCGCTTCCCGGGCAAGAGCATGTTCGAATGGGCATTGTTGCTGCCCATGGCCATGCCGGCTTATGTCATCGCCTATCTTTATACGGATATTCTCGAATACGCCGGTCCCCTACAGACGATGCTACGCGACCTGTTCGGCTGGACGACGAAACGGGAGTATTGGTTTCCGGAAATCCGCTCGCTCGGCGGGGCCATTTCGATGATGACGCTGGTGCTCTATCCATACGTCTATCTTTTGTCTCGCGCCGCCTTCATGGAACAGTCAATTTGCGTTCTGGAAGCCAGCCGGGTGCTCGGACGCGGCCCCGTACGAAGTTTCTTTTCCGTTGCCCTGCCGCTGGCGCGGCCGGCCATTATTATCGGTGTTTCGCTGGTCCTGATGGAGGCCCTGAATGATTTTGGCACCGTCGATTTTTTCGCCGTCTCGACCTTTACCTTGGGCATCTATGATGTCTGGCTGAACATGAACAATGTCGCCGGGGCGGCGCAACTCGCCGCCGTGTTGCTGCTTTTTGTCATGGTGTTGGTTGTTGCCGAACGCTTCGCCAGGCGCAAAAAACGCTTTCATCACACAACAAGCAAGTACAAGGCCCTGCCCGGTTATCGACTGGAAGGCCGCGCCCGTAACGTCGCGGTGATCGCCTGTGCCCTACCGGTTGTTTTCGGCTTTGTCCTGCCGGCGAGCGTCCTGGTCGGCTATTCATTTATCCATTATGAAACGGCATTGAATGTGGCCTTTCTCGGCTACGCCTTCAACTCATTCATGCTGTCGTCCGTGGCCGCCGTGCTGGCTCTGGCGATCGGTATTTTCATGGCTTATGGGGTGCGTTTGCGCAATGAACGCCTGTTGAAAGTCATGGTCCGCCTGGCTTCTCTGGGTTACGCGGTTCCGGGTTCGGTGCTGGCGGTTGGCGTTCTGGTGACGCTGGGCACAGTCGATAATGGCATCGATGGTTTTATGCGCCAGACTTTCGGCATTTCGACGGGACTGTTGTTCAGCGGCACTATCGCGGCGGTGACCTTTGGCTATCTGGTCCGCTTCCTGGCCTTGGCCTTCGGCAGTGTCGAGGCCAGTCTGGGCAAGATTACGCCGAATATGGACGGGGCATCGAGAAGCCTGGGTCATAGCGCTATGAGCACCTTATGGCGGGTTCACTTGCCGATGATCAGGGCCTCCATACTGACCGCGTCGATGATGGTCTTCGTCGATTGCATGAAAGAACTTCCCTTGACGGTTATCTTGCGGCCATTCAATTTTCACACTCTGGCGACGTTTGTTCACCAATACGCATCCGATGAGAAATTGGGCGAGGCCTCGCTGGCGGCGCTTTCGATCGTCGGTTTCGGCATTCTGCCGGTGATCGTTCTCAGCTTGGCGATCACCCGTTCCAGACCGGGCTACAACATCAAGGAAAAGGCGTGATGGAAGGATTGCATATCGTCGGTCTCTGCCACGCCTACGGCACCAATCAAGTGCTCGATAATGTCGGCTTGATGGTCCCGACCGGTGAACTGGTCTGCTTGCTTGGCCCTTCGGGTTGCGGCAAATCGACTCTGCTGCGCTTGTCCGCAGGCCTTGAAAAGGTCCAGCAAGGAACGATTGCTATCGACGGCGTCACGGTTGCAACCCATGAGATGCATTTAAATCCAGAGCAACGCCACATTGGCCTGATGTTTCAGGATTACGCACTGTTCCCGCATTTGAGCATCATCGACAACGTTACCTTTGGTTTGCTGGGAATGGCATCTGACAAGGCAAAAGCGCGGGCCATGGAATTGCTTGAGCAAGTCGGCCTGACTGCCCACGCGAGCAAATATCCACATATGCTTTCGGGTGGTCAGCAGCAACGCGTCGCGCTGGCAAGGGCACTGGCACCGAACCCTAAACTGATACTTCTCGACGAGCCATTTTCGGGACTAGACACAAATATGCGCCAGACGATCCGCGAGGAAACCCTGAGTGTTCTCAAAGCCAGCGGCGTTGCCACCCTGATGGTTACCCATGATCCGGAAGAGGCCATGTTCATGGCCGACCGGATCAAGATCATCGGTGCCAATGGGCGTATTCTGCAGGCCGGGCGACCGCATGAAATTTATTATCACCCTGCCCACGAGTTCGTCGCCAAGATGTTCGGCATGATGAACCGTTTTGAAGGGGTGGTGGCGAACGGCCGGATTGAAACACCTTTAGGGGCCCTGGCCAGCGACCTTCCTAACGGGACGGCGGCGCAAGTTCTGATCCGACCTGAAGGGGTGATCCTGGAAAATAATGGCAATGGAAGTGGCAGTACGGTCGAAATTACTTCGAGCCATTTGCTCGGCCACGACAATATTGTTCGCGCCCGCCTGGGCGAAGGGGGGGCGGATGACTTGTACGTTCGTGTTCACCACACCTTCGAAGCCGAGTTGAAGAGTAATTTCTCGGCCCGCATTGATCACGAGTACGCCTTTGTCTATCCTTTGGGCGAAGAATTTGAAAATGCACACGCAGTACCGGCGGATTCCATGATTGTCGAACCCAAGGCGAGTGCAGCCCAATGATGAAATCGCGACAAGTCGCCTATTCATTCATGGCTTTGCCATTATGGGGTCGTCTTGTCGAACAGCCATGGGTTAGAATCGGTGCCTTGGTCTCTAACCTCTTTCAGGACAGCCAAAGCGAGGAGATGCTCAAATGGTAGAACTTTCCGATACCTTTGTTTTGGAATCCGAAGTGCTGGATAGGGATCACAAGCGTCTCGTCGAAATGGTTAATGCTATTTCAGAATGCATTGACAACGGTAATATCGAGAACTGTAAAGCCGACGTCCTTGAACTCGTTAATTTCGCCAAGGGCCACTTTAGGCGCGAGGAACAAATTCTGATCAAAGCCGGCTACCCTGATGTTGGCAAGCATTGCAAACATCACCGCCAACTGGATGATAAAATGGAGCATATCCTGGAATTTGCCGAAAAGGCTGCGGTCAATGAAATGGCGCGGGAAAGTCTGAAGCGGGAACTGGTGTACTTCGTTATGGACGATGTCATTACCACAGACATGGACTTCAAGGCGTTCATTGCTGACAAGACCGATTAGACCCGGTCGGGCCGGTAAGACCGGTTAGGCTTATATATCTAAAATCAGAGTTTCACCCTTTTGCGCCCGCGACGAACAGATCATGATGACGTTGTCTTGGGCTTTTTCGTCGTCCTCCAGGAAGCAGTCCCGGTGTTCGGCCTTGCCGCCCAAAAGGCGCGTTCGGCAGCTTCCGCAAACACCTTCCTGGCAGCCTGATTCAACAGCTATGCCAGCTTCCTTGATAACATCCAGAATGCTCTTGCCCGGTGGCACATTGAGGGTTTTTCCCTGTCTGGAAAGAATAATATCGAAGGCTTCGTCATTCGCTAGTTGGGCCGGATCTTGCGGGGCAGCACCGAAGTGTTCAAAGAGCACGGATTGCTCAGGCCAGTGGGCGGCGGCCTTGCGGGCGGCTTCGATAAGGCCGGTTGGCCCGCATATGTAAAGGCAATCGCCTTCACTGGGCGTTGCCAAAACCTGTGCCAAATTAATACCGCGTTGCGGGTCGCCACCGTCGTGGTGGAAATGCACCTGATCGCCAAAAACGTCCTTCACTTCCTTGGCATAAGCAGTGGTTTCGGGGTCGCGCGTGCAAAAGTGGAGTGTCGCCTGCAGACCCAGATTATTGAACTGACGCCCCATCGATAAAAGCGGCGTAATGCCGATGCCGCCGGCAATCAAGATGTGCCGGGCCGCATCTGCCCTGATCGGGAAATTGTTTTTCGGAGCCGTCGCCTCGATAACGTCACCAAGGGCCAGCGCGTCATGCATCCATGCCGAACCGCCGCGCCCGTCAGGTTCACGTAATACGGCGATTTCGTAGCGCCCGCGTTCAGCCGGATCATTGGCCAATGAATAGGAACGACTGAGGCCGCTGCCGGTGAAAATGTCGATATGGCTTCCCGCGGTAAAGGCCGGTAAAGGGCCATCGTCGTGGGCGACCAGTTCAAACATTTTGATGGCGGCGGTCAGCCTCTTTATGTGCTCGACCCGTAGTCTGAGGCGTGAATTGGGCATTGCCGTCGGAAGTGTCTGGTCACCGGCGAGAATAAGCCGTTCAACCGTCTCGCCGCCGATGATGTGGCGATCCAGGATTTCATCAATGTCGGCGGTGCTGTCGAAACGATACCAGACGGCCTCGGGGTAGATGACCAGCACCGGCCCCAGTTCGCAGCGATCCAGACAGCCCGCCTTGTTGACACGGATGCCTTTGATCTTCAGCTCCTTGGAGCGTATTTTCATATATTTGTGAAGGCTTACAGAGCCGCGTGCCGCACAGGATCCACGCGGATGGTCGCTTTCGCGCTCATTGATGCAACAAAAAACATGGATGTCATAGACCAGGTTTTTTTTGTTGTCATCAGCCGTCATGTTTTCACTCCAATGCTTGTGAGGGTGTTGGCATAATCCAATACGCGTAGCGATGAGATTATTTAGCTGCCGTCTTGGCTTCAGGATAAATGATCTAACACATTTGATAATGTCTTTGCATTATATCGGTGCCACAATTGAACGAGAAGGCGAAGAATCTTTGGCGCACCATTGCCATTGATTCAGATGTCTATCAACCACCGGAATTTAAAGATGAAAAGCTGTTAATGAATCTGTTCGCGCTCAGTGCCAAGGGGATGCAAAGGCACATCAAGGCCATGCGCCAAATTATTGAACAGGGAGAAAGCGTTGGACGCAACCTAAGCTCTTACGCCATAGCCAAGAATATTGATCTTCCATTGCTGGCTGCGTGTTATCAGTATCCTGATCTGTTTTTAGGCACACGGCAGAGTCTGAAAGCAATGCTCGTGGGGATGAATGACATAGATATCGCCACGACATACCCGCAGGTCGGGCGATTTATGGCATCTCATCTATAAGTACCGCGAGGCATTTGACTTTAATTTCTGTCACCGCTATTTGTCGGGCTTAGGGTTTCGTCCCGCCGGTCACTGCAGCCAGGCACCGGGTCACTTTTATGCGCGTTTCGACCTGGGTTATGTACTGCGCCAGCGACGGTCCGGTCAGGCGGGTGCCCAGTTTCGGCGCGATAACCGTGCCGCCTTTGGCTTGGACTCCAACCAATTTCTCCAGTTGGCCCTCCCACTTGGCAATGTAGGCATTCCAGTCGCCATCGGCCCTGTTGTTGACGTAGTTGGTGATGCTTTCGTGTGTCGCATTGCCCCACCACGCGACTTTCGGGAGCTCCTCACAGGCATCCGCCGTAGGGTCGAAGGGGGTCGCCTGGGGTTCTTGCTGGGTTTGCTTATTAGACTCGGGGATAACGGGTTGAGTATTGTCTTCGGTTACCTCTTGGGGTTTTGCCGGTGCAGCGGTCTGCGTCTTGGCCGGGCTGGTCGCAACAGCCATGTCCTTGACCGGGGCGTTACTGTACCAGGCGTAACCGCCGCCACCGACGATGGCGACGAGCAAGGCAATCACAAGAAACTTGGCAAGTGACATGCCTTTGGGGGCGTCGAGAAAGGGTTTCTCGAAACGATCCGACCTTGCCGCCCCGAGGGCGCGGCGCTCCATGACATTATCGAGTTCTTCCTTTGCAATACGGTCGGGCCTGCGCTCGCCATCGGCGCGGCGCTCATGGGTGCTGCCCGCAGCGGCTTTTGGAATACGGTCGGGTCTGTTCGTGCCTTCGGCGCGACGGTCGCCGGAATCTGCCGGGCTCATGCTCTGCGGTGTTTGCTGTTCGGCGAGGCTGCGGGTGGCGGTGATTTGCGTGAGGATATTGCGAATTTTGACGACGATGATATCGGGGTCGAACGGTTTGGTAATGTAATCGATGGCCCCCAACTCCAGGCCCAAGGTGATATCATTCTCATCGCTCTTGGCGGTGATAAAGACGACCGGGATAGGCTGGGTATCAGGGTCCGCCTTGAGCCTCTTGCAGACCTCAAACCCGTCCATGCCGGGCATCATCACATCAAGTAAAATCAGGTCCGGTTTGTGCAGCTTTGCAAGCTCCAGCGCTTTGCCGCCTTCGGAGGTATAAGAGACGCTGACTTCATCCTGGAGGAGCTCAATAAGGAAATCGAGAATGACGGTGTCATCATCAATAATAAGTATTGGGGCTGTACCAGATAACACCATATAGGTGGTATTATGGTTAGTATGAGAAAGAGTCGATTAAGTGTCTACAAGCAAGATCGTTTGATAGAGCATTTTGTTGCCGGAACGACGGCCCGATGTGCGGCAGCGCTTGTCGGCGTAAACTTCAAAACCAGTGCGTATTATTTTCACAGATTACGTGAGATCATTGCCGGTCATCTTGAACAGGAAGCCGATACGGTCTTCAGCGGCGAGATTGAAGTTGATGAGAGTTATTTTGGTGGCAAGCGCAAGGGAAAACGTGGTCGTGGTGCGGCGGGAAAAGTGCCCGTGTTTGGCCTTTTGAAGCGAGGCGGGAAGGTCTACACGAAGATTATCCCTGATGCGTCGTCATCGACCTTATACCCCATCATTGAGCGCAAAGTTGTACCTGACAGTATTGTGTATTCTGACTGCTGGCGAGGGTATAACGTGCTGGATGTTTCTGACTTTAGGCATTTTCGCATCAACCATTCCAAACTCTTTGCAGATAAGAAAAACCACATCAACGGCATAGAGAACTTTTGGAACCAGGCGAAGCGTCATATGCGCAAATTCAACGGTGTTCCTAAGGAGCATTTTGGCCTATTTTTGAAGGACTGTGAGTGGCGATTTAACAACAGTGACCCGTCAACTCAATTAAGGCAGTTAAGACAATGGGTTAAAGGTCATTTGAACTAGTTATCTGGTACAGCCCCTAAGTATTTTATTAGCATTCATAATTGTCATGAGTGTCCCTTAACGCACAAACCTGAATGAAGTATGACGATTTATATCTTTGCCCGACCTTAGGTAAGTGTGACCGGGAATGCAATTGAGTTAGTGTTTTTCCCAAGCCTCTGGCAGAGTATCGTCTTATGGTAGAGAGCAATTCGAAAGGGCGACGTTATGGCGGCATCGGTATCGTTTGAAGTGATGGGTTATAAGGATGGCCATTGGTCTATTTTGTTCATTACCGCAGATCATGAAGAAGCCGTTTCAGAGGCGAAAAATGCCGAGGCCGGAAAGCATATTCAGGCGGTCAAGGTCATTAAGCAAAGCATCGACGCCGAAACCGGCGATGAACGATCCAAAACGATCTATAATGGTGCATCGGAAGAGGTCGCTGCGCATGCCCATAAAGCCAAAGCGGCCCCGAAAGGCCATGGCGAATCAAAGGTCAAAAGCGGGCAAGTTGAGGGCAAGTCGAAGCTGCACCCGGAACTGGTTACGGATTTTATTGATCGCATCAAAATGTCGATTATCGTTATCGGCGTCGTCGTCTTGACCCTGTTTATCCTGGCCTTCGCATACCTTGCCAACCCCGATGTCGTGTCCGGGTTTATTGACAGCTTGTTGAAATAAACCCGAAGACAAAAAAACTGGCCCCTTTAAGGGACCAGCGAGTTTGACAGGGTTGGTTCAAAATGAGTGTCAGAAGCAAGGGGATGAAATGTTGCATCGACAGGGTGATATAAGCACAGGCCCAGAATGAATACTGTGATCCCTGTCACAGGGCACTTGAAAATAATATTTACCGTTAAGCCCGGCGGTCGGAATGAAAGGCTTTGGCAGTGATTTTCCACCCCGAATCGGTTTCTGCCAGGTGCAGATAATCAATAAAATCCCGGCCAAGATAATAATCATGGACTTTGAGCGCGGCAGCCTTGCCGCTTTGGTCGAGCGAAAGCACCGACATATCGAAGTCGATTCCGGCGGCTTGCGGTGAGGGTACGGTATCGACGAAACCAAGGAAGTCATTCAGCGTCATGGTTTTTAGTTCACCGTCGCTACCATATCCGATGATCATCGCGCTCGGGTGGAAGATGCCGCGCAACAGGGCGCTGTCGCTTCGATACAATCCATCGAAATAGATTTCAACGGTCTCAAGAATAGTTTTAAGGTTTGTCTCGGCGTTCATCGGCAGGCTCCTTTTCGGGGGTTTCTGACAGTGGCCCTTGCCGCGCCTGGCTGCAATGCCAATTTAATATCTCGTCAGCGTCATCCGGGCTGGTTAGATTGTTCATTCTTGATATCGATATAAAAGGAATATTTGTCACATGCGCCTTATTCTTGCCCTGCTTCTGCCGTGGTTTCAGTTTTTCACTATCGGTCGCCCTATTGCCGGCGTTATCTGCCTGATTATGCAAATAACGTTGATTGGCTGGATCCCGGCGGCGATTTGGTCGGTTTATGCCTTAAGTCAGTATAAGACGGACCAAAAAATAGAAGCCGCAACTTCTGGCAAAGCTTAGGAAATCCATACTGTGCCTTTTAAATTGATTGAAGTCGGCGCGGCCAGCGTTGCCATTACGGCGCTTGCCGGTGCGCCCGCCTTGGCCCTTTGGCTCGAAGATCATCCGAGCAAAACCGCAAACTGGATCGCCACAACCGGTTTCGATGCCAAGGCCGGCTCTACCTTGCTGATCGCCGATGATGAAGGGCGTCTGGAAAGGGTGCTGGTCGGTTTGGATGCAAAGGACCCTGGGGGGCTTTGGGCCTGGGCCGGGTTGTCGGCGGGATTGCCTAAGGGCAATTATCGCCTGGAGAACACCTTGAACAGTGATGATGCGTACCGGGCGGCGCTCGGATGGGCATTGGCCAGCTACCGGTTCGAGCGTTACGCCGGGGATCAAAGAAAAGATCTCCCGTGTCTCATCTGGCCCGAATCCTGTGACCGCGCGGCGGTGAACAGGGCCGCCCAGGCGACGTATTTGGTCCGCGATTTGGTCAATACCCCGGCTTCGGACATGGGACCGCAAGAATTGGCCGAAGCCGCTCAAACGTTAGCGACGGAACATGACGCGACGTGTCGGGTGATCGTCGGCGAGGATTTACTGGACAACAATTTCCCGGCCATCCATGCCGTCGGACGGGCCAGCACGCGAGCGCCAAGGCTGATCGATCTTCACTGGGGCGATCCTGCCAACCCGAAGCTTACTCTGGTCGGCAAGGGCGTTTGCTTCGATAGCGGCGGCCTGGATTTGAAGCCCGCAGCGGGCATGAAGTTGATGAAAAAGGATATGGGCGGGGCCGCGCATGTTTTAGGTCTTGCCTCGATGGTGATGGCGGCGGCCTTGCCGGTGCGCTTGCGGGTGCTGATCCCGGCCGTCGAAAACAGCGTTGCCGGCAACGCCCTCAGGCCGCTCGATGTCATTATCATGGGCAGTGGTTTGAGCGTCGAAATTGGCAATACGGATGCCGAAGGGCGTCTCGTTCTGGCCGATGCTCTTAACGCTGCTTGTCAGGAAGCCCCCGATTTGTTGATCGACATGGCCACCCTGACCGGGGCCGCCAGGGTGGCGCTCGGCCCCGAATTGCCGGCACTGTTCACCAATGACGAGAGCTTGGCCGTGAACCTGAGCGGCCATAGCGAAGCCGAAAATGACCCGCTTTGGCGGCTACCCTTATGGGCCCCCTATGAGAAAATGATCGAGGGCAAGGTCGCCGATCTTAACAACGCGGCAGAGGGCGGTTTCGCTGGCGCAATTACTGCCGCCTTATTTCTTAAAGCCTTTGTCGATCAAGGCATTAGCTGGGCTCATATTGACCTGATGGCGTGGAATCCCGGATCCAAACCAGGTCGCCCCGAAGGCGGCGAGGCGATGTCCATGCGTGCCCTGTTCGCCTGCATCGCGGAACGTTTCGGCTAGTATATATATTTGTTTCGATAAGTTTTTCGGGGGATTTTTGTTGCCTGACAGGGCCTCTATCGGATAGAAGTTTTGATAGCGGAACGAATTTTGGAAGGCCGAAGCTTACGATGGCGCTTCATCTGGAAGAACTACAGGCACTGGATTTATGGCGTCGGGCAACGGTGACCAGCGTGCGACGCGATGCGCCGGATCTGTCGGCCCGCCAGATGGCCTTGCTGTTGACCGTATACTTGATGCCGCCGCCCCATACGGTGCGGGGCCTAGCCGATGCCTTGAAGATTTCCAAGCCGGCGATAACCCGGGCGCTGGATCGTTTAAGCGATATTGGCCTGGTTCGCCGCAAGCCCGACGAGCAGGACCGCCGCAGCGTGCTTATTCAGCGCACCGTTCGGGGTTCAGTCTTCCTGCGAGAATTTGCCGAACTGATCGCCGCCGCGGCCACCGAAATGGATCTATAAAATCAGGCTTCTCTGAGATGGCGCTTGGCCGGCGGGCGAAAGCGCCGCAGGTACGTCGGCAACATGGCTTCCGCACGCGCCGCTTTAAGTCCCAAATCGGCAAAGCCCGGCAGATCACCGGAAATCACGTTGTCGTCCTTAAGCAGCGTCACCTGATCGCGGGTGAGGATGGGGTTTGGCAGGAATTCAAGGAACCAGGCCCAGAATTTGGCCAAGGCAAAGGGGTAGGGGATCAGAATGCGTGGGCGACTGCTTTCTTTGAGAATCATATCCATCATCGCCTTGAAGCTGTAAACATGTGGCCCGGCGAGCTCATAAGTCTTGCCCTTGATAGAACCGTCGCCGAGGATTTTTGTGATCGCATCGGCGATATCGCCAACGTAAACCGGTTGTAGGCGGGTTCCGCCGTCGCCGTAGAAATCCAGATCAACCGGCGCATCAAGGCCGAACAGGTGTAATTTAGGGATCAACGGGCAGCCGAACACCGGCATCACCGGGGTGAACCGGGCGAGGCTGGCAAATAAGTTGAAGAAGCGGTCTTCCGGCCCGAACACCGCCGAAGGTCGAACGATAACGGCGTCGGCGAAGGCGGCTTTGACGGCCTCTTCCCCGGCCGCTTTCGAGCGCGCGTAAAAAGAAGCAGACTCAGGCGATGCCCCTAGGGCCGAGACATGGACCAATTGCCCGACGCCAGCCTTGGCGGCGGCCCTGGCGACGGCACCTGCGGTATCGACATGGATTCTCTGGAAGGTCGATTTCCCCCATTCGGAAAGAATGCCGATAAGATTAATCACCTGATCGGCCCCGTGCACGGCGCGGGCGATGGAATCCTCGTTGGCGATATCAACGGGAACCGGGACGACCTGACCTATTTCGCCCAGTGGCTTTAAGAAGTTGGCGGCTTCCGTATCCCTGGTGGCGACGCGAATGATCGCGCCTTGTTTGGCCAAACGCTGAATAAGGTGACGACCGATAAAACCGGATCCGCCAAAAACAGTCACTAGACGCCGCGCCATTACTGTTGCTCCACTTTTCCATACTTCAATATCAAGCCCTCTACATATCATATGTTAGTCAGGACGAGATGCAAAAATTATCGATCTTTGCCGACAATCTTTCACAGCCTGTTGACCTGCCGCGCGGGTGCGGGTAAAGACTGTTCCGAAGGCGGCTTCGGTCGCCTTATCTACAAGCCCCCTGCCCAGGTGGCGGAATTGGTAGACGCGCTGGCTTCAGGTGCCAGTGGCCGCAAGGTCGTGGAAGTTCGAGTCTTCTCCTGGGCACCATTTTTTCTTTTTCTCGGAAGCTGGGGAGCAATCCGGTGAACGTAAGAAGCGCTAAAGACGCAAAAATAGAGGTCCATCAAGGGGATATCCCCGCCGGTCTCGACTTTGGCGCGGCGGTTGCCGTCGATACCGAGGCGATGGGCCTGATCAATCACCGCGACCGCCTTTGTCTGGTCCAGCTTTCTGCCGGTGATGGCACCGCCCATCTGGTTAAATTCAATGCCGATGACGATTATGCGGCCCCCAATTTAAGGGCCCTGCTGGAAGACGCCAACGTCACCAAGATTTTTCATTACGCCCGTTTTGATATCGCCCTGATCAGCCAGTATCTGGGCGTTGCGTGTACGCCGCTCTATTGCACCAAGATTGCCTCTCAGTTAGCGCGCACCTATACGGACGGCCATGGCCTTAAACACTTGTGCCGGGAAGTGCTGGATATTGAAATTTCGAAGACGCAACAATCATCGGACTGGGGCGCCCCGATTTTAAGCGATGAGCAGATTCTCTATGCCGCTTCCGACGTTCTTTATCTGCACCGTTTGCGCGCCGCCTTGGACGCCATGCTGGTGCGCGAAGGGCGTGCGGAGCTTTTGCAAGCGTGCTTCGCGTTTCTACCGACTCGTGCGGCCCTTGATCTTAAGGGCTGGGTCGACATCGACATCTTCCATCATTGATTCTTCTGGAGCCACTCTTGTGCTCTGGTTTCATTGACCAATCAATGAGTTGGCCTCATAATTGCGGTGTTCCGTCTTTAAAGAACGTGCGCATATCCCCAATTTCATTCGATGATAACGATCGCAATTAAATGACCGTCGTAAAAAGCAAACCAGAAGTAGACCTGCTCGCTTCCGCCAAGCGTGTTCTGCGTCTGGAAATTGAAGGATTGCAGGGGTTGTCGGATGGCCTTGATCAATCTTTTATTGAAGCCCTGGATATCTTATCGGTGATGACCGGCCGGGCCGTCGTCACCGGCATGGGGAAAAGTGGCCACATCGCCCGCAAAATTGCCGCGACCATGGCCTCGACCGGGACCCTGGCGATGTTCGTTCATCCCGGGGAAGCCAGTCATGGCGATCTTGGTATGATTACCGACAAGGACGTTATTATCGCCCTGTCGAATTCCGGCGAAACGGCGGAACTGGCTGATCTGGTCGCCTATGCCAAGCGTTTTAAGATTCCTCTGATCGGGATCACCGGCAAATCCCCCAGCGCGCTTGCCAGTGCGGCGAACGTCGCCCTGGTGCTGCCGGCGATCAACGAGGCTTGTCCCATGGGCCTGGCACCGACGACCTCGACAACGGTGATGCTGGCGCTCGGCGACGCTCTTGCCGTGGCCATGTTGGAGCGCAAGGGCTTCTCGCCAGATGATTTTCATGTCTTCCATCCCGGCGGCAAACTGGGTAACCAGCTTCTTAAAGTCGCCGATATCATGCATGGCGGTGAAGAGCTTCCCCTGGTCCCCGCCGACATGGCGATGTCCGAAGCCATCGTTATCATGACCGCGAAAAGCTTCGGTTGTCTTGGCGTCGTCGGCGATGATGGCAACTTGCTGGGGATTTTGACAGACGGTGATTTGCGGCGACATATGAGTCCTGACCTGATGGCGCGCTTGACCGGCGAGTTGATGACCACGGGGGGCCGTTTTATCGCTGCCGATGCCTTGGCCAGCGAAGCCCTGGGGACGATGAATGCCAAATCTATCACCACTCTTTTCGTGCTCGAGGGGTCCCGTCCCGTCGGCATCGTCCACATTCATGACTGTCTGCGTGCCGGTGTTGCCTGAACTCAAACCAATTGAAGGGACGCAAAAGACGCAAAATATGAGCGCTCCACTGAACCCTAATCCGGCGCAGGCTGCCGCCGACGGCATCGGACGGCCGAACGCGCTGCACGGACAACCGGTTCAGGGTTACTCGCGCTTTGTCACGTGGACGAAGGTTTTGCTGCCGGTGATCGCCCTGGCGCTGATCGTCCTGGTTGTTGTCTGGCCCTATTTAAAATTGGCGGACACCCGTTTCAGTATTGGCTTTACCGCCTTGAAGGTCGGCAATGTCGAAGATCCGGCGATGATAAACCCGCGCTTTCTTGGGGCCGACAAGGACAAGCAGACTTTCTCTATCACGGCTGACATCGCCAAGAACTTGCTCAATGCGGAAAAAAGTGTCGAGTTGGAAATGCCAAAGGCCGATATATCGTTAGATGATGGCTCGTGGCTGGTGGTTACGGCGAAGAATGGAACCTATGTGCGTCAGAACGAAACCCTGACACTCAACGAATCGGTAAATCTTTTCCATGATTCCGGGTACGAATTTCGCACCGAAAGTGTGGACATTGAACTGACAAAAGGAACGGTCACCGGTTCGGTCCTGATTGAGGGTCAAGGCCCGTTCGGAAAATTGCAGGCGCAAGGATTTCGTCTTGTCGATAAGGGCAAGACAATATATTTCACCGGTAAATCCAAGTTGACCATATACCCAGGTGCCGGAGAGCAACCGCAATGACCCGCCTCGCCAGATTCTTCCATCTAAGCGGTTTAAGTCTTATTGCCCTGCTGCTGGCCTTTCCGGTTTCCGCCCAGGGGTTGAATTTCGGCACCGGTGATTCCGATGCGCCAATCGAGGTCTACGCCGACGATGGTATTGAATGGCAACAGGACGCGCTGACGTTTATTGCCCGCGGAAACGCGCGCGCGGTCCGAGGCGAGGTAACTGTCTATGGCGATGAACTGCACGCTTTCTACCGAAAACTACCGGACGGCGGCACCGAAATCTGGCGCCTTGATGCCATCAAGAATGTCCGGATCGTCACCCCCAGCGAAACGGCTACCGGCGATAGGGGTGTCTATGACGTCGACAACGGCATTTTGGTTTTAACCGGCAAGAAGGTTCGTTTGGTGACGCCAACCGACGAGGTCATCGCTGATGAGCAGCTGGAATACTGGGAACGTAAACAGATGGCGGTGGCGCGCGGCAACGCCGAGGCTTCCAGTGATGGAAAAAACCTTAAAGCAGATGTTATCGTCGCCTACATGAAAAAGGACAAGAACGGCAAAAGTGCCATTCGCAGGGTCGAAGCCTTCGACAATGTGGAAATTGAAACGGCAACGGAAACAGCGACATCCGATCGCGGAATATATAATGTGAAGACCGGTATCGTTACGTTGACCGGTTCCGTTATGTTATTAAGGGACTCCAACCAACTCAATGGCTGCAAGGCCGAGGTCAATATGAACACCGGTATTTCCAATATGTTCAGTTGCGCGGGCGTTGGTGGCGGTCAGGTCGGCGGTGTGTTTAATGTCGGCAAAAAGAAATTGCCAACACCTAAGCAATAGAAGCTAAAGTACGCGCCTAAACTAATTTTTTACCTTCGCCAGATTAAGTATACTGGATCAATATTTTTCAAAGGCCCTGACAAGCGAGACAATGGTAGATAATCCGACCGACATTCGAGGCTTAACGCCTGCCACGTCCGAGGGTGCGCCACGGCTGATAAGCGAGAACAAGGATCGCGGCCTGCATGCGACGAACATGGGCAAGCGTTTCAAAAAGCGCCCGGTTGTGCGCGGTGCCAGCATGTCCATTCAGCGCGGCGAGGTCGTCGGCCTGCTGGGGCCGAACGGGGCCGGAAAAACCACGTGTTTTTATATGATTACCGGACTTATTCCACTCGATTATGGCTCTGTCACGCTTGATGGTCAGGATATTACCGATCTGCCCATGTACCGGCGCGCCCGCTTGGGTATCGGTTATCTGCCGCAAGAAGCCTCGATCTTTCGCGGGTTGTCGGTGGAAAATAACATTCGCGCCGTGCTCGAGGTTGCCGAACCGGTGCGTGACCGCCGCGAGGCCATGCTCGATGCCCTGCTTGCCGAATTTTCAATCACTCATCTGCGCCGCACCCCGGCCCTGGCCCTTTCTGGAGGCGAGCGGCGGCGGGTCGAAATCGCCCGGGCGCTGGCCTCCAATCCGCATTTCATTTTGCTTGATGAACCGTTCGCCGGCGTCGATCCCATTGCCGTCGGCGATATTCGGGAGCTGGTGGCGCATTTGAAAGATCGCGGCATCGGTGTTTTGATCACCGATCATAATGTCCGCGAAACTTTGGATGTCATTGACCGGGCTTACATTATTCATGATGGCATGATGTTGATGGAGGGTGCGCCTTCCGATATCGTCGGCAACGAGGACGTCAGGCGCGTGTATCTGGGTGATCGTTTCAGTCTCTAACGAACGGGTATCGACATGGCGTTGACACCCAGGCTCGATTTACGTCAAAGCCAGTCATTGGTGATGACGCCGCAATTGCAGCAAGCGATCAAAATGCTGCAACTTTCCAACATCGAACTGCTCGATTATGTCGAAGGGGAACTGGAGCAAAACCCGCTGCTTGAACGCGAAGAAGGCGACGCGGGTGGCGATGACCAGGAAGGCGGCGATGCCCTTGATGGTGCCGAAGACTTGTCGACGTTAGAAGATGGCGGCCTGGAAAGCATCGATTTCAGCGATCAGGGCACGGACGGCGAGACCATCGCCAATGACATGGATGTCGATATCGACAATCAATGGAACACCGATGAAGCCAGCCCGAGCGAGCGCGCCCAGGCCGATTTAGCCGAGCCGGCATTCGCCGATAACGGCCCCGGCGGGGCTTCGGATTTCAGCGCCACACTACCTAATATGGAAGAAATCCTGACCGACACCATCAGCCTGCGTGATCGCCTTAACAGCCAAATGGCGATGACGCTGGGCGATCCTGTTGAGCGGATGATCGGCACCCAACTAATTGATATGCTTGATGATTCAGGTTACATCAGCGGCCAGTTGGCAAGCGTCGCGGAGAACCTCGGCTGCGCATTGGGGCGGGTCGAAGAGACTTTGAAAAAGCTGCAAGAGCTCGACCGGCCCGGCCTGTTCGCTCGCGACTTGTCGGAATGCCTTGCCTTGCAGTTACGCGAACGCGACAGGCTTGATCCGGCAATGCAGGCACTGCTCGATAATCTCGACCTGCTGGCCAAGCGCGACCTTCAGGCCCTGACCGAGATTTGCGGTGTCGATGCTGAGGATATCGCCGACATGTTCGCCGAAATCAAGGAACTGGACCCGAAGCCGGGATTACTCTTCGAAGAAGGGATCATCCAGCCGGTCATTCCTGACGTCATCATGCGCGGCCAGTCGGGTGGTGGCTGGATCGTTGAATTGAACAGTGAAACCCTGCCCAGGGTGTTGGTCAACAACACCTATTTCGCCACCATCAGTTCCGTCGCCGGGTCGAAGGACGACAAGCGCTACATCAATGAATGCTACCAGTCGGCCAACTGGCTGGTGAAATCCTTGCATCAACGGGCGACGACGATCCTTAAAGTCGCCAGTGAAATTGTTCGCCAGCAAGACGGTTTTTTTAACAAGGGAGTTCAGTCCCTGCGGCCACTGGTGTTGCGCGATATAGCAGAAGTCATCGACATGCATGAGAGCACCGTTTCCAGGGTCACTTCGAACAAGTACATGGCGACACCCAGAGGAATTTTCGAGCTCAAATACTTCTTTACTGCGGCGATTGCCAGTTCATCTGGCGGGGCCATGCATTCGGCAGAATCGGTGCGTTACAGAATCAAGGAATTGATTGCGGCCGAAGCACCTGCTAAAATCCTATCCGACGATAAAATCGTTATTATTTTGAAAGTTGAAGGCATGGATGTTGCCCGTCGCACGGTGGCGAAATACCGGGAAGCCCTGGGGCTTTCGTCCTCCGTGCAGCGTCGCCGTGAGAAAAATTCCGTGCTCTAGGAGAGGCTTGTTCATTCTTAGGTGCGCAAACTATTGACAGCAACGATGCGGCCATCTAGGTTCCGGGCCTTCATCCTAGGCAGGTGCCGATAGGGTTCCATGGACAGGGTAATTTAAAGGTGTTTTATTTGAACGCCAGTATACGAAACTTTTTGCATAACAATATGGACAGCTGAAGGGCTTAAGCAGGCTGGACGGCGCACACTCATGGAAATAACGATTAAAGGTAAACATGTTGATGTCGGCGATGCCCTTCGTGGTCATGCCGAGAGTCAATTACAGAATTCCGTCAAAAAGTATTTCGAGAACGCTCTCGACTCGACGGTAGTTTTCTCCAAGGAAGGGATCGGTTTTCGGGCCGACATTTCCGTTCACGCCGGGCGTGGCATGATCATGCAGGGCGGTGCCGACGGAAATGACGCCTATATCGCCTTCGACGGCGCGCTCGGGCGGATCTCCAAGCAGTTGCGGCGCTACAAAACCCGGATTCGTAACCATCATCAGAACGGTCCCAGCGACGATGAGCTGTTGATGGCCCAGTATTCCATTCTGGCTTCCGAAGGCGAGGATGAGTTGCCGGAAGTGGGTGAGCCCGCCATTGTCGCGGAAATGCCGCACAAGATTGCCACCCTGACGGTCAGTCAGGCAGTCATGCGCATGGATTTTGCCCAGGCACCGGTGATGATGTTCCGCAATCGCGCTCATGGCGGCCTGAATGTGGTTTATCGTCGCGATGATGGTAATATTGGCTGGATCGATCCCAGCGACGTCGAAAAATCTTAATATCCTGTTCTTGTTTAAAGGCAGTTTAGGGAAGCATTGATGGAAATCGACGACCTGATCACGACGAAAAGTGTCGTCGCCAATTTGCGGGCGACATCGAAGAAACAGGCGATTCAGGATCTGGCCAAGAAGGCCGCCGAGATCACCGGTTTGCACGAACGGGCCATTTTTGAAGTGTTAATGGAGCGTGAGCGCCTTGGCACCACCGGTGTCGGCAACGGCATTGCTATCCCACACGGAAAATTGGCCAATCTGGACAAGCTCTACGGCCTGTTCGCCCGGCTTGAGAAGCCTATCGACTTCCAGTCCATCGACGAGCAGCCGGTTGATCTTATCTTCCTGCTGTTGGCCCCTGAAACGGCCGGGGCGGATCATCTGAAGGCGTTGGCCCGTGTCTCGCGGTTGCTGCGCGACAAAACGGTCTGCGACAAGCTTCGCGGTACCGATCAGAACGAAGCGCTTTACGCCCTGCTGACCGAAGAAGCCACCCACCAAGCCGCTTGAATGCGCTCTAATGAACGCTAAGCGGCTCCATGTCGTTTTGGCGTACGGTGGCGTCGGCAAGCGCGCGCCCTTCAATAAAGGCCAGGACTTGACCGTCGCCGGCGTAGATGGCGAATTTCGTCGCGCCGTCAATGATCACCGGCTTGATGTAGGCTAGTTCTTCCGCACCATAAAGGGCGAAATCGGCAACCGACATATGGCGGTTGACGTGGCTCAGGGTGTCGGTGCTGTGGATCATTTCAACAACTCCTTCTCATGGCCCTTTTTTGATTCGGGATCGACATCAATGGTTTGAGGCTTGTCGGCTTTGCCCCCGGCGGCCTTGATTTTGATGGTCCGGATTTCCGGCTCCGGGACATGCCGGATCAGATCAACGTGCAGCAATCCGTTATCGATGGATGCGCCGGTTATTTCAATGCCCTCTGCCAGGATGAAGCTGCGTTGGAACTGACGTGCCGCGATGCCGCGATGCAGATAGACCCGATCAGAGTCGTCTTCGCAATGGCGGCCACGGATGACAAGCTGATTGTCTTCAGTGGTGACGTTTAAATCGTCCATTGAGAAGCCGGCGACGGCGACGGTAATCCGCAGTTCGTTTTCACCGCATTGTTCAATATTGTAGGGTGGATAGCCCTCGGCAGAGGCTTTTGATGCCTGGTCGAGGATGCGTTCGAAATGATCGAAACCCAGCAGTAGCGGGCTGTTAAAACCGGATAGGCGCGACATAGCGGCGTTTCCTCCTCTATTTTATGAGCGAGCGTAGCGCAGTTTGGGCCCTTTAATAGCGCCCCGTCAGCGGCCCCGAAGGCACCAATGACGTTCACTCTAGATTTGGTGTAACAACATGAAATGTCAAGGGCTTAAGGGGATTTATACAAAGCCGGGATCGGTGTTGCCAGTTCATCGCGAAAAAATTCTGCGAGCAAAGTAAATTCCGCTGTGCGCGGCGACGATGGCCGCCAGGCGAAGCCGATATGGCGACCATGTGTCGCCCCGTCGATGGGCCGCAGCGCGATTCCCGTCGCCCGGGCGATGCCGGCATCGATGGCCATCTTCGGCAGCAACGTTACGCCAAGCCCGCCTTCGACCATCTGGACCAGGGTATGCAGGCTGGTTGCCTGAAATTCCGCTTGCTGATGCTGGCCGCTCAGCCCGCAGACGCTTAAGGCGTGATCGCGCAGGCAATTCCCGGCACCCAGTAGCAACAGGTTCTCGCCTTCAAGGTCTTTGACGCTCAGGCGTTCCTTGTCGGTGGCCAGGCGACCCTTGGGATAGGCGGCCCATAACGGGTCGTCGGCGAACAGCAGGGTCTCAAGTTTTTCGCACGGATAAGGGAAGGCGAGCAGTAGAAGGTCCAGTTGCCCCGCCGCCAAATCTTCCAGCAAGGCCGCCGATTGCTTTTCGCTCAAATACAGCTTCAGGTCCGGATAGGCGTGGCGCAGGGTCGGCAGCACGCGCGGCAGCAGGAATGGCGCGATCGTCGGTATCACGCCCATGCGTAAGGCTCCTGAAAGCGGAGCGCCCGCAGCGCTGACAAGATCGACAATGTCCTCAACATTTCTCAGTACATCGCGGGCCCGACGAACGGTTTCCAGGCCGAGCGGCGTCATCATCACCGTGCGCCGGGTCCGCTCAACCAGGGTCTCGCCGAGAATAGCCTCCAGTTCTCTGATCGAGGCGCTTAAGGACGACTGGGTAATGAAGCAAGCCTCGGCGGCGCGACCGAAGTGGCCGTGCTCGGCAACGGCGATCAGGTGGCGTAGCTGGGTCAGGGTCGGCAGGCGTCTGAAAGTAGGCATGGTGTTTATCTTTAAGTGATAATTCCACTTAATATAAGTTATTTAACTTGTTTTACCAATTAAAATCATTTGTCTATGGTCTCCTTATTCGAGGCCGAACAGTCGGTCACGCAACCTTATTTGGAGATTGAAGAAAATGACTGCAGTACCCCAGGCGACTTTCAACACCCGCGTTCGTAACGATGCCATAGAAGGTGACAATCCTTTCGAATGGAAGACACTAACCAGTGACGATATTTTTAAAGGCAAGCGCGTCGTTCTGTTCGCCCTGCCCGGCGCGTTCACCCCGACCTGTTCGACCAGCCACCTGCCACGCTATGAAGAACTGACCGCGGATTTCAAGGCCCACGGCGTCGATCAGGTGGTCTGCCTGTCGGTCAATGACGCCTTCGTCATGTACCAGTGGGGCAAAAGCCAGCAGGCGAAAAATGTCTTCTTGCTGCCCGATGGCAACGCGGAATTCACCCGTAAAATGGGCATGCTGGTGGAAAAAGAAAACCTCGGCTTCGGCATGCGCAGTTGGCGCTATTCCATGGTCGTCGAAGATGGCGAGATTGTTAAAATGTTCGTCGAAGACGGCTTCGGCGACAATGTCGCGGGCGATCCGTTTGAAGTCTCCGACGCCGATACCATGCTCGGCTACCTGAAGAGCGCCTATCCGCAAGCCTTAAGCGCTTAAAAAACAAAAGCGAAAAGACAATTGGGGTCAGATCAATACGGTCTGGCCCCATTTTATTGGCGTTAATGCGGGGAGCCAAAAAGGGGTTTGTGCTTTGACGAAGCCTGGTTTCGGGCTAAAAGATGGGCAAATCCATCCATTAACTAAAAAAAGAAGAAGCCCCCCATGACCGAATTCCTGCTCAACAGCGATATCGACGAAATCTGCCAGCGCCTCGCCGTTCCGGCCCAAGACTTCGCCGGCAAGACGGTGTTGCTGACCGGTGGCCGCGGCTTTTTGGGTCGTTATTTCATGGAAATCTTTGCCCGTTTGAACGAAACGGTGCTCAGTGAGCCGGTCAAACTGGTGGCCCTCGACAACCTGATTACGGCGGGCAAGGAAGGCGCGGAAATCCCGGAGTTTGACAACGTCCGCTTCGTCAACCACGATGTCACGCAGCCTTTTGAGTGGGACGGCCCGCTCGATTACGTCATCCACGCCGCCGGCATTGCCTCGCCGTATTACTACCGGGCCTTTCCGCTGCAGACTCTGGAAGTGGCGATCACCGGCACCCGGCGCATGCTGGAACTGGCCGACGCCCATAATGCCCGTTTCGTGTTTTTCTCGTCCTCCGAAATCTACGGCGATCCCGATCCCAAGCATGTCCCCATGTCCGAAAGTTACCGCGGCAATGTCTCGTGCCAGGGCCCCAGGGCCTGTTACGACGAGAGCAAGCGGGTCGGCGAGACGCTTTGTTATATCTTCCATACCACCAACGGCACCAAGACCAACACCATCCGGCCGTTCAATGTGTTCGGCCCCGGCATGCAGGAAACCGACTACCGGGTACTGCCCAACTTCGCCAGCCGCATCAAGGCCGGTCAGCCCCTGAACGTTTACGGCAGCGGCGATCAGACCCGCACCTTCTGCTACATCACCGACGCCATGACGGGCTTTCTGCAAGTGATTCTGAAGGGTGTCCCCGGCGAGGCCTACAACATCGGCAATCCGAAGCCGGAAATCTCCATGGTCGAGCTGGTCAAACGCATCGAGGCGTTATCGCCCGGCCCGGTCGCCTACAACATCGTCGAATATCCCGACAGCTACCCCGCCGATGAGCCGAACCGGCGCGCCCCCGATATCCGCAAAGCCAAGCTGCAATTGAACTTCGAGCCGACCGTCGGCCTCGATGAAGGCCTCAAGCGCTTCCTCGATTGGGCCGACGACGTTTATACCGGCGAGCAGTAATGCTCTGCTTTGCGTCGCTCGGTGAATGCGCCGAACGTTTTGCAGATGACATCGCAGGCTGCCTGAGCGAGGCAATCGCGACCCGTGGGCAGGCATCCCTTGGCGTTTCGGGCGGTAAAACGCCGCAACATTTATTTCCGGTTCTTGCGCAAAAAAAAGTGGCTTGGGAACGGGTCTGCGTCACCTTGATTGATGAGCGTTGGGTCGCACCGGGTCACCCCGACAGCAACGAAGGCCTGGCCCGCCGCCTGTTGATGCAGGGGCCAGCGGCCAAGGCGCGTTTCATCGGTATGAAAACAGACCACACGAACCCCGTTGATGCACAGGCGGATGTCGAGCAGGCTCTGGCGAGCGTGGGCTGGCCTCTGGACGCAGCTTTCCTGGGCATGGGCGAAGACGGGCATATCGCTTCTTTATTCCCTGACCAGGAGAACTGGCAGGATGCCCCTGGACGGGTTTTGGCCGTTGCCGGTAACCTGGAACGACAGCCGAGAATGAGTCTGACCCCGGCGGCACTGCTCGATAGCCGCCATATTTTTCTGGTTATCGCCGGGCCGCAAAAGCGGGCACTCTATGACGCCGCGCTGAAGCCCGGCCCCATTGGCGCGTTGCCTATTCGCCTGATCCTGCATCAGAGCCAGATTCCGGTGACGCTTTACGCCGTCGATTAAATGCGGTGGAAGCGCCATTTGATCTGGGCGCCATCGCCATGCAGGGGCCCGCTAATGATAATCTGCTCGCAGCGTCTGGGCTCGCTATGGCCACTCAGGTATATGCTTTCTTCCAGGGCAATGCTGCCGCCTGAGGCCTGAAACTGCCAGCCCGCACCACCGGCAAGTTTTAACAGGACGGCGGAACGTCCTTGAACCTGGGAGGCGTGAACGCCGGGGTGCAGGTGAAAGCGGACGCGAAAGCTCTTACCGCCCGAACCTTCGATTAAGTCCTCGCCCCTGAAATCTTCACCCGTCGCGTCGAGAAAAAACTTGCGCCGGTGAATAACGCCAATGCTTTTGCTGTAGCCATCGTGAGAGGTTTCCAGCCAGACAGCGCCGTCGGCCTCGCGCCGTGTGCATTCAACCCTTGAAGGTCCATAGGCCAGGGAGCCATCCGGGTTGAATTGGGCCGAGTCGGTATCATCGACAGACAGGGTCGAGTGGGCAGCGGTAGCCCGCATGGCGGCATGCCATCTTTGGCCTTCGCTACTGGCCGCGCCGCAATTAACCACCAGTCGGTCCTTACCGACGCTCATTTCAAAACTGAGCGTCCCGGCGTGGACGGTGGCAAAAGCATTTGTCGGTTTGCCGGTGTCGGCGATGACCACCGTTTTTCCGGCGGCGAGTCTTTGAAAACCACTATGCGGGGCGCTGGTCAGGGCCTTGCCGCGCACGCCGGTATCGCCGAGCACTCTATCGATGAATGTCCGGTCTTCCTTGAAGCCGCCATTGAACAGGACCAGCCCGCCATCGCCGTGGCGCAAGGCCCGCAGCATCGGCGTCATCCTGTCGATGACACCCTGCAAGTCGAGCGGCACTTCGACATGGGCGGCCAGCAGTAAGGCGCGAATTTGCGTGAAGCGTGAGAGCACATCGAGCAGACGTGACGGGTTGCGTTCTATATGACCGCCATCGGGGAATACCTGGGCGTGGATTTCCTTGCCAAGTTGGTCGAGGGATTGATCGAGCAGGGTCTCGGCTCCAGGCAGACAGATGGCGGCGAAAACAAGACCCTGTATGGCCTTGAATTTTCGCGCGTCGGCGGGGCTTTGGGGGCAGCTTCGAGCGAGGTGGCGGGCTTGAATCATGGCCATCTCAAGCAATAGGGATTTGGTGTTGTCCTGATCGACCGTCAGAAATTCGTAAAATGTCAACCAGGCGCTCAAGCGTTCGCCCAGGATATCGGGGCGCCATGACAGTTCATGCCATTTCCGATTGTGCTCGATCCACCCTGTAAGCAAGGAGCCGGCGCGGGCGCGGGCTTCCTCGCTGCCACAGGCAAATAGATCGGCAAGCCAGGAAAACCCGTGTAAATCGGCAAGTTGTTGCGGATGGTCAAGGACCAGGGTCCAGGGGTCCGGGCCTAATTGGGCGCGATGATGAGCGAGATTGAAGGTGCCGCCTAAAATCGCCCGCCCGACGTCAGGATCACCGAGTCGGTAAGCCTGCGGCGACAGGCGCAGGGTCGCGGGCGTGCGTCCCTTAAGCGAAATGCGATAGAACGGGCTGGCGTACAGCAAATTTCGCAGAACGGATGTTAACCCTCGGTTTTTCAATGGTCCATCGATCATGCTCTTGAGCCTCGGGGAGGGCGCGAATCGCCGTGCAACCCGTCTTTACGTTTGGTAGCAGTTTAGCGGATTTTGGGCAAGCCGGGCAGATTGGCCCCAAGCGGCGCGGCAAGGCCTGGCCGTCACGCTGCGGCGATAATGGCTGTTAGCTGCGCACAAGGCGGGCGGCAAAAAATCCGTCCATGCCGCCGTGCTCCCCAAGATGGTTCGGCAGGGTGCGCAGGACGCCTTCTCCGGTGATCAGTTCGGGCATGCCGCCGACCTCATCGGGCGTGATCGGTTGCAGTTGGAAAGACGGGTGTTCGAGAAGAATTCTTTCGAGCAGTTCCGGCCCTTCCTCGGGTTGTAGCGAGCAGGTGCAAAAGACGATCTTGCCGCCCGGCTTGACCATATGGAGGGCACCCTCAAACAGGCTGTGCTGGGCACCGCTCAAGCTTTCAACATCGGAATATTTTTTAAGGTACGAAATATCAGGATGGCGGCGGATGGTGCCGGTTGCCGAGCATGGCGCGTCGAGGAGCACGGCGTCGGCTTGCTCCGCAGGCTTCCAAATGTTGGCATCGGCACAAACGGCTTCGACGCTCAAGTTCAGGCGCGTCATATTTTGTTGCAGGCGCTCAAGCCGTTTGGCCGAACGCTCGACGGCGGTGACCCGGGCACCGCGGGACAATAATTGCGCCGTCTTGCCGCCGGGGGCCGCGCACAGGTCAATGACATGCTTGCCCTTAACGTCGCCCAGCAAAAGCGCCGGTAAGGAGGCGGCGGTATCCTGCACCCACCAGGCTCCTTCGTCGAAGCCGGGAAGCGCGGTGACATTGCCGCCAATGGTCATGCGTAACGAGCCCGTCGGCAGAATGGTCGCCTGCAGGGCCTTGGCCCAGATTTCAGGGTCGCTTTTGACGGAAATGTCCAGCGGCGGTTCATTTAAGTGGGCCTCGGCGATTTTGCGGCCTGTCGCCTTACCGTAAGCCTGTTGCCAGCTATCCCACAACCAGTCGGGCGTATTGAGGCGCGCCGCATCCTGGGCTGCGATAAGTTTTTCGCCCTCGCGGGTCAGCCTGCGCATGATCGCGTTGACCAGCTTCTTGTAGGCTGGCAGATCAATCCCGTCGAGCAGCGAGACGGTGGTGTCGACGGCGGCATGGGCCGGGATGTTGAGGAAGAACAATTGGCAGATGCCAAGCCTTAGAACATCGCGAACGGCAACGGCGCGCCGGGGCAGCGGGCGTTCCATGCAAATGCCGATCAACTGATCGATCTGGCCGAGCCTGCGCAAGGTCGTCGCCGAAAGATTTCTGGCGAAGGCGCGTTCTCGCGGCTCCAGAGAGGCAAAGCCCGCATGCCCCTCAAGGACTTCATCAAGGGGCCTGTGTCGCTTAAGAACGGCGCTGATCAGGTCGAGTGCAACGGTGCGGGTAGAGGCTGATGGTATGGTCATGGCCCTTACATGCCGTAAAGGCGTTGCTTGTGCAATGCCCTAAGTGCTTCAATTGTGATTGGCTATTACTTTTAAGAAACGGAACAAGTTGCCATGAGCGAACAAAAAACACCCGTAGCAGAACCTGAAACGCTTGAGGGAATGCCCCCAAGCCCTGAAAAAATGACGCAAACCAAGGAAGAAACCGGTGGTCCGCAAGGCCCGGAGCCGACGCGCTATGGTGATTGGGAACGCAAAGGCCGCTGCGTCGATTTTTAGGGCGCTTAAGCACCATAGAGATTCTAACACTTGCTCACGCCCTGTAAGTACGGCATCTTTTTATCATGGCAATAATGAAAGATATGATTGATTGGTTGGTCACCCCGCCCGGCAGTGCAGGCGCAAGTCAGCACCCGGTGACACCCAATCAGTTCGTCCCCGCCCACCTTGCCCGGCAACCGTCGATTAGCGTTTTGGTTTGCGATTTTGATGGCTTGGACGGGCGCGATATTAGCCAACGAATCGTCAATGACTTAAGTAAAAATTCCGGAGTTTTGGTCCAGCATCTCGCCAAGAAACTGAAGGCCACAGGGAAGGGAACCCTGGTTGAACGCCTTGTTGCGGCGGCGGGAGCTGGGCGCAAATGGCTGGTTGAGGCGGGTGCCGATATTTTATTGTGGGGAGAGATCCTCCCCGGAAACCAGGGCATCAAAATCCGCTTCCTGTGCGCCACCGCCGATGCCGATACCCAGCCGGGAAGCATTGGCCTGGGCGATACTCTGGAACTGAGCGTCGCTTACGAAGCGGAAATGGCTGGCGTTATTCATGCCGTCGTACTGGCCGCCATTGGACCGCGCAAGTCCGGTCCACAGCGCGAGGAGTTGGCGGACCTGTTAAGCGGTCCGGCCGATAAGATGAACGCTTATATCGATACCCCGCCCGCTGACCTGGATGCCTCGGCCCTGGCCTCTGTGATGACGGCTATAGGCAATGTTTTGGGCTCGATGTGGCGTTTGAATGGGCAACCAGTTCTGCTTGATCGGGCCATCCAGGCCTATAAACAGGCTCTGACGCAGGATTATGACAAGGAGAATCCGCTGAACTGGGCATTGACCCAGAACCAGTTTGCCGCCGCCCTGCAGGCACAGGCGACGCGCGATAAAGACCCGGCTCCGCTAAGGGCTGCGGCGGATGCCTATCTCGCCGTGGCTGCGGCACTCGGGGCCCACCTGCATGTCAATGACTGGGCCCTGGCGCAGATTCATTTTGCCGATGTACAGATTAAATTGTCGAATTACGGTGACCCCGTTCAACATTTGCAAAAAGCCAGCGAGGCCTATCAGCAGGCGCTTAAAGTGTTCACCCGCCAAACCATGCCCGGTCCGTGGTCGGAATTGATGAACCAGCTGGGCGTCGCCTTGATGCGTATGGGCGAGAACGTTGGTGGCGACAGGGTCCTGGAGCAATCAGCGGCTTGTTTCCGCAAATCCCTGGAAGTCCGTAGGCGTGAGATCGCACCATTACTCTGGGCCCAGACAGCCAACAATCTGGGTGCCGTCGCCTTTACATTATACCGCCGAAAAGAAAACCCGGCGGCCCTGCATGAAGCCGCCGCCTGCTTCAAAGGCGCAGTAGAGATCTACACCCAGCACGGCCGTAACGATAAGGCCAACGTGGCGCAGCGCAATCTTGATAAAATCAAGGAAATTCAACAAACCATCACAAATCCTTGAAATTTATGACAGGGGATATAGGGGCGAGGGTTGTTCGCCCGCGCACCAGCGCTGCCAGATAAGCCGGTAAGATTTCTCGACATCTTGGGGAAAGCGGAAGTAAACGTCCGAAACCCGCTTGCGCAATTGCTGGCGTATATGCGCCAACTGTTCAGTCTGCCCCGCCCACTGGAGTGCGATGGCGTGGTATTGCTCAAGGTCGCGGGCGACCCAGTCCTCCAGGCCGACGGGACTTTCGACACAATCGATGATGCGGCCACCAGCCTTGTTTTTGTCGGCCAGCCCGATAACGGGAACCCCCATCCATAGGCTATCCATGGTCGTAATGCCGCCGCCATGGGGGAAGGTATCGAGGACCATATCGACACGGTTATGGGCTTCCAGATGTTCGCGTTGCTCCGTTTTGCCGAGAAGGATCAGGCGCTCTTCGCCAATGCCGAGATGTGAAAATGTGTCCTTGATTTTTTGTCTGTCGGCGGGCGCGTCGAGTTCCCGGTATTTAAGCAACAAGCGGGAGCCGGGAACATCGCGCAGAATGCGCACCCACATGGCGAAAACGTCATCAGAGGTTTTGCTGAACCGGCCAAGAAAGCCAAAGGTGATGAAGCCGTTTTGCAAACACGGCGGTGGTGCCAATGGCGGCGTACTGATCGGTTCTGTGAACCCGAAGAAGGTATCCAGATAAATAGGCTGCTCGGGGTAGATGCTTTCTTCATCTGCGGGCGTCAGTCGGTCCGTGGTCAGGCGGTAGTCGATCGTCGAAACCCCCGGTGCCAAATGGCCGATGCCGCTGATCTGCAGGGGTGCCGGTTTATGGCCGAAAACCATCAGGCGGTTGCCACGGGTGTGACCGGAAAGATCGACGAGAATGTCGATGGCGTCAGCGCGGATGGTGTCGGCCAGCTCTTCGTCGCTGATATTTCTGATAGCGCGCCAGTCGGTGGCGGCGTTTTGCAAAACCGCGCTGATAGGGTCACTTAAAATGGTGGCGTCGTAGCAGATCACCTGGAAGTTTTGCCGATCAAAATCCATCAGTAAGGGGCCGAACCCCAAGTGGGCTGAATGATGGCGGAAGTCGGCCGAGACATAGCCAATGCGTAAAGGGCGTTCGCGGTCACGATTGTTGGTATGGGGCTTTATGTTCGCAGCCTGGGGCAGGATGAAGGCGTTATCCCAGAGTTTGCGCTCGGCCTGTTGGGCGCTCTGGCCTAAGTCCGCAATGAAGTCCTGAAGGAAGATCAGATTACTGTGTGCCTCGTGGTTGTCGGGCTTTAAGGCGAGTGCCTTACGGAAACTGGCGGTGGCCCCCTTCATTTTGCCGACGCTATGAAGGGCATTGCCAAGATTGTAGTGGGCATCGGCGTAATCGGGCATTATGGCGAGGGCTTTGCGATAACACTCTACGGCCTCACCTGGTTTATTGAGCTCATTTAGGGTCACCCCAAGATTGCTATGGGCTTGGGCGTAAGCGGGGTTAATGGCCAGGACTTTGTGATAGCTTTCCACGGCCTCATCAAGTTTGTTCAATGCTTTCAGGGTATTGCCAAGATTGTAATGGGCCTCAAGGTAATCGGGCTTAATAGCCAGGGCTAAGCGAAAGCTTTCCACGGCTGCATCAAACTGGTTCATTTCTTTCAGGGCATTGCCAATATTGTTATGGGCTTCAACGTAATGGGGGTTGATCGCCAGGGCATTGCGAAAACTTGCTATGGCCTCCGCGTATTTTTGTTGCTGGTTCAGGGCATTGCCAAGATTGACGTGGGCTTCGGCAAAACCGGGCCTGATGGCGAGGGCCGTATGATAGCATTCTATGGCCGCGTCCAGTTTGCCGAGCTCTTTCAGGGCAACCCCAAGATTGGTGTGTGCATCGGCGTAATCGGGCTTAAGGGTCAGGGCCTTGTCGTAGCTTTCGATGGCCTCATCGATTTTGTTTAGCGTTTTCAGTGTGTTGCCAAGGTTGAAATGGCCTTCGGCGTAATCGGGGTTGATGGCCAGGGCATTGCGATAGCTTGCGACGGCCTCGTCCAGTTTGTTCAGTTCGCTCAGCGCGTTGCCAAGATTGCTATGGGCATCGACGTAATCGGGCTTAAGGACGAGGGCTTTGCCGATCAGTTCAACGGCAGCGTCGAATTTTCCGACCTGAAGAGCAATCACCCCCAACAAATGCAAAGCGACAGGATGCTTGGGGTCAGCTTGCAAGACCTGCAGGTAAAGGCCTTCGGCCTTAGGCAAATCACCGGCATTATGCTGCTGCACGGCAAGGCTGAGGGTTTCCTGGATTGCATGCGCCTGTTGCCCAGGGGAACGGCTTAAGGACTTTCCGGACTTTGCGTTGCGGGCCGCTTTTTTGGCGAGTTTTTCCTGTCGACGTTTTTCAGCCCTGTTCATATTTTCACTATTCCCCCGGCAATGACCTTGAGAGCGCGTCTTTCATAACCGCCTGATCGTCAGCGGTTCTGGCGGTTCTCGATCAGGTCGTTGACGACGCCGGGGTCGGCCAGGGTCGAGGTGTCGCCCAGAGTAGCAAAGTCGTTTTCACCGATCTTGCGTAAAATGCGCCGCATGATTTTACCGGATCTTGTTTTCGGTAACCCCGGGGCCCATTGAATCCAGTCGGGCGAGGCGATGGGTCCGATCTCTTTCCTGACCCAGGCGACCAGCTCTTTTTTCAATTTATCGGTCGGCTCGACATGGGCGTTCAGGGTGACATAGGCATAGATGCCCTGCCCCTTGATGTCGTGCGGCGCGCCGACGACGGCGGCCTCGGCAACATCGGGGTGGGCGACCAGCGCACTTTCGACTTCCGCCGTTCCCATGCGATGGCCCGAAACGTTGATCACGTCATCGACGCGACCGGTGATCCAGTAGTAACCGTCTTCGTCGCGACGACAGCCGTCACCGGTGAAGTACTTGCCGGGATAGGTCGAAAAATAGGTCTGCACGAAGCGTTCATGATCGCCATAAACAGAGCGCATCTGACCGGGCCAGGAATCGACGATACACAGATTTCCCGATGTCGCACCTTCCAGGGTTTTGCCGTCGCCATCGACCAGTTCGGGCTGAATGCCGAAGAACGGCCTTGTCGCTGAACCGGGCTTCGTCGCGGTCGCCCCAGGCAGCGGCGTAATCATGATGCCGCCGGTTTCAGTCTGCCACCAGGTATCGACAATCGGGCAACGCCCTTCGCCGACAACGGTGTGATACCACATCCAGGCCTCCGGATTGATCGGCTCGCCAACCGTGCCGAGCAACCTTAGCGATTTTCTCGAGGTCTTCTTGACCGGTCCTTCGCCGTCGCGCATGAGGGCACGAATGGCCGTCGGTGCCGTGTAGAAAATATTGACGCTGTGTTTGTCGCAAACCTGCCACATGCGTGAACTATCAGGATAGGTCGGCAGGCCTTCGAACATCACGGTGATGGCACCGTTGGCCAGCGGTCCATAGACGATGTAGCTGTGACCGGTGACCCAGCCGACATCGGCGGTGCACCAGTAGACATCGCCGTCATGGTAATCGAAGACGTATTGATGGGTCATCGCGGCATAAACCATGTAGCCGCCGGTGGTGTGCAGGACACCCTTGGGCTGGCCGGTCGAGCCGGAGGTATAGAGAATGAACATCGGGTCTTCGGCGTTCATTTCCTCAGCCGGGCAATCGGCGGCGGCAGCGTCGCAGGCTTGCGTATAATGGACATCACGGCCCTCGACCCAGTTGACATCGGCACCGGTGCGATTGACGACAAACACGGTCTCAACGCCGGGGCAACCTTCAAGCGCCTTGTCGGTGTTGATTTTCAGCGGGATCGGCTTGCCGCCGCGCACGCCTTCATCGGCGGTAATCACGCAATTGGAATTACAGTCTCTGATGCGTCCGGCCAGGGCGTCGGGCGAAAAGCCGCCGAAAACGATAGAATGAATAGCGCCGATACGGGTACACGCCAGCATGGCGACGGCGGCTTCGGGAACCATCGGCATATAAAGGGTGACGACATCGCCCTTCTTGATGCTGCGGGCCTTCAAGGCGTTGGCGAAGCGGCAGACCTGTTCGTGCAGTTCCTTGTAGGTGATTTTTTTATCGACACTGGGGTCGTCGCCTTCCCAGATAATCGCGGTTTGATCGCCGCGTGTATCCAGGTGGCGGTCGAGGCAATTGACCGAGGCATTGAGGGTGCCGTCATAGAACCATTTGATCGAAACATCCGGGGCATTGAAGTTGACGTCCTTGACCTTGGTGTAGGGCTTGATCCAGTCGAGGCGCTTGCCCTGCTCGCCCCAAAAGCCTGAGTTGTCCTCGACGGACTGCTTGTACATCTCAAGGTACTTGGCGTTATCGGCCCACGCGGTCTCGGCTAATGCCGCCGGAACCGGGAATAATTCGTTATCTGACATGGTTTACGTGCCTCCCTGAATAATAATCATCGTTCCTGTGTTGCCCAGGAAACCAATGCGACAATGATTATCAAAAAAAACGGGGCGGGAAACAAGGGGCGATATTATTAGCTCAGATAAATCGCCCCATCGCGGATAGAAAAGGCGACCGGACGGAGGCTTTGCTCGGCGCAGGGACCAGAGACGCAGTAGCCGTCCTCGATCCTGAAAAGGGCACCGTGGGTGGAGCACAAAATCATCGATTTATCCGGATTGAGGAAGCGGCCCGGGGCAAAATCAAGCGGCGAGCCGATATGCGGGCAACTGTTCAGGTAGACGAAGGCACGCGGGCCTTGTCTGACGACGATGAAACTCTTCATCTGGCCGTCATGGCCGGCAAAGAAGCCGCCCGAGTCGCCGTCCTCGATATCGTCGAGGTCGCAAAGCTTGAACGGTTCAGCCATCAAGTCTGTGGCTCGAAAACCAGTTTCCAGGGTTTAATGACGACGCTTTCAAAGAGCCCCGCCTGGGCGTAAGGGTCGGCGGCGGCGAACGCTTCTGCCGCGGCGCGGTCGGGGAAATCGACAATCAGCAGCGAGCCGTTCATGCCCTGCCCGTCGTCATCAAGGGTTGGCCCTGCGGTATAAAGGTTGGCGCGGTGGCCTTTAAGGAAATCTACATGGGCCGGGCGGTTGTCGGCGCGAACCTGTGCCGCGCCTTGTTTGTCGGTGCAATGGATGATGAAATACATGGCAGTCTTCCTTAAGTCCTTGTCCGAAGTTAAATTGTTATCCCAGCGGATCTTCGGCGCCAACTGGCCGGGCCAGCAGGCTTTTGATCGTCGCGTCGATATCGGCGTTATTGTTGAGGATTTGATCCATGGCGGTGCATAGCGGCGCATCGACGCCGAGGCTTTCGGCCAGGCGCACGGCAGAAGATGCGGTAAACACACCTTCGCTTACCGAGGTCCGCGCCTTAAGAATATCTTCGAGCGTGCGGCCTTCACCCAAAGCGACGCCGAGCGAGAAATTCCGCGATTGCATGGCGTTGCAGGTCAGCGTCAGATCGCCGACACCCGACAGCCCGACCAGGGTTTCAGGGTCGGCCCCCTTGGCGTTGGCCAAGCGGGCGATTTCGGCAAGTCCCCGCGTGATAAAGGCGGCCCTGGCATTGTCGCCAAGCCCCCTGCCCGCAATAATGCCGCAACCAATGGCCAGAACGTTCTTGATCGCGCCGCCAAGTTCGGCACCGACAACATCGGCGCTGCGGTAGGCGCGAAAAGTCGGGGTGCCGATGGCCGTCGCCAAAGCCGTCGCCTGGGCCAAATCCTTCGAGGCCAGAATGATCGCCGTCGGCAGGCCGCGGGCGACCTCGATAGCGAAGGTCGGACCGGACAGGACGGCCAGGGTAACGCCGGGTAAGGTTTCGCCGCAGACCTCGCTCAGTAAAGCGCCGGTATTCTGCTCGATGCCCTTGGCGCAAATGACGCCAGGCACACCTTTGCGCCATGACGCGGCCATTTCTGTGGTCGCGGCGCGCATGAATTGCGCCGGCATGACCAGCAGCACGGCGTCGCAAGCGGTGATGTCTTTAAAGTCGGTGGTCGCCTTAATCTCTTTGTCGAGCGCAATGCCGGGCAAAAAGCGACTGTTCTCATGGCTTTTATTAATAGCCTCGACGACATCGGCCTCGTGGGCCTGAATAATGACATCGCGCCCGGCCCGCCTGAGTGTCGTGGCCAAAGCCGTGCCCCAGGCCCCGGCCCCGGCAATACCGATTTTCTGGATTATCTTGCTCATAGGATTGTTATGGCCTCTTGCCGGTTTACATTCAAGCCTTGGCCCCGGCTGCGGCGGCGTCCGGATCGAGCGGCCAGCGTGGGCGCGGGCGATAATCCAGATTGTCCTGGGCCGCGTCAAGACCCAGCGCCTTGATCCGCTCAATCCCCGCCCAGGCAATCATCGCCGCATTGTCCGTGCACAGGTTAATCGGCGGGGCGACAAGATCGACCGAGCGCTCATCGGCCAGGCGTTGCAGTCTTTGCCGCAAGTTCTGATTGGCGGCGACGCCACCGGCGATGACCAGGGTGCGGCCTTGTGGGTGTTTTTCTAGAAAAATATCCAGGGCGTGGCCGGTGCGGTCGGCCAGCACGTCACCCGCCGCGGCCTGAAATCCGGCGCACAGGTCGGCGATATCTTGTTTTTGAAAGGGCCCGTCGGGCAAGGCCATGGCGACGTGGCGGACCGCTGTTTTCAGGCCGGAAAAAGAAAAGTCACAACCCGGCCGCCCCTTCATCGGGCGTGGCAGGGCGAAACGCTCGGCGTTGCCAGTGCGGGCCATGGCCTCCAGGGCCGGGCCGCCGGGATAGCCGATGCCAAGCATTTTTGCGGTTTTATCGAAGGCCTCACCGAGCGCGTCGTCGATGGTGGTGCCCAAACGTTGGTAACGTCCCGGCCCCTCGACGCTTAAAAGCTGACAATGGCCGCCCGATACCAGCAGCAACAGATAGGGGAATGCGACTTTGTTGGTGGTATCCAGGCGGGCGCTCAGGGCGTGGCCTTCAAGATGATTGATGGCGATAAACGGCAGCTTGCAGGCGACCGCGATGGCCTTGGCCGTCATCACCCCGACGATGACGCCGCCGATAAGGCCCGGTCCGCCGGTCGCCGCGACGGCATCGAGTTGATCGAACCTGATCCCGGCTTCGCTCATCGTCTTGTCGATCAGCCGGTCGATATGTTCCAGGTGGGCGCGCGCCGCAACTTCCGGTACGACGCCGCCATAGGGGCGGTGTTCGTCCAGTTGTGAGAGCACGGTTTCGGCCAAAATCTCGCCCTCGCCGGTGACCACGGCGGCGGCGGTTTCGTCACAACTTGTTTCGATACCCAGTACGATCATTTATAAAATAGTCTCATTGATATAGTCTCATTGATTAAGATGGTCAGGGACTTTACTCTCTAGCTTCTGTCCGAACCATTACTTTGAGTACGTTTATATGACCTCCCCCGCATCGCTTCGCATCGGCACCCGTGGCAGCCCGCTGGCCTTGGCCCAGGCCGAAGAAGTCAAAGCCCACATAATCACCGCTTTTCCCGACTTGGAGGAGAGTCCCGAAATCGTCATTATCAAGACGACCGGCGATATGATCCTGGATAGGGCGCTGGCGGAAGTCGGCGGCAAGGGCCTGTTCACCAAGGAAATAGACGACGCCATGCTGGAGGACCGCATCGATATTGCCGTCCACTCCATGAAAGACGTACCGACGTGGCTGCCCGACGGCATCGTCCTGCCGTGCATGCTGGAACGCGAAGACCCGCGCGACGCCTTTATCAGTGGAAAGGCCAAATCCATCGCCGATCTGCCGCCCGGTAGCGTCATTGGCACGGCGGCGTTACGCCGTCAGGCACTGATTCTACATATGCGTCCGGATCTTAAGGTCGTAACCTTTCGCGGCAATGTGCAGAGCCGCCTGCGCAAATTGGCCGAAGGTCAGGTTGACGCCACCCTGCTCGCCCTGGCCGGGCTCAATCGTTTGGGCAACGCCGATGTGGCGACGTCGATCATTGAACCCGATGAGATGTTACCGGCGGTGGCCCAGGGGGCCATCGGCGTTACCTGTCGTAGCGGAGACGAGCGCGTCCATACGGTTCTGGCGGCGCTCAATCATGGCGACACGGTGCTGCGGGTGAATGCGGAGCGGGCCTTGCTTGAGGTCCTCGATGGATCGTGCCGGACACCCATTGCCGCGTTGGCGGAAATTGGTGCCGACGGCGGTTTTTCCCTGCGCGGCCTTATTGCCAAGCCGGACGGTTCCGCAGTGCTGGCAACCAAACGCAGTGGCAGCGTCGCCGAGGCCGAAGCACTGGGTCGGGACGCCGGAGAAGAATTGAAAGAACGCGCCGGTCCCGGCTTTTTGGAGTGATTCTTTTGTTATGCGGTTGATGATTACCCGTCCGCTGGAAGACGCCGCGCCGCTGGCGGAGGAACTTGCGGGCCTGGGCATCGAGTCCATGGTCGAGCCCCTGCTGAGCATTGAACTATCGGACGCGGGCATTCCTGACTTAAGCGGCGTTCAGGCGCTCTTGCTGACCAGCGCCAATGGTGTCCGCGCCTTTTCTACCCTTGCTCGCGAACGCCGTTTGCCGGTCTATGCCGTCGGCGACGCCACGGCGCGGGCGGCAAAAGACGCTGGCTTTGCAACAGTCATAAGTGCCGCCGGTGATGTCGCCAGTCTGGCGGCCTTGGTCCGCGATAAACTTAAACCCCGGGACGGCGCGCTTGTGCATGTGGCGGGCTCAAATGTCGCGGGCGATCTGGCCGGACTTCTCGGTCAGGCCGGCTTTGAATATCGCCGGGCGCAGCTTTACCATGCCCGTAAGGCTGTGGCGCTGTCGCCGGTGGCGATGCGCGCCCTTGAAAGTGGCTCAATTGACGGCGTCGTCCTATATTCTCCGCGCACGGCAGAAAGTTTTGTCGATTTGTTGACGAAAGCCGGGGCCGCGGACCTAGCCAGACGGTTGATCGCTTTTTGTCTAAGTGACGCCGTTGCCGTTAGCGCCGGGGCGTTGGCGTGGTCCCGGGTGGTCGTCGCCGCGACCCCGGATCAGGCGGCGCTGATAAAAAGCGTTAAGGAAATGAACGCGGACGCATGATTTATCTAAGCTGGATCGAAGACACCTGATATTATCAAAGAGTTGGAATTTATGAGGACCGGCGCGTGAGCGAAAAAATCAAGAAGGAAACGAAACCAGGCAAGGCTACAGATAAGACTGTGGGCAAAGCTTCGGCGAAGCCCGGAGGTAGCACCAAGCCGGAAGAGCCCTCAACCAAACCGCAAGAGCCTTCAGCCAAACCGCAAGAGCCTTCAGCCAAGCCGCTGATTTCCTCGAATAGTGAAGAAGGTGGCATTTCAGGCTCATTGTTTGCCCTGTTGCTCGCTGTCATCGTCATCGGCGGTGGCCTTGCGACACAACCCTTGTGGTCGCCCTATGTTGTCAATTTCCTGCCACAGTTGGGAAAATCGACAGAGATTGTCGCGCTCGAAGATAGCTTAGCCGATCGCGTCGATCTGATCGAAAAGGAAGTCAACCAGGTCCGCCAAAGCGGCGAAGTTATCGCCGACCTCGAACGTCAGCGCGGTCAGATGAATCAGTCCTTCGAAGGGGTCATGGCGCGGATCGTCGATTTGGAAAAACAGATCGATTATGTCCGCGGCATGTTGCAGGCGACGTCGCCGCCTTCCGACGCGGTGGCAACCAACGAATCCCTGCTCCGCCTGAGCGCCCGGATGAACAAGCTGGAAGCCAGCGACGAGACGGTCAATGCGGTCATGGAGCGGCTGGCGATATTGGAATTGGCAATGGCCGACAGTGGTTCAAATTCCAGCAGCACTGCCGAACAGTTGTCACAGACCATGGCGGCAATATCCGAACGGATCGGCAGCCTTGAATCCGGAATGACGCAATCCAGTGCCGGTGACGTGCGGGCGCAAAAGCAGGTGCAGGCCCAGACCCTGGTGCTGGCAGTCGGCCATCTGCGCGAGACCCTGCGCACAAGCGCACCCTTTGCCCCGGCCCTGGGGGCGCTTGAGGCGCTCGGCCAGGGCGATCCCGATATCATGCGCGGGGTCAATGAGTTGGCCCCCTACGCGCAAACCGGCATCGCCACACTGGACATGCTGCGCCGGGATTTCATTGCCACCGCCGAGGCCATTGCCGGGCACGCCCCGCAGGGCGAGGCTGCGGCACCGTCCGAAGACGTTATCGCCGGTGTTTTAAGCTCCATCAAGTCGCTGGTCAGCGTGCGCAAGGCCGGAACGCCGGCCGCGGACGTTGCCACCGGCCCGCTCAGCGCCGCCAAGGCCCTGCTTGACGAGGGCGATCTGGGGGGCGCGGTTGCGATCTTATCGGAAATGGACGGCCCTGAGGCGACCGCCGCGACTCCCTGGTTAGAGCGGGCGCGGGCGCGGCTGATGGCGGAGGCGACCTTATCGAGACTGCATGTTTTTGTCGTCTCGTTGCTGGTCCCGGTCAATAATTAGGCGAAGGGAGTAAGCTTAAATGTTACGTGCCCTTTGGATCATGTTGTTGCTCGGCTTGCTGGCCGCGCTGGTTATGTGGCTGGCTGACAATCCCGGTCAGGTCAGTCTGGTTTGGTACGGTTATGTGGTCGAAACCTCTGCCGCCGTTCTTGTCGCCGGACTCGTCGGCGTGGCTATTTTGTCGGCGCTTGTTTATCGATTCTGGATATTTCTGCGCGGCGTTCCCGCCGGACTTTCCCGCTTCCGTCGGGACGGCCGCAGGCGGCGCGGATATTTGGCTTTAAGTCGGGGCATGGTCGCCGTTGCCGCCGGTGATGGCGGCGAGGCCCGCAGACAGGCAGGCCGTGCCGATGAACTGCTCGACGAGCCGGGCCTGACGATGTTGCTGTCGGCCCAGTCGGCGCAGCTCAGCGGCGATGATAAAGCGGCGGAAAAATTCTTCAGCGACATGCTGAACAGTCCGGACATGGAATTTCTCGGCCTGCGCGGTTTGCTCAATCAGGCGATCAAACGCAAAGATGGCGGCGATGCCTTGAAATGGGCGCGCCGGGCAAACCGGCTAAAACCCGAAAGTGCCTGGGTTGCCCAGACCCTGTTCGACCTCGCCAGTCGCAGCGGCCTGTGGGCGGAAGCCGACGAAGCCCTGGCCGTGGCGATCAACAAAAAGCATGTGACGCCGGCCGAGGCGCACCGCCCAAGGGCGGTCCTCAGCCATCTGATGAGCATCGATGCGCAGGCCGCGGGCGATCATGCCAAAGCCCTGAAATTAGCCAAGAAAGCTTGTCACGACGCGCCGGGGTTAAGCCCCGCCCATGTGCATTATGCGGGCCTGCTCAAAAGTGCCGGGAAAGACCGCAAGGCCGCCAATGTGCTGGAAGCCGCCTGGGCCATATCCCCGGTGCCCGCCCTCGCCGAGGCCTATTGGCCGATCACGGGCAACAACGGCGATGCCATGGCCCGCGTCAAAGCGGCGCAGGGCCTTGCGGCGTTCAACCCGAAACACCCAGGTACGGCGATGATGCTGGCCCGGGCGGCGCTCAAGGCGGGCCTTTGGGGCGAGGCCCGCAAGGGCCTTAAAGACATCGAACAATCCGGCGAGCCGGTTTCGGCAAGTTATTGCCAGCTCATGGCAAGCCTCGAGGAAGCCGAAGACCAGGACATGATCGCCGCCCGCGAATGGCTGGTCCGTAGCGCCAGCGCCAGTCCCGATCCGACCTGGGTCTGCGAAGACTGCGGCAACGCCGCCGATAGCTGGACGGCGCTGTGCGGCGGTTGCGGCGGTTTCGATAAATTCCAGTGGCGCCAGCCGTTCCGGGTTCCGGGCCTTAGCCCCCCGGCTAAAGGCGAGCCCCTACAGTTGAGTGCGGTCCCGGCCCGACAAGGCGTTGACGCGGAAAGCGGAGCGCAGTAAACAGGCCTTTATAAATTAGCCGCCTTAGCTCAGTTGGTAGAGCATCGCATTCGTAATGCGGGGGTCGGGTGTTCAAATCACCCAGGCGGCACCAGTTAAATCAAGGGCTTAGCGCAATTTTGCTAGGCCCTTGATTTTGTAGTGTGCCCAAATTGTGCCAAAAACCGATAGAAGTCTTATTTCTGTCGGAATCCAGCACGGCAATTGCTCCTTCTTGGAAGTCTGGTGCGAGGTGGGCATAGCGCTGGACCATCTCCAGTGATTTATGTCCGGTCAGGTGCATCACGTTGTAAAGCGGCACGCCGCCTTGCACGAGCCGTGATGCGAAGGTATGGCGAAGATCGTGAAAACGCAGATCTTCAATTCCCGCCTTCTGGCGAGCATTGTTGAAGGATGTTTTCACGCTGTTAATCGCCTTACCCTTGAAGGTAAACACGGCACCCGAATGTTTAGGCCCAAATTCCCTCAAGGTTTGGTAGGCACGTTCACAAAGACGGACAGTTCGGTCTTCACCATTCTTGGTGTGAACGAACGTAATGCGCCTGTTGTCCATATCCACATTGCACCAATCAAGCCCAAGAAGCTCAGAGCGTCTACCGCCTGTATCGACGGCGAAACGAATAAGCGGTTTTAGATGAGGCTGAGCAGCTTGCAGAAGACGTTCTTCCTCCTTGGCCGTCAGCCACCTGTTACGGGGGCGTGATGGCTTGATACGGGGGAAATTCGGGATAAAGTCCGTCAGCTCTTCCCGACGCGCCTTGTTGATGGCGGCCTTGATATAGGCCACGTCCTTAAGCGCCATGCCAGACGATACGGTTTCCAGCCGTTCATCGACAAATTCCTGTATGGCGCGATAGGTCATATCGGAGACGTTATAGTCCCGAAACCTTTCGGCCAGAAATTTGATACGATAGCGGTTGTTTTTCATAAAGTGCTTTGGACTATTGCGTTTAAGGGATTTTGCGTAACGTAATAAAACTTCACAAAAAGCCAAATCAGGTTTCTTCCCAAAATGTTCTTCCATGAATCTTTCTTGGACCCATTTAGATACCAGCGCTTCTGCTAGCTTTTGATCGTCAGTTCCAGTACTTCGGCGATGGCGCTTTCGGTCCTGGTCGCTCCATGAAGCCCACCACTTAGGTGAGCCTTTTCGTTTGTAGAGTCGCATGATTGCCTTCTCCTCTTCGTTTCTGAGGTTCGGGCACTGTCGCAGCGTTTATTATCGTTGGCATAGGCCTCAATGTCCACAATATCCCAACGCCACAAGCGCGGCCCGAAATTGCAATAGGGAATGGAAAACCCGGAAAAGGTGTCGACCGAAATCCCCAGCCACTGTGCGGCCTCTTCCCGGCTCAAGTAACGCCGAGGTGGGATGTTAGGTGCTGGGGTCGTTTCCATCATCTTTCACCTGAATTGCTTTGTCGATAAGAGCCATTCAAGCAAAACGGCAGGCGGGGCGGAAGGGTCGAAAACGACAAACCCAAAAACGACACTGCCCGAATGGGTGGGTATGACCGAAGTAGGTAATACTTGGCCTGTCTTTGCCTGCCCATGCGGATTTGATCGGACTCGTGAGTCTTCGCAAATAAAGCTGCGTTTAGCGATTGTATAACTTCGGCAGCAATACGTAATGCCCGTTCAAGGTCGGCTTGGCTTACGTCCCGATGTCCACTCCTACCACGCATCGGGCAGTTATTCCTGAATCCACGCCGCAGGTTCGGAAGCCTCGCGCCTGTTGGGCCAGTGGGTGATTGGCCAATCCAGTTGATAGAGTTCACCGCCGACCAGCAGAAGGGCGCGAATTTGTGTGTTGCCACCGCTAAACTTTGGCCCAATCTCACGTTCCAGATAGTCCGGCAGGATGATCGGAACCGTCGCCGTTTTGATTTGGTCGTTGACGCTTCGCGTGCCGGGTTGATTTTCGAATGGGTGACTGGTGGTGTCGGTAATTGATCGCTCTTTCCAGGATACCTCTCGTTGACCGATGAGTTCGTCGGCGATGAACTTCGCCGACGGCCCGGCGTTCATGCGGCAAATAATCTTGGTTTCGATTGTATTGAGCCAGGTTTTCAAGACTTCTTCACCGTATAAATCAGAAAGTTGTTCCAAATCTTGGAGTCCTATGGCGCAACGGATGCCTCGGGAGCGACCGACCTCGAGGAATTGCTGGAACCCCTTGACCTTTCCCAGTTGGGCAAATTCGTCGAGGAAAAGCCAAATGCGGCGCTCCGTTGAATCGCCAAAACTGGCGCTGGCGGCAAAATTGGCCATCAGTTGAACAGCCGCCCCGATCCAGGCTTCGGACAGGTCGCTGAATTCAGACGAGCGTTGCAGAATAATGGTGCGGTGCTCAACGTCATCATTGGCCAGCCACGCCGTTAGTGAAACTTTGCGTGCATCTACAACGTCCCCCCAGGCGGCGGCCAGCGGATTGACGATTGAGCCAATGCTGGCCCATAGTGTAACAAGAAAGCTGAACGTCGTTTTGTTCGGTGTGCCGGTTTCCTCGTCGATCTCGATATACCGCGCTCCTTCGGGATGGCTACTGTTCAACACGGATAGAATATCGGCAGGTGACGAGAAGGCCCTTTCACTCAAGTTTTTCCAATCCCACTGATCACCAAAATCAACTTGCAGCGAGCGAATGATCCCGGTGAGAATTTCCCGCGCTCCATTGCCCCAAATGGGGTCGCTTCCCAGATCAATCAGGCGCGATGCCAGTTCGCGAGCAGCCGCCAGTCCTTTGCAGTCTCGTGCTATGTCCCATGCCCAGGAGCGCTTGTCATGGGGGGCAAGGAGAATGTAATCGTCTTGCGGCAGAGAGGCGGTCATGTCTCCCTTGGTGTCGTGGATCAAAAGCTTGTCTCGACCCGTCAGCAACTGGGCAATCCAATAAAGCAAGGTCTGGGTTTTGCCGCCGCCCGACGCGCCAACCAGCAGGAAGTGCCTCGTTTCCGTCTCCAGGCTTATGGCAAGGCCCGGCGCTATCTTGATGCCGCGCCCGGATTTGCGCATCGACTTACGTTGCTCCCGCGTCGCATGGCGTACCGCTTTGCGTCCCTTTCGTAACCGGCGACCGCGAATGTGCTTCAGGCGGTCTACCTTTTCCAATCCCCTGTATGTGTAAAGACCAACACCGAGGGCGGTGATAGAGACGATGAACACGGGCGCAAGAATACGCCACGACAGGGGGCCGATCAGATCGAAATACTCAAAGTTTGCGAGGAAAACCCGAACGCCGGCCATTGGCTCTAAGAAATGTTGATAGAGGGGTTGCGACTGGCCAGCTTGGGTGGAAGCGTTTGCCACAAGATCAAATAACCAGGAAGCAGACGTAGTAAACGGGTGATCGGCATACCATCCAACGGGCGGCAATAGGTAAAAGCCGCACCAGAGTGCAACAGTTCCTGCAATTAGTCCGGCCAGGGCGGTGTTGAGGACAATGACCCAAGCGGGTTTACGCTCCATCTGTGCGGGGAGTTGGTCAAACATAGGCTTAGTTCTCCAGTGGAATGAGTTTGCGCCAGACAATCATTTTGTCGCCGTGTTGAAGGGTTTTGCGGTTTGCCAGGTGGCTGTTGCTGTCTTGAGGGTCGAAGCCGAGCAACATTGCCGCATCGTGCCAAGTCAATGAGTCCGAGACCACGTAAACACAGCCATCTATGCTCGGTGTCAGACGATTGCACTTGGGCCAGTAGGTAGAATCAATGGGCAGCGAAGCCGGAATGGACGCTAATTGGCCCTCAAATGCGAGCACGCCAAGAAACAATACGGCCAGGGCAGAACTTAAGAATATCCCTAAGGATTGGCTGCGGGCAGCCAAAGGGAGGGCGCGCCACAAACGCCCGATCAGGAACGTTCTTCTATGTTTGTAACGCACAATATTCGCGGGTGGCCGTGAATCGGACGCCACGGTTTGATGGGCAATATGAGAGAAGACATCCGCCCTTTGGTCCGGGGTAATCCGGGCAAACAGGGTCGGGTCGGAATGATGTAACTGGGAGACCGGGGTTTCCTTTAGTCGCTCCACGACCTCAACGCGACCTTCGCTGATGTCTGCTTCAGACTGGGATTTATAGTCCTGAAGGGAACACTTGGCGATCATTGATGTTCTCCACCACCGAAGTGGAGGAGCCTCCCAAGTTCTTCCTCCATTTGGGCGAAGAAGGCGAGAACGTCGCCGCGTGCGAGCTTTGCCTCCGGTCGACTGAGACCGGTGAGCTCCGTAATCTCTGCAATCTCCATAGAGCCGACTTCGATCAGGCGGCAATGGTTCTGTTCAAACGTGCGCCAACTGCCCGCTTCAATCAGCGGCATGGTGATTTTCCGCATGTCGCGGATAAGAGGCGTCAGTTCTTCAGCATATATTTTCCCGGCCTGTGACGCGGTTGACAGTTCCGACAGCAATCCATCGCGGAGGTTCTCAACAAAGACTGGAGTTAGTGAGGGCAGTGTTTCCTGAAAATGTCCAATGGCCCGACAGGCCTGACGAAGGCTTTCCGGTTCGGCGACAGCGGGGATGAAGACATATCCGCCCAAGCCGAACAGTTTCAGATCTTCCTCCAGGTCGGTCAGAGCGGCGTAGTCAATAAGATTGCCGATTTGAGTCGCCCCAACGTCCAGAAGCAGGGTGTCGGAGCAATACGCCAGGGCTTCAATGCCCGAATACAGCGGGCTAAAGACGCGGGTGATCGCCGTTGGATCACGACGCGCCAGCTTGAGAGTGTTGATATCAAGGCTGACAACCGTTTGACCGACCGACTTTTCCAGCCTCTGCTGATCGTCGAGTTGGAACAGACGCAAACGCCTGTTATTCAGCTCAAACAGATCGGCAATGGCTAACGAAAGAAGGCTCTTGCCGATGCCGCCTTTTCCGGATGCGACAACAAGAATAGATGTGAATGTTGTATCGTGCCTATCCGGTTAACGCAGACACCCACTACATGTAGGGTGCTTCCAATCGCCTGAATATAGCTCGGCGTAGGTCGGTGCATCAACCCCGCCTGCAATGCCAAGCAGCGATCGGAATGCGTTGAACGGGTAAAACCGCCTGTTAAAACGGAATGTGAATTCATTGAGGTAGGCTTGTAGATGCTTTGCGCTCACGCCGTGATGGATGCCGTTGAGCCAAGTCTTCAAATTAGAAAAGACGAGGTGGATCATAGGCATGAACTGTTCGGCGACTTCGGGGTCGCCGCATTCGGCAATCGCATGGTGATCGTAGCCTCGCTTGCGTAAGCTGGCATAGCCGCTCCAATCGTCGGTGACAATCAGCGATCCCGGCATGGCGGCACTCTCGACAAAGCCACACAACGAGTCAGCGCTGCGGTCGGCTGCGATGGCCAGTCGCACTCGACCCGCATAACGGCCATCCTTCCGCTTGTCCTGCGCAGTGCCAGGTTTCCGGTGGCGGACTTCGACAGCAGCGGCGACCAGCGTTTTGTGATGAATGCCGCGGCCTTCGCCGCGTGTCCTGCCACCAACCCACGTCTCATCAACCTCGACGTGCTCTTTCGGACGACCGCCGATCCGGTCCCTATCTGGTCGCACCATGCCAGCGCGCAACTTGTGTAAGATGCCGTAAGCGGTTTCGTATCGCGTTAGCCCAAGTTGCCGTTGAAACTGCACCGCTGACATGCCCTGCGTCTGGCTGGCGACGAGGTAGGCGGCCCAGAACCAGATGCTGAGCGGCGTATGGCTGCGTTCCATGACGGTGCCAACCAGGAAGCCCGTTTGTCGGCGGCACGTACGGCATTCCAGAACCCCCGGTCGGGTGACAATACGGTAGGGTTCGGCGATCACGCCGCAATGCGGGCAGATAAACCCGTCAGGCCAGCGGACCCGCTTGAGATAGGTAGCGCACGTCGCGTCATCAGGAAACTGCCGCTGGAATTCGGGGAGAGATTGGGGGAAAGCCAGGTCGTCGCGCTGGTGGATGTCCATGGTAAGCATAATGGACAGATACTAGATGTAGTGGGTGTCTGCGTCAACCGGATAGGCACGGAAAATTCCATCGGTTGATTTTCACTGATCCGGAAAAGCTTGGGCTTGTCGGGAGCAGTGGTATCATCGTGCTGTGGCGGGGCGGCCTTGTGCCAAAATGGTTATATGTCGATAAGAGCAACGACCTGGGTCGCGACCTGGACGATTATCCCGATAACGATGAGATCATGGAATATGATAACCGCGGCGGCGTCTACGTCAGTTGGGCGTTGATCCGTCCAGAATATCAAGACGGTGTCCTAAAGTATCTGCTCCAATCCATGACACCGCTTATCGATCATCCAAAACCGCCGAAGCAAGACGTCGTCGCCCTGCCGGTTCTTGCTCCCGGTGAAGTGCCGAAAAGCTAAGGCAGTATATATATGCCGACCAAGCCTGATCAGATTTAAAGGCCGTTTGAGCGTTCGACAATTCCGGCAATGTCGGCAATGATCGCACCCAGATCGAAATCCTTGGGCGTATAGACGCGGGCGATGCCTATCTTCAACAATGCTTTTGCATCGGCCTGCGGAATAATGCCGCCGACGATCACCGGCACGTCTTCCAGTCCGGCCTCTTTAAGCCCGGCCATTATTTCACCGGCCAGGGTGCTATGAGAGCCTGAAAGGATCGACAGTCCGATAACGTGGACACCTTCTTCCAGCGCTGTGGCGACGATTTGTTGCGGGGTCAGGCGGATGCCTTCGTAAACCACATCGATACCGGCGTCACGGGCCCGCACGGCAATTTGTTCGGCACCGTTGGAATGTCCGTCGAGGCCGGGCTTGCCGATCAACATCTTCAAGCGTCGCCCTAGTTTTTCCGATACCGCCTGGACCCGAACTGCCGCCTCGTCGTCACCTGCGGTAGGCCCTGATGCGCCGGAGACGCCGGTCGGGGCGCGGAATTCACCAAATACCAGGCGTAGTGTTTGACACCATTCACCGGTGGTAAGCCCGGCGTGGGCCGCGGCAATGGAGGGTTCCATGATGTTGCGGCCTTCGCGGGCGGCGGCTTCAAGCGCTGCCCGGGCGTGTGCCACGCTGGCTTCGTCACGGGCGGCGCGCCACTGTTCAAGCCGGGCGATTTGTTGTTCTTCGGCCTTCGGATCGATGCTCAGGAAAGCCGCCGCGCCCGTGGTCAGGGGCGAGGCTTCGGCTTCTGTGAAGCGATTGACGCCGACCACCGTCTGCGCGCCACTTTCAATATTAGCCAGTCGTCTGGCGTTGGCCGAGACCAGGGCGCTTTTCATGTAGCTGTTTTCGATGGCCGCCACGGCGCCACCCATTTTGTCGATCCGCAGTAATTCTTTTTCGGCCTCGAGTTTCAGTTGCTCGACTTTTTCGGCAATGACCCGCGAGCCATCGAAGATATCGCCGAATTCCAGAAGGTCGGTCTCGTAGGCGACAATTTGCTGCAGGCGCAGCGACCACTGCTGATCCCATGGCCGGGGCAGGCCGAGGGCCTCGTTCCAGGCTGGTAATTGCACGGCGCGGGCGCGGGCGTTTTTCGACAGCACCACGGGCAGCATCTCAAGCAAAATGCGGTAGACGTTGTTTTCCGGTTGTTGTTCGGTAAGGCCTAAGGAATTGACCTGCACGCCGTAACGGAATCGGCGCAGCTTTTCATCAGTTACCCCGTAACGATTGCGCGCGATGTCGTCCCACATTTCGGCGAAGGCGCGCATTTTTGATAGTTCGGTGACCAACCGGATCCCGGCATTGACGAAGAAACTGATGCGGCCAACGACCTTGGCGAAATCTTCTTCCGGCACCTGGCCGCTGGCTTTTACCGCGTCAAGGACGGCAATCGCCGTGGCCAGGGCGAAGGACAGTTCCTGCTCGGGCGTCGCCCCGGCTTCTTGCAGATGATAGGAGCAGACGTTGACCGGATTCCATTTCGGCACCTCGGCGTAGGTGAAGGAGACGACGTCGGAAATCAGGCGCAGCGATGGCTCGGGCGGGAAGATATAGGTGCCGCGCGACAGGTATTCCTTGATGATGTCATTCTGGGTGGTCCCTGAAAGGGCGCTGCGCGCTACGCCCTGATTTTCGCCAAGGGCAATGTACAGCGCCAGCATCCAGGCCGCCGGGGCATTGATGGTCATCGAGGTGTTCATGCGGTCCAGCGGCAGGCCGTCGAACAGCGCCTTCATATCGCCCAAATGAGAGACCGGCACGCCGACCTTGCCGACCTCCCCGCGGGCCAGGGGATGATCGGCGTCATAGCCGGTTTGTGTCGGCAGATCGAAAGCGATGGAAAGGCCGGTCTGACCGCGCTGCAAGTTGGTCCGGAACAGTTCGTTGGAGGCCTTGGCCGAACTGTGCCCGGAATAGGTCCGGAACATCCACGCCTTGTCGTGTGGTGCCTTCGGGCTTTCGGCTTGCTGCGTTTTTGTTGCGTCTGCGAATTTATCACTCATACGAAACTTCCACTAAAAGCCGGGCTTCTATTAACACTCTGAAAATAATCATTTAATTATTTATATTAAGGACATCTTGAAACAATCTACCAAATTGTGCATTGCGAAGAAACCCGCAAAAGTCTATGACGGATTAACGGTTGAATTAAGAATTTGGGAGAGGCTTATGAGCGAGTCCGCGCCAGTTGATGGCAAGAATTTGGAACGGCCAAAGAAAGACCTTTACGAAATCGGCGAGATTCCCCCCCTGGGATATGTGCCGAAACAAATGTACGCCTGGGCTATCCGTCGCGAACGTCATGGCGACCCGGACACTGCCATGCTGGTCGAAGTCGTCGATACCCCGACCCTCGATCCCCATGATGTTCTGGTCATGGTGATGGCCGCCGGGGTCAACTACAACGGCGTCTGGGCGGCGCTCGGCAAGCCGATCTCGGTGTTCGACGTTCATAAGGCGGAATACCATATCGCCGGTTCCGACGCCGCGGGCATCGTCTGGGCTATCGGCGACAAGGTCAAACGCTTTAAAGTCGGCGATGAAGTTATCGTTCATTGTAACCAGGACGACGGTGACGACGAGGAATGTAACGGTGGCGATCCGATGTTCTCGCCGTCCCAGCGCATTTGGGGTTACGAGACCCCGGATGGCTCCTTCGCCCAGTTCACCCGCGTTCAAGCGCAGCAGGTGATGACGCGCGCCAAACACCTGACCTGGGAAGAAAGCGCCTGCTACACACTGACACTGGCGACCGCCTACCGCATGTTGTTCGGCCATAGGCCACATATCTTAAGGCCCGGTCATAACGTCCTGGTGTGGGGTGCTTCGGGCGGCTTGGGATCGATGGCGGTGCAATTGATCGCGACGGCCGGGGCCAACGCCATCGGCGTCATATCCGACGAGTCAAAGCGCGACTTCGTCATGGAACTGGGTGCCAAGGGCGTCATCAACCGCAAGGATTTCGATTGCTGGGGCCAACTGCCGGAAATAAACGGCGAGGGTTTCGGCGACTATATGAAGGAAGTGCGAAAATTCGGCAAGGCGATCTGGGACATCACCGGCAAGGGCGTCGATGTTGATTTCGTCTTCGAGCACCCCGGCGAGGCGACCTTCCCGGTTTCGTGCAATGTGGTCAAGCGCGGCGGCATGGTCGTCTTCTGCGCCGGCACGTCGGGCTTCAACCTGACCATGGACGCCCGCTTCGTGTGGATGCGCCAGAAACGCATTCAGGGCAGCCACTTCGCCAACCTGAAACAGGCGAGCCAGGCCAACCAACTGGTTATCGAGCGCCGCATCGACCCCTGCCTGTCGGAAATGTTCGCCTGGGACGACATCCCCCAGGCCCACATGAAGATGCTCAAGAACGAACACAAACCCGGCAACATGGCGGTCCTGATCCAGGCCAAAAAACCCGGCCTGCGGACGTTGGAAGACTGTATCGAGGCTTAAGGGATATTTCATGAGCGTTATCATTGAAGATCTTCAAGGGGCTTGCGAAGACGCTTTGGCGTCGGCGGAAGCTTTGCTTGGCAAGATCACCCAGTGCGTTGGCACGCGCGTGCTGCGCGACGGGCGGGTCGATGCTACTCTGATCGATGCCGAGCAGTTCGCCGCGCACGGGCTTTCCTGGGCCGCGACGTATGTCGAAGCCCTACGCCAGATGCTCGGCTGGGCCAAGCGCTTGCGGGGTGCGGGTAACTTCGGCGAACTCGAGCAGCTTATTTTGCAGTCGGCCTACGGCGAATATCTGTCCCAGCTTTACGGCGGCATCGCCTTGTCGCAGGTCGAAATCGTCCGACCGCGCGATATGGGGCTTTCCAGCAAAGACACCCACGCCTTCTTCACAGACGGCGTCAAAAAATTAACCCTGGGCGGTAACACCAACGCCGCCAGGATGCGCATCGCCGCCCTGATCGCCGACGGTGCCGACAGCGGCTACTTCGGTCATGTCGGGCTGGACGACGAAATGTTGGAGATGGTCCGCGACCAATTCCGCCGTTTCGTCGGCGAGCAGGTTTTGCCCGAGGCCCACGCGTGGCACCTGAAGGATCAGTTGATCCCCATGGAAATTGTCGAGCAGATGGCCGAACTCGGTGTCTTCGGCCTGACCATCCCCGAGGAATTCGGCGGTCTCGGCATGGGCAAGATGGCCATGTGCGTGGTCACCGAAGAATTGTCGCGCGGTTATATCGGCGTCGGCTCACTGGGCACCCGCTCGGAAATCGCCGGGGAATTGATCCGCCTGGGCGGCACCGAGGCGCAGAAACAACATTATCTGCCGAAGATCGCCTCCGGTGAAATCTTGCCGACCGCCGTCTTTACCGAACCGGGGACGGGTTCCGATCTGGCCTCTTTAAAAACCCGCGCCAGCCTTGAAGGCGAAATTTATAAAGTAACCGGCAACAAGACCTGGATCACCCATGCGGCGCGCTCCGACATGATGACCCTGCTGGTTCGCACCGACCCTGAGGAACCCGGCTATAAAGGACTGTCCATGTTGCTGGCCGAAAAACCGCGCGGCACGGAGGCCGATCCTTTTCCGGCCGCCGGCATGACCGGCGGCGAGATCGAAGTGCTGGGCTACCGCGGCATGAAGGAGTACGAGCTCGGCTTTGACGGTTTCGAGGTCCCCGCGAGCAGTCTACTTGGCGGCCTCGAAGGGCAGGGCTTCAAACACCTGATGGCGACCTTCGAGTCGGCCCGCATTCAGACGGCGGCGCGGGCTACCGGCGTCGCCCAGTCGGCCCTGGAATTGGGGCTGGGTTATGCCCGCGAGCGCATTCAGTTCGCCAGGCCGATTGTCGAATTCCCCCGGGTTGCCGGAAAACTGGCGTGGATGGCTGTCGAAACCATGGTCGCCAGACAGCTCGCATATTTTGCCGGGCGTGAAAAGGATTCTGACCGGCGCTGCGATATTGAAGCGGGTATGGCGAAACTGCTGGCCGCCCGCGTCGCCTGGTCAAACGCCGACAACGCCCTGCAAATTCACGGTGGCAACGGCTACGCGCTGGAATACCCGATCTCCCGGGTGCTCTGCGACGCCCGTATCCTCAACATCTTCGAGGGTGCCGCGGAAATCCAGGCCCATGTTATTGCCCGAGGCCTGCTTGCAGGCCGCAATTAGACAAGCCCTGCTTGCAGGCCGCAATTAGACAAGCCCTGCTTGCAGACCGGAATTAGATAACCGCCTTAAGTTCCTGACCAACTCGCTCAATGACGGCTTGCCAATCGCCGTGTTTTTGTTGGCGCAACAGGCGCATGTTGGGATACCAGGGGCTATCGTCGCGGTTCATCCCCCAGCGCCAATCGGGCAGATAGGGCAGTAATGTCCAGACCGGGCAGCCTAAGGCCCCGGCCAGATGGGCTGGTGATGAATCAACGGAAATAATAAGATCGAGGTTGCTCATCAGCGCCGCCGTTTCGGCAAAATTTGTCAAATCCGCCGCCAGGTCGATGACTTTCGGGCCAAAAACTTTGGCGGCCTCGCCGTCGCGTTCGACTTGCAAGCTGAAGAACTTCACGCCGTCGATTTCGAGCAGAGGGGCAATCAGTGCCGGGTCGATAGAACGGTTTTTGTCGTTGCTATGGCCGGGACGTCCGGCCCAAATCAGGCCGACACGGAATTTCTTATGAACAGACAGACGGTTCCGCCATTTTTCTGTGAGCTCGTCAGCCGCCACCAGATAACGTTGTGATGCTGGAATGCTTTGCGGGTTCGTCGTGAACAGTCCGGGCAGGTCCAGCATGGGGAAATGAACGTCGAAATCGCCGGGGGACTGGCCGGTTTCGATGACAACATCGGCGCCGGGCAATGATGGGTAAAGGCAGGCAAGGGCCGTCGGCACCTCGACAATGACGCGCTCGGCTTTCTTGGCGGCGAGAGAAACATAGCGCGAGAATTGAATGAAATCCCCGAGGCCTTGCTCCGGGTAGAGGAAAAGAGTCTGGCCTTTTAAGTCCTGCCCATTCCACAGTGGTTGCTGATAGGGCCTACGGTACCGGGATAACTGCGCCGTTTGCCAGCGCAATTTATAATTTTCAAAACCATTCTCAAAATCACCCATGAGCAACTGGGCGAGGCCTAGATTGTAGCGCACATCCACATGCTCAGGATTAATCGTCAGGGCTTTGTTGTAGGCGGCGATGGCCTCGTCGATTTTACCCAGGGCCTGCAGCGTATTGCCAAGATTATAGAGGGCGTCGATGGAATTCGGCTTTATTGCCAGGGCTTTATTGTAGGCGGCGACGGTGTCGTCCAGCTTGCCTTGTTCCTTGAGGGTGTTGCCAAGATTGTAAAGCGCCTCGGCAAAATCGAGGTTTATGTTCAGGGCCGCCCGGAAGCTGTCGGCGGCCTGCGCAAACTTGCCCAAGTCGTGCAGCGTCAGGCCAAGATTACTATGGGCCTCGGCTAACTCCGGGTTTAAGGCAAGCGCCTTATTGTAGCTGTCGATCGCCTCGGTGGCGCGGCCAAGCCTCCTTAAGGCGTTGCCAAGGGCGTAGTGGGCGGTCGCGTAGTCCGGCTTGATGAGGGTCGCCTGACGGTAACTTGTGGCGGCGTCTTCGTTCCGGCCAAGCACTGTAAGCGCATTGCCAAGGTTGTGGTGGGCATCCGCGTGATCCGGTTTTATGGCCAGCGCCTTGCCAATCAGGTCAACGGCAATGTCGTTCTTGCCCACTTGATGGGCGATGACGCCGAGCAGATGCAAGGCGTCATGCTGATTGGGATCGGCTTGAAGGATCTGAGAATAAAGCGCCTCGGCCTCGGCCAGGCGACCGGCGGCGTGATGGGCCAGGGCGCTCTCAAGGATTTGCTGTTGCGGCTTGTTCATCAAACGGTCTTCCACGGTCTTCCTCGAAACATAGTGCCCCCCTGTTCGTTTAAGTTTCCCAAACGTGGGCAAATTAGGCAATAGCTTCAACCAGAAATAATGACTTGCCGGTCGATAGTGATTATTGTCTTTCTTTCTAACAATGCTTTTGACATTTGAGGCACCCTGATGATTGACATGGATCTGTACATAACCTTCGTGCTGGCGGCGGCCTTGCTGATTTTGATGCCGGGGCCGGTGGTCACCGTGACCGTCGCCAACGCCCTGAGCTACGGCACCCGCCATGGTCTTAAAACCGTCATCGGTGCCTCCAGTGCGACGGCGTTGTTACTGCTGGTCGGCGGTTTCGGCATGGCATCGGCTTTTGCGCTTTTGGCCCAGTGGTTCGACTGGCTGCGTTGGATCGGTGCCGCTTACCTTGTTTTCTTAGGCATCCAGGCTTGGCGCAGCAAACCGCTATCCCTGGGCGATGAGGAAGTCAGGGCGGGGCCGAAAAAGAGCAGCTTCTGGCAGGGCTTCATGGTCTCGATCACCAATCCGAAGTCGATCCTGTTTTTTGCCGCCTTCTTTCCCCAGTTCATCGACCCGGCTATGCCTGCCGGTCCGCAGTTGTTGGTTTTAAGCGTTACATTCCTGGTTATTGCGGTGATGTTCGATAGCGGCTACGCGCTGTTGAGCGGGCGGCTGCGTCCGTACCTTGCCAATGGTAAACGCGGGCGCATCCGTAACCGCATCACCGGCAGCCTGATGATCGGCACCGGGCTGGTGCTGGCCTTCGCCCGTAGGACTTGAGAGCCATGGTCAAGTTGACGAAAATCTATACCCGTGGCGGCGATGGCGGCGAAACCTCGCTGGGCGACGGCGCCCGGACTCCCAAGCATGATCTGCGGGTCGCCGCTTACGGCAGCGTCGATGAAACCAACGCCACCATCGGTCTGGCCCGGCTTTACACCAGTGGCCCAAGCGATGACATGCTGGCCCGTATCCAGAACGACCTGTTCGATCTCGGTGCCGATCTGTGTCGCCCCGGAGAAGCCGACGGTGCTTTGCGCATCGTCGAGGCCCAGGTCGAACGTCTGGAAAGTGAAATCGACGCCATGAACGAGCAGCTTGCGGCGCTGACATCGTTCATCCTGCCTGGTGGTTCTGAGGCATCGGCGCATTTGCATCTGGCACGCACGGTTTCACGCCGTGCCGAACGCCTGGTTTCAGAACTGGCGACCAGGGAAGCCATCAACCCGGCGGCTTTACGCTATATCAATCGCCTGTCCGATCACCTGTTCCAACTGGCCCGCCTGGCCAACGAGCGCGGCAAGGTTGATGTCTTGTGGACGCCTGGTGCCAACCGTTAGAAAGCTGTGCGATGGGGGCTTTCCGAAAGCGTCGAATTACCTGCATAATGCGGCGCATGGCGACATTGACAGGGCCAGACTCTATCCTTATTGTGCATCTGCGAAGTGAATTATTATAGAAGAAATTAGTCAAAATATTCAATGTGTTAGCTGAATATTTTTGAGGCCCCTTCGGCTTCAAGTCGGTCCAACTTCCAGCTCTTCGGCAGGTCATCAATGAAAGTTCTTATCGCCGTTAAACGGGTCATCGACTTCAACGTCAAAATCCGTGTTAAATCAGACAATTCGGGGGTCGAGACGGCCAACGTTAAAATGTCGATGAATCCTTTCGATGAAATCGCCGTCGAGGAGGCTATTCGCTTGAAAGAAGCGGGCATCGCAACCGAACTGGTCGCCGTGTCTATGGGTACTGCCCAGTCATCGGAGACCATCCGCACGGCCCTTGCCATGGGTGCCGACCGGGGCATCCTGGTTGAAACCGATGCCGAGTTGCAGCCCCTCGCCGTTGCCAAGCTTCTTAAAGCCATCGTAGAGAAAGAAAATCCCGGCATGGTCATCGTCGGCAAGCAGGCTATCGATGACGATGCCAACCAGACCGGCCAAATGCTTGCCGCCTTGCTTGGCTGGCCGCAAGGCACGTTTGCTTCCAAGCTGGAACCCGGCGACGGCAAAGCGACGCTGGTCCGCGAAGTCGATGACGGGCTGCAAACAATCACCGTCAACTTGCCCGCCGTTATCTCCACGGATTTGCGCTTGAACGAGCCGCGTTATGCGTCGCTTCCCAATATTATGAAGGCCAAGAAAAAACCGATTGATGTTATCAGCCCGGACGACCTTGGCGTCGATATAAGCCCGCGCATTGAAACCATCAAGGTCGTCGAACCGCCTAAACGCGAGGCTGGCGAGATCGTCGCCGACGCAGCGGCACTGGTCGACAAACTTAGGAACGAGGCGAAGGTCATCTGATGAGTATTCTTGTCGTTGCCGAACACGATAATTCGGAACTTAAAGCCGCCACCCTGAACGCCGTCACCGCCGCTTCTGAACTCGGCGAAGTCACTGTGCTGGTCGCAGGACAAGATTGCGGTAGTGTCGCCGAGCAGGCCGCCAAGGTCGCCGGAGTGGCCAAGGTCATCGTCGCCGACGACGCGGCTTTCGCCCATGGGCTAGGTGAAAACGTCGCCTCCCTGCTGGTCGACCTGGCCTCAAACTACAGCCACTTGATTGCCCCTGCGACGACATCGGGCAAGAACATTATGCCGCGCGTCGCCGCCCTGCTTGATGTCGCACAGATATCGGAAATCACCGAGATCGTTGCCGCCGACACCTTTATCCGCCCGATCTATGCCGGAAATGCCATGGCGACTGTCAAAACTGCCGATACCCCGAAGGTTTTGACCATTCGCGGCACCGCCTTCGAGGCCGCTGCATCTGAAGGCGGAAGTGCCGCCATCGAAGCCGTCAGTGGCGGCGGCGATCAGGGTCTTTCAGCCTTCGTCAGCCAGGAAGTGAGCAAATCCGAACGGCCCGAGCTGACGACCGCCAAGATCGTCATTTCCGGTGGCCGCGGTATGCAGAACGGTGAAAACTTCCACCTGCTTGAAAGCATCGCCGACAAGCTGGGTGCCGCCGTCGGTGCCTCGCGCGCCGCCGTCGATTCAGGTTATGTGCCCAACGATTATCAGGTTGGCCAGACCGGCAAGGTGGTCGCCCCCGATCTATATATTGCCGTCGGCATTTCCGGGGCCATTCAGCATCTGGCCGGGATGAAAGACAGCAAGGTTATTGTCGCCATCAACAAGGACGAAGAGGCGCCGATTTTCCAGATAGCCGATTACGGTCTTGTCGCCGACCTGTTCGAAGCGCTGCCGCAATTGTCGGCGGAACTCGATAAATAAAACCATGTTAACAAAGGAAATGTCATGTCAACGCAGATCAATAAAATAGGCGTCATCGGTGCCGGTCAAATGGGTAACGGTATTGCCCACGTCTGCGCCTTGGCCGGACACGACGTTTACCTGATGGATATCAGCGCCGACAGCCTCGCCGCCGCCAAGGAGACTATTGAAAAAAACATGGCGCGGGCGGTGGCCAAGGACAAGCTGTCGCAAGCCGATATGGACGCCGGCATTGCGCGGATTTCCATGGGTTCCACTTATGACGGTTTCAGCGATTGCGATCTGGTGATCGAAGCCGCCAGCGAGAACGAGGAACTGAAAAAGGAAATCATCCGGGAAGTCTGCAAAGTGGTTCCCGAGCATACGATTATCGCGTCCAATACCTCGTCCATTTCGATCACCCGGCTGGGCGCCCAGACCGACCGCCCCGGTAAATTCGTCGGTATGCACTTCATGAATCCGGTTCCCTTGATGGAACTGGTAGAACTCATTCGCGGTATCGCCACCGATGAAGAGACCTACGCCGCCGTGCGCACGCTGACCGAACAACTGGGCAAGACGCCGGTCAACGCCGAAGATTTCCCGGCCTTTATTGTCAACCGCATTTTGCTGCCGATGATCAACGAAGCCGTCTACACGCTCTATGAAGGGGTCGGTTCGGTTCTCGCCATCGATACTTCCATGAAGCTCGGCACTCATCATCCCATGGGGCCGCTGGAACTGGCCGACTTTATCGGCCTGGATACCTGTCTTGCGGTGATGAACGTCCTGCACGAAGGCTTGGCCGACACCAAATACCGGCCCTGTCCGCTTTTGGTGAAGTACGTCGAGGCCGGTTGGCTTGGTCGTAAGACCGGCCGCGGTTTCTACGACTATTCCGGTGATGAGCCGGTGCCAACCCGTTAGTTATTTAGTTCAGCCATGAACATTTTTGAACGTTATCTGACGCTCTGGGTCACTTTGTGCATCGTTGTCGGCATAACGCTTGGGCGCTTCTTGCCTGACCCGTTTCATATTCTTGGCAGGGCCGAATTTGCGCAAGTCAATATTCCCGTCGCCATTTTGATCTGGCTGATGGTTATCCCGATGCTGCTGAAAATCGATTTCGGGGCCATGCATCAAGTCAAGGAACATTGGCGCGGCATCGGTGTGACGCTTTTCATCAACTGGGCCGTCAAGCCGTTTTCCATGGCGCTGCTGGCCTGGATTTTTATCGGTATGTTGTTCAGGCCGATGCTGCCTGTCGAGCAAATCGATTCCTATATTGCCGGTCTCATCATTCTTGCCGCCGCCCCGTGTACGGCGATGGTCTTCGTGTGGAGCAACCTGTGCGACGGCGAGCCGCATTTTACCTTAAGTCAGGTCGCCTTGAACGACGTCATCATGGTCTTCGCCTTTGCCCCCATCGTCGCCCTGCTGCTCGGCCTGTCATCGATTGTCGTGCCGTGGCAGACATTGTTGCTGTCGGTGGTGCTTTATATTGTCGTGCCGGTTATTTTGTCGCAAATCTGGCGCAAGCAGATTTTGACCAGTGGCGGGGAAGATAAACTAAAGGCCGTTCTGCACAGGTTGAGCCCGGTCTCTCTGATGGCCTTGCTGACCACGCTGGTGCTGTTGTTCGGATTCCAGGGCGAACAAATTATCGCCAAGCCGGTGATTATCGCACTTCTAGCCGTGCCGATTCTAATTCAGGTGTACTTTACCTCCGGGCTGGCTTATCTGCTGAGCCGCCATTTTGGCGTCGCCCACTGCGTCGCCGCACCCTCGGCGCTGATCGGTGCCAGCAACTTCTTTGAACTCGCCGTCGCCGTCGCCATCGGCCTGTTTGGCTTTCAGTCGGGCGCGGCTTTAGCCACCGTCGTCGGGGTGCTGATAGAGGTGCCGGTGATGCTGTCGGTGGTCAAAATCGTCAACAGGACAAAAGGCTGGTATGAGGCGGGCAAGACAGTTAAAGCTCGTCGGTAACTTCGACCAGATCGATGGGGATATCGGCTTCGGCGAGCATCTCGCGGGTTGTCGCCGCGGCTTCTGACCAACGGTCGGCGAAGCCACCTTCCATGCAATTGAGATCGGCGACGACCCGAACAATGCCGACCTGAATAATCGCCCGCGCACAATCCGCACATGGAATATGAGTGACATAGATGGTGCCGCCTTTCAGCGCGACGCCCATGCGGGCGGCGTTGTAGATGGCGTTGCGTTCGGCGTGTTCGGTCCAGTCGTATTTGGTCGGCCGGGCGTGGCGTTCTTCTTTCTCGTCGTCGATATAGCGGGGAAAACCGTTATAGCCGTAGGGGCCGGGGGTCCGGTCCTCGCCGACAATCACCGCACCGACCTGAGTCGAGCGGTCTTTCGACCAGGTCGAGACCTCTTTGGCCAGTCGCAGAAATCTTACGTCCCATTTGCTCATGGTGTAATTGTCTTCCAGTATAGAACTTAATGCAACTCTGCACGCAGCTTTTGCCGGTAGGTATCGATGGAAACCAGATCGCCACCATTATCGACATTCCAGAACTGCCAGCCGTTGCATGCCGGGGCTTTCTGCACATGCGCACCGACTTGATGGATTGAGCCACGGAAATCGGCGCTGGCCAGCGAACCGTCGGCGCGGACCTTGGCCGTATGACGGCGGCGGTGGTCGCACAGAACGGTGCCGGGCTTGAGCATGCCGCGTTCGATCAGGCGACCGAAGGGAATGCGCGGCAGGCTGCGCTTCGGCGGAGTCGAGTACAGGGTCTTCTCTTCATCGGAAAGCTCGCGGACCTTTTTGATCCGTTCCCTGGCGATTTCCACGTACTGCGCTTCGCGTTCAAGGCCGATGTACTTGCGGCCCAATTTCTTGGCCATGGCACCCGTCGTGCCGGTGCCGAAGAAGGGGTCGAGAACCACGTCGCCGACTTCGGTCGATGACAGAATGACCCGGTACAGCAGGGATTCCGGTTTCTGCGTTGGATGCGCCTTGACGCCGTCCTTCTTCAAGCGCTCCTGACCGGTGCAGATCGGCAGTTCCCAGTCGGAACGCATTTGCAGGTCGTCATTGAGGTTCTTCATGGCTTCGTAATTGAACAGGTATTTTGAATCCTTGTCGCGGGCGCACCAGATGAGGGTTTCGTGGGCATTGGTGAAGCGGCGGCCACGGAAGTTGGGCATCGGGTTGGTCTTGCGCCAGACCACGTCGTTGAGCATCCAGTAGCCGAGATCCTGCAAGATCGCGCCAACCCGGAAAATATTGTGATAGCTGCCGATCACCCACAACGCGCCGTTTGGCTTCAATACCCGGCGGGCCGCTTGCAGCCAGTCGCGGGTATAGTCGTCATAGGCTTTGAAGCTGTCGAATTGATCCCAGTCATTATCGACGCCATCGACTATGGTGTTGTTTGGCCGCAGCAGATTGCCCTCGAGCTGAAGGTTGTACGGTGGATCGGCGAAGACCAGATCGACCGACGCCGCAGGCAGTCCGTTCATCAGATCGACGCAATTTCCTTGAAGTATTTGACCCTCGTCGGAGGATTTCTTAGAAGCCATATTGTATTCAGAGCGGCCTTTTCAGGTGCCGCCTCTCCCTGCCCAGTTATTTCGCGCAGCATGAGTCAGAGACGATTCACGGTCAAGGCTTAATGAATCCAATGGGTTATATAAGATTGTTGACCCTACATGTAGGGTTTCGGAATCAGTCGGGACTCAATATCTAGCTTTCCAGCAACCGACGGATCGGGGCGAAACTTCGCCTGTGATGTATGGTGACGCCAAATTCAGCTAAACCTTGAATATGTTTCTTGGTGCCGTATCCGGAATTGTGTTGCCAACCGTAGCCCGGATGGCTGGATGCCAGCGCCGCCATGATCGCGTCGCGGCTGACCTTGGCGACGATAGAGGCGGCGGCAATGGAAAGACTGCGGCCATCGCCTTTGACCAGGGCTTCGGCGGGGTACGGCAGGTCGGGCAGGCGGTTGCCGTCAATCAGAACCATTCCCGGCTTAACTTTCAAATCGGCGACGGCGCGGGTCATTGCCAGCATGGTTGCCTGCAAAATATTAAGGCGGTCAATTTCTTCGACCGTTGCGATGCCAATCCCGGTAATGGCGTGATCGGCAAGCAAGGCAAACAGGGCCTGACGCTTTTCGGCTTTGAGCTTTTTCGAATCATCCAGACCCATGCGCAAACTATCCGGCAAGGTTTGGGGATCGAGGATTGCCGCACCCGCCACCACCGGCCCGGCCCACGGGCCGCGCCCGGCCTCATCGACACCGCAAACGGGCGATAAACCTTCGGCAATGGCTTCGTATTCGAACATGAAATCAGGCATGGTTGAAAGATAACCGGAAAATTAAAACAACGCCATCTGATCGCCGGACCTGGGCGGCGTGCGGAAGCGACCGCAATCCAGGGCCAACGTGCCGGAACTTGCGGCGGGGATGGACAAATGTCGACAAGCAAGATGAAAGCGTTTCGCGAGCAGTTGTGCAAGCGGGCCGCTGCCGGTCATCCGCTTGCCGAAGGTGGCGTCGTTCAATGCGCCGTCACGGTTCTGCCTTATCAAGCTGAGAACATGGTCCTTCTTGCCCGGCGCGTGGACGTCGAGCCAGCCTGAGAATAGCTCTCCCAGTTCTCGCGACAGCCTGAGCAGGATATAGGAAGCCGCTGTCGCCCCGGCCCCGGCCCCGGCGGCAAGAATCGCCTCAAGCTCGGCATCGTTGAGGACCGGGATCATCGGCGCGGCGAAGACGCTGACCGGAATTCCGGCCTGACTCAGGCCCTTGATTGCCTGCAAGCGGTTTTCGGGGGTTGGTGCCCTTGGCTCCAGCCGGCGCGACAGATGCCGGTCCAGCGTCGTTACCGACACCGCCACCGAGGCCAGTCCCTTTTCGGCCATGGGGCCGAGAATATCGAGATCACGCAGCACCAGGTTCGATTTGGTGACGATGGCGACGGGGTGTTGATAGGCTTCGAGAACTTCAAGCACCTGGCGAGTCAAACGGTGCTGGCGTTCGATCGGCTGGTAGGGGTCGGTATTGGCCCCCAACATGATGGCCTGGCAGCGGTAACCCGGTTTGCGCAGGTCGTTCTCCAGAGCCTCGACAATATTGGGTTTGGCGAACAGCCGACTTTCGAAATCCAGGCCCGGCGAAAGCCCCATATGGGCGTGACTGGGCCGCGCGTAACAATACGCGCAGCCATGCTCGCAACCCCGGTATGGATTGATCGAGCGGTCGAAGGGCAGGTCCGGCGATTTGTTGTAGGTGATCGCGGTGCGGCAGGTCTCAAGGGTGACCGTGGTGCGCAGGGGCGGCAGGTCATCATCACCCAGGTCCCAACCATCGTCGATGGCGACCTTTTGCAGGGGCTCAAAGCGGCTCGTCGGGTTGAGGTGCGCACCGCGGCCTTTCTTGGGGGTGTCGGGCCTTAAATCGATCATCGATTATTGTAGCCTGGGCATCTAGAACATTTCAAGAACATGTTGTGCCAGGCGGCGGTTTTCCAACGGCTCCTAGCGCTTGCCGATTCTAGGCTTGGCCTTGGTCGGTTTGGCTATATTATAGATACGCCATGCCGATTACAGAGCGCCCGATTTTAAGCATCATTATTCCGGCCCTGAACGAGGGCGGCAATATCGGTGCGACCATCGACGCCCTTAAAAAAAGCGGAGTCAAATGTAGCTATGACATCGTCGTCGTTGATGGCGGCTCGACCGATGCGACCATAGAAGAGGCCCGCCGTCGCGGTGCCGATATCATCGAAAGCGAAGCCGGGCGCGGCAATCAACTGGCCGCCGGTGGCAGGAAAGCCAAGGGTCTGTGGTTTTTGTTCCTGCATGCCGACACCGAACTGGCCCCCGGCTGGTACGATGAAGTCGCAGCGTTCATGCAGGACGATAGAAATTTACGCCACGCCGCCGTCTTCAGCTATCTGCTTGATGACGACGGCCCGGCGGCAAATATTCTTGAAGCCATTGTCAATTTGCGGACCCGTGTGCTGGCCTTGCCCTATGGCGATCAGGGCCTGTTGATCAGCCGCGCCTTCTACCATGATCTGCGCGGCTACGCCTTGCTCAATATCATGGAGGACGTCGAGATCATCCGCCGTATTGGCCGTGACCGGTTGCATGTTTTCAAGACCTGCGCCATCACCTCGGCCGATAAATACCGTCGCGACGGCTATCTTTTCCGGCCACTAAAGAATATTTTTTGCCTGATGCTCTATTTCCTCGGGCTGCCGGACCGCCTGATAGCGAAGATTTACCGTTGAGACAAAACCGTCATCTTGTCGTTTTCGCCAGGGAGCCGGTCCTGGGCCGGGTCAAGACCCGGCTTGGCCGTGACATCGGCGTCCTCAAGGCGACTGATTTTTACAGACAGACAGTGGACGCCGTCCTACGCCGTTTGGGCCGAAATCCCTGTTGGCGCTGCTGGCTGGCGCTGAGCCCCGATAGCGCCGTGGCAGGGCATCGCTTTTGGCCGAAATCTTTTCAGCCCTTCAAACAGGGCGTGGGCGACATCGGTGTGCGCATGGCAAGGGCGATGCGCAACATGCCGCCGGGCCCGGTGGTTATCATCGGCACCGACGTGCCGGAAATCAGGTCTTATCATATTGAAGCAGCTTTTCGCGCCTTGGGCGATCATGACGTCGTCTTCGGACCGGCGGCGGACGGCGGCTACTGGCTGGTCGGGGCTAGGCGTTCGCCCGGCCTGCCTGATCTTTTTTCAGGCGTCCGTTGGTCGAGTAGACAGACGCTTGCCGATTCATTGATGAGGTTGCGTAAAGCCGGTGTGAAAGTGGCCCTAATGGAAACCCTGGAGGATATCGACGACGGAGCTGCATATTTAAGGTGGCTTGAGAATAAATAAATATGGGAATAAAGCCAACATTCCCTATATTTTGGATAGGAAGCTAACGGGGACGCCCGTAAGCGACAGTAATCGAGAACAAAAACGATGAATTTCCTGAAAAACACCCGCATCAGCAAAATTGGTTGGGCTTTTATTGTCGCCATGCTGGTTGGGGGCGGCTTGATGGCCACCAGTTCGATGATTACCATCAACAACATTTCGATGATCAAGACGACCTGGGAGACCTTCGAAAATAACCGTTCGGAAAAGGCCGCAGCCCTGAGCGCACTGCACAAGGAAATCGGCTACGGCGGCATGATCCACGAGTTCAAGAACTTCATTCTGCGCCATGATACGAACAGAATCGGGATCGTTAATGCCAAGCTTGGCGGTGCCGCCTCGGCGATAGCACGCTACCGGGCGCTCGGTCTGAACGTCGCCGAAGCGCGGGCCATAAATGATATTCAGGATATGCTGGGGGCCTATGACAAGGCGCTGTGGCTCGCCGCAGAACTTGCCGCCCAGGGCAGGAGCGAGACGGAAATCGACGCCCAGGTGCGGGTCAACGACAGGGCGGCGGTCCAGGGACTGGATACGCTGGATGTCGAGGTCAGCAGAATTGCCGGGATCCGCGCGGCAAACTCCAGTAAATCCCAAGCCGTTGCCAGCCTGCGCAAGGCGATGGGTTACGGCGGCATGATTCACAACTTCAAGAATCTGGTTCTGCGCCACAGTCACGTGATAAAGGATCATACAAACAAAGACATTGGCGAAGCCTTAAGCGCGATAAAGCTGTATTCCGAACGATCCCTAAACGAGGCTGAACGAGAGGCGCTACGGGATATTACCGGAGTCGTTCATGCCTATGAAGCGGCGTTGGAAAGGGTCGATGCTCTTGCCGAGCAAGCTCAGCCGCCAGCCGCCATCGATTTAGCCGTCAAGATCGACGACGTTCCGGCGCTTAAAGGTTTTGATACTTTAACGCGGGAAATTTCCCGTCAAAACAAGGTTGAAGAGGAAAAGGTCAACACGGCCCTGACGCTTGTCGTTACGATCACCAAAGCCGCCGACCTGTTCATGCTGGCCATCATTTCTTTGCTGGTTTTTTCATTGTTGTGGTTGATCCGCAGCCGGGTCACCGGCCCGATCGCGCGTATGACCGACGTTATGAGCAGGCTGGCTGCGGGCAATCTTGACCAGGAAGTTCCGGGCAAGGACCAGACCAACGAAATTGGCGAAATGGCGCGTGCCGTCGAAATATTTCGCAACACCGCTTTAGACCGTAAAAAGGGAGAGCTGGCGTTACGGGACCGTGAACAACGAATGAGCGCCATCCTCAACAATGTCGTCGATGGCATCGTTACCATTGATCAAAAGGGTACCATCGAGACCTTCAACCCGGCGGCGGAAAAAATTTTCGGATATACCAGTTATGAGGTGATCGGTAAGAATGTGAAATGCCTGATGCCCGAACCTTATCACAGTGAACACGACGGTTATCTCAAAAACTATCATGATACCGGCGAGGCGAAAATCATTGGTACCGGCCGCGAAGTTACCGGGCGACGCAAGGATGGCTCGACCTTCCCCATGGAACTGGCTGTCAGCGCCATGGATGTCAGCGGCGTTCGGATGTTTACCGGTATCGTCCGTGACATTACTGATCGCAAGCAAGCTGATCTGGCAAAAGCGGAATTCGTCTCGACGGTTAGCCACGAACTGCGTACGCCGCTGACCTCGATCAAGGGCTCGCTCGGCCTTATCCGTTCCGGCGCTCTTGGCGCGCTGCCTGATAAACTGGGCTCAATGCTGAATATCGCCTACAACAACAGTGAGCGTCTGGTGTTGCTGATCAACGACATCCTCGATATGGAAAAAATCCAGGCCGGCAAGATGAATTTCCACATGCAGGCCATTGAGGTCGCATCACTTCTTAAAGGCGCGATGGAGGCCAACAAGGGCTATGGCGACGAACACGGCGTGACCTTCCAATGCCAGTGCTTCGATGACACCATAAAGGTGCTTGGCGATAAAGATCGCCTGATGCAGGTGCTATCCAACCTGATGTCCAATGCGGCCAAGTTTTCCCCCGAAGGGGAGCAGGTCGATTTATCGGTCGCCCGTCGCGGGGATACCATCCGCATTAGCGTCAAGGATAACGGCCCCGGCATTCCCGAAGAATTCAGAAAAAGTATTTTCGAGAAATTCTCGCAGGCCGATTCATCCGATACCCGTCAGAAAGGTGGCACCGGGCTTGGCCTTAGCATTTCCAAGGCGATTGTCGAACAACATGGCGGCTCCATCGGCTTCGACACCGTGACCGGTAAGGGCGCGACCTTCTATGTCGACCTTTCCGAATTTGCCGAGCAAGCTGAAATTTTGCCACCGGAAGCCGGTGAGGGTGGCCGTTATCGTATTCTGATCTGCGAGGATGACGTTGAAATCGCGACGATTCTGGAGCAGATGCTCGGCTACGCAGGGTACCGGACCCGCACCGCCCGCACCGCTGCCCAGGCCAAGAACTTGCTGCAAGAGCTAGACTTCGACGCGATGACACTCGACCTCGGCTTGCCTGATCAAAACGGAATTTCCCTGTTGCAGGAACTGCGAAGTCATCCGAGAACTCTTGATCTTCCGATCATCGTCATTTCGGCGACGGCCATGGAAGGCAAGCAAGAACTAAACGGTGATGCCATCAACATCATCGACTGGATCGAAAAACCCTTTGATACCCAGGGACTCATCGATCGCTTGGGCGAGGCCATCAAGCGACCTGCTGGCGCAAGGGTGCGCATTCTTCACGTTGAAGATGACGATAGTATCCTCGAGATCATTGCTACCCTGATCGCCGACACGGCGGATATTGTCTCTGCCACAACCATAAGCAAAGCCAGGATGCTGTTGCAGCATGAAGTCTTCGATCTGGTCATTCTCGACCTGACGTTGCCCGACGGAGACGGCGAAACGCTTCTGCCCTTGCTTAACAAGGCCGGAGCGCCATCGACTCCGGTGATTATTTTTTCGGCCAGGGAAGTATCGCGCGACGTAGCGAAAACCATCAATGCCGCCCTGGTCAAGTCACAGACTTCCAACGAAGACCTGTTGAACACCATACGCGCGACCATCGAAGCAAGGAAACTCGGAGACTAAGCAGTTTTCAGATCAATGATGAGGTTTTTTGGGGGGCACAATAGCTGTCCTCTATAGTAAGATTTCCGTTGCGATCTTCCAGAAGGCCTGCTTGGGAAATATTTATCTGATAAGAAGTGAGCCCCAATCAATTGGCTAATCATTTTCACTTGGCAAAAGTTGTTCTTGCCGAACCGCGGGCCGGTTTCCGCAAGGAAATCGAGGATGTCCTGAAGGGGATGGGATTTTTCGATATTACATCGACGGGGAATCTGGCTGCGGCAGAAGAGGCGTTGAGCGACAAGAATGTCGCCCTGTTTATCGCCGACACGTCGCTCCCAGAAGGCGACGTCAACGAGACGGTTAAGAACATCAGAATGTCGAAACTTGGAGGAAACCCTTTCGTCATTTGCTTAACCATGCTTACCGACCCAACCGATGAGCGGAGCCAGGAAGTCATTGGCAGCGGTGTCGATGATCTTGCCTTGAAACCGTTTCCCGCCAGTCAAATCCGTGACCGTATCGCCATGTTGGCCCATTCAAGGCCCCGGTTCGTCGTCACCAGCGATTATATTGGTCCCAGCCGTCGCGATCCGAACCGCGACATAGAAGAAGACAACCTGTTCGTTGTCCCCAACCCGCTGGCTTCGTCGGTCAGTCTGCTCAACTATAACAACGCCCTTAAGATCATTAAAGAACACCGGATCGTCCGCGACGGGCTGAAGATAAATGAGATATCAAAGAAGGTGACGGAAAAGATGGGTCAGGGGATTGCCTTCGCCGATCTGAAGAGTGACCTGGAATGGCTCAACCGGACCGCCGACGACCTCGATGGGCGGCTTAAAGATTCCGTCAACAAGCCTGTTCGGGCAATGGTCATGACCTTGCGCGACCTGACGCAGAGGATAACCAGGGCCGGGTACGCCGATGCTCAGGATGTCGCAATCCTTGAGAAACTGGGCATCAATATTTCATCGCGCTTCGACAAGAAACGCCTCGCCTATAGCGTTGAAGAATACCAACGCCAGGCCGAGAAAAAACAGCCAAGTGACGCTGATATAGAGAAAAACTTCCAAATTATTCCGCCTGAGTAGGCGAAAAACTCTCAGTCGATGCCCGGTGCTATCAATTGTGGTCTCGCTGCACGAAAATGCTGAGCAGCGCCATGACCCCCGATACGCTCATCAAAAGTAAGGACAAGGCATTTAATTCCGGGGTCGAGCCTTCGCGCAGTCGACCATACATGGCGATGGTCAGTGGCTGGTCGGAACCGACGAGCATCAAGGTGGTGTTGAAGTTTTCGAAGGACATCAGGAACGCCACGATCGCGGCCCCGATAATGGCCGGCTTCAAATAGGGCAGCGTGATGGTGCGCACGGCGGTTAGCCGCGAAGCCCCCAGAATCTGTGCCGCTTCTTCCAGGGCGAGATCGAATTTACGTAAGCGGGCGGCGATAATCAGCGTCGTAATGGTGGCGATGAATGAAAACTGACCGATGATGACCAAAAAGCTGCTGGGTCGAAGAAATTCCGGATCAAGGCCGAAGCTGTCTTCCATAAAGTTGGCGACGGTACTGGAAAAAATCAGGATCGAAATGCCCAGAATCACGCCGGGAATGACCAGCGGCAACAGTAACAGCACGTAGAGCAGGTTCTTGAACGGGAAATTATGGCGCTCGAACAAAAACGCATTGCTGGTGCCAACGGCGACTGAAAACATGGTGACCCAACAAGCGATGTAAAACGAGGTCCAGATACTCCGCAGCAGCCGGGCGTCCTGGAAAAGGCCCAGGCGGTGTTCGTCGGCGTTATAGAACCAATCGACCGTAAAGCCGCCCCATGGCAGGGACGGAAACTGGGAATCATTGAAGGCAAACACGGCGACGACGATAAGCGGTAACAGCAGATAGATGAAAAACAGGCCGACATAGGTCACATAAAGGCCGTTAAATGTTCTTGAGCGGGGAATCGATGGAATCATTTAAAGCTCCCCTAACCCAATGTTTCGGTCAATGATTGGCGGGTGATTTTCAGTCCCGCCCAGACCAGCAAGGACGATAGAGCCAACAGTAAAAAGCCGAACGCGGCACCAAGTTCCCAGTTGAAGCGGGTGATAATCTGGCTATAAATCTGGGCCGTAAACCACAAATTATCCTTACCGCCCAACAAGACCGGCGTCAGGTAATTTCCCAGCGTCAACATAAACACTACAATGCAGCCCGATATGATGCCCGGCATGGCATGGGGGATGACAATTTTACGCATGACGGTGAAGCCATTGCCGCCCAGATCGTAACCGGCCTCGACTAGGGAATCATCGAGACTGTCCAACGTCGTAACCACCGGCACGACCATGAACAGCAGTGATGTATAAACCAGGCCGACCATAATGGTGGCGTCGTTATAAAGCATCTCCACGGGGCCAGCGGCAAGGCCTGTCCATTGTAAAAGATTGCTGAAAATGCCGGATTCGCGCAGCAGGATCATCCAACCGAAGGTGCGCACCAGTTCGCTGACCCAGAACGGCACCAGGCACAACAAAAACAAAAACGCCTTGAGCCGCCCACGCAGCATTTTAGCGATGTAATAGGCGACCGGAAAACTGATCAACAGGGTCAGGATGGTCGCCGTTATGGACATGATGGCGGTTCGCGCGAAGGTCCGCCAATAAAGCGGCTCCGTGAAAAACTCCTGATAGTTTGACAGGCTCATCTCGTAGGTTCTGGGGGCGACTTTTTCACGGATCGAGATCAGGAACATGTCGATGTGGGGAATAAAAATCAGCACCACCAGCCACAAAATTATTGGTGCCAGTAATAAATAAAGGCCGAGCCGGGCTGGTGTTTCCAGCTTCATGCGTCGGGACTCTTTGCGGCAAAGGCCAGGGCTTGGGCCATGCCCCAGCCGAGATAGACTTTTTGTCCGCGCCTCAGCGAGGAAAATTCCCCGGTTTGCGGCAAAGCCACGTCCAGCTCGCCACTGGTTCGCGGGTCACGAATCAGGGCGCGACTGTTGGCACCATTAAATAAAATACTGACCAGATCGCCACCGATGTGGTTATCCATGCTCGACACGCGCTCTTCATCGAGAGACAGCACGACTGATTCCGGACGGACGAAAATATCGACCTCGCTTCCCTCGGCAAGTTGGCCGCCTGCGGCCGGGGTCGCCAGCAATTCCAGGCCATCCTTGGTCGTTACCTTGATGCCTTTGCCGTCGAGCGCGCTGGCCTTGCCATGCCAGCGGTTATTGTCGCCGACAAAGCCTGCGACGAATGCCGTTTTAGGGTTGTAGTAGAGATCCTGCGGGGTGCCGATTTGTTCAAATTTGCCCTCGTTCATAACGGCGACATGATTGGACATGACCAGGGCTTCCGACTGGTCATGGGTGATATAAACAAACGTCGTGGCGAACTGGTCCTGCAATTGTTTGAGTTCAACTTTCATGTGTTCGCGCAGCTTCAGGTCGAGCGCACCGAGCGGTTCATCGAGCAGTAAGGCGGCGGGCTCGAGAACCAGACAGCGGGCGATGGCGACGCGCTGCTTCTGGCCACCGGAAAGTTGATTGATATTCTTTTCGCCTGACGTCGGCAGGTCAATGCGATCGAGTGCGGATTGGACCTTTTGTGCAATGTCGGATTTCTCAAGTCCTTTACGGACGAGTCCGTAGGCGATGTTTTCGGCCACCGACATCATCGGGAACAGGGCCAGATGCTGGAAGACCATGTTGACCGGGCGTTTGTTGGGCGGCACGTTAAGAACGGACTGGCCCTTGATCAGAATATCCCCGGATGTCGGGTGATCGAACCCTGCCATCATGCGCAGGATTGTCGTTTTACCGCAGCCCGAAGGTCCCAATATGGAAAAGAAATCCCCTTGGGGAACGCCAAAAGAGACATTGTCCACGGCGGCGAACTGGCCATATCGGCGCACCAAGTTGCGGCATTCCAGATCAAAGCTCTCTACGTCGTCAGACACCGGCCCCTCCCCATGAGGTTATCGAATTCGATTAAAAGTCAAAGAGACCGGCGCACAGGAGGATACTCTCCCGCGCGCCGGGTTTCATTGAAGGAAGGTGTTACTTGGCCGCCTGGACGCGATCCAGGACCTTGCCTTCCATATCTTCCAGACCGGCAGGAACCGGCGGATACCATTTGATGTTGTCGATGGCGGCAGCCGAGAAAGTATCCTGATAGACCTTGCGTTTGGCTTCAGAGACAAACTTGTCACCATCCACTGCGGCGGTGAAGTTACCGGCGGCTTCGGTGATCATGGCAGCAATTTTTGGCTGCATGACGAAGTTGATCCACTTGTACGCGGCGGCTTCGGCCTTGGTCTTTTTCGGCAGGGCGAAGGTGTCGATCCAACCGAGTGCTCCAGAAGAAGGCGCGATGGTTACCACTTCTGGTTTTTCAGCATGGATCTTCCAGCCGGAGCCATCCCAGGCCATAGCGGCGACGATTTCGTCGGAACGGATCAGGTTGATCAGCGCGTCGCCACCCGACCAGTAGGTCTTCACGTTAGGCTTGCATTCGATCAGCTTGGCCTGAACCTTGTCCATGATGGCCTGGTACTTGGCTTTGTCGTTATAGGCGGCGAACGGATCCATGCCCATGGCGAAGGCAAAAGCGATCAGTGTCGGGCGCTTCATGCGGTAAGAGACCTTACCGGCATATTTAGGATCGCACAGATCCAGATAATCCTTGATGTCCGATGCTTTGGCGGTATTGACGGTCAAGGCGCTGGTACCCCAAACATGGGGCGCACCATAAGATTTGCCATTGAACATAGTGTTTTTCTTGGTGCCGGCCAACATCGAAGCAATCATCCGGCTGCTGTCGATCTTGGAGAAATCCATCGGCTTGTAGATATCGTATTCGGCCTGGGCGCTGGTAATGCGGTCCTGGGACGGTTGGGCAAGGTCGAACCCGCCGCCGTCGGTGGCGCGCAATTTAGAGATCATTTCTTCATTGTTGGAGTTGGTGACTTCAACATCGATCCCGGTTTCGGCTTTAAACATTTCGACGACTTTTTCCGGAGCGTATCCGCCCCAGGTCAGCAGCCTTAGCGTTTCGGCGCTGGCTGTTGTCGCGGTCATGATCACGCCCGTGGCTATCAAGACACCGGCGAAGAGATTGGTTTTGTCTTTGTACATTTTTATATCCTCCGTTTTTACATTCAGATTTGGGCTGAATTCCCCTGTACCTGCTTCAATCGCGTAATGATAGTAGCCCTATCTTTGCGTTATTGGCATTACAAATTTATGACAAATATTGCGTGGCCTTGATGCCCGCCAAGTCGTGCCAATTTACGGGCAAACTTAACCACGCTTCCCTAACGTCAAACAATGACCATAAAGGCGACTGAATGTTGCCTTTATCCCGCTGTTTTATTTGATCCTCAAAATTTTAAGAGTTTGGCAAGCAGTGGCGGGCGATAGTTGGGGATTCTGCCTTGGTTGTCCGGCAAGGCGTTCGAAGCCAGCTTCTCCCCCCGAATTTGGACCCGGTAAACCTTTTATTAACCCTATAAAACCCATAATCTCCCATTGCTTCCCATAAATCCCCATGGTATCCCATGACATCCCGTCAATACCTTTGGGGGGGATCAACGTCTGCCGTCGTCGGATGCTGGGGCACCCTGACGATTTAGACAGGCGGAAGTCCCAATAAATGACGCGGTGGGAGAGTAAACGGCATCGGGGGCCGAAATGACGCTGTTGGTAGGCAGGCACGTCAACAAGATTGACAAAAAGGGTCGGGTTTCCGTCCCTAAACCTTTTCGCGACAGCTTCGCTCGGGAAGGGTTTTCTGGTGTCTACATCTATCCGTCGATCCGTTTCAGCGCCATCGAAGCCTGCGGCGAAACCTACTTCCGCAAACTGACCCAGCGCCTTGATGATAGCCTCGAGATGTTTTCCCCCGAACAGGACGACCTGCTGATCGCCATTCTCGACAACGCCCATGCCGCAGCGTTCGATCCCGAAGGCCGTATTGTCATCCCTGCCGAGCTGCTTGAAATGGCGGCTATCACCAGCGAAGCGCGTTTTGTCGGGCGGGTTAATTTTTTCCAGATATGGCAACCCCAGGCCCATGAAGAACATCGCCACCGCGGCCTCGAGCAGGCCCGCGCCAGGGGCGTTACTTTGCCGCCACGGCAAACCCCCGGCGGAGAGACTTAAGATGACGGTTGCTGGCCACACCCCGGTCCTGTTGCAAGAAGTGCTGGAAGCTTTAGGCCCCCGCGACGGCGCTATTTACGTAGACGGAACATTCGGTGCCGGCGGCTATGCGACGGCGATCCTGGAAGCCGCCGATTGTCGGGTCTTCGGAATAGACCGCGATCCCCTGGCCCTGAAGGCCGGTCAACAGTTAGCCAAACGTTACCCCGGGCGGCTCAGGGTATTGGGCGGCTGTTACGGCGATATGGTCGAACTTCTGGCCGACATCGGTATCGACAAGGTCGACGGTGTGGCCCTGGATATCGGCGTTTCCTCGATGCAGATCGACGAGCCCGCGCGCGGTTTCTCTTTCCGTGCCGATGGCCCGCTCGACATGCGCATGGGGCTTAAGGCGGTAGCCAGCGCGGCGGATGTCGTCAACACCATGGCCGAGGAAGAACTCGCCAACATTATTTATAGTTTTGGCGAAGAGCGTGCCTCGCGCCGCATTGCCGCGGCTATCGTCAATGACCGGGTAGAGCAACCCTTTACCAGCACCGCTCAGCTGGCCGGGCTGATCCGGCGCATTGTCAAGAAGTCGAAGGATGGCATCGACCCCGCGACCCGCACGTTCCAGGCCCTGCGCATTTACGTCAACGACGAACTGGGCGAACTCGATCGCGGCCTGCAGGGGGCGGAAGAAATTCTCCGTCCCGGCGGTCGTCTCGCCGTGGTTTCCTTCCATTCCCTGGAAGACCGCAAGGTTAAGGAATTCTTGCTGAAGCGTTCCGGCCAGGGGCCGCGTCCGTCCCGCCATCTTCCCGATGCCGGTGACAACGAGCATGCGCCGAGTTTCACCTTGATGCGGCGGGGCATTATTAAAGCCAGTCGCGCAGAAACCGAAATTAATCCACGTGCCAGATCGGCCAGGCTCAGGGCGGCGGAACGGACAAGTTCCCCGTCCTGGCCTGGTCATTGCGTCGGCGCGGCGGGTTAGGCAGGGGGGAACAACGATGCGCCATACCACATTGCTTTTTCTGCTTCTTGCCGGGGCCCTTTCCGTTGTCCTGTTCTCGGTCAAGTATCAGGTTCAGGATCTGGAGCAGGAAATGGTCGACCTGAACAAGTCGATCACCGATGAACACCAGTCCATTCATGTCCTGCAAGCTGAATGGAGCCACCTTAACGATCCGGAAAGACTGGGTGCCCTGGCTCAACGTTACCTCGGCATGAAGCCTGTCGACCCTGCCCGCATGGTCAGTTTCGATGGCCTTGCGCGTCTGGTTGAGGAAAATCAGTCGAAATCGGATTTGGCTATTCAAACGGCCGCGGGCGAAGGGCAGGAAACCCGATGACCCGCCCCTCTACAATACCGGTTGACGAGACGGTCCAGCTTGAGGGTAATTACAAGCAGGCACTGGAAACCGGCCGCAACAGACTGCTTGTCACCGGTGTCATGTTCATGATCGCCTTTGTCGCCATTGCCGTGCGACTGGTCGATCTGACGGCCTTCGGTCCGGGGCTTCAGCCGCGCATCAGTCATGCCATCCCGACGGCAAAGCTGATCGCCGGGCGGGCCGATATTTTTGACCGTAACGGGGTGGTCATGGCGACGTCGCTGCCGACGGCGTCGTTGTTTGCCGATCCCCAGGACATTATGGACCCGCAGGAAGCGGTCGACAAACTGGCCACGGTGTTCCCTGAAATCAACCGCAGCGAATTGCTGCATAAGTTGAAGTCGCGTGCCCGTTTTGTCTGGATTAGCCGCAATCTGACCCCCAACCAACTGTATGCGGTCAATCGCCTTGGTATTCCGGGTGTTGCCTTTAAGCGTGGCGAGCGCCGGGTCTATCCCCATGGTCGCGAAGCCGCGCATGTGCTGGGACTGACCGATATTGACGGCAACGGCATCGCCGGGGTCGAGAAATATTTTGCTTCGTCCCTGAACAAAGGCGATGAGCCGCTGGAGTTGTCCATCGACCTTCGCATTCAGGCCATGCTCAGGCAGGAACTGACCTCTGCGGTCAACGAGTTTCAGGCCATTGGTGCCGCCGGTGTCGTCCTGGACGTGCAAACCGGCGAGATCATCGCAATGGTTTCGTTGCCCGATTTCGATCCCAATTTCCCTGATTCGATGATCGACACGGCGGCCTTCAACCGGGCCACCAAGGGGGTCTACGAAATGGGCTCGACGTTCAAGCTTTTCAACACCGCCATGGCGCTGGACAGCGGCACGGTTCGCATCGAAGACGGATACGATGCCAGCGAACCGATCAAGATCGCGCGTTTCACCATTAATGACTATCACGGCGAGAAACGCTGGCTCTCGGTGCCGGAAATTCTGGTTTATTCATCCAACATCGGTTCGGCGAAAATGGCCATGGATGTCGGTGCCAAGGCGCAGAAATTTTATCTCGAACAGTTGGGACTGCTGCGTCAGTCGGCGGTCGAATTACCGGAAATCGGCATTCCCCAATACCCGGCTCCCTGGGGTGATATCTCGACGATGACCATATCTTACGGGCATGGCGTATCGGTCAGCCCGCTGCAATTGGTCGATGGCGTCGCCGCCCTGGTCAACGACGGTATCCGCCTGCCGGTGACCTTGCTTAAGCAACGCGGGGTAACCCCGCCGAGCGGCACCCGGGTCCTTTCACCGGTGACTTCCAAACAAATGCGCGCCCTAATGCGTCTTGTCGTCACCAGTGGCACCGGCAAGAACGCCGCCGCACCGGGCTATCTGGTCGGCGGCAAGACAGGCACCGCCGATAAGCCCGTCGATGGCCGTTACGAGGGAAAGGCCTTGATTTCATCGTTCGTCGGCACCTTCCCTGTCGACAAACCGCGCTTCGTTATTTTGGCCATGCTCGATGAGCCGAAAGGCACCAAGCGGACATTCAACTACGCCACTGGCGGCTGGGTCGCGGCCCCGGTCGTCAGCCATATGGTTTCAAAGATCGCCGCGCTGTTGGGGATTTTGCCGCGCGGCGAGACGCTTCCTGGTGACATTGAACTGAAGACCGGCAAACCCCGTTTGGCGTCGTTGGGGTCTGCTCCTGCAGGGCCCGGGGGTCTGACCCTTGCGTCTTATTGACTTGATAGATGGAGAGCAAAACGAAGTGATCAGTGCCACGGCCATTCAGGATATCGAGGTCACCGGCCTTACGTGTGATTCACGTAAAGTCGGCGAAGGCTTCCTGTTCGCAGCCCTGCCCGGATCGCAAGTTGATGGACGCCGCTTTATCGACCAGGCCGTAAGCGGCGGCGCGGTTGCCATCCTGGCCCCGCTTGGAACCATTGGCGAGGGCGCGGTTGCCGTTCTGACATCGGCCAATCCACGGCGCAGTTACGCCCGTATGGCGGCGCGTTTCTTTGCTGCCCAACCGGCCAGTATCGCCGCCGTGACCGGGACCAATGGTAAAACATCGGTGGTTTCCTTCGCCCGCCAGATATGGACCAGCCTCGGCGCCAAGGCGGCCAGCATAGGCACCTTGGGGGTCTCTGCGCCCGGCTTCGAGCGCCCCGAAGGATTGACCACGCCTGACCCGGCCGACCTGCACCGGAGCCTTGCCGACTTGCACGAACGCGGCGTCGACAAACTGGCCATGGAGGCCTCTTCCCATGGTCTCGATCAATACCGCCTGGACGGTGTCAATGTAGCGCTGGCTGGGTTCACCAATCTGAGCCGTGACCATCTTGATTACCACGGCTCCATGGTTGATTACCTTAAGGCCAAGACGCGCTTGTTTAGCGAAGTCCTTGCCGCGGAAGGCACCGCCGTCCTCAATGCCGACGACCCGGCCTACCCGGACCTGAAGCAAGCGGTACGAGGCCGGATCATCAGCTATGGCCGGGGCGGTGAAGACATTCGGCTTAAAAACATTCAGGCCGTCGCCGCAGGGCAACGCCTTGAACTTTTGGTCATGGGAAAGGTTTACGCGGTCACCTTGCCGCTGGCGGGTGGCTTTCAGGTCGAAAACGCTTTGTGTGCGTTGGGCCTGGTTCTCGCCGATGGTGCCGATGTTGAGGCCGCCGTGCGGGCGCTGGAAACCCTGCAAGGGGTGCCGGGTCGCCTGCAACATGTGGCGCAATGCGCAAACGGCGCTGCGGTCTATGTCGATTACGCCCACACCCCCGACGCCTTGGCCACGGTGTTGAGTGCCATGCGTCCCCATACCAGGGGCAAGTTGAATGTGGTGTTCGGTTGCGGTGGCGATCGCGACGCTGGCAAGCGTCCGCAGATGGGTCGGGTCGCCTGCGACCTGGCCGATGACGTTATCATCACCGACGACAACCCGCGTGGCGAAGACGCCAGCCTTATTCGCGCCCAGGTCATGGCAGCCTGCCCGCGCGCCCGCGATGTTGCCGGGCGTGCCCAGGCCATCGATCTGGCTATCGCCCAATTGCAAGACGGCGATGTCCTGATCGTCGCCGGCAAGGGTCATGAAACAGGCCAGAGCGTGGCAGGCGAGGTTCATCCCTTTAACGACGCCGATGAAATTCACCGGGCCGTCCGCGAGGCCGGACTATGACGCAGACACTTTGGACAGCGCACGACGCCGCAGCGGCAACATCGGGTCAGGTCACAGGCGATTGGTCGGCCAGCGGTGTTTCCATCGATACCCGCAGCCTCGTTGCGGGCGATCTGTTTGTCGCCCTGCATGGCCCCAATTTCAATGGCCATGAATTTGTCGGTGAAGCCCTGGCTAAAGGTGCCGTCGCCGCGCTCGTCGATGATGACGTCGATGTCGAAGCTGCGCCGCTGTTGAGAGTCGACGATACCATGACGGCGCTGCAAGCCCTTGGCCGGGCGTCGCGGACGCGCAGCCGGGCCAGCATCATCGCGGTCACCGGTAGTGTCGGTAAAACCGGTTCCAAGGAAGCCCTGAAGGCGGCGCTTGGCCCGCAGGGTGAAACGTATGCCAGCGTCGGCAGCCTGAACAATCATTGGGGTGTCCCCCTCAGCCTGTCGCGGATGCCGCAGAGTGCAGCCTTCGGAATCTTCGAGATCGGCATGAACCATCCCGGTGAAATCAATCCACTGTCCAGATTGGTGCGACCGCACGTCGCCCTGATCACCACAGTCGAGGCCGTTCACAGTGCCTTCTTCGACTCCGACGAGGCGATTGCCGACGCCAAGGCCGAGATTTTTGCCGGCCTGGAGAAAGGCGGCGCTGCCGTGCTTAATCGCGATAACAGGCATTTCCTTCGCCTTAGCGCCGCCGCCCGCGCCAAAGGCATCGACCGCATCATCAGTTTCGGAACCTGGGATGAAGCCGATTTCAGGCTTCTCGACGCGGCCCCTGATAATGGCGGCACGATCATTCGTGCCGATCTCGGCGGCGCTCACGTGACCTACCGGCTGGCCATTGCCGGACAGCATTGGGTGCTCAATAGCCTGGGTGTTCTGGCAGCACTTGCCGCCGCTGGCGGCAATGTCGCTGAAGCGGCGGAAGCTTTAAGTGATCTGGAAGCGCCCATAGGGCGGGGCCGTTTCCACTTGATCAAGATGGGCGGCGGGGAAGTCACCCTGATCGATGAAAGTTACAACGCCAGCCCGGTCTCTATGAAAGCGGCGATCGAGGTCCTCGGCGAGACTCAGCCTGCGCACGGCGGGCGGCGCATTGCGGTTCTCGGCGACATGCTGGAACTGGGAAACAATTCAGCCTCACTGCATGCCGCCCTGGCCGATGTGTTGGCAGGCGAAGGGGTCGATCTAGTGTTCACCGCCGGTCCCGACATGGGCCATCTGTCCGACGCCTTGGCCCCAGCCATGCGCGGCGGCCATACCGGCAGTACGGAATTGCTGCTGCCGATGCTCGTTGAAGCCTTGCGGCCCGGTGATGTGGTCGTCGTCAAGGGTTCGGCGGGAAGTAAGACAGGCATCATTGTCGAGGCCTTACTGGGCCTCGATGAAAATTCAAAACTTGCGGTCAACGGGGATTAGGGGAGAGTAAAATGCTGTATCATATTCTGTTCCCGCTGGCCGACCAGTTCGCCGCCTTCAACGTCTTCCGTTATCTGACGTTCCGCACCGGCGGGGCCATGATAACCGCCCTACTGGTCAGTTTCATCGTCGGCCCGTATCTGATTGAAGCGCTACGCTCCAAGCAAAAGGGCGGTCAGCCGATCCGCGAGGACGGTCCTCCAGACCATCTTCTGACCAAGCAGGGAACGCCGACCATGGGCGGTTTCCTGATCCTGCTCGCCCTTAGTGTTGCGACTCTATTGTGGGCGGACTTGCGTAATGGTTATGTCTGGGTCGCCCTGGGCGTGACCATGGCTTACGGGATGATTGGCTTCCTTGACGATTATCTGAAAGTTAGCAAGCGCGACAGCAAAGGCTTGTCTGGCCGCTTGAAGTTGTTCTTGCAGGCTGCCGTCGCCGCCGCTGCGGCGATGTGGATCACCCAGATGCTGCCGCCTGAATTGGCGACCACCCTGGCGGTGCCGTTCTTCAAATCAATGCTGATCGATCTGGGCAATGGCTTCCTGATCTTCGCCGTCGTGGTCATGGTCGGGGCGTCCAACGCGGTCAACCTGACCGATGGGCTGGACGGGCTGGCGATTGGCCCGGTGATGATCGCGGCCGCCGTTTTCGCCCTGATCGCCTATCTGATCGGCCACGCCGGGTTTTCGGCTTACCTGCAAATTCATTATGTGCCGGGGGCCGGTGAGTTGGCCGTCTTCCTGGGCGCGCTGATCGGTGGTGGCCTCGGGTTCTTGTGGTTCAACGCGCCGCCGGCAAAGGTTTTCATGGGTGATACCGGCTCATTGGCCATGGGCGGGGCGCTTGGCGTTATCAGTGTCATCACCAAACACGAACTGGTGCTGGCCATCGTAGGCGGCCTGTTCGTTCTGGAAACTGTTTCGGTCATCGTTCAGGTGGCGTCCTTCAAGCTGACCGGCAAACGGGTCTTCGCCATGGCACCGCTGCACCATCACTTCGAGAAGAAGGGCTGGGCGGAAGCGACCATCGTCATTCGTTTTTGGATCATCGCCATCATCCTGGCGCTGGTCGGTCTTTCAACATTGAAGCTCAGGTAAGGGGAGGGATTAAAAGCATGATCGATCTTTCCTTCTTCAAGGGACATTCACTGGCGCTGTTCGGGCTTGGCCGTTCCGGTCTGTCGAGCGCCCACGCCCTGAAGGCCGGTGGTGCCAAGGTCCTGGCCTGGGACGATAATGAAAACTCTCGTGCGCAGGCCGCCGCCGCCGCTATCGAACTTGCCGATTTGACGACCTGCGACTGGAGCAATTTCAGCGCCTTGATCCTGTCACCGGGCATCCCCCTGGACCACCCCGAACCGCATCCGGTTGTCCGCCTGGCCAGGGATAACGGTGTCGAAATCATCGGTGACATGGAGCTTTTTGCGCGCATGGAAAATCCGGCCAGGCGCATTGGCATTACCGGCACCAACGGCAAGTCGACGACGACGGCGTTGATCGGCCATATTCTCGATGCAGCCTCTGCAAGCCCGGTTCAGGTTGGCGGCAATCTCGGTGTGCCGGTGCTCGAACTGGAGCCTTTGGCGGGCGATGGCAGTTACGTACTCGAAATGTCATCCTACCAACTTGACCTGACCTATAGCCTCGTTTTCGATGTTGCCGTCCTGCTTAATCTCAGCGCCGATCATCTCGAACGCCATGGTGGGATGGCCGGCTACATCGCCGCCAAGAAGCGCATATTCAATGGCCAGGACGCTTCGCAATGGGCCATCATCGGCGTCGATGACGATCACTGTCTTAAGCTATATGAAGAATTGAAGGGCACGGCCACGGGCCGGATCATCGCCATTTCCGGACACAGCGTCGTGCCCGGCGGGATCTATGTCGATGGCGGCGTGCTTTATGACGACAGCCAAGCGGCTCGGCCAGTGCCCGTCATATCGATGGACCAGCTGCCGAGATTGCCCGGTGCCCATAACGCTCAGAATGTTGCTGCCGCTTATGGCGTAGCCAAGACCATGGGGCTTGCCCGTCAGGCGATCATAGCGGCCTTGCGCACGTTCCCGGGTCTCGCCCACCGTCAGGAATTGCTCGCGGTCATCGACGACGTCACCTATGTCAATGACAGCAAGGCGACCAATGGTGAGGCCGCGGCACGGGCGCTGGCTTGTTACGGCGACATTTTCTGGATTGCCGGTGGTCGCGCCAAGCAAGGTGGCCTCGAGGCGACAAAACCCTACTGGGACCGGGTCCGTCATGCCTATCTGATCGGCGAGGCGGCAAATGATTTCGCCGCCACCCTGGAGAGCCATGTACCGGTCACGTTTTCGGGTGACTTGTCTAACGCGCTCGGCCAGGCCCGTCAGGGGGCACTCGTTGAGAACGGCGGCGTCGTGCTGCTATCACCGGCCTGCGCCTCTTTCGATCAGTTCGACAATTTTGAAGCCCGTGGCGAGGCCTTTCGCGATCTTGTCCATGCCCTGCCGGGCCAACGCCGGGAGGTCGCATCGTGAGCACTCTGGCACGTACCGATAAAAGCCTGTTCGGTCGCTGGTGGTGGACTGTCGACCGCTGGATGCTTGCCGCCCTTATCGCCATTGCCGCGATTGGCGCGCTGTTGACGTTGGCCGCATCGCCCGCCGTCGCCGAGCGCATCGGCTTCGATTCGTATCATTTCGTCCGTCGTCAGTTCGTCTTCCTGCCGGTGTCCCTGGTGATTATGATCGTGGTTTCCCTGATGACGCCCAGGGGCATCAGACGACTGGCCGTGGCGTGCGCCGCTTTCGCTCTGCTGGGGATGTTGGCGACGCTGGTTGTCGGCGTGGAAATAAAGGGGGCGACCCGCTGGGTCCATTTGGCCGGTCTCTCGTTGCAGCCTTCTGAATTCCTGAAACCGGCATTTGCCGTTATTGCCGCCTGGCTATTCGCCGAAAGCAGCACCAATGCAAGCCTGCCCGGCAACAAGATGGCGACCGGGTTGTTTATTGTCATTGCCACACTCTTGCTGTTGCAGCCCGACGTTGGCATGACCGCCGTTGTCGCCGCTATTTGGGGCGTCGAATTCTTCCTTGCCGGATTGCCTCTGGTGCTGGTGGGAATGATGGCGGCGCTGTTCATGGGCGGTATCGTCGGGGCTTATTTCACCTTTTCCCATGTCCAGGGCCGCATCGACCGCTTTCTCGATCCCTCCTCGGGCGAAGGCTATCAGGTCATGCGGGCGCTGGAAGCCTTCCGCAGTGGTGGGTTGTTTGGCCGCGGCCCCGGTGAAGGACGGGTCAAGGAAGTCCTGCCCGATGCCCATGCCGATTTCATTTTCGCCGTGGCCGGTGAGGAATTCGGCCTGATCGCCTGTCTGGTCCTGCTCGCCCTGTTCGCCTTCGTCGTGTTGCGCGGGTTCTCGCGTGTGTTGCGTGAAGACAATCTTTTCATCCTTCTGGCGGTGGCCGGGCTTCTCGTCCAGTTCGGCTTGCAGGTGATTATCAATATTGCCTCGACCTTAAATATGATTCCGCCCAAGGGGATGACGCTGCCATTCGTTTCTTACGGCGGCTCATCGACACTGGCCCTGGCCATTGGCATGGGAATGATGTTGGCGTTGACCCGCGAACGACCGGGACTTGGGGCTTCGCGTAAGGCCAGTGGGCCGGGTAAATTTATGGCGGTAAACCCGCTCGGTGGAGGCGCGTTATGATCAGCGCTTCTGAAAAACTGATCGTGCTGGCCGCTGGTGGCACCGGCGGGCATGTCTTTCCGGCCGAAGCGCTGGCCGCCGAACTGACCGAACGCGGTTATAAGTTAAGCCTGATTACGGACGCCCGCGGGGGCGCTTACGGTGGCGCGCTGGGTAGCCTGGAAACATACCGGGTTCGGGCTGGCGGGGTTGCCGGAAAAAGCTTTACGGCACTTCTTCGCAGTGGACCGGAGCTCGCCTTCGGGACCTTGCAGGCGCGCCTGCTGTTGAAAAAGATGCGGCCAAAGGCGGTCGTCGGATTTGGTGGATATGCGTCGGTGCCGACCATGCTTGCGGCGACCTTCGGCGGCTACAAAACGGTCATTCACGAGCAGAATGCGGTGCTTGGCCGGGCCAACCGCTTGCTGGCGAGCCGGGTCAAACGGATTGCCACCTCCTTCGACAAAGTCCGCTCTATCCCTGCGGCGGCGGAGGCCAAGGTCATTCATACGGGGATGCCGGTCAGACCAGCGGTCGCCGCGGTGCGCGACACCCCGTACCCTGATTTAAACGACAACTGTGAAATCCGTATTCTCGTTCTCGGCGGCTCTCAGGGTGCCAGTGTCCTCAGTGATGTGATCCCCGAGGCCATCGGTCGCCTGGACGACGACTTGCGCGGGCGTTTGACGATCACCCAACAGTGCCGTCCCGAAGATATCGACAAGGCGCGGGCGACATACAAACGGCTTGCCATCAATGCCGAACTGAACAGCTTCTTCGACGATATTCCCGCGCGTCTGGCGGCGACTCATCTGCTGATCAGCAGGGCCGGGGCATCAAGCGTCGCCGAAGTGATGACGGTTGGCAGACCGGCGATCCTGGTTCCCTATCCCCATGCCGTCGATGATCATCAAACGTTCAATGCGCATTCCCTGGATGAAGCCGGTGGCGGCTGGTTGATGGCACAACAGACTTTCACCGCCGAGGCGCTGGCCGCACGCCTGGCCGCACTGTTTGGCATGCCAGCGGTGCTGACCCGCGCGGCTGCCTGCGCGCGTGCCGCAGGCAGGCCGGACGCGGCGATCAGGCTGGCCGACGTGATCTGCGAACTGATTGCCGCCAACGGTGAAGATAACGCTGACAGGAGGGCCGCATGAGAGCGCTATCCCTGTCCATAGGAACCATTCATTTTGTCGGCATCGGCGGCATCGGCATGAGCGGCATTGCCGAAGTTCTGCATAATCTCGGTTATTCGGTGCAGGGCAGCGATATGTCCGATAACGCCAACGTCAAACGGCTCGTCGATTTGGGCATCACCGTCACCATCGGTCATAACGAGGCAAATGTCGGCAAGGCCCAGGTGGTCGTGATTTCCTCTGCCGTTAAAGCCGATAATCCGGAAGTGATGATCGCCAGGAACAAACTGATCCCGGTCGTCAGGCGGGCTGAAATGCTCGGCGAATTGATGCGCCTGAAGTGGTCGATTGCGGTCGGTGGCACCCATGGCAAAACGACGACGACATCGCTGATCGCGGCGTTACTCGAGGCCGCCGATATGGACCCGACGGTGATTAATGGCGGCATCATCAATGCCTGGGGTTCCAACGCCAAGCTCGGCGGCGGCGACTGGATGGTTGCCGAAGCCGACGAGTCCGATGGCACCTTCCTCAAGCTTCCCGCGACCATCGCCGTGGTCACCAATATCGATCCCGAACATCTCGATCATTACGGCACCTTCGACGCCCTGCGCGCGGCCTTCGACGCTTTCGTCCAGAATATCCCGTTCTATGGCTTCGCGGCGCTATGCATCGATCATGTCGAGGTTCAGGCGATGATCCCCAGGGTCTCCGATCGCAAGGTCGTGACTTACGGTTTTAGCCCGCAGGCCGATGTGCGGGCGATCAACGTCAAGCGCCGCAAAGGCGGGGTGACGCTGGATGTGGTGATCAACGACCGAAAAGGGGCAACGAGCAGAACCATCGAGGGCATCGATTTACCGATGTTCGGCGATCACAATATCCAGAATGCCCTGGCCGCCATCGCCATCGCCAGCGAGATGGGCATCGAAGACACAATCCTGCACAAGGCGCTGGCCAATTTTGAAGGCGTCAAGCGGCGCTTCACCCAGACCGGCGAGATCGACGGCATTACCGTGATCGATGATTACGGCCATCATCCGGTGGAAATTGCGGCGGTCCTGAAGGCCGCCCGAACGGCCACCGAAGGCCAGGTCATTGCCGTTGTCCAGCCGCACCGCTATAGCCGCCTGCGCGACCTGTTCGAGGATTTCTGCACCTGCTTTAACGACGCCGACGCGGTCCTCGTCGCCGACGTTTATGCCGCCGGTGAACAACCGATCGAAGGCTTCGACCGCGACGCCCTGGTCAAGGGCCTGCGGGCCCGCGGCCACCGTACTGTGATGCCGCTGATCAACCCGGAAAACCTGGCGGAGATTATCAACGATCTAGCCCAGCCGGGCGATTTGGTTGTCTGTCTTGGGGCCGGTAATATTACCGGATGGGCGGTTGCCCTGCCTGAAAACCTGCGGATGCTCCGCTATGGCGCGAAGGAGGCGGGGGAATGATGGCGGCAGAAGTCAACAACCAGGGCCTGATCGAACGTCTGCCGACGGTCCGCGGACGCTACAGCACCGATGCCCCACTGGACAAGATTACCTGGTTCAGGGTCGGTGGCCCGGCAGAAGTCATGTACCGCCCGGCGGATGTTGAAGACCTGATGATGTTCCTGGCCACAGTGGCCCCGGATATCGACGTCACCGTTATTGGCGTCGGCTCCAACATGTTGGTGCGCGACGGCGGCGTGCCCGGTGTGGTTATCCGCCTGGGCAGGGGGTTCGCAGATGTCGCGCCTGAAGGCGAAATCATTAAAGTCGGGGTCGGTGCGCTTGATATCAATGTGGCCCTTGCGGCGCGCGATGCGGGTCTTGCCGGTTTGGAATTTCTTAGCGGTATTCCCGGCACCATCGGTGGTGGTTTGCGGATGAATGGTGGTGCCTATGGCTCGGAATTCAAGGATATCTTTGTCTCCGCCCGGGCCATCGATCGGCACGGAAAACTTCATACCCTTAAGGCAGAGGACATGGGTTTCGCCTATCGCTCGACCAGCGTTCCCGAGGGCTGGTTGTTTATCGATGCCGTGCTTAAGGGACGCGCGGCACCGGTCGCAGATATTGCCCGCCGCATGGCCGAGATCAAAGCCGCCCGTGAGGTCAGCCAGCCGGTGCGGACGCAGACCGGCGGCTCGACCTTCGCCAATCCGCCAGGAGCCAAAGCCTGGGAGCTTATCGAGGCGGCCGGTTGCCGGGGCCTGCGCCGCGGCGGTGCCATGGTTTCCGAGCAGCATTGTAATTTCCTGATCAATACCGGGACGGCGAGTGCTGCCGACCTGGAAGGTCTTGGCGAGGAAGTCCGCAGGCGGGTGTTTGAGCTGAGTGGAATCACCCTTGAATGGGAAATCAGGCGTCTCGGTGTGGCGCTTGCCGGGTTGCATGAGGAGGACGGATCATGAGCAAAAATATAGCCATCCTGATGGGCGGCTGGTCGGCCGAGCGGGAAGTCTCGCTGGTCAGTGGTGCCGCCGTTTCCAACAGCCTCAAGAGGGCCGGTTTCCAGGTCACCTCAATCGATGTGCAACGCGACATGGGCTCCTTGCTAACAAGGCTCTTCCCGAAGCCCGATGTCGTCTTTAACGCCCTTCACGGGCGCTTCGGCGAAGACGGCTGCGTTCAAGGCCTGCTCGATATTCTAAACATTCCCTATACCTATTCCGGTTTGCTCGCCTCGGCCCTGGCGATGGACAAACCGATGTCGAAAATGCTGTTCGCTAACGCCGGCATTCCGGTTGCCGAACATAAAGTCGTCAGCCGTGCAGAGGTACTGTCCGGTGACGTGATGGAACGGCCCTACGTCATCAAACCGACCAACGAAGGTTCCAGCGTCGGCGTTCATATCGTTAGCGAAGGCGACAACAAGCTGCCGTTTCAAAACGACGCATGGCCTTACGGCGAAGAAGTCATGGTCGAGGCCTTTATTGGTGGTCGGGAACTGACGGTAGCGGTGATGGGCGACAGACCGTTGGCGGTCACTGAAATTACCACGAATCACGGTTTTTATGACTATTCGGCAAAATATGAAAACGGCGGATCCGTGCATATGCTGCCCGCCGAGGTTGGCAAGAAAGTTACCGATGAAGCCATGCGATTGGCGCTTCTGGCCCATCAGACGCTTGGCTGCCGGGGCGTCTCCCGGGCCGATTTCCGGTACGACGGCGAGACCCTGTACATGCTTGAAATCAACACCCAACCAGGCATGACGCCGACGTCGCTGGTCCCCGAGCAGGCCGCACACGTCGGTATCTCATTTGAGGAACTGGTCACCTGGATGGTCGAAAATGCGGAGTGCGATCCATGACGATATTTAACTGGTTTGCCGGTAACAATGAACCTTCAGACAAACGCGGACAGCCGCGTCGTCAGGTCGTGCCGATTTGGCGACGGCGCAATGCCCTGGCCGCCTTCGTACTCATCCTGTTGGCGTCTGCTGCGGGCGGCGGTATGTGGGCGTGGAACAGCGGCCTGATCGCACGGGCTGGCGACCAGGCCAAGTGGAACCTGATCGCGCTTTCGGGAACGCTCGGTTTTACGGTCGAGGATGTCCTTGTCGTCGGGCGCTCGCAAACATCCCGCGATGATTTAATGAAGGCCGTCAGGCTAGCCCGTGGCGCACCAATTCTGGCTTACGACCTGGACGAAGCGCGTCGACGTATCGAGGTGCTGCCCTGGATCGATAGTGCGTCGGTTGAACGGATGTTGCCCGACACGATTTTACTAAGCGTCATCGAACGCCAGCCCCTGGCGCTGTGGCAAAGCAAGGGCAGCTTCAGCCTGATCGACCGGACGGGAAAAGTAATTTTAAATCAGAGCATCGAAAGGTTCGCCGATCTGTTGGTTGTGGTCGGCACGGACGCGCCGGAAAATGCCGCCGCCCTGCTAGATATCCTGAAAACCCAGCCGCAGTTGATGGATCTGGCGCAATCGGCAGTCCGGGTCGGACAAAGACGCTGGAATGTCCGCCTGAAGGGCGACATTGATGTCCGTCTGCCTGCCGAAAGAGCGGCGGCTGCGTGGTCGCGCCTAGCCGAATATGAAAGCCGCCACGGCATCTTGAACCGCGATGTCAAGGTCCTCGACCTTCGGTTGCCAGACCGTTTGATCGTCAGGAAAACCCCAAACGGCCCGGAAATGAAATTGCCTCCGGAAAGGGAAACCTGAGGGATGGAGAACAGGGAGTCAAATAAAGTCATGAGTGGCGTTGATCAGAACAAGGTTCGATCAGGTCTCGTCGCGGCGCTCGATCTGGGAACGACAAAGGCTTGCTGCCTTATTGCCAAGCCGTTGACTGAAGGCGGCTTCGAAGTCGTCGGCATCGGTCATCAAATTTCCCATGGCCTGCGCTCGGGCACCATTATCGACATGGAGCGGACCGAAGCGACGATCCGCGCTACCGTCGAGGCAGCCGAACAGATGGCCGGCGAGAACATTCGCAATGTCATCGTCAATGTTTCCTGCGGCGCACCGCAATCGCGGCTGATTGCCTATGAAGTCTCCATCGCCGGCCATGAAATCGGCGATAACGATCTGAGGCGCTTGCTTGATCCTGCCGGATTGCCTGAATCCGAGAAGAATGAGCGCGAATTGATCCACTTGATCCCGGTTGGCTACAGCGTCGATGGCAACAAGGGTGTGCGTGACCCGCGCGGCCTGCACGGCGACCGCCTGGGCGTCAACATGCACATTATCAGTGCCGCTACCGGGCCGCTGCGCAATCTCGAACAGGCCATAACGCGTTGTCACCTGGATGTCTGCGGCAAGGTCGTAACGCCTTATGCTTCAGCGCTTTCGTGTATCGCCGAAGATGAGAGCAATCTTGGCGTCACCTGCATTGATATGGGCGGCGGCTCGACCTCGATATCGGTCTTCTTTGATGGTGAGCTGGTGCACATCGATTCTATTCCGGTCGGCGGCGTTCATGTCACCAATGATATCGCACGCGGACTTTCGACGCCGCTTGTTCATGCCGAACGGATGAAAACACTATATGGCAGTGCCATTCCGACGCCGTCAGACGATCACGAAATCATCAAGGTTCCGCTGATCGGCGAAGAGGAAAGCGGCGAGACCAATCAGGTGCCGCGTTCGGTCCTGGTCGGCATCATTCGTCCACGCATTGAAGAAACATTCGAGATGATCCGAAACCGCCTGACCGAAGCTGGCTTCGATAAGGTCGCGGGTCGTCGGATTGTTCTAACCGGCGGCGCATCGCAACTTCCCGGCGTCCGCGAGATGGCCACGGCGATACTCGATAAACAGGTTCGTCATGGCAGGCCCAGACCTATTGCGGGACTTGCCGAATCAGTGTCTGGACCGGCGTTCGCAACGGCTGCCGGACTGCTTCACTTTGCATTTAACAACCCGGCCGAAGAGGCGAAAAGCGCATATCGGCCACTCGATGAGCCGAGCGGTCGGTTTGCCCGCCTCGGGCAATGGTTAAGGGAGAATTTTTAATGAATCGAAAAGAATCAAAAACAGCCACTTACAGGACTTTTACGAACGCCTATTTGCTTTCAACTGAAACCGGAGGATGACATGAGCATCAACCTGACAATACCGAACAGTAAGACGCCACACCTGAAACCCCGGATTACCGTATTTGGCGTCGGCGGCGCCGGCGGTAATGCGGTCAATAATATGATCGACAAACAACTCGAAGGCGTCGATTTCGTCGTCGCCAATACCGATGCCCAGGCATTATCGCAATCGAAAGCCGATAGGTGCATTCAACTGGGGACAAATATCACCCAGGGCCTCGGGGCTGGCTCCAAACCGGAAGTCGGACGCGCCGCAGCCGAAGAATCTTTGGCCGAGCTCGAAGAGCAAATCAAGGATTCCCACATGGTCTTCATCGCCGCCGGCATGGGCGGGGGAACCGGCACCGGTGCCGCGCCTGTTGTTGCTAGGGCGGCCAAGGAAAGGGGCATCCTGACTGTCGGCGTCGTCACCAAGCCGTTCCAGTTCGAAGGCATGCACCGCTACAAGCTGGCAGAGGCCGGGATTGAAGACCTGGAGCAGTTCGTCGATACCCTGATCGTCATTCCAAATCAGAACCTGTTCAGGGTCGCCAACGAACAGACAACCTTCGCTGATGCTTTCAACATGGCCGACGAAGTCCTTTATTCCGGCGTTCGCGGGGTCACCGACCTGATGATCATGCCGGGCTTGATCAATCTCGATTTCGCCGATATCCGTTCGGTGATGAGTGAAATGGGTAAGGCGATGATGGGAACCGGCGAAGCCGTTGGCGAACGCCGGGCCCTGGATGCTGCCGAGGCGGCCATCGCCAATCCGTTGCTCGATGATTGTTCCATGGCCGGTGCCAAGGGGGTGCTGATCAACATCACCGGCGGCCACGATATGACATTGTTTGAAGCCGATGAAGCGGCCAACAGGATCAGATCGGAAGTCGATGCCGACGCCTACATCATCTTCGGCTCGACCTTCGATGAAAGTCTTGAAGGCCGGATCAGGGTTTCAGTCGTCGCCACCGGGATGGACCGCGAAGCGATGGCGGCCCCGGCCCAGACCTTCCTGTCTGTTTCCTCCCCCGTCGCCCGTCCGACTGTGCAGGGAAAGGCCCCGCAGGCTGAAAAAATCGAACCCGCCATGCCCGCCGTGGTAGAGGCTGCCATAGAGGAGACCCAAGAGACCCCTGAGAAAGAGGGTCAGGCTTTCGTTAATCTTGCAGGCATAGCCACCGCCTCGACCCAGAGCGCGGTCATTGAGGAAGAAAGCGACCTCGATATCCCCACTGCGGAAGCTGCGCGGGCAGCCCACGAGCAAGTCGAAAGTGAAACGCTCGAAGAACCGGTAGCCGAAGTCGAAGAAGATGTTGTGGCCGAAGCCGAAGTCGTGGTGGAGGTCGCCACGCGTAAGGTCATCGATCAGGGCGTACCTGCACCGGCAACCCCAGGACAGAACACAGACGATGTGTTCATTCCCGATTCTCCGATGAGTGCAAACGGCGAGGAAGCAGTAAGGCCCGCTGATCCGTTCGCCGCTGCAGCAATGGCTAATGGTGCCAAGAGCCAAGAAGAAAAACCGCTAGCCAGCACGCCGAAGGCGAAGGGATTGGGACTGTTCGCACGGGTAACCGGATTGGCAACGAGCAATACCGTCGCCAACGCCCCCGTCGATCCGGTTATGCTGACGCCGAAAGCGCCGATTCCGGCCCCGAATCCTGTTCGGGCTGAGGCCCCTGAAGCAGCGCCTGGGCCAGTGGCAGAGCTTGTAGAAGAGCAAAATAGCCTGGGCGGTCTCGATCGATCCGACCGCCTGGAATCAGCGCAACCCGAGGAGGATTTGCTCGACATTCCAGCTTTCCTGCGCCGTCAGGCCAACTGATGGTGGATTGATGGGTATGTCGCTGATTTAGCGTAACATTTGGTAACAAAGAGTGATTTGAAAGCTTCAAGGGACGTTGGTAGAAACACCCTTGAAGTTTTCTTTTTATTCACGCGTGACATCAATCCAAATACTAGGAGCGCTCCTTACTTAATATTAACGGGTTCAGGGGCAAAATTTCTTAAGTAGCTTTCTAGTATTGTAAACGAAGAACCAAGTATGATTAAGCAGAAGACATTTAAAAGCTCCATCAGCTGCACCGGCGTCGCCCTTCATTCGGGCAACAAAGTTTCGATGACCCTGATGCCCGGCAAACCTGATAGCGGTATCGTTTTCAAACGCACGGACATTCCCGGTGGGGGCGCCAGTATCCCGGCGACCTGGGACAATGTTGTCGAAACGACCCTGTGCACGACGCTTGGCAATAAAGACGGCGTTACCATCGCCACGGTTGAACACCTGATGGCGGCACTCGGCGGTTCGGGTATTGATAATGCGGTGATCGAGGTCAATGGTCCGGAAGTTCCCGTCATGGACGGCAGCGCCGCGCCTTTCGTTTTCCTGGTCGAATGCGCCGGCACCGTCGAGCAAGACAAGCCGCGCCGCTACATTAAGGTTCTCAAAGCGATCAGTCTTGAAGACGGGGCTTCGATTGTCAGCCTGACCCCGGCAGAGGACTTTAGCGTCGATTTTGATATTGATTTTGAAAGCGCCGCCATTTCCCGCCAGTCAATTTCTATCGGCATGGTCGGTGAAACCTTCAAGAACGAAGTTTCGCGCGCCCGGACGTTCGGGTTCCTGCACGAGGTCGAGGCTCTGCGCGCCGCGGGACTGGCCAAAGGTGGCTCTCTTGATAACGCCGTCGTCGTCAGCGGCGACAAGGTGATTAACGAAGACGGCTTGCGTTATGTCGATGAATTCGTCCGTCACAAGGTTCTCGATGCCGTCGGCGACCTGTATCTTGCCGGTGGCGGATTGCTGGGCCATTTCCACGGTGTTTGTTCCGGCCATGCCGCTAATAACAAACTTCTTAAGGCGCTGTTTGCCGATGATGAGGCTTGGTGTTACACACAGATGCCCACCAACGTACGCAAGGCCAAGCCCCGCCAGAGCACCTGGTCGGCCGATGTGGCAGCCCCCGCACTTGCGGCGACAGCCTGAACAGGTATTTTGAAGCGCCAATCGTTGGCATTAATTAAGACGGGATATCCCCGTCTTTTTTTATGACCGCTTTATGCCCCTTGTTGTTGCACATTGGCGGTCCCGCCGTGATATAGTTCGCCGGTAAATCACTTAAGGGCACAAGAATGAACCGTCATCACAAAATTCACCGATTCGGGGCACCATTGCTGATTGCGGCGTTATTGCTTGTCGCCGCCTGCACCGCCGATGAGGCCGTCCAGGAATATGTCGAACGTCCGGTCGATGAAATCTACAACGATGCCCTCAATGTCTTGCATGATGGCGGCTACAAGGATGCCGCCGTTATGTTCGATGAGGTCGAGCGACAGCACCCTTACTCGACATGGGCGACGAAGGCTCAGCTTATGTCCGCCTACAGCTATTATCAGGACGACGCCTACGACAGCGCCGTCGTCGCCCTTGATCGTTTCATCCAGTTGCACCCCTCTAACCCGGATGTGCCCTATGCCTATTATCTGAAGGCGCTTTGTTACTATGAACAGATTTCCGATATTACCCGCGATCAAAAAATGACCGAACTGGCGTTGCGCACCCTGGATGAACTGGTTAAACGCTTTCCGACATCGAAATACGCCAAGGACGCCAAGTTGAAGCTCGACCTGACCCGCGATCATTTGGCCGGCAAAGAGATGGAAATCGGTCGTTACTATCTGAAACAGCGGCAATACCTGGCCTCGATCAACCGCTTCAAAACGGTTATCGACGATTATCAAAGTACGACTCATGTGCCCGAAGCTTTGCACCGGCTGGCGGAATCCTATGTCGCCTTGGGGATCGATACGGAAGCGCAAAAAGTCGCCGCCGTTCTTGGTCATAATTTCCCAGGCAGCCCGTGGTATACCGACTCCTATGCCTTAGTCGAAGGCAAGCTGCTTGTTCCCAAGAAAGACGACCCTTGGTACAAGCTGTGGTAGCCGCGAGAAGCTGAATGCTGCAATCCCTCTCCATCCGCGATGTTGTCCTGATCGAACGCCTGGAATTGACGTTCGAGGCCGGTCTTGGCGTTTTGACGGGGGAAACCGGGGCCGGTAAATCGATTCTGCTTGATGCCCTTGGCCTGGCATTGGGTATGCGCGCCGAAACCCGCCTGGTCCGCCACGGCGCGAAACAGGCGGCGGTCAGCGCGACCTTCGAGTTGGCCGCAGATGACAACCTTGATGGCCTGCTCGACGAACACGGCCTGGAACTGGATGACGGTTTGTTAATCCTGCGCCGGGTGCTCGGTGCCGACGGCAGGTCTCGGGCCTTCGTCAATGACCAGCCGGTCAGCGTCGCGCTGCTCAAGAGTCTCGGCGAATCACTGGTCGAGGTGCATGGCCAATTTGAAAGCCAACGCTTGCTCAGTGCCGCCAATCATCGCGGCCTGCTCGATTCTTACGGCGGCCTGAATGACCCCGTCGTAAAGCTCACAAGCCTGTGGCAGCACTGGCGGGCGGCGCAAAAGGCACTAACCGACGCGGAAACCGAGATGGCCACGGCGCTTCGCGATCATGACTATCTGGTTCATGCCGTCGGCGAATTGACGGCGCTCGACCCACAAGCCGGGGAAGATCAGGCCTTGGCCGCAAAGCGCACCATGATGATGCACGGCGAGCACCTGATTGACGCCATGAATAAGGCCTTGGGCGACCTGACCCGCAGCGACGGAGCGGAAGAATCCCTGCGCACGGCGGCACACAGGTTGCAGCAGGTGGCCGACAAGGCGGATGGTCGCCTCGATGAGGTTATCGCCGCCCTGGACCGGGCCGCCATCGAAGCCGCCGAAGGACAGGCGCTGCTGGAAAAAGCCAACGCCGAAATCGATCTTGATCCACAAAAACTGGAAGCCGTAGAGGAGCGCCTGTTTGCCCTGCGCGCCCAGGCCCGCAAGCACAATGTCGAAGTCGATGAGCTGGCTGATCTGTTGGCCCGGATGCAGGGCCAACTGGCCGATGTCGAAGACGGCGGCGTCCGCCTGAAGCAACTGGAAAAAGCCGAACAGGATGGCCGCGCAGCCTACCAATTGGCAGCCCGCTCCCTATCGAAGGCGCGGACAACGGCGGCCCGGGCGCTGGACAAGGCGGTCGGCCTGGAGTTGGTGCCGCTTAAGATGGAAAAGGCGACATTCATCACCACGATCGAGCAGCTCGACGAGGCATCCTGGGGTGCCCATGGCTGCGACAAGGTGGTCTTTCAGGTCTCGACCAATCCCGGCGCCCCGGCGGGACCGCTCGGCCGGATCGCCTCGGGCGGTGAATTGTCGCGTTTCATGCTCGCCCTGAAGGCCGTGCTGGCCAGTTCCGACGCTATTGCGACACTGATTTTCGATGAAGTGGACGCCGGTATCGGTGGTGCCGTCGCCGCCGCCGTCGGCCAGCGTTTGGCGAAATTGGCGGAGTCCGCCCAGGTCCTGGTTGTTACCCATTCGCCGCAAGTGGCCTCGCGCGGGGCCTATCACTGGCGGGTCTCCAAGTCCGATGGCGACGATGGCCCGGTGCGCACCGCCATCGAGACCCTGTCGGGCGATCAGCGCAAAGAAGAATTGGCCCGCATGTTAGCCGGTGCCGAGGTCACAGAAGAAGCCCGCGCCGCCGCCGACAGCCTGCTTAAAGGCGTAGGTCGGTGAGCGAGGGGCCGCGCCCGCAAGACCTGATGCCACTGGAAGCCCGCGCTGAACTAGAAGACTTGGCCAAGGAAATCGCCGCCCATGACGTCGCCTACCACCAAAAAGACGCGCCGACGATTAGCGACGCACACTATGACGCCTTAAGGAAGCGCAACGACGCCATCGAGGCGTTGTTCCCAGAGCTTGTCCGTCCCGACAGTCCATCGAAGCGGGTTGGCGCACAAGTGGCGTCCGGTTTTTCGAAAGTCACCCATGCCCAGCCGATGCTGTCTCTCGGCAATGTCTTTAGCGCCGATGACTACCGGGAATTTATCGACGGGGTGCGGCGCTTCCTTAAAGAGCTCAGCGACGACCCAACGCTGCCGTTGGAAATGGTCGCCGAACCGAAGATCGATGGCCTGTCGATTTCGCTGCGCTACGAAAACGCGGTCTTCGTTCGTGGGGCGACGCGCGGCGACGGCACCACCGGCGAGGACGTCACGGCCAATGTCCGCACCCTGAAAGATTTTCCGGAAACATTGCCGGGGGACGTCCCCGCCGTGCTGGAAGTACGCGGCGAGGTTTATATGTCGGGGGCCGATTTTCTCGCCCTTAATGCGGCCCAGCAGGAAGCCGGACAAAAGCCTTTCGCCAACCCGCGCAACGCCGCCGCCGGAAGCCTGCGCCAACTCGACAGCGCCATCACAGCAAAGCGACCGCTGTCGTTCTTCGCCTACGCCCTGGGCCAAGTCTCCGCACCTATCGCCGATAGCCACTGGGGTATCCTTGCGAAGCTGAAATCCTGGGGCTTCCCGGTCAATTCGGAAACCAGACTTTGCCCTGATAGTGACTCTGCCTTGGCTTTCTATGATCGTTTGAACGCGCAACGCGCGGGCCTTGGCTATGATATTGATGGCATCGTCTACAAGGTTAACCGGCTCGACTACCAGCAGCGCCTCGGCTTCGTCTCGCGCGCCCCGCGCTGGGCCATCGCCCGTAAATTCCCGGCGGAGCAGGCGACGACGGTGCTTAACAATATTATTATTCAGGTTGGCCGCACCGGCAGCCTGACCCCGGTGGCGGAACTGCAGCCGGTCACGGTCGGCGGTGTCGTCGTCAGCCGCGCCACCTTGCACAACGAGGACTACATTACTGATAAGGATATCCGTGTCGGCGACAGCGTCGTCATTCAGCGGGCCGGAGATGTGATCCCGCAGGTGGTCGAGGTGGTTGCAGACAAACGCCCCAAGGGTAGCCAGCCATACGAGTTTCCTCATATTTGTCCGGAATGTGACAGTCACGCCGTGCGCGTGGAAGGCGAGGCCAAACGACGCTGCACCGGCGGCCTGATCTGCCCGAAACAGGCGGTCGAACGCCTGAAGCACTTCGTCTCGCGCAACGCCTTCGATATTGAAGGCCTCGGCGGCAAGCACGTCGAAGGCTTTATTGCCGACGGGTTGATTGCCACCCCGGCCGATATCTTCCGGCTTTCTGGGCATGTTGGGGAATTCTCAAGCAAAGAGGGCTGGGGAGAAAAATCCGCTGGCAACCTGATCGCGGCAATCGAGGAGCGCCGCACGATTTCGCTGGAACGCTTTATCTACGCCCTTGGCATCCGCCAGATCGGTCAGGCGACGGCGAAATTATTGGCCAGGCAGTACGGCTCTCTGGATGCCTGGCGGGACGCAATGAAGGCGGCGAAAATCCATGGATCGGAAGCCTTCGGCGACCTGACCAACATCGACGGCATCGGCCCGCTGGTCGCCAAAGACCTGATCGCCTTCTTCGACGAGGAGCATAACCGGGAAGTCGTCGCCGATCTGGAAGCTCAACTCACTATTGAGGACTTTATCGCTGCCGACCCCGGTTCCTCGCCCCTGGTCGGCAAGACCATGGTCTTCACCGGCTCCCTTGAAACCATGAGCCGCGGCGAGGCCAAGGCCAAGGCCGAAAGCCTGGGGGCCAAGGTCGCGGGATCGGTGTCGAAAAAAACCGACTACGTGGTCATTGGTGCCGACGCCGGATCGAAAGCCCGCCGCGCTCAGGAACTCGGCGTCACCTGCTTAAGCGAGCAGGAGTGGCTGGACTTGGCCGGGGGCTGAAGCATAAAAAAAGGGACCGCAAAAGGCCCCCTTTAATTTGTTGTGGCGGCTTTAAGCCTAGTGCAGCCTTGAGGGCAATTCCTCGATGGCGGCGTCGATCAGGGCGGCGCCTTTTTTGCCTGAGATTTTGTCGCGAAGGATGCGGCGGCTGGCTTCCAGGGCGACGTCGATGGCGGCGGCGCGGATTTCATCGCGGGCCGAGACTTCGGCCTGGGCGATGCGTTCCGTGGCTTGCCGTTGGCGACGGGCGACCATCTCTTCAAGGTCCTTGGCGGCTTTCTCGGCGAGATAGTCGGCCTCTTTCCTGGCCCGCTCGGCGATTGCCTCGGCTTCACCGGCGGCGTCGCGCAGTTTGCGCTCGTAAGATGCCAGCAGATCCTGGGCTTCTTCGCGCAGGCGGGTGGCTTCCTCGATCTCTGTGCGGATCGCTTCGGAACGGACGTCCAGGGCGGCGGAAATCTTCTGGTAAACGGTCTTGCCGGCGAGGCCGATGGTGATGACGAAGGCGACGAGGACGAGGAAATGCGGGTCTTCGTAAAATGCACCGTGCGCCGCGGCTTCGCCAGCGACTTCCGAGGCGTAGGCTGCGCTGATCATTGGCGTTCCTCCATAATGGCGCTAACGACCTTGGCGACATCGGCGGCACCTAAGCTTTCACCCGATAGCTTTTCCGCAGCACTCAGGGCGACTTCGGCGGCAACAGCGCTGAGGCAGGCCATGGCGTCGTCCCGGGCTTCGAGGATGCGGCCTTCGGCGGCCGAGATTTCGGCGTCCAGCTTGGCGCTGACGTCGCCTTGCGTTTTTGCCGCTTGTTCGGCGATGCGGTTGTGGGTTTCAACCATGACGCCATGGGCTTCGGAACGCGCCGCGGTGAGTGCCGCCTCGTAGGCCTGGGCGGCTGTTTCGGCCTCTTCCTTAAAAGTTTCCGCTTTTTTCAGGTTATCATCGATCTTGTGCTGGCGTTCTTCCAGAACCTGAGAGATTCGGGGAAGGGCGACCCGCGACATCGTGATGTAGAGCGCGATAAAGGTAAGGCCTAACCAGATTAACTGCGGCGGAAAGGTCGAAACATCAAGCTGTGGCAGCCCTGCCGCTTGGGCAGGGGTACTGGCCAAGGCAAGAAGTCCTGCCAGGCCGAAAATCGATGTCACCGCGGTTTTCAAGATCCGCATGAAATGCTCCTGATTTTGGTTCAACTTAAGGGCGGCGGGCTTAAAGACAAGCCGCCGATCGATTTTAAGTGAACAGGATCAGGAAAGAGATCAGCAGCGCGTACAGCGCAACAGCCTCAACCAGGGCGAAGCCAAGCATGGCCAGGCCAAAAACCTGACCACGAGAAGCCGGGTTACGTGCGATCGAGCTGATCAGCGAGGCGAAGATGTTGCCGATACCGGCACCAACACCACCCAGTCCGATAACGGCAAGACCGGCGCCAATCATTTTTGCGGCATCTAGTTCCATAGTCAAAATTCCTTAGTTGCTAAAATTAATCAAAGTTGTCGTTAAGCGATAAGCGAAGTTTCTATACGCCTAATGCAGGTGAATGGCATCGTTCAGATACAGGCAGGTCAACACGGTGAAGACATATGCCTGCAGGAACGCTACCAGAAATTCGAAAGCAGTCAGCGCCACATCGACGCCAAGGGGTGCCCAGCCGCCAAGAATGCCGAGCGGAATAATAAAGCCCGCGAACACCTTCATCATCGTGTGTCCGGCCATCATGTTGGCGAACAGGCGGATGGAAAGGCTGATCGGCCGCGACAGATAGGACAGAACCTCGATGGGAATAAGCACCGGGGCCATCACCATCGGTACGCCGCTGGGCAGGAAAAGGCTGAAGAAGTGCAGGCCGTGGCGGGCGATGGCGATAACCGTGACGCCCAAAAATACGAACATGGCCATAGCGAAGGTCACGGCAATATGGCTGGTGAAGGTAAAGGCGTAGGGGATCAGGCCGATCAAATTGGCGAACAGGATGAACATGAACAGCGAAAAGATGAACGGGAAGTACTTGCGACCCTCGGAGCCGACGTTGTCGCGAATCATCCCGGCGATGAATTCATAACTGAGCTCGGCCAGGGATTGCCAGCGGCCGGGGATCAGCGAGCGCTGGCGCATGCCAAGGCTCAGGAAAACCGAGATCGTGGCGACCGTGATGACCATGAAAAGGCCGGCATTGGTCAGCGACGCGTCGACGGAGCCCAATTGTATCGGCACCAGGGTCTTGATCTGAAACTGCTCTAGGGGGTTCGCCACGTTATTTGCCGCCCGTTTCCTTGTTGTTTTCATTGACGGGCCGCGGCCCGCCGTCTTGCTTTATGTGCGAGGGCACGCCCCCCGACGGTTCTTTATCTTGCTTGTAACCAACGGCCATCCCAAGGCCGCTTGCCGCACGGTAGACATTCAAAACCCCGGCAGCCGAGCCGAGGAAAAAGAATACTACCAAGAACCAGGGCTTCGTATCCAGCCAGTTATCAAGAAAATAGCCGATTCCAACGCCAACGATCAAGGCCGCCACCAATTCGGTGCCGATACGAATGGCCATGCTGTAACCAGACATTTCCTTATTACCAGAAGAAAAGCCCTGAGTCTTGCCAAGCGCGTTCTTTTCGCGCGCCCGGTGCAAGCGCTTATCGAGGTCTTCCAACTCTTCCGAGGACTGATCGTCGCTCATAATATCAGCGCCCAGATGGCGCCCCCGGTCGGATTGGAACATAACCTCAAATTTGAGCGGAAATTAAAGCCCCGCCGGGGGCCTGTCAAGGACCAAAGGGGCAGAGTGCCTCAAGCCGTCAATCGCAACTCGTCGGCCTTTTTTTGGGCGGGGGGAAACGGATTGCTATGGGGTGTTTGAGGGGAATTTCGATTGTTCTAGGCTTAGAGCTGGAGGCAAAGTTGATTTGGTAAAGCGTCCGTAGGATTTCTATTATTCTTCACGAACTCCCAACAACGTTCGTCATTCCCGTGAAAACGGGAATCCAGTTCTTTTTCTCTGGATACTCAATGATGGAAGTTTAGTAAACTGTCGGCATAACTATTCCGTAATTGGGAAGCCTTAGTAATTTGTCACTGAAACTGTAATACAACTCAAGGATAGAATTTTATGCCCTGTGCTTTTAGAAGGAAAAGACCAAAGCCGTTGGATAAACGGTCTGGGTGTCAATTCGGGGAACATGAAGCAAATCTTCAAGAGTTCAATGGGAAATCATGGTGCCAATTTCACCTTCCTTATAATGCAAAAAAGGATTGGTCCGATCGGCAAAATGCCGATTTAAATCACCGCCTAGAAAGTTTGCTAAAAAGGCAAGCTCGTCAAAACTATCCATTTGATCTTTCTGGCGTTATTACGCTGCTACCATTGTTGCTTCATCAAATTGACCGGATGGGAGAACTGGCAATAATTTGTGTCAGTGGAGAATTCCGGGGAGGGGTAGATTTTGGAGTGGTAAAATATCATCACGGAATGCATTTCCATCAAACCAAGTTTTACGGGCCTGTGAAGTGGGAAGGTGGTGGGCAAGTTCACGATGCAGTATTTACAAAGTGCTTATTTTATAGCGATGTCAATTGTGAGGAATTGCAATTTACCGACAAGGCAAATTTCAGTAATTCAAAGTTTAAAGGCCAAGTAATTTTCTCAAAAACTAAATGGACGGAAGCAATTTTTGAAGAAGTTGAATTTAACGGCCCGGTGTCTTTTTCTGAGGCCGAAGCAAGCGAGAGCATTTCATTTATTAAAAGCCGATTTGAAATGATTGCTCAATTTGAAAACATTAAAATAGATGGAAATTCCAAATTTTCATCTGTTGAATTCATGGGCCCTGTTAGTTTTGCCAATGCGGAAATTCCGAGCACTATGTCTGCAAGGAGTGGAGAGAGGGAAACACACTTCAACGATGCCATATTTCAAGATGAAGCTGTTTTTTCTCATACATCATTTGCAGGAACAGTGCGGTTTCTAAGGGCCGTGTTTTCCCAAGAGGCCGATTTTTTTAATTCCCAAATGATGGGGCATTCAGTCTTTAGGGAGGTGACATTTAAAGGTGCATCAAATTTCAATAATGCTTATTTTTCAAAAAATGGAAACTTTATTGAAGCAAATTTCGAAGGCGATGCCTCGTTCGATAATGCCCGTTTTGGAGATATCCTAAATTTTAAAGAAGCAAAATTTGAAGGAAATGCTTCTTTTAATACAGAAATGATTGGGGCAAATACCCCAACATCAGACCAGGGGGGAAGTTTTAAAATTGTATGGTTCAGCAGAGTTAGGTTTGGGGGAACGGCTATTTTCTCGAATAGAATTTTTCAAAATGAAACCTCTTTTTATGGAACAACATTTACTCTCGCACCTAAATTTCATGGTTGTAGGCTTTATCAAGATACAGATTTTTCTGGAACCAATTTCATTGAACGAAATTCATATAGCGCACTTCTGGCGTATCGCACCCTGAAACTATTCATGGGAGATGCGAAGGCAAGGGATGATGAAGCACGGTTTAATGCCCTTGAACAAGAGACACGCAGGAACCTTCCTGATACTCCAGTATCAGTGAAAACATTGTCATGGTTATATGAGGTTGCGAGTAATTACGGCCAGAGCGCAATCCGCCCCGTATCTTGGTTTTTTGCCATTAATTTAGCCTTTTTGGCGTTATATTTTTTCTATCCGATGTGTTTGGGTATCGATGACCCGGCTTCCAGTGGGCAGATTATCAGCTTCATGGTTCGTCAAATCGTTCGCCCCTTCACTGTGTTCTGGCCGGATAGTGAGACTAATATTTGGATTGCCTTCGCGGCTTCTATTCAAAGTATCTTTAGCCTTAGTTTAATAGGCCTGTTCATTCTCGCCGTCCGATGGCGTTTCAGGCGGGGGTAGTATGTTCACCAAGAGACCAATTGATCTTACGGAATGACGAAAGTTGGGGGCGGGAGTCAAATCCTGCGTCTTTAGAAGCGGCTCTCCCCAAGCTCGCGACTTAAAGGTGCATGGGGGACACCCCCAACCCCGATGGGCCGCCGCCACTGCGGCGAGCCAAGGGATCGGAGATCCCGCCCGGCGCTTGAGGGGCTAAATACCTTATGCCGTCAAGCGCAACTCGTCGGCCTTTTTCAGGTCGACGGAAACCAGTTGCGAGACGCCGCGTTCGGACATGGTGACGCCGAACAGGCGGTCCATGCGGGCCATGGTCAGGCGGTGATGGGTGATGACCAGGAAGCGGGTGTGCCCGGCGTCGGCCATTTCGGTCAGCATGGTGCAGAATCTGTCGACGTTGGCGTCATCCAGCGGTGCGTCGACTTCGTCGAGCACGCAGATCGGTGCCGGATTGGTCAGGAAGACGCCGAACAACAGGGCCAGGGCGGTCAACGCCTGCTCGCCGCCCGATAGCAGGGACAACACTTGCAGACGTTTGCCCGGCGGGCTGGCCATGATCTCCAGACCGGCTTCCAGGGGATCGTCGGAATCGGTCAGGGTCAGGTGGGCGCGGCCGCCGCCGAACAGGCGGACGAACAACTCCTGGAAGTGTTTGTCGACTTCGCGGAAGGATTCGAGCAAACGCTGGCGGCCTTCCCGGTTCAGTTCGGCGATGCCCTTGCGCAGTTTGGCGATGGCCTCGGTCAGGTCGTCGCGCTCGCTGATCAGCGTTCCGACCTGTTCGGCCAGTTCCTGGGTTTCCTGTTCGGCGCGCAGGTTGACCGGGCCCATGGTGTCGCGTTCGCGGACCAGCCGCTCGACCTTGCTCTCACTGGATTGCATGTCGGGCAGGGGTTTGTCGGCGTCGAGGGCGGCGATTTCGAACAATTGATCCGGGCTGGCGTCGAGTTTGTCGAGGACCCGTTCAATGATGCCGGCGACGGCCTGTTCGGCCTGTTCGACCAGGCCCTGGAACCTGACCCGGTTTTCCCGCGCCTGGGCGAGGTCGGCCTCGGCACTGCGCAGGGCCTTGTCGGCCTCGGCCAGTCTGGTTTCGGCCAGCGCCAGCGCATCGGCGGATTGGGTGCGGGTTTTCTCCGATTGGTAAATGCTGGCAAGCAGGACACTGCGTTTTTCGTCGATTTCCCGGGGCAGGGCGGCAAGGCGGGCAATTTCGGCGGTTTCGGCCTGTTGGCGTTCGTTTAACTGGTCGATCTGACGGCTCGCCCCGTCGCTGCGCTGCTGCCAGTTTGACAGTTCACGTTCAATATCGGCGAGTCTGCGGCGGCGCTCCTCGGCGGCGCGAACCAGTTGATCGAAGGCGCTTTGGCATTCGACCTGGACGGTTCTGCGTTCAGCCATATCGATGCGCAGGGCGGCGATTTTTTCACGCGCGGCCTCGGCGTTGGGCAGGGCCGCCAGGGCCTCGCGGGTCTCAAGGGCGCGGCCCTCGGTTTCTTGCAAATCGGTCTTGATGGACCCGGCCATCTCGATCATCGCCGAAAGCTTCGATGAATGTTGGGCGGCTTTTTCCTTGATATCGGTGAGCGCGTCGCGGGCCTGCCCGTAAGCGCTGTCGGCGGTGTTGGCGTCGGCGCGGGCTTCGCGTTCGGCGCTTGCGGCCTGTTCGGCATTTTCGCGGGCTTTGGTGACGGCGGCTTCGGCGGCGGCAACGTCGGCGCGGGCGTCGGCCAGGCTATCGCGAATGGTCTGCAAGCGGTTGCGTTGTTGAAGCCGGGCGGCGGCTGCGGTCTGCGCCCCGGCGGCGATGGTGAAGCCGTCCCAACGCCACATGGCACCGTCGC
>FLOH01000184.1_pt1 | contig 171492 bp, 160 predicted proteins | sample 756751 | NCBI WGS metagenome assembly FLOH01 (sample SAMEA4026879, study PRJEB14308) | marine metagenome | biome: coastal water; material: water | depth 74 m | reverse complement strand
GCGTGAACCGCTCCGACCAGCCGAACCACTTGTGAAGGCCTTACTCGCCTTCGGCTCCCAAGGCCTTCACAAGTGGAAAACAGAAGCGGACAAATAGCATGGTACATAAACCGGCCAATTAGAAAATGTTCTCGACACTCCGAGTTTCATTAAGGCCAGCCATTGTCGTGTTAAGGCTTGTGCGCATTGTCAATCGGCACTTCAACAACCATGTCTCCGGCCTTTGCAAATGTCAGCGTCATCGTCAGGGTTTCGCCCTGGATCAATGGTTTGGTTATCCCCATCAACATCACATGATCGCCGCCGCGTTTCAGGCTGTGTTGGTCATGAGCTGGGATCTGAATTCCACCGTCAATTTCGCGCATCATCATAACACCGTTGGCGTCTTCGATATGGGTGTGCAGTTCAGCCTTCATTGCACTGTCGGTTTTGGCGCCGATCAGACGATCATCGGTTTCACCGGTATTTTCGATCACCATGAAGATCGCACCGGATTGGGCAGCAGCGCCACTGGCGCGGGCATAGGCATCGTGGATAGTAATCTCGCCGGACAGGGCCGGAATAGCCGACAGAAGCAGGGAAAAGCAGCCAAATACGGCAGCGCGCAACAGGTTTGTGGATTTGGGCATCATAGCCTCCTTTAACATTGAAATGAGTGGGGAAACTCAGATCTTTGCAGGAGGTGCGCGGCTGTGTTGGCTTGGCATCACGGCCTGGCGTTTGGCGCGCGCGACCGGTGTGTTGTATTTGGCCGCCGTTGCGGCAAAGCCAAGCAGGAATGCTTTTGGATTTGGGCACGGCAGTTCGGCGGCAAGACAGCAGTCAAAACACCTGTGTCCGGATTGCGACGGCGTGTCTTCGCCATCTAACGTAATAGTTTCAATGCCGGCCTCGGTACAAATGACCAGGGTCCGCAGATCGCCACCGCCCCGGTGCGACGCCAATGCAGTTACCGGCGTCAAACCCACGGCGAACGACAGTAGTATCAGGAGAAATGGTCGAAGCATGTGCATCACACGAGCATAGGCGCAGGTCGAAAGGTTGGGCACATGACAAAATGAAGCGGCCCCGCCAGTTAGGCAGAGCCGCTTGAAATCATAGCCAGCAGAAAATTCAGGCGGCAGTTTGCGCCTTAGCAATGCTTTTCTTGACTTTCAGCGCTTTGGTCGACAGTTCGTCGTCCTTGGCTTTGGCCATAAACGCATCAAGCCCGCCACGATGATCGACCGTCCGCAGTGCCGCGGCCGAGATGCGAAATTTGAAGGCCTGACCCAAAGCATCCGACGCCAGCGTGACATCGTTCAGGTTGGGCAGAAAGCGGCGTTTGGTTTTGTTATTGGCGTGGCTGACATTGTTGCCAACCATTACGCCTTTACCAGTCAGTTCACAACGGCGAGACATATGGGTCGTCCTTGGGTTCAAGCATGGGCGCGCGCCGCCAAGCGACACACAGAAATTCGAGCCCGTTCTTTAGGCCCAGGAAACCGCGCCGTCAAGGGAGTCGCGGTGGATTTGTTAGGGTCAGTGGGGTTGGCGCTGGCGACGACGCCTGAAACGGTAAAGCGCGCGGTGGCAGATCGAGGCATTGCTGGGGGCACGGGCGCGCCAAAGGTATTGCGGGTTGAGGTTGGGATGGACAAAAGGATGTAGGATTTGGTGGCAATGCCTTCGGATCGTGCAAATTCACCGGATCGTTGGCGGAATACGCATACCGGTTGGTCCCGACGCCTGCCTTTGTTACCTCAAACCAGTCGGGCTGGATGAAGCGGCCGAGTTCGGGGTCGTAGTGGCGGGCGTTGAGATACTGGAGGCCTGGATCCTCGTCATAACGTTCGCCCGCCGCCGCGGCAGGGTTTTGAGGTACTCAAAAACCCGAGAGCGGGATAAAACCTTTGGTCTCGTTCGGGTCCGGCGCTAAGGCGTTGGCGATGGTGGTTTCGGTCAGCCTGCCAAACGGGACATCTGGCGGGACCAGTGGTGGGCAAGATTGCCCACCCTACGCTTGCTTGGTCTTGTCACGGTTTAGTTCCGGTCTCTTTCGAGCAATGTTTGCAATGAAGGAGATAAAGAATGGCAACGAGATACACAGACGAGTTTCGGCGTGATGCAGTGCGCATCGCGATCCGCTAAACTATGAATTTTTCTTTTCTAATAACTTGCCAGCCAAACTTTCAGAATCTGCAAATAAAGCCATTTCCAGTTCATACAAATTGACATTTTGGTACAAAGATTTGATGCCTAGCATATATCTTATGTAGGTAAGGTAACAATCTTTTCTAGGTATTTTCTCCCAACCAATTTTCACAAGTTCTTTAGGCTTTGTTGCGTCTAGATTTCGAAAGCGGGTTAAAGCAGTGTTTCTCCCCGGCAGATAACAGAATATCAAACCAGATTTTTCCCCACAAAGCATCTGGATAGCATTTAAGCTAATCGCGACTCTAGCATCGTAAATAGCATATTTTTTAGGGTCCATAAAACTTAGAATTTTAGAGTAGCTTGCCACACCCGAAATACCATTCGGATGATTCCCATCATTTATGGCATCAACATAAGACTGTATGGTTTTTGGACGATTACCACGGATTCCACCCCAATCTGAAATAGCCCAATTTGCAATATCTAGCTTAACCCCATCACGCCAAATATTTTGAGAATTTTCTTTAAGCCCTATATTTTTTTCATAGTTACTTTTGCCCTCAATTTTGATCATTGAGATTCGGTTAAGTAAGGGAAAAGAGCCCTTCTTGGGCCATTGATAATTTTTGGATAAACTTTTTAGGCCAAGGCCCTCAAAACAACCTTTCCCATCAAAGTATAGGCTCAAGCTTTTAATCAATTTATCATTCAAATTTAATGGCTTCATAATTCTAGGTCCCCAAGATTATAATTGTTCCTGACTGGATAGATAGATCGCTAAATTTCAACAAGGCCTATACCGTTGAAGCCAAATTCCTCACGGTATGTTCCATACGTCTTGAGCAAAGCTGCTCCGGTGCTGAGGCGCTGGCGTTGGCGGTTTCGGTCAGCTTGCCAAACGGGCGGTAGTTTGAGTTGACCTGCCATTTGCCCAGATCAGCAGCAACCGCTGTTCCGACCGAGGTCGTAGTGACCGAGTTCAACTGATCGCGGTACAGGTAAGATACTTGGAAAAATACCCGCATTGATACTTGGCGCGACGCCCCAGTTCCATCCTCTTACAGGGCTCTTAAACACTCAGCCCCTCAGCGCATCCATCACCTGTTCTGCGGCGCGTTCCGGGCTGATTTCGCCTGATTTCACCCGCGCTTGCAGGGTTTTGCGCAGGGCTTTGATGCCCGCATCTGCGTCAAGGCGGGCGAGCACTGCCTGGCGGATTTCGTCTTCGAACCAGATTTCGGATTGCCGGGCGCGGTTCTGCGACCAGAAACCTTCGGCACGACGCCAGTTGACCAGTGTTTCGATTTCGCCCCATGCCTTTTCCAACCCCTCGCTGGTCACGGCTGAAACCGGCATAGCCTTTGGAAAGTCCCCCGGATCTTGCGGGCGCTTTCGCATCAGACGTAGCGCTCCGGCATAATCGGCGCAGGTGCGCATGGCTTGGGATTTCAACTCGCCGTCGGCCTTGTTCACCAGGATCAGATCGGCGATTTCCATGATGCCGCGTTTGACGCCTTGTAATTCGTCGCCACCGGCCGGCGCGAGCAACAGAACAAACACATCTGCCATATCTGCGACCATGGTTTCTGACTGGCCGACGCCGACGGTTTCAATCAGAATCACGTCAAAGCCAGCGCCCTCGCACAGCGCAATCGCTTCACGGGTGCGCCGGGCCACGCCGCCCAGAACCGTGCGGCTGGGCGAAGGGCGGATAAACGCATTGGCCTCGCGGCTGAGACGATCCATCCTTGTTTTGTCGCCCAGTATCGACCCACCCGAGAGGGTAGAACTTGGATCGACCGCCAGAACCGCAACTTTCAGGCCCTTGCCGATTAACATCATGCCAAGTGCCTCGGTGAAGGTTGATTTACCGACACCCGGCGTGCCTGACAGGCCAATCCGCAACGCCTGTTTCGGGGCGTCCTTGCGCAAGATTTCAAGCAATTCTACCGCCGCGACACGGTGATCCGCACGTGTGCTTTCGACCAACGTGATCCCGCGCGCCAAGGCACGCCGCTGACCGGCACGGATTTCGCTGGCAAGTTGCGCGGTTTCTGACACAAGTGGCTCCACTGCTGAGGTAAACCTGCTGCGTTTTGCGGTTTTGTGCGGGTTTTGTCCAGCGTCGCATTTATCAAATCAGGCGACAATGCTATCAGCGGCTGCTATTCATTCCGAATATTCGCGCGGGTCTTGCAAGGAAGTTCAATGAAACGTATTGCCATTTTCTGCGACGGGACCTGGAGCGAAGCCGACGCGAAACACCCGACAAATGTCTATATGTTATCGCGTGAAGTGGCAGCGGTGGCTTCCGGGAACATCAAACAGGAAGTGCTTTATTTTGCCGGAGTGGGCACCGGGCGCGGGCCGGATTGGTTAAGCCAAAAGATCGACAAGATCGGCGGCGGCGCGTTTGGCTGGGGGCTTATGGCCAACGTGGTCGAGGCTTACGAAAGCCTTGCCAAAATCTATCGACCCGGCGACCACATCTATATTTTCGGCTTTTCACGGGGGGCCTTTACAGCAAGGTCACTGGCCGGATTGATCCGGTCAAGCAACATCCCACCCAAGGACGGGCTTGAACAGGTCGACGCGGCCGTCAAACGCTACAAATCGAAAGACGCAACCACGCATCCCCGCGCGGATGAAAGCTTTGCCTATCGGTACAGCGTCAATCCCGCTTTGATTACCGAACCACGTGAAAACGACTGGCGGCGCAAGAATAAACTGCCCGAAGGCACCTTGATCAGCACCCGTTACATTGGCGTTTGGGATACGGTCGGGGCCTTGGGTATTCCGTCGGTCTTCGGAGATCTGGCAAAGTTGTGGAACAGCAAGTACCAGTTTCACGATACCGATCTCTCAAGCTCGATCCATGCAGCGCGACATGCTGTTTCAGTGGATGAAAAGCGACGCACGTTTGTGCCGACTTTGTGGCAAAACCTGCCAAGGTTGAACAAAGGGCTGAGCCAGTCAAACCACCGCTACCTTGAACAATGGTTTGCCGGGGATCACAACAGTGTTGGCGGTGGCGGCGACATCAAAGGGCTGTCCAACAGCGCGTTTTTGTGGATTGCTGAAGGGGCCGAAAAGGATGGCCTCGATTTCAGACCGGGTGTTATGCCCCACTATCGCAAAGGCGTTGACGTGCAGGCATCGTTATACGCTGATGTTGATTATAAGACCAATTTCTTCAAGCGTCTGGCTGGTCTGGGCGAGCGCGACCGCGAAGGTCCCATCGACATGAACGACGTTTCGAAAGCCGCCCAAGATCGCTGGGCCACAGCAAATCCGCCTTATCGACCGGTGCCGTTGAACTGTGTGGCGGCGCAAATGAAACCGCTGGGCGGGCGCGCAGGTTGCGACTGCACTTCCAAATGCAAGCGGCTGAGTGCTAAGGAGGCCTTATCGCCCTAACCCCGGATATCCGGCCTAAACCGCCAAGGCCCCTTTGACGAACGCCCTTCCCATTGACGACGCTTTACCTGCGCTTTTGGCAGCCCTGACCGATCGGCGTCAGGCGGTTCTGCAAGCACCGCCCGGGGCGGGCAAGACGACGCGTGTGCCTTTGGCGATGCTGGAGGCCGGGCTTGTTGACGGCAAGATCGTGATGCTTGAACCAAGACGGCTGGCAACCCGTGCGGCGGCTGAACGCATGGCCGACACGCTGGGCGAGACGGTTGGGCAAACCGTTGGTTATCGGATCAAGGGTGAAAGCAAAACCTCGGCTGCAACGCGGATCGAGGTTGTGACCGAAGGTATTCTGACCCGTATGATCCAGTCTGATCCCGATCTGCCGGGTGTTGGCGCTGTGATCTTTGACGAGTTCCATGAACGCTCGCTTAACGGCGATCTGGGGCTGGCCCTGTGTCTGGAGATCCGCGCGGCCCTGCGTCCTGATCTGATGTTGCTGGTTATGTCCGCCACGCTGGATGCGGCCCCGGTGGCGGTCTTGATGGGGGATGCGCCGGTGATTACCTCGCACGGGCGGGCCTTTCCGGTTGAAACCCGTTGGCTTGATCGTCCTTGGGCCAGCGCTGGCGAACGCGGCCCGCAATTTGAAGCCGCTATGGCCGATCTGATCAGTCAGGCTCTGCGCGAAACCAGTGGCGGGGTGTTGGCCTTTCTGCCCGGCGAAGGCGAAATCCGGCGGGTTGAAAGCCTGTTACGGTCAAATCTACCGCAAGGCACCAGTCTGCACCCTTTGTTTGGGGCGCTTGATTTCAAGGCCCAACGCGCGGCGATTGCACCGGCCGTGCAGGGGCGCAAAGTGGTTTTGGCAACATCAATCGCGGAAACCTCGCTGACCATCGAAGACGTTCGGGTCGTGGTCGATGGCGGTCGAGCAAGACGGGCACGGTTCGATCCGGCCTCGGGCATGTCGCGTCTGGTGACCGAACGGGTCACGCGGGCCGAGGCGACGCAAAGACAAGGCCGCGCAGGCAGGATAGCTGCCGGGATTTGTTACCGGCTGTGGACCAAGGGCGAAGAGGGTGCGTTGGCCGCATTTCCGCCTGCGGAAATCGAGGCGGCCGATTTGGCGCCGCTGGTTTTGGAAACCGCATTATGGGGCGCACGCGATCCTGCCAGCCTGCAGTTTTTGACCCCCCCCAATGGCGGGTCGGTAACCGAAGCACGCAACCTTTTACGCAATCTTGAAGCCCTTGATGACAGTGGTGCAATCACACTGCATGGCCGCGCGATGGCTGCCCTGCCCCTGCACCCGCGTCTTGCGCATATGGTGCTGAAAGGCGGGCATGATGCGCCGAAACTCGGGGCTTTGCTGGCTGAACGCGATATTCTTGAAAATGGCAGTCCCGTCGACCTTACCCTCCGGATGGAGGCGCTGGCGGACCCGCAGCGCTTTAAATCACAAACGCCTTACCGGTTGAACCATGCCGTTTTGGCGCGCGTCCAGTTGGAGGTTAAGCGCCTGAAACCTGTCGGCGCCCACCGTCTTTCTGTAGGCGCGATGGCAGCACTCGCCTATCCAGACCGCGTCGGCCTCAGGCGCAAGGGCGACGCGCCACGTTATGTTTTATCCGGCGGCAAGGGCGCAATTTTACGCGGCGATGATCCAATGGCCAACCAGCGCCTGATTGTCGCCACCGATCTTGATGGCGACACGCGCGAGGCGAAAATCCGCGCTGCCGCCCCAATAACCGAAGCTGAATTGCGCGAGGCCTTCGCGGCCCAGATAAGGCGGGAAAACCTGTGCGACTGGTCGCGCCGTGACCGGGCAGTGCAGCCGGTCAGCCGCGAGACCCTTGGCGCTTTGGTGTTGTCGCAACAGGTCTGGCAGGATTGCCCGGCGGACCAGATTGCCGCAGCAATGATCACCGGCATTCGCGACCTTGGCTATGATTTTCTGCCGTTCTCAAGCCCTGCCCGTCTGTGGCTCGCACGGGTTGAGTGGCTGCGTGCGCGGGGCACCGATTTGCCGGATTGTTCGCCTGACGCCCTGCTTGCCGACCTTGACAGCTGGCTTGCGCCCTATCTTGGGACTTGCCGCCGCCCGGATGATCTAAAGCGGGTTGATCTGACCGCCGCCGTGAAATCCCGCCTGAGTTATGCTGACAACCAAACACTCGACCGGCTTGCGCCTGCTGCAATTACTGCGCCGACCGGCACCGGTCTTCCGATTGACTACAGCAAAGACCAACCAACAATTGCTGTGCGCTTGCAGGAACTGTTCGGCCTGACTGTTCATCCGACTGTCGGCCCCGACCGCTTGCCGTTGTTGATCGACCTGTTGTCACCTGCCCGCCGACCGGTTCAGACCACCGCAGATCTGCCGGGGTTCTGGCAAAGTTCGTATGCGGATGTGCGCAAAGACATGCGCGGTCGCTACCCTCGGCATCCGTGGCCCGAGGACCCAACCGAGGCCGCGCCGACCACGCGGGTCAAACCAAAAGGCACTTAGCCTCTTTCTTTTTCAAATGTCCCCGCCGGAGGCTCCTTTCCGAAGGGCAGTCACTTGCGTTGATATTCACGCGCCAACCGTTCTGGCGACACTCCGGCGAAATACAGTGCCAAAGCCCAAAGGTTTCGCGCACCGCGCCGCAGCCAGCCCTGCTGTTGATACCGCGCTGCCGAGGTTTGCGCGACCGCTGGCAAGGCGCATAGGTAACCGCGAAGCTGACGTGCAATTGCGACGTCTTCCATCAAAGATATATCCCGAAAACCGCCGCTTGCTCGGTACAGCCCACGCGGGATCAACAGACCCTGATCACCATAAGGCAACCCAAACGCCCGGGCCCGGAAATTGGCCCATCCGGCAACCACAGCCGGTGCCAAGCCGTTCGCGCGAAAGGCCAGCCGGAAATATCCAGCCTTTTCGGGCTGCGTCAAAAGATGCGTCAGAACGGCTCTTGTCCAGCCATCCGTCAAAACCGTGTCGGCATGCAAAAACAACAGCCAATCGCCGGACGCGGCACCCGCGCCGCGCGCCAGTTGCCCACCTCGGCCCGCTGGCCCGACAACCAACGTCGCGCCAAGTTCCGCGGCCAATGCTGCAATGTCATCCGCTGAACCACCGTCGCTGATGATCAACTCGCGGATCAGACCGGCCTCAAGCCCTTCAAACAGCGCTACAGTGCACTCCGGCAGGTCGTGGGCTGCATTCAATGTCGGGATGACAACGCTGATCGGCGCGCGCATATGGCCTCCTTGGGCGGAATGATTTTCTATACCCCCTGTATCTGCGCGACGCGACCGCTATATTGACCCTGAACAGGATGCAGGAGACGCAGGTGACAACCGATCAAAACAACGACCGTACCGTGCTGGAAATTACCGGCGAGGATCGGGTGAAATTCCTGCAGGACCTTGTGACCAATGATCTGGGCCGGATGGCGGACGGGCTGGTTTACGCGGCTTTGCTGTCGCCGCAGGGCAAATACTTGTTTGATTTTTTCGTCTTCGCGCGGGGCGCTACGATTTACATTGATGTGGCGTCAGATCGCGCTACTGCCTTGGCACAACGCCTGACAATGTACCGCCTGCGCGCCAAAGTCGGTATTGCGGCCAGTGATTTGCTGGTCAGCCGGGGGCTTGGCACACCGCCCAGTGATGCGATGCCTGACCCGCGACATCCGGCACTTGGCTGGCGGCTTTATTCTGAAACTTTGCATCCGGTTGAAGCAGTCGACTGGAACGCCATCCGCGTGGCGCATCTGATCCCCGAAACGGGCATCGAACTGGTGGCGGATGACAGCTATATCCTTGAGATGGGGTTCGAGCGGCTGAGCGGCGTTGATTTCCGCAAGGGCTGCTATGTCGGGCAGGAAGTCACCGCGCGGATGAAGCACAAGACCGAGCTGCGCAAAGGCTTGGCACGGGTGGTTCTGGACGGACCAGCCGAGGCTGGCACTGACATCAACATGGGTGGCAAAGTGATCGGCCGGCTGCACACGGTCTCCGGCGATCAGGCCATGGCGTACCTGCGGTTTGATCAGGCTGGCGACGGGATGCTTGCCGGTAAGGCTGGGGTGCGGATCGACAGCGCCGAGGCTTGACCAACGGTTAAAACCGCAGCATCGTGATCTTATAGGTTGAAAAGGATTACGATGGACGCCGACCCCGGAATATTGGATGCGATTTTTGGTTTTTGGCTGGATATCTGGCGGGCTCTGAAGAACCCGTCGATAAACGGGGCGGTTTTGGCTGTGGTGGCGGTTGCTGGCCTCACCGGTGGGCTTTTGCTTTGGTTTTTCGGCTTTTTCAAACGCGCGGTCCCGCCCGGCCCGTCGATTACCGGGCCAACGGTGGTTATGCCGCTGGCGGATCACGACAAACGCGAGGCGAATTATCGCACAGAGCTGGAACGCCTGCACCAACAGATTTCTGCGTTGCAGACGGAAGCAAGCGGCGATCAGCTTGTAGTTTTACAGGCGGAAAAAGCCGAAATCGAAACCCGGCTTTCGGATGTGACGGCGGCGCTGGGGGCGCGGGATCAGCTTATTACCTCGCTCGAGGCTGATCTGACCCGCGCGGCCAACGAATACCCCGAAGTTGCAGCCAAGGCCAAAGCAGCGCTGGACGGCGGCGATTTTGACGCAGCCGACAGCTTGTTTGCGCAGATGGAAGATGCAGGCGACCTTGCCGTTCTGGCCACCGCACGCCACGCCTATTCACGCGGCGAGATTGCCGAAGAACGCATCCGCTGGGTCGACGCCGCGCGGCATTACGGCAAGGCGGCAAGGCTGGATGGATCATTTACCAACCTTAAGAAAGCCCGCGAGTTTTCGTGGCGTAACGGCGATTATGCGGTGGCGCTGGAGTTTGGGCCAAAGCTGATCACCGCAGCGATTGCCGAGTTTGGGGAAAATACACAAGAACATGCGTTGGCGCTAAATGAACATGCCTTGTCGGTGCACGCTGCAGGGCGGTTCAGCGAGGCCGAAGGGCTTTACCGGCAGGCGCTGGAGATTGCCCGCGCAACGATTGGCGAAACCCATCCGAACTATGCCAGCGACCTTAACAACCTCGCGGCGGTGGTTCTGGCGCAGGGGCGGTATGACGAGGCCGAGGGGCTTTACCGGCAGGCGCTGGACATTGGCCGCGCAACGATTGGCGAAACCCATCCGAACTATGCCACCCACCTGAACAACCTCGCGGCGGTGGTTAAGGCGCAGGGGCGGTATGACGAGGCCGAGGGGCTTTACCGGCAGGCGCTGGACATTGACCGCGCAACGATTGGCGAAACCCATCCGGACTATGCCACCCGCCTTAACAACCTTGCGGCGGTGGTTCAGTCGCAAGGCAAGTTTGCGGCGGCGGAGCCGTTTTATCAGCAGGCCATCGTTATTCTTGATGCCACGCTTGGGCCGGATCATCCGACGACGGTCACAATCAAAGCCAACTATGCGGCGATGCAAGCCAAGCAGGGGTAAAGCTTTTTGCGTTTATTCTGTGGCAAAATGCCACGCGATTCACATAAAACGCAAATCGCTTTAGGTCACTTGTTGCGGATGACTTTGGCGAAAGCTTCAAATCCGTCGGCGTTGCCGGCGATGATGTCACCGGTTTCGATCAGGTTTTCCCCCGGGGTCAGGGCCTCGACAAAACCGCCGGCCTCTTTCACCAGCAGGATGCCCGCCGCGATGTCCCAGGGTTTCAGGCGGCGTTCCCAAAAGCCGTCGTAACGACCAGCGGCAACATAGGCCATATCAAGCGCGGCTGCCCCCCAGCGGCGCACCCCGGCGCAGGCGGGCAACAGGCGTGCGAGGTCTTGCAGGGATTCCGGCAGATCGGTGCTCCCGGCGAATGGCAGGCCGGTGGCGAATATCATTTCGATCAGTTTGGTGCGCCCCGACACCCGCAGGCGATTGTCGTTCAGCCAGCAGCCCTGCCCTTTTTCCGAGGTGAACATCTCGTCTTTGATCGGGTCGTAAACCACTGCCGCGACGGTCTGGCCTTTGTGTTCTAACCCGATGGACACCGCCCAATGGGGCAAGCCGTGCAGGTAATTCGTAGTGCCATCAAGCGGGTCAACAATCCAGCGGCGGGTCGGGTCTTCGCCTTTGACTTCGTCGCTTTCTTCACCCAGCCAGCCATAGTTCGGACGCGCTTCGGTCAGTTCTTCGCGGATCAGTTCTTCGGCCTTAAGGTCGGCTTTGGAAACAAAGTCCCCGGCGCCCTTGGTGGACACCTGCAGGTTTTCGACCTCGCCGAAATCGCGGATCAGGGACCGGCCAGCCTTGCGGGCGGCTTTGATCATGATGTTCAGATTTGCGCTTGCCTGGGCCATTGGGCGTCCTTTGAAATGCTGAGGTCGCTCTCTACACGCCAAGACGTGCCGCGCCAAGGGGCAATCAGGGCTTGCGTTGCAGCTTGGGTGGCTCGGTGCGCCCAAGTCGGATCAGGTGGGACATGAAAGGAAGCGAGGTGTCCTCAATTCGGGTCGCCGCATATAGCCGTTTGGTGACGCCCTTTTTGGTCAGCGAGCGGGTGATATAATCGTGTTTATACCGCGCATCGCGCAGCACCCAGTCGGGCAGAACCGCCACCCCGCGATTGCTGGCGACCAGCAACAGGATCACCGCGGTCAGTTCAACTTGGCGGATCGCAAGCGGTTCCACCTTGGCGGGAGTCAGCAGTTCGGTGAACACGTCCAGCCGGGTTTTATCAACGGGATAGGTGATAAGGGTTTGGTCGCGAAAATCGGCCGCCTCGACATAAGGTTTTTGCGCGAGCGGATGGCTGGAGGCAGCGACAAACAGCGGTTCATAGTCAAACAGCGGCGAAAATTCGACGCCGTTGATTTTCTCCGGATCGGACGAGATCACCAGATCGACCTCTTCACGCTGAAGGGCAGGCAGCGCGTCGAACGCCAGACCGGGCCGGATATCAACATCAATATCGGGCCACGCGCGGCGGAACAGTTCCAGCACCGGAAACAGCCATTCAAAACAGGCGTGGCATTCAATGGCGATATGCAAACGACCGGATTTGCCGTTGTGAATCGCCCGGAAATCTTCTTCGAGCTGGGAAATTTCCGGTAAGATGCGTTCAGCCAGTTTCAGCATTTTCAAGCCAGCCGGCGACAGCTTCAACGGTTTCGCGCGGCGCACAAACAGGTCAAGGCCGACCTGATCCTCAAGGCCCTTGATCTGATGCGAAAGCGCGGATTGGGTGATGTTCAGAACGTCAGCAGCTTTGGACAGCCCACCGGATTCGTGAATGGCTTTGATGCTGCGCAGGTGACGGAATTCCAGATACATGTTCGATTTTACTCATAAAGATCATGATTATTATGAATTTGTTTCACGAAAACATTCGTGGCACAAGAGGGCAACCTAATTTGGAGTCGATTATGACCACCCCTTCCGTCTCGTTTGAGTTTTTTCCGCCACAAGGGCTGGAGGCCAGTTTTCGCCTTTGGAATTCGGTCAACACATTGGCACCGCTTGATCCGGCCTTTGCGTCAGTGACCTATGGCGCCGGCGGTTCAACCCGCGATCTGACGCATGAGGCTTTGGGGACGTTGATCCGTCAATATGGACTGAACGTTGCGGGCCATCTGACATGCGTGAATGCGACGCGCCAGGAAACGCTTGCGATTGCAAAGCGTTATGCTGACCTTGGGGTTACGGAAATCGTGGCTTTGCGGGGGGATGCACCGAAGGGTGATGCCGGATTTCAAACGCATCCCGATGGTTTTGCCAGTTCAGTTGAACTGGTCGCTGCCCTAGCTGAAACCGGTGATTTCCGCATTCGGGTTGCTGCCTATCCCGATCGTCACCCCGAAGCTTTGGATGCAAATTCCGACATTGAGATGCTGAAACTGAAGTTCGAGGCCGGGGCCGATAGCGCGATCACCCAGTACTTTTACGATATCGACAGCTTCCTGAGGTTTCGTGACCGCTCCGCAACCGCCGGAATCACCCGTAAGATTATTCCCGGCATTCTGCCGATTGAAGATTGGGAAAAAACCAAACGGTTTTCGGCGCGCTGCAATGCGGCGCTGCCGTTTTGGATGGACGATGCTTTTGCCAAGGCGACCCGCGACGGTGTGCATGATCTATTGGCGATTTCTGTCGCCACCGAATTATGTTCTGATTTGATGGATGAAGGGGTTGAGGATTTACATTTTTACACCCTCAACCAACCGCATCTGACCCGCAATATCTGCAAAGCTCTGGGAATTGAACCCGTTCAAAGCTTACAAAAAGTGGCGTAGCGTTACGCACTGTTACGCTTGCCTTTTCTGCGAACTGGACGCTATTTAGGGCCCGGTTTTCGTATTAAAAAGGGTAGCGACATGAATGATGCGAGCATGATTTTGGATCTTGATGCGATCAGGCATTTGACCGGCCTTGAAACCATGCAGGCGATTGTCGATGGCAGCCTGCCACCTGCCCCGATTGCCACAACAATGAATTTTTGGATGGTATCGGTCGGTGACGGTGAGGCGGTATTTGAAGGCGCACCAGGCCCAGCTTTTCGCAACCCTACGGGTGCAATCCACGGCGGTTGGTATGGTGCGATTATGGACAGCGTGCTTGGTGTTGCGGTGCATACGAAAATGGGTGCCGGTCAGGCCTATACCACGCTGGAATATAAGGTGAATATCACCCGCGCTATTCCCGTTGGCATGCAAGTGCGCGCGATTGGAACGACATCACATGTTGGCCGTTCGACCGCCGTGGCCGAAGCCAAGCTGATCGGCGTGGAAGACGGGCGACTTTATGCAACCGCATCCACAACCTGCATGGTTTTTGCACCGAACCCCTGAGATTTATCCTAAGGCGGTGATATCCTCCTGACACCACCCTGTCAGGAGGGGTATGCGATCGTTTACTTTCAAATAAACCTGAAAGGAAAGAACATGAGCTTTAAACCAAAGAGCGCGGTGGTCTGGTTGAAGCCCGCCAACGGTTGAAGGTGACCTATCGGGATCTGGATGGCATCGAATCCTGTCGCGTCATCCGCCCGCTGGGTCTGTGGTTTTGGGGCAAGGTCTGGACGCTGGTTGCGTGGTGCGAGTTGCGCAACAATTTTCGGATGTTCCGGGGCGACCGGTTTTCAACTGTCACGCAAGACGGCAGGCTTCGCTCTGAGAAGTCGCGTGATCTGGTGGCGGTTTATGCTTCGATGAAAGATCGTTCTGGTCGGGCCAGCCTAAAGGATCGTGAAACGTGTTAGCTCTTTTACATTGAAGGCTGAAAACCCATGCCCATGCATCGCCATTACCTTGTGCGCTAACTCTAGGCGCGTTCTACGTATTCCATAGTTTCTGTGTTGACGATGATCGCTTCGTCCTGTCCGACAAACGGTGGCACCATGACGCGCACGCCGTTGTCCAGCAGGGCTGGTTTGAAACTGTTGGCGGCGGTCTGGCCTTTGACCACCGGTTCAGTCTCGACAATCTTGCATGTCACTTTCTGTGGCAACGAGGCACTGAGAGCTTCTTCGTTGTGATATTCCAGATGAACGATCATACCGTCCTGCAAGAACGGTCGGCGGTCGCCAAGGATATCGGCAGGCAATTCGATTTGTTCGTAGGTATCGTTATCCATGAAAACCAACATGCCATCGTTTTCATACAAGAACTGCTGATCCTTCTGTTCCAGCCGTACGTTTTCAACCTTGTCGGCCGAGCGGAAGCGCTCGTTAAGTTTACTGCCATTTCTAAGGTTTTTCATTTCAACTTGCGCAAAGGCGCCGCCTTTTCCCGGCTTCACATGGTCAACTTTGACCGCAATCCACAGGCCGTCATTATGCTCGAGCACATTACCGGGACGAATTTCGTTGCCGTTGATTTTGGGCATGTTCAAAAACCTTGAAAGAGTGTTGAAGCTGGTCGCGGCGCACCTATATCTGTAAGACGGGTGGCTGGCAAGACGGACAGACACGGCGTGGCGGTGGTGTAACTCAAAAAGAAGCTATGCGTTAAACGCATATCTAGTATGTTGAGATTGCACCCCCGAATCGCCTCAAAGTCGCCATATTGCCCCGAACGCGAGAAAGACAAGAGCAAAAAGAAAGGGCAGCGTATGTACGACTACGTTGATGCAACCGCATTTTCAAACGATCAGGGGTCACGGGCACGCAAATTGTTTGCCGCAGTGGTCCTAGCAGCGTTGGATGATGCAATAGCCGATGACAAAAAATACGGCAACGGCCCGGAAGTGATCGCCCGTTGGGCGCGGTCGCGTGACGGGCGTGAAGTGTTGATGTGCGCTGGGATTGACCCGAACGAGCGCTGCGTCAAAGGCATGATGGAATTCGTTGGTCGGGGTGTTCGCACCTCGGTGGCATTGTCACGCGAAGAAAGCGAACGGCAAAATCAAGCCAAAGAAGCCGCATAAGTCAGATCGGTTTTCTATTACAAAAAGCGCGTCCAGTTCGGGCGCTCTTTTTCTTTTGTGAATGGCGTTTTTATGACCGTATGAAACGAGGTGCCGGACCAATGGTGATCGGGCCGAGTTTCATGAACCCATCCTCTAGGGTCAGTGTTGTTGCCAACGGATCCTCTTCCGATCCACTGGCAAACAGGCCAAGGCCCGATTTGATGGTGGCGGCCATATATGCCGAAATAGCACCTGACGACGCAAACAGATCTATCACGGCAGGCCAGTTTTTTAGGGCAACGTCCAAAGTGCCGGAAATTCGGCCATCGGCAGAGACGTTCAACACACCCTTGCCGTCAAGGCCAAGCTTGCCCCATGCAGCCGTCATCCGATTGACTGTGATCTTGATCACAAGCGGCGCTCCTTCCTCGACCGCAATTCTGTCCCAGGGCGCATCAAAATCCAGCTGCACATCCAGAAAAAGCGCTTCAATGGTCATCGGCAAGGTGCCTGCCGGGTCAAGGGTTTGCAGCAGGTTTACAGTTGGATGCAGCGATTTGGCATCGAATACCACGTCATGAGCAAAGGCCACGTTCGGGTGTTGTCGTGTTGAAAGGATGAGGCTGCCGATTGACGTTTGCCAACCGCTGCCGCCCTGTAACTCCAGATTACGGATCTCAAGCGAAGTACGGTCAATGGCCAGTTTGGTGTCAGGTTCGAATACCACCGACGCCACCATACGGCTGTTCGTGATGCTAACCGTCTCAAGCGGAAAGCCTAGGTTTTGCGCTGGTGGCCAAACGGCAATGATATGGTTCGGCTGATAGCTTAGCGCCAGAATGTCGAATTCAGGTGCCATCCATTCAATGCCGGAACGCGGATCAAGCAAGTGCAAATCGGTGAACCGGCTGTCAAATCTGTTGGGAAAGCCGACCACTTGGAAATCAGAAAACTCGGCCGTCCAACCATCAGCACGCCGCGCATCCAGCCACGCAGTAATGACCTGATGTTTGGCGGTTGAGCCGACAAACCAATAGCCCGACCAAAGGCCGGCTAAAACCAAAACGAACGCAATAAGTTTTCGCACAGCTCAAGCCCCTTTCGCGTGCTTTGAAGGCCGTTTATACACCGCCGGGCGACGGGGGCCAGAGGTATGACACAAAACGGATTTTGGGTATTTGGCTATGGGTCGCTGTTATGGCAGCCGGGATTTCCCTTTAGCGACCAGAAAATTGCACGCTTGCAGGGATATGCGCGGTCGTTTTGCATGCGGTCAATCCATCATCGTGGGTCAGTCGAAGAACCGGGATTGGTGTTGGCACTGGATCGCGTTGCAGGTGCCTATTGCGACGGTTTGGCGTTTTTTGTTGAACCAAAGGACGCTGAAGTAACGATTACCTATCTGCGGGAGCGCGAGCTGATTTCTTCGGCGTATCTTGAAGAAGTACACCTGGTTGAGTTCCGTATTGGCGAATTTGTGGACGCCGTTTGTTACGTTATTGATGATGCGCATACCCAATATTGTGGCGGATTGCAGTTAGAGGAGCAGGCTTCAATCATTGCTCAGGCGGTCGGCGGGCGCGGGCCGAACACAGAATATCTTTACAACACCGCTGCGCATTTGCGTGATCTCGGAATTGAAGACGCTGATCTGAACTGGCTTGAAGCGCGGGTGAAAATTTTGGCAGGCGCTGTCTAGCGCAACCCGATTTCAGCAAGGGCCAGATTCATCGCATCGGGCAAAGCATCGTCTTCAAACCGGTTTACCGCCAGATCGGGTGGACTGTCACGTTGTTCCAAATAGCGCCAACCTTGAAACGGACGACGCGGCGCAGCTTGGGTTTGAATGATCTCAGGCGACATTACGATAGCACAGCGTCGAATACCGTCTGGCCCAATCGTTTCGTCCAGACGCAGGATTTGTTGGCGCGCAAGAATGACGCCTTTGATCACCCAGTACAGCGATCCGCCATTCAGCAACTCGGCCGCACGTTTCGGCCACATGCGTGTTACATGAGTTGAAATGTCCTCAATCTCACGCCGATGTGCCGCAATGCGGCTGTCCGCACGATACGTGCGCAATTGCTCAAGGCTGTCGATGCCGACGCATAGCTTGACCAGATTGATGTGTTTTTGTGTCACGTTCCGGGTCCTTCCCCCAAGCGAGGTTACGGAAACATTAAGACGTTAACAACCGTTGGATTTGGCAAAGACCGTGTTCCAACTCCATGGAGCGTTGATGACGGGCCAACTGAAATACCGCAAGAAACTTACGCGACCGCAGTTTCGAAAGTTTATGGCAGACCAGCCGCCTTTTATGGTGGTGATGGAGGCTTGCGGCAGCGCTCACGACCGGGCGCGTGAGATAGTCAAGCTTGGCCACGACGTGAAGCTGATCGCACCGCAATACGTGCGGCCTTTTGTGAAACGTCAGAAGAATGATACTACCGATGCCGAGGCGATTTTGATTGTGGCGCAGCGCCCGGAGATGCGCTTTGTTGCCCCGAAAATGCAAGAGCAGCAGGCCAGAGCAGTGCTGTTCCGGGCACGGGAGCGCTTGGTTCATCAGCGCACCGAGTTGGTGAATGCCCTGCGCGCGGTTCTCTATGAATTTGGCCACGTCATCCCGAAGGGGATCGTCAATATCAAGCGGATCGACGCGATTCTGGAGGAGCCAAACGGCGACTTGCTCACGTTGGTTCGCGACGAATGCCAGGATCTTGTTAAACAGATCGCAGAACAAACGATCCGGATCGACACCAAAACAAAAACCGCAAAGGAAATGGCGGCGAGGGCTGACACTGCCCAGCGGCTGCAAACGATGCCGGGGGTCGGCCCGCTGACCGCGCTGGCGGTAGAGGCATTCGCCCCCGCGATGCAAAACTTCAAACGCGGGCGTGACTTCGCCGCCTGGCTTGGGCTTGTGCCCCGGCAGCATTCATCTGGCGGCAAGGAACGATTAGGGCGCGTCTCCAAGGCTGGTCAGGCCGATATCCGTCGCTTGCTAATCATCGGGGCGATGTCACGATTGAACTGGATGGGTCGCAAGTCGATCCCCGCGGGATCGTGGCTGGCACGAATGCTGGAAAGGAAGCCGCGTATGCTCGTGGCGATCGCGCTGGCCAACAAGATGGCGCGCGGGATCTGGGCGGCCAAGCTGACAAAGAATGAGAACTATAGGGGTCCGGCACAGGCCGTGGCAACATTAACAACATGTGCCGCAGCGACCTGAACCGGTGAAGGGGGTGTGAGAAGGCGACGACCCGCATGGGCGCAATGATCGAACATATCTGGATTGGAAAAACCAGCTATGGACTTCGAGCCAACAAAGCTCGTTTGTAAGATTTGGACCTAATCCGCAGATCACCATATCCATCAGTCGCGAAGCAACGGTTGACCGTCTGCATCCCGCAGGAGCAATATATTTTGATATGGACGAGGCAGATTTGCAGCGCATTCTGGCTTTCCCAACCTCGATGATCGGGTCCGACGGCATTCCAGGTACCGAAAAACCACATCCACGTCTTTGGGGTACATTTCCAAGGGTGCTTGGGCATTACGCGCGTGATCTGGGCTTGCTGACATTGCCGCAAGCAATTCACAAAATGACCGGCATGTCGGCCGCAAACTTCGGGCTGACGGATCGCGGATTGGTGGAGGTGGGGATGCAGGCCGATCTGGTGGTGTTTGATGCGGACCAAGTGATTGACGCTGCAACATTTGATGATCCGGAACGCCAGGCACGCGGCATCATGCATGTATTTGTCAACGGCGTTTGCAGTTTTGAAAACGGAGCGCAGACGGCGCAAAAAGGCGGGCGGTTCCTGACGCATTAGGGTATGAGTGGCTTTTATATACTTATCTAAATCCTGATCTATTGATTGACCGGGACAGGCGATCTGTCTATCCTCTGACTTCCTCCTAAGCCAAGTGGACCGACCCAATGAGCCGTTTTTCCGCCCCCATTGCCGAGCAAATCTGGGACATGAAATACCGCTTCAAAGCGGCAGACGGCACGCCGACCGACCAAACGGTTGAAGACAGCTGGCGCCGTGTGGCGAACGCGTTGGCTGCCGAAGAAGTGGATCCGAAAAAGTGGCAGGACAAATTTTATAACGCATTGGAAGATTTCAAGTTTCTGCCCGCCGGCCGCATACTGGCCGGGGCGGGAACCGGTCGATCAGTGACGTTGTTCAACTGCTTTGTCATGGGCACGATTCCCGACAGTATGGGTGGAATTTTTGACAACCTGCGCGAGGCCGCCTTGACCATGCAGCAAGGTGGCGGCATTGGCTATGATTTTTCGACCCTTAGACCCAAGGGGGCTGCTGTCAAAGGCGTGGCCGCCGACGCATCTGGCCCACTAAGTTTCATGGACGTGTGGGACGCGATGTGCCGTACCATCATGTCAGCAGGCAGCCGACGGGGTGCGATGATGGCGACCCTGCGCTGCGACCACCCGGATATCGAAGCCTTCATCGAGGCCAAACAAGACCCGGCACGCCTACGGATGTTCAACCTTTCGGTACTGATTACAGACGCGTTCATGCAGGCAGTCAAAGATGACGCCAGCTGGGATCTGATCTTTGACGGCGAGGTTTTCAAAACCATTTCAGCCCGGGTACTGTGGGACAGGATCACCCGTGCGACGTATGAATTTGCCGAGCCCGGGGTGATTTTCATCGACCGGATCAACCAGCAAAACAACCTTGCCTATTGCGAAACCATTGCGGCGACTAATCCTTGCGGTGAACAACCCTTGCCGCCTTATGGTGCCTGCCTTTTGGGGTCGATCAATCTGGCAAAACTGGTTTGGTTTCCCTTCGAGGATGGCGCGCATGTATGTGAAACCGCGCTGACAGATCTTGTGACGACAGCCGTTCGGATGATGGATAATGTGGTGGATCGTTCGCGGTTTCCACTTCCGCAACAGCAGGCCGAAGCGCAGGCGAAGCGGCGGATTGGGCTGGGGATCACCGGGCTGGCCGATGCTTTGCTGATGACCAGCCTGCGATATGGCAGCGACGAGGCCGCAGCGCAGACAGAACACTGGCTGCACCTGATCGCACGGGCGGCCTATCTGGCATCGGCCAATCTGGCTGCGGAAAAAGGGGCCTTCCCACTTTTTGATCGCGACAAGTTTCTGGCCAGCGGGTCACTTACGACCATGGATGAGGACGTGAAAACGTCCATCGCCAAACATGGTATCCGCAATGCTTTGCTGACGTCGATTGCTCCAACGGGCACGATCTCGCTTTACGCTGGCAACGTCAGTTCAGGGATCGAGCCGGTGTTTGCCTATTCTTATAAACGTAAGGTTTTGCAAAAGGACGGATCGCGTACCGAAGAAGAAGTTGTGGATTATGCGGTGCGGTTATGGCGCGAAAAATTTGGCGACGCCCCTCTGCCCGACCATTTCACCGATGCGCAAAGCCTGATGCCGCTTGAACATGTGAAAATGCAAGCGGCAGCACAGAAATGGGTGGATTCATCAATTTCAAAAACCATCAACTGCCCGGTTGATATCTCGTTTGCCGATTTCAAAGAGGTGTATTCCGCTGCATGGGAAAGCGGTTGCAAGGGTTGCACGACCTATCGGCCCAATGATGTGACGGGGTCAGTTCTAAGTGTGTCTGACGCACCGGCAAAGGTCGCGAAAACCAAGAAGGGGGCCGATGTGGTTTACATCAGCGAACCACTGGACCGGCCCGAGGCACTGGAAGGCAACACATATAAAATCAAATGGCCGGAAAGCGAGCACGCGATTTATATCACGATAAATGATGTGATTGCCAATGGGCGCAGACGTCCGTTCGAGGTGTTCATCAACTCCAAAAACATGGAGCATTTTGCCTGGACGGTGGGGCTAACGCGGATGATCTCGGCAGTGTTTCGGCGCGGCGGCGATGTGTCTTTCGTGATCGAGGAACTGAAAGCCGTGTTCGACCCGCGCGGCGGGGCGTGGATGGAAGGCAAGTACATCCCGTCAATTCTGGCGGCCATCGGCGGGGTGATAGAACGTCACATGATCGCCATTGGATTTATCGAAGAAGGCGGCCATCTGAAATCCGACCCGCATCCGAATGCCGAGGCGATTGCAGTCGGCGAACGCCCCCGCGGGCAGGCCTGTCCGAACTGCGGCCAATATGCGGTCCAGATGGTCGAGGGCTGCAAAACCTGTCTGGAATGTGGTCACAGCAAGTGTGGTTAGGCCTGCCGGCGCAAGGCTGATGGGGTCTGGCCAAATTCACGCTTGAACGCACGAACAAAGGCGATATCCGACAGGTACCCAACCTGCTCGGCCACGTCGGCAACCGGCAGATTGGTGGTTTTCAGAACGTCGCTGGCCACCAGCATGCGCCATTTCGCCAGATATTCGACTGGCGAGACCGACAGTTTTTGTTTGAAGGTCTGCGCGAAAGACGATCGTGACATCGCCGCGGTCTGCGCCAAATCAGCCAGCCCCATGGGCTGTCCATAGTCTTGGTGGATCCGGGAAATCGCCCGTTCCAGCCGCGCATCACTCAACCCGGCGAAGAACCCGTCTGATGGCGGGTTTATCTGGTAATATGCTCTGAGCGTCTGCACCAGCAAAACCTCGGCCATGCGCTCAACGATCATGTTCTGCCCGGGCCTGGGCCGCGCCAATTCCCTCAGGATCAAAGGCAGCACCGCCGCGGTCATATCATCAATGGCCGGATCCGCTGTGCGAAGATGTACGAATTCCGGCAAATCAGCCAGCAACGGATGTTTGAAATCCAAACGATATTCGTAGTGTCCACAGATGACCCGCGCCGCCTGCCCCGGCCCGTCAAAACACGGCTGGTCGGTCGCAAACGAGGCCATTGCCTGCGGCCCCGGTACGGCCTGACGTCCCGGCGCATCGGCCAGAACATGTGCCTGACCGCGTGGAAACAGCAGAATGTCGCCGCTAGCGCAATTGTGGGTCACCTCCTGCACCGTGACCGTGCAATGACCGCGCGAAATCACATGAAACTGCGCATAGCCCGTGTTCTGGATGCACATCGCCCAAGGGCTGTGGAAATCGCGTTGAAAATAGACGCAGGCGCGCAATCTGACACGCTGCATTACATCACTAAGGGCATCCTGCATGATTTTACCTGTAGGCGAAACTTGCAAACCTTATAACTGCACTTTCACAGTAGTAGAATTATTATTCCACCATTTTGGACGAATGGCTAATAAATTTGGACTTTCAGTAATTCATCATCCATTTTATTGCCCTTACCTTCGGAAGTTCAATCGACAACCACACAGGATGAAAAGATGAAACTCTCGATATTTCGGCTGATACCGCTAACCGCAGCCCTGACCTTTGCCACAAGCGCCGTAATGGCGGACGAAGCCTTTGATCCGGCCAAACCGGTCGCCCTGCCGCGTGCCGGGCTCAGCTATTTCAACCTTAATCCGATGATCCAGATGGCCGATGCCTATGGCAATCTGACCAATACGGCGCATGGCACGTTCGGAAAATTTCCGGCGCATTTTGATGCTGGCAGGCACACGCATACCGGGGCTTATCACGGGGTGGTCATCAAGGGCACCATGACCAACCAGTTCGCCGCAGGAACCAATCCGCCCGAATTGGTGGCTGGGTCGTATTGGTACGTACCTGCAATGCTCGAACATTCGACCGCCTGCATTTCAGATGAGCCTTGCGAGTTCTTCTTTTTTGCCGGTGGAAAATTCGACTTCATGCCCGCCAGTCAGTAATCGCAGGGCAATCTGCCTCAAGATTAGTCAGTTCCGGGGGCAATTGACACGGAAATGTTGCCCGATTGCTCTTTCCCAACCACATTCCTGCCTCTATCCTCGGGCACAAGGTTGCAGATAAGTAACCAAACATTCGGGGCGAGCGATGCGGGCGATATTGTGGGGACTGACATTTCTGGTCATTGTGGCGGCCAATCCAATGGCGGCCAACGATCGGGTGTGGCTGGGAAAAGCCCGGGTATTCACAAATGACCAATTGGGCGACGGCAAAGACCGGTGGCGATCGGGTTCTTACGCTTTAAGCTGGATACGCGGCACCAGTTGGAATGGCAGCATGCCGACTGGTTTCGGCGAGCTGGTTGAATACCGCGTTCGCTCGGAAATCATTGCGCCCGATGATTTAAGAAATCCAATTATCGGCACTGATCGGCGCTATGTGGGGGTGTTGGCCTTTGGCGCAATCAGCCATATGAAGGCCGGAGCGTCTGATTTGTCGGTCGGTATTGAGATGGTGCTGACAGGGCCGATGACAGGCGTTGGCGGTTTCCAGTCGTTCATCCATCGTGGTCTTGGCATGGGCACGCCGCAGGTTTTTGGCAGCCAGATCGGCAATGCGGTTCATCCGACAATCAACGTGGAATTGGGGCGTGATTTCAGCCTGTCCATAGGCGGAAAACCCGTGACATTCCGCCCCTATCTGGAAGCACAGGCCGGGGTGGAAACCTATTTACGAGTAGGCGGCGACCTGACCATCGGCACGCTGGGGCAAGGCGATATGCAAGTTCGATCAGTGGTGTCCGGTTTCCGCAATGTCGCGATAAAGGGCACCCGTCCGCGCGGTGTGTCGTTCATTTTGGGTGGCGACGTGGCCTATGTGCAATCCAGCAAATACCTGCCAACGTCATCTGGTTTCGTTGTGCAAAACCCACGCGCCCGGCTGCGGGCTGGCGTTTACGCGGAAGGCGAAAAGCGATCGTTCTTTTATGGCCTGACATGGCTTGGAAAAGAATTTGCAGCCCAGACCGGCAGCCAGGTCGTCGGATCTTTCGCGGTGCGCATGAAGTTCTGATGCGCCGCGCTGTGGTCACCTGACTAAGCGCCCGAGATTACCTTCGCTGCTGCACTTAGCGCACCTGTTCCATGCGGAATATCCAGTGCGATCAAACCCGCCTCGATCACCCCTAAAGACCCCATCACCATATGCGCATTCACATGCCCCATATGTGCGATACGAAACGCGCCGTCACTGTCCGGGTCTTCCGGTGTGCCCATGCCCAGCCCGATACCCAGCGTCACCCCGGCCCTGTGTTCCGTCCAGCGCCTGAGTTTGGTGCCCAATGGCGCGGTCAACTTTACTGACGTTACCGCCCACGACCGTTTTGCCGGGTCAGCGATATTGATCTGTACCGGGCCAGATTGCGACCAGCAGTCAAGTGCTGCCCAAACCGCGCTTGCCAATTTACGGTGGCGTTCCCAAACAGCCTCGAGTCCTTCTTCGTGCAACAGCATATCAAGGGCTGTGCGCAATCCGAAAAGGTGATGCGTCGGCGCGGTTCCATCAAATTTTTGCGAAAACCTGTTGCCTTGGGTACGGTCTGTCCAGTTCCAATAGGGCGTCGCCAGATCGGCGGATTTATGCACCTGATCGGCCTTTTCGCTGAACCAGACAAAGGCCAGGCCCGGCGGCGTCATCAAGCCCTTTTGGCTGGCGGCGATTGTCACATCAACGCCCCAGGCGTCCATTTCATATTTGTCACAGGCAAGCGAGGCAATGCAATCCGCCATCAGCAAAGCCGGATGCCCGCAGTCATCCATCACACGTCGAAGGGCTGCAAGATCATTGCGAACGGTGCTGGCTGTATCAACATGTGTGGCCAGTACAGCTTTGATTTGGTGGGACTTATCCGCCCGCAAAGCTGCCTCGACCTGCACAAGATCAATATCCCGCGAACGACCGAAATCCAACACCTGACAGTCGATCCCAAGCCCGCGTGCTGCATCCGCCCAGCCATGACCAAAGGCGCCGGTGGCAGGCACCAAAACTTTATCACCCCGGCTAAGCACGTTGCAAAGCGCCGCTTCCCATCCGGCATGACCGTTGCCAATATAAATCGCGACATGGCCCTTGGTGCGGGCAACTTTGCACAGATCGACCAAAATGGTATCCACCATATCATGCAGCGGACCTTCATAAATATTCGGCGCGGCGCGGTGCATTGCCTGCAACACGCGATCCGGCATGACCGAGGGGCCGGGAATGGCAAGATATTGGCGACCGTGATTTAGGCTCATTTTTGGGGCTCGTGAAAGATTGGGACGGCTATGCGTAGGACCAGAATAAGGGAAGGTCAATCGCCAGTGACCAGCAATTCGCAACTGATGGGTAATGTGGCATCAAACTTGTCAGTCTGATCAGGATGGTCTAAAGCCATATCCTTAGAAAACAGGCGGCGTGACCTTGCCTGACCCAAGCCCGAGTACTGTCCCGGATGTTCGCCAAATTCGTCAAAACACTAGAAGATAAAGAACGCGCGTGGCGCGAAAGCTTTGGTGACGACATCTCGACCCCTGAAAAACGGCGACAGGCCCAACGGCATTTTGATTGGGTCGATCACGGCGTTCTGCGGAAACTCTGGACCAATTTTTACCCGGTGGCGGATGGCGTTTTTCGGTCTAACCAGCCGTCGGCCAAGCGGCTGTTGAAACTGTCGGAAATGGGCATGAAATCGGTTTTAAACCTGCGCGGCACCAGTCCCTATAGCTATCATTTGTTCGAGGTTGAGGCTTGCCGCGAATTGGGGCTTGGTCTGACAGACATCAATTTGTCCGCGACAGCTCTGCCGTCTTTGGCGACTCTATTGGAACTCGAATGTCATTTCAAAACACTTGAACGACCCTTTGTGATGCACTGCAAATCGGGCGCGGATCGGGCTGGATTTGCGTCGGCCCTTTATTTGTTGTTGATCAAAGGCGCGCCGATTGAGGTTGCACAAAAGCAGTTAGGGTTGAAGTACCTGCATATTAAGGCTTCCAGCAAAGGCATTTTGGATTTTTGCCTTGAAACTTATCGGTTAGCCAACGCGGCCGCACCAATTGCATTTAGGGACTGGATGATGACGGCTTATGATCCGGTCACGATCACCGCTGCATTTCAAGCGCGCAGCCAGCGCAGAAGGGCTGGCTGAGATGGCGCGGATGGACGAAACCGGCCCTGCATCCAAAGGCATGCACTTGCCTCTGTGGCTGTGGCGCGATTATTTCCGGCGGCATCTGGGCTGGGTTTTACTGGCGTTCATCCTGATGGCCATCGAAGGCGCGATGCTTGGCGTGCTGAGCTATATGGTCGGACCAATGTTCGATCAGGTGTTTGTCGCCGGGCAAAAAGCAGCGGTTTACTGGGTGGCTGCCGCAATTTTCGCAATCTTCGTGGCCCGCGCGTTAAGCGGTTTTGGCCAGAGGGTGATTATGGCGGCAGTCGGTCAATGGGCGACAGCGGCGATGCAAACGGAGTTGGTGCGCCATATGATGCGGCTTGATAGCGTATTCTTTCAGGACAATGCACCCGGTGCGCTGATTGAACGGGTGCGTGGTGATACGCTGGCAGTTCAGGTGGCCTGGTCGGCGATTTTCACCTCATTGGGGCGGGATGTTATTTCACTGGTCACCTTGTTGGCCGTAGCGGTTTCGATCGACTGGCTGTGGACACTGATCGCAATCGCTGGCATCCCGGTTCTGGTGATCCCGGTGGCAATCCTGCAAAGGCTGATCCATTCGGCGGCGCGCCACGCAAGGCAAACGGCTGCATCGATTTCCACCCGGTTGGACGAAATTTTCCACGGGGTTAACCCGATCAAACTGAACAATCTGGAAGACCATCAGGATGCCCGGTTCGGCAAGACGGTGAACGCATACGTCAAGGCACAGATCAAAAGCGAGGCGGGTCAGGCCGGTGTGCCGGCTATGATGGATGTGGTTGCTGGTATCGGATTTCTGGGGGTGCTGATTTACGGCGGGTTTCAAATTATCGATGGGGCAAAAACCATCGGCGAGTTCATGAGTTTTTTCACTGCTATGGCTCTGATTTTTGAACCACTCCGCAGGCTTGGCAATATTTCCGGCCTTTGGCAGGCAGCTTTGGCCAGCCTTGAAAGGCTTTATGCAATCTTTGAAGAAAAGCCCGGCATTCTGAGCCCGGTCAATCCGATTGCGGCACCGGCGCGTGGAACCGAAGGCGATGTGGCGCTACAGAATGTGCGTTTTGCTTACGGCAATCAACCGGTTCTGGATGGGTTGAGCTTCACGGCGAAAGCCGGGGAAACCACCGCTTTGGTTGGGGCATCTGGTGCGGGTAAAAGCACAGTTTTCAATGTGTTGACCCGACTCGTGGAGCCTGCGTCTGGCAGCGTGACCATCGGTGGCGTGGGCGTAAATACGATAGCTTTGGCAGATTTGCGCGGGTTGTTTTCTGTAGTGACACAGGATGCAGCGCTGTTTGATGAGAGTCTGCGGGAAAACATTATGCTTGGGCGCCCTGAAGCGTCAGATGCTGATTTTCAGGCAGCTTGCGACGCTGCGCATGTCAGTGATTTTTTGCGCGAAACGCCGCTGGGCATAAGCAGTCAGGCAGGGCCCCGGGGGTCGAACCTGTCGGGCGGTCAGCGCCAACGGGTTGCGATTGCACGAGCAATTCTGCGCAATGCACCGATCTTGTTGTTGGACGAACCAACCTCGGCGCTGGATGCACAATCCGAGGCAGCGGTGCAGGAGGCACTGGACGGATTGTCGCAAGGGCGCACGACTTTGGTTATTGCGCATCGATTGGCGACGATCCTGCATGCTGACAAAATCGTGGTTCTGGACAAGGGACGGGTTGTAGACGAAGGCACGCATGCCGAATTACTGGCTCGCGGTGGGCTTTATGCAGGATTATACCAACTGCAATTTGCCGGATGATTTGATGTAATTCAGCGGCGACGCTGCGCGCCATTGCTATGAGCCGCTACGCGGCGGAGCCTCCGGCGGGGATATTTAGACCTCTGAGAAAGCCTGACAGGGTTTCGGTTTCTATTGCGGATTTCTGTGCGGTTTCAGACAGGAAAAGGGCAGCTTGGGAGGCGTGAATAAGTCCGTCTGCTAAAGGTTTTAAGTGATTTGCGTTGAGCGTGTCACCGGTTGAAGTGATGTCAGCGATGGCTTCGGCGGTCAGGTTTTTGACGGTGCCTTCGGTCGCGCCCTGGCTGTCGACGAACTGGTAATCGGCGACACCATTGCTGCGCAGGAATTCGCGCACCAAGTTGTGGTATTTCGTGGCAATCCTGAGCCGGAAACCGTGGCGGGCGCGAAATTGCGCGCAGGCGGCATCAAGATCATCAAGCATGTCGACATCAATCCAGGTTTTTGGCACAGCAATCACCAAATCCGCATGACCAAAGCCAAGGGGCGCCAGTTCTGTCAGGATATCAGCCCATAATGGGATCTTCTCGCGTACAAGGTCAGTGCCAGTGACCCCCAGATGGATGCGGCCAGCCGCCAGTTCGCGCGGGATTTCACCGGCTGACAGCAGCACAAGCTCGACCCCGTCTACGCCCTGGACCGCGCCCGCATATTCCCGGTCGGACCCGCTGCGTTTGAGTTCGACACCACGGGTACGAAACCAGTCAAATGTCAGGTCTTGCAATCGGCCTTTAGAGGGCACTCCAAGCTTGATCGCCATTACATCCCCTCGGCTATTGCAAGCACATATTCCGGGCGAATAACGCCGCCGACGGCTGGAATTGAACGACCATGGCCCAATACTTCGGTTAAAGCATCGTAACGCCCGCCCGATGCGATAACTGGCAAGTCGGGGCGGTTTTCGGCGTAAAATCCAAAGACAAAACCGTCGTAATATTCAAGCGACGTGCGCCCATATGAGCCTTCAAAATCAAGATGATCCACGTTTATGCCACGCGCTGACAGCGCATTAAGGCGGGCATCCATCAAATCGACTGCCCGCACAAGGTTAGGCAGATCTTTTGCCAGAGTTCTGAGATGTGCCAAAGCGCGCGTTGATTTGTCTTTCAGGTTTAGAATCTCTTCGAGAATTGCTGTTTCACCCGTCGAAATCGGTGCCTCAATGGCATCCTCCACGAGCGATTGAACACGGTCTGTGATATCTTGCGGACTGCGCAGGCCCACGTGCCGACCAGCGGATTTGACCAATTTGGCCGCTGATGTTTCGGCCACTTCGGCCAATAGTTTCGCGCGACTGGCGGGAATCGGAGATGTGCCACCGAACCGGTCTAACAATTGGCGAAACCGGGTCGGGTGCCAGATATGGCGCTTAAGCGCGGCCTTGCGGCTGGGCAGCGTTGACAGGCCAGTAACGGCGGCCATCAGGATGCCCATGTCGCCGGTGGCCGCGCGTAGTTTCAGGGGCGCTAGAAGGTCAGCAAACAGCGCGAAAACCTCGGCATCTGATCTGGCGGGGTTGCTGCGATCAAACAACTCGAACCCGACTTGCAGGTATTCTGACGAACGCTTGCTGCCGGGTTTTTGTTTGCGCCAGACGGTGCCGTTATAGGTGTAACGCGCCGGTTCTGCGCCCTCATTCATATGCATTTGCACCACGGGGACGGTAAAATCCGGGCGCATCATCTGCTCGCCCAGAACCGGATCAAAGGTCACGTAAGCGCGGGCTCGGATATCCTCGCCGTAAAGGTCAAGTAAGGTTTCGGCCGGCTGCAAGGCAGCAGCTTCAACCGGCAGCGCACCTTGGGCCAGAAAATACGCCGACAGCCGATCAGCTTCGGCCCTGATACGGGCGCGGCGGTCGTTTAGCATGGCTTATCTTTCAGCACGGGCGATCATCTTTTTAACCTCGGCCACCAGATCAGTGCGGTTGATTTCCATCTGCGCGGGTTGGGCTTTCCATTCCTCGTTGGTGGTCATTTCGGCAGCCAATCGCGCGCCCAGTGCCAGATCTTTGATCTGCACCACACCGCGGGCTTTTTCGTCGGTACCTTCAATCACCGCGACCGGGCTTTCGCGTTTATCAGCGTATTTCAACTGGTTTCCAAAGTTTTTCGGATTCCCCAAATAGACTTCGGCACGGATACCGGCGGCGCGCAATTCAGACACCATTTTCTGGTAATCCGCCATGCGGTCGCGATCCATGACGGTGACAACGACCGGGCCTTTGGATTGGTTACTCACCTGCCCCTTGGCCCGCAGGGCGGCCAGCAGGCGGTCAACGCCGATGGAAATGCCGGTTCCCGGAACCTCTTGGCCGGTGAAGCGTTTGACCAGATCGTCATAGCGCCCGCCGCCAGCGACCGAGCCGAACTGGCGCTTGCGGCCTTTTTCGTCAAAGATTTCAAAGGTCAGTTCGGCTTCGAAAACCGGACCGGTGTAGTAGCCGAGGCCGCGCACAACCGATGGATCGATAACGATGCGATCGGGGCCATAACCTTGGGCGGCCAGAAGCTCGGCGATGGTTTCAAGTTCCTGAACGCCCTGGGTTCCGATTTCCGAGCCCTGAACCAACTCCATCAGGCGCGCACAGGTGGCGGCGCCATCAGGGCGCATCGCGTCCATGAAGCCCATGACGACCTCCGTCTGTTCTAACTCAAGACCAGCGCCCTCCGTGAAATCGCCGCTTTCGTCTTTGCGCCCGCTGCCTAGCAAAGCGCGTACGCCCTCTGTTCCCAGGCGGTCTAACTTGTCGATTGCCCTAAGAACGACACCGCGTTCATGGATGAGTTTTTCGGGATCCGTCGAGTCCAAAACGCCTGCGACTTCCATCACGCCGTTCAAAACCTTGCGATTGTTCAGGCGGATTAAATAGTCGCCACGCGGAATGCCGACGGCCTCGAGCACATCAGCCAGCATCGCGCAAATCTCGGCATCCGCGGCCACGCTTGCAGACCCAACAGTATCCGCATCACATTGATAAAACTGCCGAAACCGCCCCGGCCCCGGCTTTTCATTGCGCCAGACCGGGCCCATCGCATAACGCCGATAAGGCGACGGCAGATCATTGCGGTGCTGCGCATAAACCCGCGCCAAAGGTGCCGTCAAGTCATACCTTAACGCCAGCCAATCACCGGGTCTTTCGCCTTCGCCGTCCTCCTGCCATGCGAACACACCTTCATTCGGGCGGTCAACATCAGGTAAGAACTTACCCAACGCCTCGACCGTTTCAACGGCACTGCTTTCCAAAGGATCAAAGCCGTAGCGGTGATAAACCTCGGCGATTGCTGCAAGCATAGCGTTTCGTTCAACCACATCCGCACCAAAATAGTCGCGAAAGCCTTTCGGAGGCTCGGCTTTGGGGCGTTGGATTTTCGGGCTTTTTCCCTTGGCCATTTTGGGCAGTCCTGTTGCAAGGCGGCGTATTCCGCGCGTTCCTAGCGCAAGGGGCGGCAAGGGGCAAGTTCGCCCTTTGGTCGCGCCTCTTGGCATGCTATTGGCGGGCAGGAATTAGGAGCAGCAGATGTCAGACGAACGGATCACACAATTGGAAATGCAAACGGCACATCAGACCCGCATTTTGGAGGAATTGAATGATGTTGTTACACAGCATGGGCGCGAAATCGACATCCTGACGCGGCGCTTACGGGTGGTGATGGAGCGGCTGGCCGAGCATGATCTGGCAACGGGTGATACCGCACCCGGGGCGGACCAGAAACCACCGCATTGGTAAATCCGCAAATCATAGTTTCAAAAATACTCTGGGGGTCCGGGGGCAAAGCCCCCGGCCTGGCCCAACAAAAATCGACCGGAGGTCGGGCTTTTGGCGGGAGCACTGCTCGCCAGCCGGCCCGCGTTAACCCTAAAACTCCTCGACCATCACAACCCCGCCAAGTGATCGCAATGCGCCCTTGATCTGTGGATTGACGGTGTATCCCTCGCCCAAAGCCATTTCCACTTCACCGCCACCCGGCAGGTCAGGGGCCAAAAGCCTGAGGTTTATCGGCCCTCGGGCCCGACGGTCCACCCCGTCGCCGGGGCGCTTCAACACCCCGGCTATTGTCCCAATAACGTCTGTGTTGTTGATATATACCCGCAGCCCCATGGCGGCGGCGTCCGCCACTGCGCCGTCCACCGGCTGCACAGAGCGCGCCAGTAATTTCAACTGATCGCCTTCCAAGCTCGCTTCAACTGCAATCACAACATTGGCGCCGGCCGTCAGCAGATCACGGTATTTCTCAAGCGGTTCGGAAAACATCGTGACTTCGTAAAGGCCAGTTGGATCAGACAGTTGTACAAAGGCAAATCGATTACCTCGTGCCGATTTGCGCTGTTGCATGCCTGAAACCGTACCAGCGATTTTGGCGGCAACCGGCTGCCCCGCTGCTTTTTGCATCAGTTCAGCCAGGGTCAGAACGCCTTTGCGTTTCAGCGGCCCTTGATAATCATCAAGCGGATGGCCTGACAGATAAAAGCCGATCGCCTGATGTTCCTGCCCCAGCTTTTCAACGGGCAACCAGTCGTCGGACATCGGCAGGCGTGGCGGTGGCAGGTCTTCGCCAGCGTCGCCAAACAGCCCGCCTTGGGCCGAGTTGCGTTCTTCATGCGTGGCGCCTGACCAAGCGACCAGTGCGTCAAGGCTGTCAAATACCTTGCGCCGGTTGCTGTCGAGCTGATCGAAACTGCCGGATCGCGCCAACATTTCCATCGGGCGTTTACCGATGCGTTTCAGGTCCACTCGACGGGCGAAATCGATCAGATCGCGGAACGGTTTCTGATCAGATTCCGTGACGATCAGTTTCATCGCCTCAGCCCCGACATTTTTCAGGGCACCCAGCGCATAGTGGATTTTGCCGTCTTTAACGGTGAACATCGCACCCGATTGATTAACGCATGGCGGCACAAGATCAATGCCAAGGCGTTTCACCTCTTCCATATAGACGCCCAGCTTATCGGTCAGATGCATATCGCAATTCATCACGGCGGCCATAAATTCAACCGGATGGTTGGCTTTAAGCCACGCCGTTTGATAGCTGACAACCGCATAGGCAGCGGCATGAGACTTGTTGAAACCGTAATTGGCGAATTTATCCAGCAGGTTCCAGACTTCGGTGGCTTTGGCCTTATCAACCCCGTTTTCTGCCGCACCCTTAATGAATTTCGGACGTTCGGCATCCATTGCCGCCTGAATTTTCTTGCCCATAGCCCGGCGCAACAAGTCGGCGCCGCCAAGGCTGTAGCCAGCCATTTCCTGCGCGATTTGCATCACCTGTTCCTGATAAACAATGATGCCCTGAGTTTCATCGAGCAGACGGTCGATGGTCGGATGCAGATTTTCCCGCTCCTTGCGGCCGTTTTTCACATCACAAAACATCGGGATGTTTTCCATCGGACCGGGGCGATAAAGGGCGACCAGCGCAATGATGTCCTCGATACATGTCGGCTTCATCTGCCTGAGCGCGTCCATCATGCCCGAGCTTTCCACCTGAAACACCGCGGTGGTTTTGGCGGATGCGTACAGATCGTAGGTCTTTTCGTCATCGAGCGGGATCAGCCCGATGTCGATCTCAATTTCGCGTTGCTTCAACAGATCGAGCGCGTTCTGGATCACAGTCAGGGTTTTCAGCCCAAGAAAGTCGAATTTGACAAGTCCGGCCTGTTCAACCCATTTCATGTTAAACTGCGTCGCGGGCATGTCGGATCGCGGGTCTTTGTAAAGCGGCACAAGCTCGTCCAGAGGCCGGTCACCGATCACCACGCCAGCAGCATGGGTTGACGCATTACGCAACAAGCCTTCAACTTGACCGGCATAATCCAACATACGGGCAACGACTTCTTCCGATTTCGCTTCTTCCCGCAGGCGCGGCTCGTCCGCCAGTGCCTTTTCGATGCTGACGGGTTTGACCCCCTCGACCGGGATCAGTTTGGAAAGCCGATCAACTTGCCCATAGGGCATTTGCAGAACGCGACCAACGTCCCGAACAGCGGCTTTGGACAAGAGCGCGCCGAAGGTGATGATTTGGGCGACGCGATCACGGCCGTATTTCTGTTGGACATACTGGATCACTTCCTCCCGGCGATCCATGCAAAAGTCGATATCAAAATCCGGCATCGACACGCGTTCGGGGTTGAGGAACCGTTCGAACAGCAACGCGTAGCGCAATGGGTCAAGATCAGTGATGGTCAGTGCATAGGCAACCAGCGAACCAGCGCCGGAACCGCGCCCCGGCCCAACCGGAATATTCTGATCCTTGGCCCATTTAATGAAATCCGCAACGATCAGGAAGTAGCCGGGAAATCCCATACCCTCGATCACGCCAAGTTCAAAATCAAGCCGCGCCTGATATTCCTGAACCGTCACCGCATGCGGGATAATGTCCAGTCGGGCCTTAAGGCCCTGGTTGGCGGCACGGCGCAGTTCTTCGACTTCGTTATCCGCAAATTTCGGCAAGATCGGGTCGCGAGTTGCCACCTTGAAAGCGCATCTACGGGCGATTTCAACCGTGTTTTCAATCGCTTCTGGCAGGTCGGCAAACAGCGCGACCATTTCTGTCTGGGATTTGAAATAGTGTTGTTGCGTCAGATGCCGACGGGGTTCTTGTTGATCCACATAAGCCCCATCTGAAATGCAGATCAAAGCGTCATGTGCTGCGTACATTTCGGGTTTCGGGAAATAAACGTCATTGGTTGCGACCAGCGGCAGGTTCAACGCATAGGCTATTTCAATAAAACCGCGTTCGGTCGTCTGTTCGGCTGGGGTATTGTGGCCATCCATGCCGGGATGACGCTGTAATTCCACATAAAGCCGGTCGCCAAAGACTGCGGCAAGGCGCGTCATCAGAGCCTCGGCTTTGGTGCGTTGTCCGTCCACCAGCAGTTGGCCGACCGGGCCGCCCGGACCGCCTGACAGGCAAATAACATCCGTACAATGCGCGGCAAGCACGTCAAAGGATACGCGCGGCACACCGTCGCCGGCCTCAAGGAATGCTGCCGAAGACAGTTTCATCAAATGCCCATAGCCAACCTCGGTTTGCGCCAAAAGCACAAGCGGGCGTGGCGGGATGTGCCGTTCGCCGGGGCGGTCGGGGGTCTCGTATTCCAGATCAAGCTGACAGCCGATGATCGGCTGCACCCCGCCGTCTGCCGCATAGATTGAGAATTCAAGAGCAGCGAACATGTTGTTGGTGTCAGTGACCGCGACCGCTGGCATTTTATGCTTGGCGCAAAGTCCGGCGAGAGATTTCACCCGCACAGCCCCTTCCAGCAGAGAATACTCGGTATGGGTTCTGAGATGGATGAATCGGGGTGCATTTGACATATGGTAAGGATAGACCAGCCGGAAAGCGTCAGAAAGCTTAAAACGGCGGGCTTGTTGACTCTGGCAAGCAGGGCGCTCCCGCCCAAGGACGAACTTTGTTCGCCTTAGTTGGGCCGGGTATTTTTTGCCGGGCAAAAAATGGTGCCTCCGGCGGGAGTATTTTTCAAACGATGATGGGGGTTGCCAGTTTTGTAGATTGGTGTTGATTTGGTGGCAGGAGGATCACATGGGAAAATTGACAACGCATGTGCTGGACACGGCACTTGGGCGACCGGCTGAGGGGTTGGAAATCGAGTTGTTTCGGGTTTCAGGCAATACGCATGAAAAGATCGGGTCGTTCACAACCAATGCTGACGGGCGGGTGAGTGCACCTTTGCTGGAAGGCAAAGCTTTCAAAACCGGGACATATGAGTTGGTGTTCCATGCAGGTCCCTATCTGGACCGGGTTTTGCCCGGTTTGGCCAATCCAAAATTTCTGGATCAGATCCCGCTTCGATTCGGGATTAGCGACGACAGCCATTACCATGTACCCTTGTTGTTATCGCCCTATTCCTATTCGACATATCGCGGCAGTTGACAAAGCGCTTGTCAGATCAGGTCTGGTCTGCTTAGCTTGGGTTCTGAAAAATCAGGGAAGGTCGCGCACCGGTTTTACGTCGCATCGGACGGGGGCGCACAAGGCTTAACGCAGAGAAGGCGGCGGACATTTTCGGTATGACAATCGAGTTTCTTCTGAACGGAGAGACCGTGCGCTTAGAGGGGCAACCCCTGGGCCGCACTTTGCTTGAATGGTTACGCGAAACCCGAAAAATGACGGGCACCAAAGAGGGTTGCAACGAGGGCGATTGCGGGGCCTGCACGGTGATGGTGTCGTCGATGGAAGACGGCATTGTCAGCCATCAGGCGCTGAACGCATGTATCCTGTTTTTACCGCAACTGCACGGCAAGGCAGTTCGCACGGTCGAAGGGCTGGTGTCGCCAAAGGGTGCGCCGCATCCGGTTCAGGCAGCTATGGTCGATCATCATGGCAGTCAATGCGGGTTCTGCACACCGGGTTTCATTATGTCGATGACGGCCGCGCATCAGAACGGCCGACGGGATCACAACGATGTTCTGGCGGGAAATTTATGCCGTTGCACGGGATACGCGCCGATCATCCGCGCAGCCGAGGCAGCTGCCAAAAAGCCCCGGACAGAATGGCTTGAGGATCGCCGGGCCTTGTCGGTACTGGCTGATGTCGAGTCCCTTGATATTCCTGGTGTATACGCGCCGCGTGGACTTGACGATTTCGCCACTTGGTATCTGGCCAATCCGGACGCGACTATCATTGGCGGCGCTACGGATGTTGGCCTTTGGGTGACCAAGCGGCTGGTTGATTTGCCAAAGATGTTGTTGGCCGGAAGAGTTGCAGAGTTGAAGCAAGTCGAGGTTATGACCAACTCGATCCGCATAGGGGCTGCGGTTAATATGTCCGAAGTATTGGATCTGATGTCAGGCTATCACCCGGATTTCGCGGAAATGATCCGCCGCTATGGGTCAACACAGGTGCGTAATGCGGCGACGATCGGTGGGAATATCGCCAATGGCTCGCCCATTGGCGATGGCCCTCCGGCGCTGATTGCCCTTGGTGCCACGCTGCATTTGCGGCGCGGCGACAAGACCCGTGATATGCCCCTTGAGGATTATTTCGTCGCTTATGGCAAGCAGGACCGTGCGCAAGGCGAATTTGTCGAGGCGGTGTCGATCCCGCGTCAGGCTGACGTGTTGAAATGCTACAAAATATCCAAACGATTCGATCAGGATATTTCTGCGGTGTGCGGCTGTTTTAATATCATCGTTGAGGATGGGATGGTCACAGCGGCACGTATCGCATTTGGCGGCATGGCGGCCACGCCAAAGCGGGCCACAGCGGTCGAAGATGCTTTGATCGGCAATCCATGGACTGAACAGGTGGTTATGGCTGCAGCGCGAAAGTTTGCTGTCGATTATGCCCCAATCGACGACATGCGAGCCTCAAGTAGGTATCGCCTGACCATCGCCAGAAATTTATTGCAGCGCTGTCTGACCGAAAGCCAGCTTGGGAATAAATACACCCGCGTTCTTGAGGCCCGCGCATGACTGTCGGCCAGAAACTGCCGCATGACGCGGCCTGGATGCACGTTTCGGGCAATGCGCGGTATGTTGACGACATACCGGTACCGGACAATTGCCTGCATCTGGCGTTTGGTCTGTCGACGATTGCACATGGTCATATCCTTTCAATGAATATTGACGCTGTGCGCGCAGCACCCGGCGTTGTGAATGTTTTGACGGCGGATGATCTGCCGGGCGCAAATGATGTCTCGCCTTCCGCGCATGACGAGCCTTTGCTGTCTGACGGCAGTGTTCACTATGTAGGCCAGCCCTTGTTTCTGGTGCTGGCCACCAGCCATTTGGCAGCCCGAAAAGCCGCGCGTCTGGCCAAAGTTCAGTACCGCGAGAAAAAACCAATTCTGTCATTTGATGATGCAATTGCTGCAGACACCTGCTTTGAAAAACCGTTGCAATTCCTGAAAGGCACGCCCGAAGTGGCAATCGCCCGCGCGGCGCACCGGGTTGAAGGGCGCATTGAAATGGGCGGGCAGGAACATTTCTATCTTGAAGGGCAAGTCTCGCTTGCTATGCCTCAGGAGGGTGGCGATATGCTGGTGCATGCGTCAACCCAGCATCCGACTGAAATTCAGCACAAAGTGGCCGAGGCTTTGGATGTGCCCTTCAATGCGGTCCGGGTTGAAATCCGCCGAATGGGTGGGGGTTTTGGCGGCAAAGAAAGTCAGGGCAATGCTTTGGCCGTTTCTTGCGCGGTTGCAGCACAACTGACCGGCAAACCCTGCAAAATGCGGTATGACCGGGATGATGATATGATTATCACCGGCAAGCGGCATGAATTCCGGATTGATTATCAAGCAGGCTTTGACGAGGACGGACGACTAGAAGGCGTCACCTTCACCCAATTCGCCCGCTGCGGATGGGCGCAAGATTTGTCTATTCCGGTGGCAGACCGCGCGATGCTGCATGCCGATAACGCCTATAACCTGCCACATGCGCGGATTGTCTCGCACCGGCTTAAAACCAATACCGTGTCCAACACAGCCTATCGCGGGTTTGGCGGGCCGCAGGGTGTTGTCGGGATCGAACGCGTGATGGACCATATCGCGCATGCGCTTGGCAAAGATCCGGCCGACGTTCGCAAGATCAATTATTATCAGTCTTACACCGCCAAGACCGGCGAAACGACGCCTTACCATATGGAAGTGACCGACAGCGTTATCCACGAGATCAGCGACGAGTTGCTGAAATCCTCGGATTATGTCGCCCGGCGTGAAGCGGTGAAAATCTTCAATGAACGCAATCCGATCCTGAAGCGGGGCATTGCGATTACGCCCGTCAAGTTCGGGATTTCCTTTACGCTGACACATCTCAATCAGGCCGGGGCTTTGGTGCATGTTTATGCCGATGGTTCGATCCAACTGAACCACGGCGGCACCGAAATGGGCCAGGGTCTGTTCACCAAGGTGGCTCAGGTGGCAGCAGATACGTTTGGCGTCGGTATGGACCGGGTCAAGATCACCGCGACGGATACCGGCAAGGTGCCGAACACTTCGGCTACAGCAGCCTCGTCCGGGTCTGATCTGAATGGTATGGCGGTGCGTGCGGCTTGTGACCAAATCCGCAACCGGCTGGTAAATTTCGTCAAAACCAAGCATGGCGACAAGGACAGTATGGTTGTATTCGAAGGTGGCCGGATCACGGTTGACGTGAAAGAGTTCGATTTCGCCACCGTTGTGGCCGAGGCTTATCAGGCGCGGATATCACTGTCCTCGACCGGATTTTACGCCACACCTGATATTGAATGGGACCGCAAAAAGGGTCGCGGACGACCGTTTTATTATTTCGCCTACGGCGCTGCGGTGACCGAAGTTGTGATCGACACCCTGACCGGCGAGAACCGTATATTGCGTACCGATATCCTGCACGATGTGGGCCGGTCGTTAAACCCGGCTTTGGATATCGGACAGGTCGAAGGCGGTTACGTGCAGGGTGCCGGTTGGCTGACAACCGAAGAATTGGTCTGGGATGCCAAAGGGCGTTTGATGACGCATGCGCCGTCAACTTACAAAATCCCGGCCTGTTCTGACCGGCCCGAAATTTTTAACGTGAACCTATGGGAACGGGGCTTAAATCAGGCCAAGACGATTTACCGCTCGAAGGCTGTGGGGGAACCACCTTTCATGCTGGGTATCTCGGCGTTTCTGGCGCTATCAGATGCGATTGCCGCTTGTGGTGATGGCAGCCGTTATGTGGCACTGGATGCTCCTGCCACCGCAGAACGGATTTTGTTTGCGGTTATGGACCAGCAAACGGGGCTGCGCGATGGGGTTTGATCTGATCCGCTTGGTGGCCTTGACCGAACAGCACGGTGTCGTGGCGCGTATCATCGTGGCCGCCAGCAAAGGTTCGGTTCCGCGCGAACCGGGGGCGGCGATGTTTGTTTGGGCAGTCGGCCAAGAAGGGACGATCGGCGGCGGCACACTGGAGTTTGAAGCCGTCAAAGCGGCGCGTGTGGCTTTAACGGCGGGGTCGGGCCAGCCATTGCTTGCGCATATTCCTCTAGGCCCGGCGTTGGGGCAATGTTGCGGCGGGTCGGTCAGCCTGCTGACTGAGGTTTATTCAGTCGGCGACTGCGCGCGGTTGCAGAACTTAACTGACAATGGCCTGCCCTTTTGTCGCCGCGTAAACAGCAATGCGCCAGAGCCTTTAGCCGTAAGCCGGATCATGGCGGCAGCACGTGGTCAGGGCATTCAGCCCGCGCCTGGTTTGATTGCAGGCTGGATGGTTGAGCCAATGTCGCCTGCCCGCCTACCCCTGTGGATATACGGTGCCGGTCACGTGGGCCGGGCCTTGGTCAATACACTCGCGCCACTGGGATACGAGATATGTTGGGTGGACACCCACGCCGACCGGTTTCCTGAAATGATGCCCGATCACGTCAACCCACTGGTGGCAATCAACCCCGTGCGGGTGGTTCCTCATGCGCCAGCCGATGCGCGACATTTGATTCTAACCTATTCCCACAACCTTGATCTTGAACTGTGCCACGGCATCCTTTCGCACAGCTTCCATAGCGTCGGACTGATCGGGTCGGCAACCAAATGGGCGCGCTTTCGCAAGCGCCTTGCGGCTTTGGGCCACTCAGGTGCGCAAATAAGCCGCATCACTTGCCCGATTGGCATGCCTGAACTTGGCAAAGCCCCCGAAAGAATTGCCGTGGGTGTCGCAACTAAGCTATTGATGGCCGAGGTCGCCGTTGCATCCGGCCAAGGTATCGCAAAGGAACCCGCCATATGACGGCTTTGTTGACAGTGAAGGGGCTGACCAAGGCCTATCCGGGTGTCGTAGCCAACGACGATGTCTCCTTTGAAGTGCAACCGGGCGAGGTCCACGCGCTGCTTGGCGAAAACGGGGCCGGAAAGTCAACGCTGGTCAAGATGATTTATGGCTTGGTCCGGCCCGATAGTGGCTCCATGACCTTATCCGGAGCGAATTATCAACCAGCCGAACCGCGGGCTGCGCGGGCCGCTGGTGTGGCAATGGTGTTTCAGCATTTCTCGTTGTTTGACGCGCTGACCGTCGCTGAAAATATCACGCTGGGGATGGAAAACGCCCCCTCGCGGAGCGAACTTTCACAGCGGATTACCGACGTGTCCAAGGCATACCGTCTGCCTTTGGATCCAAACCGGATCATCGGTGATTTGTCAGTCGGTGAACGCCAGCGGGTCGAGATTATTCGCTGTCTTTTGCAGAACCCTAAACTGTTGATCATGGATGAACCCACATCGGTTTTGACGCCGCAGGAAGTGGATATTCTGTTTGATACCCTCCAGCGGTTGTCCAGCGAAGGCACCGCTATTCTGTATATCTCGCACAAACTTGAGGAAATCCGCACGCTTTGCCACCACGCGACGATCCTTCGGCACGGCAAGGTGGTTGATATCTGCGTGCCTGCCGAACAAACCGCCCGGCGGTTGGCGGAAATGATGGTGGGGTCAAGCTTTCACACGCCAGCCAAAAAGAACCTGCATCCGGGGCCGGTGGTATTAGAATTGGACGGCCTAAGCGTGGTCAGCAAGAACCCGTTCGGCACCACACTGAAGGACATCAACCTGACAGTTCGCGCAGGCGAGGTTTTGGGCATTGGCGGGGTTGCGGGCAACGGGCAGGACGAATTTTTGTTAGCCCTGAGTGGCGAAGTCACGGTTCCCGCAGCCATGGTCAAAGTGAACGGGGCTGAAATCGGCAAGCTCACCCCGAATGAGCGGCGCAAGATCGGTGTGCTGACAGCGCCCGAAGAACGGTTGGGCCATGCGGCAGCCCCTGACATGAGCCTGACGGAAAACGCGATGCTGACTGGCAATATCCGCCAACACTTTTCCAATGGCGGTTTTCTGCGCTGGAATGACGCGCGTGGCTTTGCCCGTGCGATCATTGAAAGGTTTGATGTGCGCACGCCAGGGACGGAAAATTCGGCCAGATCCTTATCCGGCGGCAATTTGCAGAAATTCGTCATCGGGCGCGAGATTTTGCAAAACCCCAAGGTTTTGGTTGTCAACCAACCCACATGGGGTGTTGATGCCGCGGCAGCTGCGGCGATCCGGCAGGCCTTGATGACTTTGGCCGAAGAAGGTGCGGCAGTTGTCGTTGTCAGTCAGGATCTGGATGAACTTTTGGAAATCTCGGACCGTTTGGCTGTGTTGAACGAAGGGCGCTTGACGCATCCGCGCGAAACCACGGATTTGTCTATGGAAGATATCGGCCTGATGATGGGCGGGATGGAGGCGGAAAATGTTCCAGCTTGAAACACGACCGCAAACGTCAAAAACATGGGTTGTTCTAACGCCGATACTTGCGGTTCTGGCGACCATGATTGCGGGCGGTGCACTGTTTGCCTTTCTAGGCAAGGACCCGTTTCAAATAATCAGGATGATCTTTTGGGATCCGCTGTTTGGTGAATTTGCGTTTTATTACCGTGGCCAATTGCTGACCAAAGCCGGACCGCTGATATTGATCGCTATTGGCCTGTCTATCGGCTTTCGCGCAGGTATCTGGAATATCGGGGCCGAGGGCCAGTATATCATGGGCGCGATCTGTGGTGCTGCTGTCGGATTGGCGTTTTACCCTGCCGAAAGTATCTTCATCTTTCCGCTCATGGTGATTGCCGGCGGGCTTGGCGGTTGGGCCTGGGCGATGATCCCGGCTCTGCTGAAAATCAGGTTCGGCACCAATGAAATTCTGGTGTCCCTGATGCTGGTTTACGTCGCCGAAAGCTTTCTGGCCTCGGCCTCGCTTGGATTGCTGAAAAACCCCGAAGGACACGGCTTTCCCGGGTCACGCAATCTGTCGCAATATGCCTCTAGCGCAAATAACGAATTGATCGCCGGAACCGGCATTCATTGGGGCGTGATCACCGCTTTTCTGGTCGTCATCATGGCCTATGTGTTCGTTAGCCGACATTTGCTGGGCTTTCAGATTAAAGTCACTGGCCAGGCACCGCGCGCTGCCGCTTTCGCAGGGGTCATTCCTTCACGGATTATCACCTTTTGTCTGGGCGTTTCGGGTGCATTGGCCGGTTTGGCTGGTCTGTTTGAAGTGGCTGGCCCAGCTGGGCAGATCAGTATTGATTTCAACTCGGGTTACGGTTTCACCGCGATCATCGTGGCCTTTTTAGGCCGCCTTAATCCGATCGGCATCTTGTTGGCGGGCCTGTTGATGGCGCTGACATATATTGGTGGAACGGTGGCCGAGCAAGCCGGATTGCCTGCCGCGGCCATTCAGGCGTTTCAGGGGATGCTGTTGTTTTTCCTGCTGGCCTTTGACGTTCTGTCAAATTACCGCATCCGCATGACACGAAAGGAAGCTGCCTGATGGACTTATCTTCTATAAGCCCGGTCGTGCTGATTGCCAGCCTGATGATTGCAGCAACCCCGGTTCTGTTGGCAGCAATCGGCGAACTGGTCGTCGAAAAAGCTGGCGTGCTGAACCTTGGGGTTGAAGGCATGATGATCACCGGTGCGATCTTTGGTTTTGCAGCAACAGTGGAGACCGGCTCGCCGTGGATCGGGCTGCTGGCAGCGATGGCAGGCGGCGCGATGCTGTCCTTGATTTTTGCGGTTCTGACTCAGTATCTTTTGTCCAACCAAGTGGCCACAGGTCTTGCGTTGACGCTGTTCGGGCTTGGGTTTTCGGCCCTTGTTGGCCAAAGTTATTCCGGTATTAAACCGCCGCCCTTTCCCAAACTAGATGTGCCGTTTCTGACGGATATTCCGGTGCTTGGGCCGATTTTGCTGAATCACGATTACGTCGTCTATATCTCGCTGCTATTGGTCGCTGCGGTCTGGTTTTTCTTCAAATATACCCGCGCCGGGCTGATCTTGCGGTCGGTTGGCGAAAACCATGCGGCGGCGCATGCGCTTGGCTATAAGGTCGTTCGCATTCGCATTTTCGCGATCATGTTTGGCGGTGCCTGCGCTGGTTTGGGCGGAGCTTATATCTCGCTGGTACGTGTGCCCCAATGGACCGAAGGCATGACGGCTGGCGCCGGTTGGATCGCGCTTGCACTGGTCGTATTTGCCAGCTGGAAACCTTGGCGCGTAGTTTTAGGGGCTTATCTTTTTGGCGGCGTCGCCATCCTTCAGTTGAATCTTCAGGCGGTCGGTGTGAATATCCCTGTCGCCTATTTGTCGATGGCGCCGTATGTCGTGACAATTGTCGTCCTAGTCGTTATCTCCTCTGACCGTAAACGGGTCAGTGTCAATGCTCCGGCCTCGTTGGGCCGGGTTTTCCACGCCTTGCATTAGCGCCGGGTGTGATCCCTAAAATGGCCTTTCTGCAGGCCCTCAGAAAAAGGAAATCGAAATGAAACTGTTGAAATTTGTACTGTCAGGCGCGGCCCTTGCGCTGAGCTTGGCGGGTGCTGTTGCCGCGCAAGACAAAACCAAAGTTGGGTTTGTTTATGTCGGCCCGATCAATGACGGTGGCTGGAACCAGCACCATCACGATTCCGCCTTGGAAATGAAGGCGCATTTCGGCGATAAAGTCGAACTGGTCTATCAGGAAAGTGTTCCGGAAGGTGCCGATGCTGAACGGGTTCTGACGCAAATGGCACTTGGTGGCGCCAAGCTGATTTTCACCACGTCGTTTGGTTATATGGACCCGACGATCAACGTTGCCAAAAAATTCCCGAACGTAAAGTTCGAGCACGCAACCGGCTACAAGACAACTGATAACGTGTCGGTCTATTCCGCACGTTTCTATGAGGGTCGTGCCATTCAGGGCCACATCGCGGGCAGCATGACGAAATCCAACATCATCGGCTATATCGCGTCCTATCCGATCCCCGAAGTTATCCGTGGCATCAACTCGGCTTATCTGCATGCAAAACGGGTGAACCCGGACGTTCAGTTCAAAATCATCTGGCTGTTCTCGTGGTTTGATCCGGCAAAAGAGGCAGATGCAACAACAACCTTGCTTGAACAAGGTGCGGATGTTGTGCTGCAACACACCGACTCGACTGCGCCTTTGGCCACGATGGCAAAAGCCGGTAAAGGCATCGGCTTTGGTCAGGCTGCCGATATGGCAGAATATGCACCATCGCCTCGGGTTTCCTCAATCATCGACCTTTGGGCACCTTACTATATCGCGCGCACACAGGCGGTTATGGATGGCACTTGGACAAGCGTAAACACTTGGGATGGTATCAAAGCCGGTATGGTTGGCATTGGCGAGATTTCCTCGGCGGTTCCTGCGGATGTTAAGGCTTCGGCTGAAGCCATGAAGGCAGCAATTGCCGCTGGCACCTATCATCCGTTCACAGGCCCGATCAACAAACAAGACGGATCGGTTTGGCTGAAAGACGGCGAAGTGGCAGATGACGGCACTTTGGCGGGCATGGGCTTTTACATCGAGGGAATTGTCGGTGACGTGCCGAAGTAATCTTGGTTGACAGCAGGTTGGAAGGGCCCGCAAGTTTGCGGGCCTTTTCTTTTGGAGCAACGATGCCTGTAATATCCTCTGCCAGCGGCCAAAAAGCCTCGTCATTTTGTTTTGGCACAATGCAATTTGGCGGCACGTCGTCGGACGCAGAAAGTGCCGCAGTTTTTGAACAGTGCCGCGCGCATGCGATCAACTTCTTTGACTGTGCATTTGGCTATAATAACGGCACATCGGAAACGCTGCTTGGCGGGTTTATTGCGCCCGAGCGCGAGAATCTGATCGTCACCACCAAATGCGCCCATCCCGGCGGATCAGGCCGCGCCAACATATTGGCGCAGTTCGATACCAGCCGCAAACGGCTGGCAACCGATTACATCGACGTCTATTTCCTGCATCGCTGGGATGACACCGTGCCTTTGGAGGAAACCTTCGATGCACTGGCTGGGTTGGTTCAGGCGGGGCATGTTCGGCATCTGGGGGTATCCAATTTTTCCGCGTGGCAAACTATGAAAGCACTGGCGGTTGCCGCCAAAATGGGTCTGAGAATTGACGTCCTTCAACCAATGTACAGTTTGATCAAGCGACAAGCCGAGGTTGAAATTCTGCCGATGGCGAAGGCTGAAGATATGGCCGTCACGCCGTACTCCCCCTTGGGCGGTGGTGTTCTGACCGGCAAATATCTTAGCGGCAACTCGGGCCGAATAACCACTGACAACGCCTATGCTGCCCGTTATGCGCCTGACTGGATGGCCCAAACTGCAGCCGATCTAAGCACTTTAGCGGCCGATATTGGCGTCCTGGCAATTACACTTGCCGTGGCTTGGGTTGCCCGTAACCCCACGATAACCGCGCCAATTATCAGTGGGCGCAATCCGGGTCAGTTGGCACCCTCATTGGCGGCAATGTCCTATGAAATGTCAGACGAGATATATGCCCGTGTCAGCGCATTGTCCCCAACACCACCACCAGCAACTGATCGCCTGGAAGAAGCCTAGTTCAAATCTTTCTTTCCAAAATACCCCCGCCGGACGCTCAATAGCCGCAACAATCGCTAAGCTTTATACGTGTAAAGCCGCTTGCGACCCGAGAATATGACCAGAGACATCAACACCAAAACGGTCGACAGCACGAACGGCGCACCGGGGAAATAGAACGGCGCTGTGCCTTGGGTAAAGTAACTGAATGTCGCCGTCATCAGCATTGGACTGATGATGATCCCGATGGAAGAAATCGAGGTCAGCACGCCTTGTAACTCACCCTGCTGGTCATTGCTGGCAGTACGCGACATGATCCCCTGCAAGGCAGGCCCGGCAATCACGCCAAGCGAAGTTAGCGGCGCCAAAGCGAAGATTTGCCAGCCCTCATAGGCCACCGCATAAACCAGAAAAGCCACGGCATTGATGCTGAAACCAAGGATCACGGTCCAATGTTCGCCAATGCGCGGGATCACCAAACGGATCAACCCGCCTTGCACCACAGCCATAGAAAAGCCGAACACCGCCAATGAAACGCCGGTCATCGCACTGTCCCAGCCAAAGCGTTCCTGCGTGTAATAGGCCCAAATCGATGGATAGACAAAAAATGCAATGTTATAAAAAAAATAGACCACCAGCAGGCGCCGCACCCCCGGCAGTTTGCCGATATGTTTTAGACTCCCAACCGGATTGGCGCGCCGCCAGTCAAACGGTCTGCGGATCGCGTCGGTCACGGTTTCGGTCAGGATCAGATAGCCAAACAACGTGTTGGCAGCCGCCAAACCGGCAGCCGCAAAAAACGGCGCACGCGGCCCCAAAGTGCCCAACAAGCCACCTGCCAGCGGGCCAAGGATGAACCCAACACCAAAGGCTGCCCCAATCAGACCGAAATTCTGTGACTTCTCATCCGGATGCGAAATATCCGCCATATAGGCATTCGCGGTTGATTGCGTGGCCGCTGTAATCCCGCCAATGATCCGACCAATCACCAAGACCCAGATCGCATGCGCATATCCCATGATCACATAATCCACAGACATCGCGGCAAGCGAAATGAGCAAGACTAGCCGTCGTCCATAACGATCAGACAAATTACCGATAGTCGGGCCAAACAGAAATTGCATGATGGCAAAGATCGTCGCCAGCATTCCGCCCCAAACCGCCGCGCGGCTAAGGTCAGTTGCGCCAAGCTCGATCAGCAAGTTGGGCATAACCGGCATGATCAGCCCGATTCCCATACTGTCGATCATCACTGTCACCAGCAGAAATAACACGGGTAGTTTTTTGGACACGGCAATAACCAGGCAATAAATAATTGGCTAAGTGTGACGACCTTTGCTTGCCATATCAAGGTTAGAACTGGCCGTGTACCCAAGATCAGACACCACAGCGCAATTTGTCCTGCACGAAAGCTCGACTGTCACGAGGAGCATTTTACTTGGCCGTAAAGCAGACCAAAATCTGAAAAGAGTTTCTCCTACAATTGTTTTTCCCAAATCGGCGTTTACACACGCAGGTTCCGGCTGTCCGAGCATGATTATTTCGCAAGTTGGCCAGCCCCGCAGGCAATGTTATAGGGAACGGTCTGCGATCAAAACGAGGCTTCTGGTGAATATTGAAACGCGTCAATTTCTGACTTCCTTATATGGCAGCGCTGTGGCTGCGGCAGACCCTGCCCGCGCGCTCCGGCCATTCCTGCCCGAGCGGCCCAAAGGGCGCTTAGTCGTGGTCGGCGCGGGCAAAGGTGCAGCGCAACTTGCTGCCGCGTTCGAGGATCTTTGGGATGGGCCATTGGAAGGCACGGTCGTCACCCGGTACGGTTACGGCCAGGCATGTCCGCATATTCACGTGCTTGAGGCGGCGCATCCCGTGCCGGATGTTGCCGGGTTGGCGGCATCGGATGCGTTGTTTCAGCAAGTTGCAGGTCTGGGGCCTGACGATCTGGTGGTGGCACTGATCTGTGGCGGCGGTTCGGCCCTGCTGCCCGCCCCGATTTCAGGTTTAAGTTTTAACGACGAAGTGCTGGTGAACGAGGTTTTATTGGCCTCGGGCGCGCCAATATCGGCGATGAACCTGATCCGCAAACATGTGTCCCGGATCAAAGGCGGGCGGCTGGCGTTGGCAGCCTATCCAGCGCGCGTTGTCAGCCTGATCGTGTCCGACGTGCCCGGCGATGATCCAGCCCAGGTCGCGTCTGGGCCAACAGTACCCGATACCGGGACAGCGTCGCAGGCCTTGGCAGCGATCCGACAATACCGGATGCAAATGCCCGACAATATTTTGAACGCGATTGCAACCAGTCAGGCCCCTTCACCTGACGCACCCGAATTCGCACGCAATCAGGTTCACGTGATTTCATCGGCCACACGTTCGCTTGAAGCTGCGGCGGGCATGGCGCGGGCCACTGGTATAAATGCAGTCATCCTGTCAGATGCGATCGAAGGCGAAGCGCGCGAGGTTGGCCGCGTTCACGCAGCGATTGCACGCGAGGTTCAGCGCAACGATCGCCCGTTCCAGAAGCCGGTTTTGATCCTGTCAGGCGGTGAAACCACGGTCACTTTGGACCAAAGCGGCGGACGCGGTGGCCGAAACAGCGAATTCCTGTTGGCCTTCGCGCTGGCAATCGACGGGCTGGAAGGCATCTCGGCCCTAGCCGCAGACACCGACGGTATTGACGGTTCTCAGGACAATGCCGGAGCATTTGCCGATGGTTCAACGGCACAAGCAATTCGAGCAGCCGGGTTTGATCCAACCGAACTGCTGACGCGCCACGATGCCTGGGGGGCTTTTGAGGCAGCCAACAGTTTGTTTGTTACCGGGCCAACTGGCACCAACGTAAACGACTTCCGGGCGATTTTGATCAGATAACCGCACCTAAAGCGTTGGCACCTGTTGTGTGACGCAGTGGATGCCGCCGCCGCCGGTCGCAAGTGCGTCGATGCGTATTTCGGCAATCTCGCGACCTGGAAAGGCGTCCTGAAATACCTCGCGCGCCAGACCATCGGCGGGGATGTCATATCTTGGCATGATAAAGCCGCCATTGGCGATGTAACCGTTGACATAAGAGCGGCAGAACTTGTCGCCCATGCCTTTTGCCGCCATCGCCTCGGGGATCAGGTGCATCTTAATCGGGCGACCCAGCGCATCGGTCTGACCCTCCAGCGCGCGAATGTTCTCGCGTTTGATCGCGCCCCAGGGGTCGTCCGGTTCATCGCCGTCTTCGATGATTACCACCCCGGGTGCGATAAACATGGCGATACCATCAATATGGCCATTGGTTTCAGTTTCAAGCACATTGCCCGGCAGCCAGATTACTTTCTCAGCACCGAGCATTTCCATCAGTTCATCTTTGATCTGATCGCGGCTCCAATCGGGGTTGCGGTTGGCATTGGGAAAGCAGCTTTCAGTAGTTATCACCGTGCCGTTGCCATCCACCGTGACGCCGCCGCCTTCGGCAATCAGGCGCGAGCGAAACTGGCGCGCGCCGGTTTGTTCCAGCATGAATTCGGAAAACCGGTTGTCGTTGTCAAAAGGGTAATAGGTTTCTCCCCAAGCGTTGAAAGTAAAGTTGACACCGCCGCGATTGCCCTTGCCGTCGATCAGGAAACACGGTCCTGCATCACGTGCCCAGCTGTCGTCGATCTCTACGACCGCTAGTGCGATATCGCTGCCCAGCGCCGCATAAGCCTCGGGGCGGTCTTGAGGGCGGACAGCCATTGTCACAGGTTCGAACCGCGCGATCGTGTGCGCCAGTGCAACATAATCGCGTTTGGTCGCGGCCATATCCGCCCAAACCTCGGCGCGGCAGGGCCACATCATCCAGCAACCGTCATGCGGAGCCCATTCGGCGGGCATGTGATATCCGGCCTGTTTCGGGCTGAGGGCTTTATTGGTCATTCGTTATCTCATCCACTACAGACTCTTCCGCCTAAAACTTGTGCATATAGCGACGGAATTGTCGAGCACCGCCGCCAGCACCAGTTTCAACCGACCTGAAACAATTGCGCCGGACGGTTCGCGCGTCTAGACTTTTGACAACCAATATTCCGAGGCCGCGTGACTGTTCGCCCCTATATTTTTGCGGTGATAGCCTTGTTGGCAACCACCCAAGCAACCAATGCGCACGTTTCCGAGCGCGGGTTGGTTTTGCTGTTGCCGACCGATATTTACATATTCTTCGGTGTTTTGGCGGTTTTGTTGACGGTATTTCTAACCGTTCTGGTGCCTGCCGATTTGTTCTGGGCAGTGTTTCAAAAATCGCACGCCCAAGCGCTGCGCCCAGTCATTCGCGGCCGAAACAGTGTCAGCCTGCTGTCACTGGCTGGGTTTGCCGTCTTGATTGCACTGGGATATTTCGGCCCTCACGATCCTTTGACCAATCTCTTGCCTCTGACTTTGTTCACGCTCTGGTGGATATGTTTCCCGTTCTTGCAAGCTTTGTTCGGCGATATCTGGGCATGGGTTAACCCGTGGTCGGGGGCCGTGTCATTGGTTTTTGGCAACCGTATCCGCCTGCATCTCCCCCCGTATCTGGGACAATGGCCCGCAGTCGTGACATATATTCTGGCGGGGGTTTACACGCTGACAGATATTGCACCAGATGATCCGTCACGCTTGGCTGTTATTGCCGGGATATACTGGTTGACGACGTTTTTACTGTGCGGGCTGTTTGGGCCAACCTGGTTGCAGCGCGGCGAGGGCTTCACGGTTTTCTTCACCCTGATTGCTAAGTTATCCCCGTTTGGGTTACGGCCGTTTCGCTGGGTATTCCCCGGTCAGGCAATTCTTGATACAGGCATCGTTGGCGTATCCTGTACGGTTTTCTGCGTCACAATTTTGGCCCTAGGGTCATTTGACGGCCTGAACGAAACCTTCTGGTGGATGGCGCGGATCGGAATCAACCCACTGGAGTTTCCGGGCCGGTCGGCCGTCGTCTGGCCCAACCGCCTTGGCATGCTGATTGCTGTTGTGGCCCTGAATATGATCTTTGCCGGAGTCGTGTGGTTGGGGCTGGTATTGATCAGGCAAACCGCGGAATTCCCACGGCTATTCGCGCGGTTAGGGCTGTGTTTGCTGCCAATCGCGCTTGGATATCACGCGGCGCATTTTCTGACCTCGGCGATGGTCAGCCTGCAATATATCCCGCAAGCCCTGAACGATCCGTTGCACAATGGCGTGCGGTTGCTTGGGTTGCCCGATTACTACGTCACCACAAGTTTTTTCAATCAGCATCGAACGGTTCAGCAGATTTGGCTGACCCAAGCCGCAGCCATTGTTTTGGCGCATATGTTGGCGGTGATCCTGTCGCATGTGATTGCGTTGCAAGAATTCGCCAGCCACCGACGCGCTGTTATTTCGCAACTGCCTGTGTCGGCATTCATGGTCGCCTACACATTTTTCGGGCTTTGGTTATTGTCTTCACCCGTCGCACTTTGACCGAAGGGTCAATAAAGTACTGGATTTTCCTGAACACGCATCTACAATCATTTCTCGGAAGAAGGCTTACCCAAAAGCCCCAAAACGCAACATTTAGGGAGTTCAACTTATGACGCTGAAGAAATCACTGATCACGCCAACCCGCCGCACGGTTTTGGGTGGACTTGCTGCCGCGGGGGCTGTCAGCGCCCTGCCCGGTTTTGTGCCCTACGCACAGGCTCAAAGCTCGGCCCCTATTCGCATCGGATTTCAGGTGCACCGCACTGGAATCGGGGCGGCTTATGGCCGTTGGTATGACCGCACTACAACCGCCGCCGCGAAGGTGATTAACGACGCTGGTGGGATCAATGGCCGCATGGTCGAGATTATCGCCGAGGATGACGGCACCGATCCCAAGCGCGGTGCCGAGGTGGTTGAAAAATTCGCCACACAGCACAATTGCGATATCGCCTTTGGCACCCTGTTCAGCCATGTGGTTATCGGTTCGGCCCCGCGTGCAGGCGAATTGAAACTGCCGTATTTCGTCGTGTCCGAAGGCCATCATGTTGCCAGCGGCATGTTGAACCGTTACACATTGCAACCGGGCATCACCGATGTGAAAAGTCAGGTTCAGGCGATGGCGCCGTTCGTGGCGAACAATCTGGGCAAAAAGATCACCATGATCTTCCCGGATTTTGCCTTTGGCCATGACCACCGCGATTACTTTAGTGCGGCAGTCGAAGCGCAGGGCGGAAAAGTGGTCGCCAAGATTGCTATTCCGCCAACAGAATCCTCCTTCACCAAGTATTTCCCACAGATCCCGCGCGACACTGATGTGATTTATCATGTGATGGTTGGCCCTGCGGTTCTGACTTTCGTCAAGGAAATGGGTGAATTTTTTGGCTCTTCGCGGCCCGAGATTTTCGGCTTTATCGATTCGCTTGAAGCCACTGATCTGGCAACTCCGGGGCTGGAATTCCTTGAGGGCACCTATTTCTGGGAAGGCAATCCGCGTTACGCGCAGGCCAACCAGTCGGACGGCGACAAGTTCTTCCGGGCGGCGGTTGGTGTCGATGCAAACGGCGCATCTGTCAGCGATGCCAAGGATGTTTCGACCTATGCACATATGTTCGGCTGCTGGGAAACCCTGAACGTGGTCAAGGCTGGGATGGAGGCGTCAGGCTATCAGGGCCGCGCTGATGCTGGCAAACTGATCGAGGCGGTCGAAGCGATGACAACCATGCCGGCTGGCCGCGAACATCCGCAGGGCGACAAGCTGTTTAACGGCAAAACCCATCAGGTGTTCGGCCATCAGTACATCACCCAAGTGAAGGGCGGAAAGCTGGAATTGGCCCATACGACTTCGATCGAGGATACGCTGTATCCAGACGAGGTGGATTACACCAAGCAATCCTTCTAGACTCCAATTAGTGCTGCCCCGGAGATGATCCGGGGTAGCGTTAAATCAAAGGTCCCGATTACTTCCGGGGCCATTGCGCTTAGCTGACAGGCACATGCTTAGTTAATGGAATTCGGTCCTCATCTCATCCTCGCCATGCTTGAAGGGCTGGTTCAGGCCTCGGTTCTGACACTGACCGCTTTGGGGCTGTCACTGGTTTTCGGAGTGATGCGGGTGGTCAATGTTGCGCATGGCGAGTTCTTTATGCTGGGCGCTGTGTTTGCCTACGCGATCACCAGCCATTTAGGTGGGCATCCGGCGGTTGGGTTTCTCGCGGCTCTGATAATCGCGCCGCTGCTTGTTGGCGCCTTGGCGGTCGCGGCGGATTGGTTGATCCTGCGCAGGCTTTCCTATGATCCCGAACGCACCATCGTCGCCACGATTGGGATGCTTTATGTCATCCAGCAAGTCACCCTTATGACCTATGGGCCTGACGCGCATCCGGTGACCCCGCCGTTCAATCATCGACTGGCGATCCCGTGGTTTGAATTTACCGAAAACGGCCTGAAATTTTACTTTCCGTGGGGTCTGTCCACGACTTCTTACAAATTATTCGTGGTGGCTGCGGCGGCAACTACCGGGCTGGCAATCTGGTTGCTGATGGCACGAACAAGGCTGGGCCTTATCTTGCGCGCCACCCAGCTTGACAGCGAGATTGCACAAGCATTCGGCATTCCGGTTGAACGCGTCTATGCGTTTGTGTTCGGCCTTGGCGCTGCCCTTGCTGCCCTTGGTGCCGTGCTGGTCGTGCCAATTCAGCAAGCGCATTACCTGATGGGGGGCGATCCATTGCTGCTGTCGTTCATCGTCGTAATTATCGGCGGGCTTGGCAGCCTGCGCGGCACTGTGCTGGCCGCGATCCTGATCGGGATGAGCGACGGTATCATCTCGGTGTTTTTCTCGCCGACATTGGCGAAAATACTGGCAACGTTGCTGGTGGCGCTGGTGCTGGTTTACCGCCCGTCAGGCCTCTTCGGGTCAAAACCCGCATGAGCCGCGCGGTTGGTCTGCATGTCGGGTTAATCCTGCTATTACTGGCGATGAACTTTGTTCTGCCCGCCTATCACCACGGCAATCTTGCACGGATCATGGTGCTGGCGGTTTACGCGATGAGCTATAACATCATGTTCGGTTACACCGGCCTTCTGTCGCTGGGCCATGCGATGTTTTTCACCGCTGGTATGTACGGCATGGGCCTGTCGATGCGGCTGTGGGATATGCCGGTTGGGGGTGCATTTCTGGTCGGCATTGTGGCCGCAGCGGGTTTTTCACTGGTTGTCGGCCTGTTGGCCCTCAGAACGATTGGTGTCGCCTTCATGATCGTGACCCTGATGTTCAGTCAGGCGGTTTTTCTGACCATCCTCTATTTCAACCCGATCACCCGAGGCGACGAGGGATTTGTTATACCGCAAGCCGCACGCCAAATCGCCGGGATTGATTTGTCAGATGCCAACAACCGCTATTTGGCGGCGTGGATGTTGTTTTCTGTGTGCTTGCTTGCGGTATTGGCACTGGTCAGATCGCGGGTCGGGCGGGTGTTGATTGCGATTCGCGAAAACGAGGAACGCGCGCGAATGCTGGGTTATGACACGTGGGCGCACAAACTGGCAGCCGTCGTTATGTCGGGCACGATGGCTGGGGCCGCTGGAGCCGCGTATGGGGCGCTGTTCGGTTCCGTAGGGGCCAGTTTTGCCGAGGTGCCGTTTTCGATCCTCCCCCTGCTTTACGTGTTGCTGGGCGGCCCCGGTACAGTGATCGGGCCATTCGTCGGCACGTTTTTCATGTTCTACTTACGCGACCTGTCCGGCACCTTAACAGACGCGCATATGCTGGTGGCCGGATTGGTCCTGATCGGGCTTACACTGTTTGCCCGCCGCGGCATAATGGGATTGGTGCGTGAAAGGTGGGCTAAATGGCTGCCGTAACTCTGCTTGAAACAAAATCCGTCAGCCGTAATTTTGGCGGCTTGCAGGCGGTAAGCAACGTGGACTTCACCCTGCAGCAAGGCGAAATCCGCGCGTTGATTGGCCCAAACGGGGCTGGCAAAACCACATTCGTTTCGATGCTCTGCGGTCGGATTACGGTGTCCGGCGGCCGGATCAGTTTTGCAGGCAAGGACGTAACCAACTTGCCTGCGCACAAACGCATTCAGATGGGCATGGCATACACGTTTCAGATCACCTCGATCTTTGGGGAGCTGACAGTTTGGGAAAATGTTGCGTTAGCGGTTCAACAGCGATTGGGTGCGGATAGGGTTGCCCTTGCAACAGAAACCAATGCCGCCCTTGCCCGGGTTGGCTTGCAGGTTCGTGCGCAGCAAATTGCCGGCGATCTTGCCTATGGCCACCAACGCCTGCTGGAAATCGCCATGGGTCTAGGGCAAAAACCGCGCCTACTGATCCTTGATGAGCCGACTCAAGGCCTGTCAGACGGGGAAGTGACGTCCTTTATTGCGCTGATAAAGGACGTGGCCGAAAAGACCACGATTCTGCTGATCGAGCACAATATTGATGTCGTAATGGCTTTGGCCCAGCGGATTACGGTGATGAATTTCGGCCAGATTATCGCCGAAGGCACGCCAGACGAAATCCGTGCAAATGCTGCGGTTCAAACCGCATATCTGGGGGGCTGATGCTTAAAGTTACAGGCATAAACGCCGGATATGGCAAGGTTCAGGTGCTCCGGGACTTATCGCTGTCGGTCGCGTCTGGCGAAATCCTGTGTTTGCTGGGGCGCAATGGTGCAGGTAAAACCACTCTGATGAAAACCATCATGGGGCTGATCAAAGCTGACAGCGGTCAGATTGACATTGAAGGCATAGACCTGACGACCTTGCCCGCGTGGCAAGTTCCCAAACATGGCGTAGGGTATATTCCGCAGGGACGCCGGTTGTTCACTGAAATGACGGTGGCCGAAAACCTGCAGATCGGCCTTGCTGCCCGCAAACAAGGCCCCGAGGTTCTGATGCGCGTCCTTGATATGTTCCCCCGCCTGCGCGAGCGCTTGCATCAGCGGGCCGAAACCCTGTCTGGCGGCGAGCAGCAAATGCTGGCAACCGCACGCGCCCTTTGCCTGAAACCCAAAGTTCTTTTGCTGGATGAACCCACCGAAGGGCTGCAACCCTCGATGATTTCCCTGATCCGTAACGCTGTTGTTGATCTGAAACAGCAAAATGTCGCGATCATTCTGGTGGAACAGCGCGTTGACGCGGTGCTGGAAATCGCCGACCGGGTGATTTTCATTGAAAACGGTCGCGCCGCACTGGAGGCGACACCCAATCAATTGCGCAGCGATCCAAGCCTGATCCACAAATTTGTTGGCGTGTAAGCCAGCAGCGGCATTTCGCCCGACTTGGACAAAGTCATCGCATATAGTTTAAGCTGGGCGTAGTCATCGGATATTCCGGCCGATAAGGCGTCCGGAAAGCAAAGGACCAAAACCATGAGCTTTCTGTGTACCCTGCCGCTGATCAGTTCATTGCTGACAACGTGTTTGCCGCCCTTACCGTTGGCCTCGGGCTATGTCGAAGGGGAATATGTTTTGATGGCGCCGGTTGAGACAGCGCAAATTGATCAGGTGACAGTCAGGCGCGGTGACCGGATAACTGCCGGCCAGGAATTGGTGTTGTTGGAAAAGCGCGACGCGGAAATCAGTGTTGCACAGGCATCGGCCTCGCTGAAACAGGCCGAAAGCAATCTGTCAAACATCTCGCAAGGGCGCAGACCCGAAGAAATCGCAGTGATCGAAGCTTCGGTCGCATCGGCTAAAGCACAGGTGAACGAAGCGCGGCGGGAATTGAAACGCCAGCAGGATTTACTGGCGCGCGGGATCACGCCGCAAGCTGCATTTGATCAGGCGCAAACCCAGGCTGAAGTCGCCCAGGCGGCGGTTTCAGTATTAGAGGCAAATCTGGCCGTCGCCCGCTTGCCCGCCCGCGCTGACGAAATCAAAGCCGCCGAGGCAAATGTGGCGCAAGCTCAGGCAGCCCTTGAGAACGCCGAATGGCGGTTGTCAAAGCGCACCCTGACTGCGGTCAGTGCCGGTATAATCTTTGACGTGATCCGCAGCCAAGGAGAGGTTGCCGGGCCACAAGCACCAGTTCTGTCGATCCTGCCTGATGGCGCCGTAAAACTGCGTCTCTATATTCCGGAAACCGCGATTTCACAGATAAGCCTTGGCACAAAACTGGTGGTGGATTGCGATGGCTGTGCAGATACAACAGCCGAAGTCAGTTACGTGTCTTCGGGACCGGAATTCACCCCACCGGTAATCTACTCGCTCGAAAACCGGCAAAAGCTGGTTTATCTGATCGAAGCGCGCCCAAGCAAAGGCAGCACAGCCCTGAAACCCGGTCAGATCGTCAACGTCGACCTGGCGAGCGGCACAAAATGAACGCGATCGACGTTCACGGGCTGGTCAAACGCTACGGCACGGCCACTGTTGTGGACAACGTTTCAATGACCGTGGAACGGGGCGAGATTTCTGGCTTTCTGGGGCCGAACGGATCAGGCAAGACAACCACGATCCGGGTCATGTGCGGGCTGTTGACACCCGATGCCGGGCACGGAACCGTGCTGGGGTTTGACCTGTTGAAAGACCAACTGAAAATTAAGCGTGAAGTCGGATACATGACACAACGGTTTTCGTTCTACGGGGACTTGTCGATCGAGGAAAACCTGTTTTTCGTCGCCCGTCTTTACCAGTTAAAACCGGCCCGTCAGTTTGTGCGCGACACGCTTGAAAACCTTGGTCTGACATCAAGGCGGCATCAGTTGGCGGCCAGCCTTTCAGGCGGTTGGAAGCAGCGTCTTGCCTTAGCCGCCTGCATCATGCATCGCCCGAAATTGCTGTTGCTTGATGAACCAACCGCAGGCGTAGACCCGAAAGCGCGGCGCGAGTTCTGGGATGAAATCCATGCTTTGGCGGCGGATGGCATGACCATTTTGGTCTCGACCCACTACATGGACGAAGCCGAAAGATGTCATAAAATCAACTATATATCCTACGGAAAACTGCTGGCCAGTGGCACCGTTGACGAGGTCGTTGAAGGCTCGCATCTGACAACCTATGTGCTGAACGGGCCGGACACGGCCAAGGCAGCCCTTGACCTGAAAACCCTTCCCGGCGTCGATCAGGTTGCCCCGTTTGGAACCACATTGCACGTCGTTGGACGTGACGGCGCTGCGATCAAGAAAGCGGTCGATCAGGTCTGCAAATCCTACAATGTTACCGCAAAAATCGGCGTCACCAATCTTGAGGATGTGTTTATTCAGTTCATGGCGCAGTCGCAGGACAATATCCGATGAACTATTTCTTTTCGCTGACACGGTTAATGGCACTGCTGGCCAAGGAATTGATCCAGATGCGGCGCGACCGGATCACGTTTGGCATGATGCTGGGTGTCCCGTTGATGCAACTTGTGCTGTTTGGCTTTGCGATCAACAACGACCCGAAACAATTGCCGGCTGCATTGGTCACTACCAGTCAGGATCATTTCACACGCGCCATCGTTTCGGCCCTTGAAATCACCGGTTATTACCGGTTTGAGCACGTTACCGATAGCGCCGCCGAGGCGGAAGCGTTGATCGAAAACGGCACAGTGTCTTTCGTCGTAACAATTCCTTCAGATTTCGCCCGACGAGTTGTCAAGAAAGACCATCCACAAATCCTGATCGAAGCTGATGCCACCGACCCCGCCGTTGCCTCTGGTGCAATATCCACCCTTGGCACCGTGGCTGCGCAAGCTTTGTTGCGCGAACTTGGCAACGAAGCACAAGCCGCACAAAATGCATCCGAACAGCTCGAGGTCGTGGTTCACCGGCGGTATAATCCTGAAGGTGTTACGCAATACAACATCGTGCCCGGTCTGCTGGGGGTGATCCTGCAAATGACCATGGTGATGATGACCTCGATGGCGCTGACCCGCGAGGTCGAGCGTGGCACGATGGAAAACCTGCTGGCGATGCCCGCCAGCCCGATTGAGATAATGTTGGGGAAGGTCGTGCCCTACCTGATCGTCGGCGCGGTGCAGGTCATCGTGGTCTTGGTTGCAGCGCGGTTGTTGTTTCAGATCCCGTTTGTCGGGTCGATGACGTTGCTTCTCAGCGGGATATTCATCTTTGTGTTCTCGTTGGTTTTGCTTGGCTATACAATCTCGACCGTCGCCACGACGCAAATGCAGGCGATGCAGTTGACGTTCTTTTACTTCCTGCCCTCGCTGCTTTTGTCCGGCTTCATGTTTCCGTTTCGCGGCATGCCGGTCTGGGCACAATATATCGGCGAATTATTCCCGCTGACCCATTTCCTGCGGGTCGTGCGGGCGGTCATGCTGAAAGGCGCCGATGTTCAGGCGGTCAGCACACCGTTGCTAGCATTGGTCGCGTTCACAGCCGGTTTCGCCGTTCTCGCGCTGTTGAGGTTCCGAAGGACGTTGGACTAGAAATTCAGCGCGCTGTGGACCGTCTGACGAATACGCAAATGGCTACACTTGATACATATCACAGCAATCGCTGCACATTCGTTGTGTGAAACGCATCGGTCTTCTAAGGAAATCCGCCCCAATGGATCTCAGTCCAATCCTGTACTGAAGTTCGATCGGAAGCACTCTGTCAGGTGTTGGATACCCAGCGTTTGATTTCCAGTATCGATGAGAAAGGCGCAAACAATATTCATCCGACGGGAAGATCAGGATCGTGCTGGATGCGAACCTAAGCTAGACAACCTGAAACCCTGCGATGCCCCTGAACAGGGATTTCTCGTGTTGTCGGCCTGTCCTGCAGTGTTGGCCTGTTGCTGCCGGTCATTGGGCTGCCAGCCGGGGTATCAGGGAATTACTGGCTTTGGAAAACGGATCAGCGTTACGCTTTCTCCAATCCAGCGAGGCCGAAAACCGCGGCCGAATATCGCTGAAACCCATTTGGACCGTGGCCGGTGACCTGCAGATCAATGAACGGTTTGCAGTGGTGATTTTCTTCCATTTGTGACCGATTTTCTGCACCACTCGTACTTGCTGAAAGAATACGATGGACAAACTGGCAGCATTTCGTCACCAATTTAGTCCCAAAGCGTCATGAACGCCTCGGGGAAGTTGGCGCGCTTTGAATTTGCGATGAAACCGAGGACCTGCTTGACTTATGACTGAACTCCTTGACGGATTGCGTGCTGCCTTCTGGTTAATCGTGACCTTGGATCATGAACTCCTCGAAATCAGCCTACGGTCTCTGCAAGTGACCTTGACGGCTTTGTTTTTTGCCTGCCTGATCGGAATCCCTTTTGGCACCTTCCTGGCGGTTTATCGATTTCGCTACAGGCGGTTGGTCATTGCGGTTGCCAACGCGTTGATGGGGCTGCCGCCGGTCGTGGTTGGGTTGATCGTCTATATCTTTCTGTCCCGCTCAGGGCCTTTCGGAGTGCTGGGCTTGTTGTTTACACCGACAGCAATGATCATTGCACAAGTTATCATTATCACGCCGTTGATTGCCTCAATCACTCATCAAGCAATGCGAGAGCTGTGGGCGGATTACCACGACTTGCTGATTTCTTTGAATGCCAGCAAGTGGCAGCGGGTCAAAACGCTGATGTGGGACGGACGGCGCAATTTGTTGACAGCCGCGCTGGCCGGATTTGGCCGCGCAATTGGCGAAGTTGGCGCAATCATGATTGTTGGCGGAAATATTGACAAGGTGACCCGTGTGCTCACCACCGCCATTGCACTTGAAACAGGCAAAGGCGATTTTGCCATGGCTTTGGGTTTGGGATTTGTGCTGATCGGGCTAGCGCTGTTCGTAAACTTTGCGATACATTGGTTGTCCCGTACAGAACGCGAGGGCCGCTGGTGAGTGATTTGTTTCCGCTGACGCTTAAGCACGCGCAGGTTCGGCGCAAAGGCAAGACCATTCTGGGCCCGGTGGAACTGACACTTGAGGCCCGCGGCCTGACAATTTTGATGGGGCCTAACGGGTCTGGCAAGACGACATTGTTGCGGGTCATCCACGGCGTCGAAAGATTAAGCAGCGGCACTACGAGGTGGGCAGTTTCGGACGCGGTTGCGCGGGAACGTCAGGCCTATGTGTTTCAGTCCCCAATAATGTTGCGCCGTTCCGTTTCGGACAACTTGCATTACCCTTTGCAGTTGGTTCGAACCCCTCGAAAACAGGCGGTTGCACTGGTTCAATATTGGCTGAACCGGATCGGCTTTGACGATCTAGCGCAGGTTCAGGCGACAAGCCTATCGGGCGGTGAGCGGCAAAAGCTGGCCCTAGCCCGTGCTTTAATTAGAAAACCCGACGTGTTGTTTCTGGACGAACCTTGCGCTAACCTTGACGGGAAATCTACTCGCGAAATCGAGAATCTGCTGTTGGAAACCCGCGCGGCAGGTACGCGCATTATCATGGCAACGCACGACATCGGGCAAGCACGCCGACTTGCAACTGATGCAATCTTTATTTTGTCTGGCCGGGTGCAGGAACACAGCCCCGCGGCGGACTTTTTTGAAAGACCTAAGACCTCCGAATTGGTCGCATTCTTACAGGGAGATATAGTCGAATGATCAGAGTATTGGTGGGGCTATTTGCGTTGATTTACATGTCTGCTGCGGCCTCGGCCGAGGACCTAAAACTTGCCGTAACAACGTCGTTCGAAAATTCAGGTTTGGCCGGAATACTCCTGCCGGAAATCAAGGCCGATACTGGCATTGATGTACAACTGATCGTGGTTGGTACCGGTCAAGCCATCCGGCTGGGCAAGGCCGGTGACGTTGATGCAATTCTGGTGCATTCGCGCCAAGCCGAAGAGGCGTTTCTTGCTGCCGGGTTTGGCACGCATCGACGGGAAATCATGTACAACGATTTTGTTCTGATAGGCCCGTCAGATGACCCTGCTGGTATTTCGGACGCCAAAACCGTTGTCCAGGCAGTGCAACGAATTGCAGACACTGAGTCTGCATTTGTTAGTCGCGGCGACGATAGTGGTACACATAAGTCCGAGCTTTCGATCTGGTCTGCTTCTGGGTTGAACGTGGCGTCTTTTGGCGACTGGTATCGCTCGGTCGGTGCCGGTATGGGGGCGGCGCTGGTGACGGCCAGTGGCATGAATGCCTACATTTTGTCGGATCGTGCCAGCTGGTTGAAATTTGGCAAAAAGGCAAAACTGAAGCTTTTGTTTTCTGGGGATCCGGCACTGTTCAATCAATATGCCTACCTTCCGGTTAACCCGCAAATTCATCCGCATGTGCGCAATGATCTGGCTATGCAGCTTGAGGCATGGCTGGTCAGCGACCGCGCCAAATATCTGATCGAAAACTACCGGATCAACGGCGAATCGTTGTTTACGTTCAACGCGTCACCTCAATGAACGGCTGAGATTATCAAATAACCCGGGCCGCATTCAGTGATGATGTGGCTCGTCATCCAGTGACCCGTGGATCGCGAATTGCCCAAGATCTGCGTCCTGGGGTTCGATTATCCGGTAACTTTCGTTGACACCGGCTTCGGTCAGTTCACGTGCGACGGTCAGCAGCGTGTTAGGCGCATGTCCATCGCATAAATCCTGCATCTGACTAACTTCTTCAAGCGCAACAGCCCGCGCCGCTTCTGTCGAAGGTGCGCCGTAAATATCGACAAAATGCTTTGCCAACAAATCGACAATCCACTCTTTTTCGGACGCTTCCAGTTGGGTCACTGCCACAAAGCTGACCCGACCAAAGGTTTCGCATCCCATCCAGCCGTTTGAAAAAGCCTGACGCGCTTTGCCTGTCAAATCAGCTTCGGACCAGTTTGAAAACTCAAAACCGCCGGATATACACCATTCCCCAGTTCGGGCCGGGCTATGGAATACGCGGGTATCGCTTTCATCGAAATGGATGGCACGGGCAAGTTTCATCAGCGGTCCCTTAGCAGGTCTGTCAGAGGTACAAGCGTGGTTTTGTCGCCTTGCTGTAAAAGCAACCCAAGTCGTTCGTCAACCCCAAGAAATATGCCGCTTTTGCCGCACACAAGGATTTCTTTACCGACGCCATGGGCAATCCCGATCCATTCACGGTGGGCAGCCGCAACACCTGTGTCCGCCCACGAATTTATGCCGACCAGCGTGTGGCGCATCCACGCTTCTAGCAGCTCAACCGCGTCAACGTCCGAACAGCCTTCTGCATAGAGGGCTGTTTCATCAGGTGTGTGTCCGGTTTCGTCATTGGCTGGCCAAAGTTGAACTTCCAGTCCGACCACCAGCCAGTCAGGAATCGTCGCCGGATCGACATCCGAAGCTGCGACAGTTAATTTCCCGCAGCGCCCGCCGTTCACCCGGATACTGCCAGCCCATTCCAGATGCACGCCGACTTCTGGTGGCGCAAGCGCCCCAAACGCATTCTGAAATCCGACACCACAGACCGGAAGCATGACGATGGCATCCTTTAAGGGCACTTCCGGCGCAAAAACGACCGCTGCGCGTAACCGATCCGGTGCCAGATCAAAAGCCACCAAACCCGCGTCACAGCCTTGCGCCGCCTGCGCGCAAGCCTCGGAAAAGGGGTCGCCTTTTCCGGTCCAATCCAAGCTGGAAAAAAGTGGTGGAAACTGCGGCTGGCTCATGCGTCCCCGTTTGCGATCAGATCACGCGCGATTTTCCGGAAACATTCGGCCTGCGGGCTGTCGGGTTTTGAGATCACAATCGGCGCGCCCCCGTCGGAGGCCATTCGGATATCAAGATGCAGAGGAATCTCGGCCAGCAACGGCACGTTCAGTTTCTTGGCTTCGGCGGCAACTCCGCCATGCCCGAACGTATGCTCTTCATGACCGCAAGCCGAACAGATATGTGTCGACATATTTTCAATCATACCGATAATCCGGGTGCCAAGCTGGTTGAACATATCAATGCCTTTGCGTGCGTCCAAAAGCGCCACATCCTGCGGTGTGGAAACAATAATCGCCCCATCAAGCTTTGATTTTTGCACCAGCGTCATCGGCACATCGCCGGTGCCCGGCGGCAGATCAACGATCAGAACGTCCAGAGCGCCCCACTGCACATTGGTCAGCATTTGCTGCAAAGCGCCCATCAGCATCGGGCCACGCCAGACCACTGCCTGATCGTCGTTTGCCATCAACCCCATCGACATCATCGTCACGCCAAAATTACGCATCGGCAAAATGGTTTTGCCATCGGGCGAAGATGGCCGCCCGGAAACACCAAGCATCCGCGGTTGTGACGGGCCATAAACATCCGCATCCAGCAAACCGACGCGGCGGCCTTCGACGGCCAAAGCACAGGCGATATTTGATGCAACGGTGGATTTTCCGACCCCCCCTTTGCCCGAGGCAATCGCGATAATGCGGTCAATGCCGGGAATTCTCGCGGGGCCAGCCGGCGTTGAAGCACGGTTCGGCTTAAGATCGGGCGGTGCGGCTTGGGTGGAATGTGCAGTCATCACCACCGAAACCGCGGCAACGCCCTTCAATGCTTTGATTTTATCCTCGGCCTCCTGGCGGACCGCGTGATAATTTTCGGCATGACGTGCGCTGACTTCAAGCACAAAGCGCACCGCCTGATCCTGCACCGTCAGCGCCTTGACCAACCCGGCATCAACGATATTGCTGTCGCTAATCGGATCATTTAAAGTTTTCAGGACTTTAAGAACATCTTCGCGAGTTACTGGCACGTTCTTATCTACCCTTGAATCTTGCTGGTGACGACATGTTCCAGCGCAAGCCCGTCGATGGTCAGAACCATTTTGGCCTCGAACGATTTGCCAGTCGTATCACCCGCATTTCGCATGGCTTCCTCGATAGCTTGCTGGGACGTCACGCCGACTTGTTTCAGGAACTTTCGCATAGACATGTTGAAATCTTCATTCATGTATTGGCCTCTCTGGTTTTAACACAACGCCTTGACGCAACTGCGCCAGTGCTTTTACGGTTTAGTCAATGCCCTGACACTTTTGACGAGCAGGATGCAAAGTTGAAAACGGTAGTCCTTCTTATCCTTGCTTTGTGGCCGACATCGTTGTCAGCCCAAAGTACCGAGCTTCGCCTGTTCATGGCAGAGGATATTTCTGCCACCGGGTTCACGCAATATCTGCTGCCGCGTTTCTCCCTCAAGCATTCAATTCGTGTCATCAAGACACCTTTGGATAACCAGGCAGACGTGATTATAGGCGATAAAGGTCTCCCGGTTTTTAGCGGACTTGGGCAGGATTGGCATCTGTTGCGTAATAACACGACGCAGGCGGTCAAGTTTGAAGACTGGTTGCTGTCGGAAATTGGCAAACGCGCCATAGCGGCCTTTGTTGTTGATGGTGCCGCCGTGTTCAACCCAAATTTGGCGACCGAATTGCCGATACAGGCCGTGATCTTCAAGGGTGACGCCGCGCAGGGCGAACGCCTGTCGCTGCTGCATTGCGGCCGCTGTCATGTGATCAACGCAAGCAACCGCATGAAGGGCATGGGGGCGACGCCGTCGTTCGGTGTTTTGCGCACACTGGACGACTGGCAGAGCCGGTTCTCGACGTTTTATGTTCTGAACCCGCATCCAAGTTTCACGCAAATTGTCGATGTCACCACGGCGTTTGATCCGGCGCATCCGTCGCCGATTCACCCTTTGACGCTCACACAAGGCGGCCTGGATGCGATCCTTGCCTATGTTTCGACTATTGAACCTGCTGATCTGGGCGCACCGCTGCAATCTCAATGATCCTTGCGTTTGCTAAAATAGTCGTCCGTGGTGCGAACCCGAGGCCGTTCACCGCCAGCCAGCGGATTGTTGGTGGAATGAAATTGCGCGTTGATCCGGCAATTGTCGCACATCTGGATCATCCGCGCCGCCGCTGGACTTGCAAACATCGCATGCTTGCCCGCCAGCTTTTCGGTGATCTTTTCGATGGTGGATTTCACCCCGAACAATGATCCGCATTCAACGCAGGCAAAGGGCTCTTCTTCGTGCAGAACTTTTTGGCTGAACGCACCATCACTTAAATCCAGTTGCGGCAGCAGGCTGATCGCCTTTTCCGGACAGATATTGACGCAGAGTCCACATTGCAGACAGGCGTCCTCCTGAAACCGGAGCTGTGGCAAATCGGGATTGTCAGCAAGCGCGCCAGACGGGCATAACGAGACACAGGACAGGCATAAGGTGCAGGCGTCTTTGTCAACCAACACAGCACCGTAAGGCGCACCCGGCGGCAATTCTATCAACGTTTCGCCCGGACGCAGGGCCTTTGCGGCCAACCGCGCCACTTGCCGACGCGTACCCATTGGCAGGACAGGGTTGCCAATTGCATCGCCGGTTTTTGTCGCAAACAAATGATCCGACAGCGCGTCAGGATCGTCAAAATCAAGCATTTCAACAGCCGGGTTTCCAGAAATTGCTACCGCTAGGGCAACCTCTGTTACCAAGGCATCCCGTTCGGTTCGCGGTGCAAGCAGAATATCGACGCTAACAAAACCACTTGAAAGGGCCGCCAGTATTTCCGCATGTCCAAAGCCCGCCAAAGCTTCAACCTCAAGCGGGATAACGTCAGCCGGCAATCCCCGGCTGAACCGCGCTGCCAGTGAAATCAATTCACTGCCGTAATCCGCGTCATGCACCAGAAGCCGGGGTTTTTTCCCTCCGGCTTTTCGAAAAGTCGCGGCCAATGTCTGCACTCGCCGAAAGATCACATCAACGGTTGGCGCGTCAAAACTGATCGCCCCTGAGGGGCATACTGCAGCACAAGCGCCGCATCCTGCACAGATCATCGGGTCGACGGTGACATGCTCGCCCGCAGGTGTGATCGCCCCTGTCGGACAAATGTTCAGACACTTGGAGCACGCGGGTTTTTCCGCACGCGAATGCGCGCAAAGTGACGGTTCCATCCGCACATAGAGCAGCTTTTCAAACGTCCCAACCATTTGCGAGGCCGACAAGATCGCCGCCGCCGTTTCGCGTTGGCTGCGCGGATCAGCGCGCAGATAGCCGTCACGTTTTTCAGGTGCCGCAAACAGCGGCGTGCCACCGGTCAGATCAAGAATAATATCGCATTCAGAAATTGCGCCATCCTGTGGGGCGGTCATCTTGGGTGCACCGCGCCCGCCGGGAATGATTTGCTGTAAGGCATCAATCTTGACCGAAAACCGGCCCAGCGTCCCGGTTGCATGCTTCAACGTGCCGCGCACCGTATCAAAATTTGCAGAGCGTTCGACATCCTGATCCGGCCCAAGTAAAACCGTCACAACCAACGCGCCGGCAAGATCATTGGCGGCCTGAATTGCGACTTCGGTCGATCCAATGATCAGGCAGGTCCCTTCTGACACCACATCGACGCTTTTTGGCAATGGATTGTCCAGCATCGCTTCGGCGACCAGTGCTGCCATCTTTGGGCCGCTCTTTGCGCCTTGGTCTGACCAACCTGACCGGTCTCGCAGGTCAACAAAATCCGGAACCGGCAAATCCAATTCCTCGGCAAGCTGGGTGAAGCGCTGCGATTCCTGCTGGCAGGCAATCATGACGTCGCCATCCGACATTGCCTTGGCTGCCAGATTGATCTGATCCATGCACAGACTGCTATGAATCCGCGAACACACAACGCCGGTCGCGCTGGTTATTGCATCCGGATCAACCCTTTGCGAACCCAGACAATCGCAGATCAACAGTTTTTTGCTCATACGACCCCCGAAAGCGGCACCGGATTACATTATCCGCGCTTTTCCTTGGGGTTCAGTTATGCGTGAATATCCGTCGCCGTAAACCGAAATTCGAGAAATAGACACTGTTCGTTTAGCCAAAATCAGGCAGAATCGCGAAATGGGCCCCAGATAATTTGCTTTTTGCCGGTTTTTTGGAACAATCCTTTACCAATTTACCTCTTAAAAACTTGCCACTAACAAAGCTTTACAAACTTTAAGGCAGTTAAATTCCAGCTTCTCGAAAAAACTGCTATGGTTTTCTTACCAATTGATGCACTTTCATAGGCACAGACTTGCAATACCGGGAGAGGCCTTGATTCTTAGTTTCCCTAACGCACAGTCCATTGAAGTGGGCGTTGTAATCAGAAAGTCTCCGGGCGTCACCCGGTGGGCGAAATGGGCGTGGCAGGCGGTCGCTGTACTACCAGGGGCTGCACAAGCGTCCTGGAAGGTTCTGCGCAGTGAAAACGAAGTCACGGATTACCACGCCGCCACATTGAAAGTCGATCTGTTCGTTTCAGACACCGAAGCCTATGCGCACGAAATGCAAACCCGGACTCCCTCGCTGTATGTGATACTGCGCGAGACTACTGAACCTTCCGAGGCGCCTTTTGACGTCGTTGTCATCACGGCGTCGCCCTACGAGGCACAGGATTACGCGGATTCCGGCGAAGAAATCGTTGAAAAAGTAGCGATGCCCCCAAGCGTCCTTGAATGGATTCGTGAGTTTGTTGCGTTGCACCATGAAGAAGAACCCTTCGTGAAACGTCGCCGCAACAACAATCGCGTCGACCAGATTGAAAATGGCATAGGCGATCCACGGGTCGTGCAGCCCAGTGACGTGTACCGTGCTCCGGTCCGCCAAACAAAAAGGGTTTTAAGTTGAACGCTCCTGGTTCTTTTTGGGCGCAACGCAAGGCCGGCGTTCTTGCTGAAACCCAAGCCGATGATTTGGCTGAAACCGTCAAAACGGAAGAAGAAGAGCGTGCGACGATAGACGCAAAATCCGATGCCGAGATTTTGGAAATGCTCAAATTGCCCGACCCAGACACGTTAGGTGCAGGCGATGATTTTTCGGTTTTCATGGCCAAAGCTGTACCGCACCGCCTGCGAAATCGCGCTTTGCGAAAATTATGGCCCAGTAATCCGGTGCTGGCCTGTCTGGATGGACTGAATGATTACGACGACGATTATCTGACTGGCACAGTTGGCGCCGGGGCAATCAAAACCGCGTATCAGGTTGGCAAAGGCATGCTGGCCCATCTAGAGGCGGTTGAACGTCAAAAGGCGGCCGCCGAGGATGAAAACGCGCAACCAACAGAAGCCGATCCAGTGATCTCGATGGCGCAAGACACAGAAGTCTCTGAACAAATGGCCGAAAACCCGGCTGTAGAATTTGAGGGTTTCAATGACGGTGACGTCACGGAAACATTCAGGCCAAACGCCTCGCCGCGGCGAATGCAGTTTCATTTTGCAGGGGAAACCGCATGAAAGCCGCCGCAATATCACCTGACATTCTGCAGGAAGACCGCCTGCGCGCGGACCTTTACAACTATTTGGGCCTGATGTTGTCGGCGCCACCCGATCAAGTTTTGCTGGATCAGACGATGGGTTTGTCTGGCGATCAAAGCGAACTGGGTTTGGCCATCGGTGGACTTTCACGCGTTGCAAAGGTCAACAAGCCACGTACAGTTCAATCAGAATTTAATGCGCTTTTTGTCGGCCTTGGGCGCGGTGAATTGCTGCCCTATGCCAGCTATTATCTGACCGGTTTTCTGAACGAAAAACCGCTGGCGCATTTGCGTAAGGATATGGCTGCACTTGGGATTACCCGCGCCAAGAATGTTTATGAACCTGAAGACAACATTGCTTCGCTTTTGGAAATGATGGGCGGGATGATTGTTGGACGTTTTGGCACGCCAACGACGCTCGATCAGCAAAGGGTGTTTTTCAACAAACATATCGGTCTTTGGGCGCCGCATTTCTTCGCCGACTTGCAAAGCGCCCAAAATTCAGTCCTTTATGCATCGGTCGGTGCGGTTGGGGCTGCGTTCATGAAAATCGAACAAGAATCGTTTCGCATGATGGCAATCTAGCGGGATGCCTTACCACCACCGGTGGGGATGCCCACCGAACCACGAAAAGGAATAATTGGATGAGTGAGAATAGTAAAAGTACAGCCAGCCGGCGGGATTTCCTGAAACTGGCAGCAACCTCGGCCCCGGCGGCCGTCGTCGTCTTGGCAACTGGTGGAACCGCACAAGCCGAAGCGGCACCGGTCGATCTGACGTCAAATACGATGCAGGACACGGCGCACACGCGCGCCTACCTTGAAAGCACGCGTTTCTGAATTGAATTTCCAGTGACCGGAAGTACGGCAATTCTTTGCCAAACTGGTCCGGAAAAAATAACCACACGGCAACTACATAGTTTGCGCATGGACAGTTAGGGAGAAATAAAATGCTGAGGAAAAAGACTAACAGTGTAACAAGGCGATCGACGGGGTCGGACGTTTTTTCCAAAGTCGCTTCGGTCTCGGTTGACCGACGTTCGTTTCTGCGTGGCTCTGGGCTGGCGATTGGCGGACTAACCGCGATTGCTGCGACAGGTGGATTTGTGACTCAGGCTTCCGCGCAATCGGCGGCGAATATGGCGGTTCAGACCATTAAATCAATCTGCACCCATTGCTCGGTCGGCTGTACGGTTATTGCCGAAGTCGACAACGGTGTTTGGACAGGTCAGGAACCCGGATGGGACAGCCCGTTCAATCTTGGCGCACATTGCGCCAAAGGTGCTGCGGTTCGTGAACATGCGCATGGCGAACGCCGCCTGAAATACCCCATGAAAAAGCAAAACGGCGAATGGGTTCGCATCAGCTGGGAAACCGCGATCGACGAAATCGGCGACAGCATGATGAAAATCCGCGACGAAAGCGGACCAGACTCGGTTTACTGGCTGGGATCGGCCAAGCACAGCAACGAACAGGCCTATCTGTTTCGCAAAATGGCGGGATATTGGGGCACAAACAACGTTGATCACCAAGCACGGATTTGCCATTCGACAACGGTTGCTGGTGTCGCAAACACATGGGGCTACGGCGCCATGACCAACAGCTATAACGACATTCACAATTCCAAAGCGATTTTTCTGATCGGCGGCAACCCAGCCGAAGCACATCCGGTGTCTTTGCTGCATATCCTGAAGGCCAAAGAACAGAATAACGCGCCGCTGATCGTCTGCGATCCACGGTTCACCCGTACCGCAGCACATGCTGATGAATATGTGCGTTTCCGGCCAGGGTCTGACGTGGCCCTGATTTGGGGTATCTTGTGGCATATCTTTGAAAATGGCTGGGAAGACAAAGAGTTTATTCGCACCCGTGTGTGGGGAATGGACCAGATTCAAGAAGAAGTGAAAAAGTGGAACCCGGAAGAAGTTGAACGTGTAACCGGCGCTCCCGGTACGCAGCTTCGGCGCGTTGCAAAGACCTTGGCGAATAACCGACCCGGTACCGTTATCTGGTGCATGGGCGGCACACAGCACACCAACGGCAACAACAACACCCGCGCATATTGTATTTTGCAACTTGCGCTTGGCAACATGGGCACATCTGGCGGCGGCACCAACATCTTTCGCGGCCACGACAACGTGCAGGGCGCGACCGATCTTGGCGTGCTTGCCGATACTCTGCCCGGCTATTACGGCCTGGCACCTGGATCATGGGCGCATTGGGCCCGTGTTTGGGAAGAGGATCTTGATTGGCTAAAGGGTCGTTTTGCAACGATGGCTGGCGCCGGAAAAGATGGTACTGACCGGCTGATGATGAACTTTACCGGTATTCCCGTAAGCCGTTGGATTGACGGCGTTCTGGAGGATCGAGACAACATCGACCAGCCCGATAACACCCGGGCTATGGTCCTGTGGGGCCACGCGCCAAACTCGCAGACCCGGCAGAAAGAAATGAAGACTGCGATGGAAAAACTGGACCTGCTGGTCGTGGTTGATCCCTATCCGACTGTGTCAGCAGTTCTGCATGATCGAACCGATGGCGTCTATCTGCTGCCGGCCTGCACCCAGTTTGAAACGCGCGGATCGGTGACTGCATCCAACCGGTCGCTTCAGTGGCGTGACCGCGTGGTAGAGCCTCTGTTCGAAAGTCTGCCAGACCACACAATCATGGCAAAGTTTGCCAAAAAATTTGGCTTTGCGGACAGGCTGTTCCGTAACATTGCGATGGATGGCGATGAACCCAATGTCGAAGACATCACCCGCGAATTTAACCGCGGTATGTGGACGATCGGCTATACGGGCCAATCGCCGGAACGCATGAAGCTGCACATGGCAAACCAGTATACGTTTGACCGCACAACGCTGCGTGCGATTGGCGGGCCTGCTGATGGCGACACTTATGGCATGCCTTGGCCTTGCTGGGGCACACCCGAGATGAAGCATCCCGGTACGGCAAATCTATATGATTTGTCGCTGCCTGTCGCCGAAGGTGGTCTGACATTCCGCGCCCGGTATGGGGTGGAACGCAATGGCGATAATCTGCTGGCCGAAGGGGTTTATTCAGTGGGCTCGGAAATTCAGGATGGTTATCCGGAATTCACGATGCAAATGCTGATGGATCTTGGCTGGGACGGCGATCTGACTGCGGACGAGCTGGCGGCAATAAATGCGGTTGCTGGCGCCAAGACCAATTGGAAGACCGACCTATCCGGCGGAATTCAGCGCGTTGCGATCAAACACGGTTGCGCGCCCTTTGGGAACGCCAAAGCACGTGCCGTGGTCTGGACCTTCCCTGACCCTGTGCCTCTGCACCGTGAGCCGCTTTATTCCAACCGGCGGGATCTGGTGGCCGATTACCCAACCTATGAGGACAAAAAGTTCTGGCGACTGCCGACAATGTTCAAGTCAATTCAGGACAAGGATTTCTCGCAGGAATATCCGATCATCCTCACGTCAGGGCGACTGGTGGAATACGAAGGCGGCGGCGACGAGTCACGTTCAAACCCTTGGTTAGCCGAGCTTCAGCAAGACATGTTTGTGGAAATCAACACGCGGGACGCAAACAATCTGGGGGTGCGCGATGGTGCGCAGGTCTGGGTTGAGGGCCCGGAAGGTGGCCGCGTCAAAGTCATGGCAATGGTCACCGAAAGGGTCGCAAGTGGCGTCGCATTCATGCCGTTCCATTTTGGCGGCCACCTGGAGGGTGTGGACTTACGCCACAAATACCCGAAAGGCGCTGATCCAATCGTTCTTGGAGAAAGCAGCAACACCGCACAAACGTATGGCTATGATAGTGTAACCCAAATGCAAGAGACCAAGGCCACTCTTTGCAAAATCTCAGCAGCTTAAGGAGGAATGAAAGATGGCAAGAGCTAAGTTTCTCGTCGACGCTGAACGCTGCATCGAATGCAACGCCTGTGTCACCGCATGTAAAAACGAACACGAAGTTCCGTGGGGAATTAACCGGCGGAAAGTCGTAACCATCAACGATGGTAAGCCGGGGGAACGGTCAATCTCGGTGGCATGTATGCACTGTTCAGATGCGCCTTGTATGGCGGTTTGCCCGGTGGACTGTTTTTATCAGACAGACGATGGCGTCGTCCTGCACTCCAAGGATTTGTGCATTGGCTGTGGCTATTGTTTCTACGCTTGCCCGTTTGGTGCGCCACAATATCCTCAGGCAGGCAACTTCGGCAGCCGTGGCAAAATGGACAAATGTACCTTCTGCGCCGGTGGCCCGGAAGAGAACCATTCGGCTGCGGAATATTCCAAATACGGCCGCAACCGGATTGCAGAAGGCAAACTGCCAATCTGCGCGGAAATGTGTTCAACCAAGGCCCTGCTTGCCGGAGACGGCGATATCGTTTCGGGGATCTACCGCGAACGTGTAGTTGCACGCGGCTTTGGTTCCGGTGCTTGGGGTTGGGGTACAGCCTATGGACAAAAAGGTGAGTAAGTTCACCTTTTTAGTCTAGTAAAAACAAGGGACGGCCTATGATGGGCCGTTCCTTTTAGGTTTAATGCAAGGATTAAGCGATGCGTTCGATTTTCGTCGCTATGTTCGCCTTCATGATTTTGATCAGTCCGCTTGAAGCACAGCAAGCTGATGATCAACAAGCAACCCGTGACGCGCGCGCAGCAACAGGCGGCGCGCAAACGCTTGAAGATATCCTTGCGCGACAGTCAGGGCAATCTGTCGACGACAGCTTTCGACGCGGGGCCACAGGAAACCCTCAAGGCGCTGCTGACACTGTGGACCAGTTGGGCACATTGGGCGGCACCTCGGACCCAGAACTCTGGCGCGCACTTCGTTATGGTACTGCAGATATCAGCACCCAGAACCGCGGCCCGGCTGCGACGGTTCTGGTGCAGGATGGCGGCATGTGGTGGCTGCAGTTTCGCGCCGGGACACTGCGTGCCTTTGGTGTTTATCTGTTGGGCGGTACGCTTTTGCTTTTGGCCGCTTTCTACATTGTCCGTGGCCGCATTCGGATTGACGGTGAAAAAACCGGCGTGAAAATCGAGCGCTTTAAGCTGGCGGAACGTTTCGGTCACTGGATGCTGGCATCGTCCTTTATCGTGCTGGGATTGACCGGATTACTCTCATTATTTGGGCGAACAATGCTGATCCCCTTTTTTGGTCCCGAGGCATTTGCCTTTATCGCGACGGGCTCGAAATGGGTGCACAATAATATTTCCTGGGCGTTTATTCTGGCGCTCATCATCATTTTCTTTTTCTGGGCTGTGCATAATTTACCAGACCGGACAGATCTGAACTGGCTTGCCAAAGGTGGCGGCATCTTGGGCAAGGGTCATCCTGCGGCGAAAAAATTCAATGCGGGCCAAAAGCTGATTTTCTGGGCGGTGATCCTGCTGGGCGGTTCGATTTCGCTGTCCGGCCTTTCGCTGTTGTTCCCATTTGAGATCAACCTATTCGGGCCGACCTTTACACAACTGAATGCCTTCGGTGTTCCAGGCTGGTTTGGCATGCCCGAACTTCCAACCGCGCTGACGCCACAAGAAGAAATGCAATATTCGCAGCTGTGGCACGCCCTTGTCAGCCTGTGTCTGACGGCAATCATTTTCGCACATATCTATATCGGCACTGTCGGTATGGAAGGCGCTTTTGATGCGGTCGGCACTGGCAAAGTCGAAGAGCGATGGGCGCGGGAGCATCACAGCTTATGGTTAGAAGAATTAGATGCAAAACGCGCATCAGCGGATAAGGAGTCGTGATATGAAGGCTTTTCTGCTTGCTGTCTGCGCAACTGTCGTCATCACTGTCGGTATGAACATTCTCTTGAACCAGATCGGGTTTTCAGCCGAAAAAGCCACGACCGGCGCCAATACCAGAGTCGGTGCGAGCGACTAGTTCGAATCATTTTTGCATAAGACAGGACGACCTGAATGACCCGCCCGCCATCGATATCGGCCTTGCGGCAGGTGATCTGGGCGACCTGAGGGCTGTGGACGCCTTCAAGCCCCGATCGCCCACAACCTGACGCCGTGACGCTTGTCTGATATCACACACATAAAGGGGGGTTTGGTGGAGCCTAGGGGGATCGAACCCCTGACCTCTTGCATGCCATGCAAGCGCTCTCCCAGCTGAGCTAAGGCCCCGAAATGCGGGCGAACCGATTGGCCCGCCCGTGGGTATTTATGGAAACAGCCTTGACTGTTCAAGCCTAAAAGCCGGGATATTCAGCTTTCGTCGACTTCAATAGCAACATCGGCGATTTCCTCGAGGTCGACAGTATCGTCTTCATCGTCTTCGAGCAGATCATCGTCCAGATCGGCGTTGACGTCATCATCATCCAATACGTCGGCTGTATCATCCAGTTCTTCGTCTGGTTCTGGTTTCACAATTTTCGGCTTTTCTGCCGAGACAGATCGGTTGCGCGTGTTGATCAGGCTCGCGAGGTCAAACGTTGCGTCGCAGGACGGGCAAGTCATCGGATCGTTTTGCAGGTCGTAAAACCGCACGGCACATTTCGGACAGACGCGCTTTACGCCCCATTCATCTTTGGGCATCAATTCTACCTCTTCAAGGTCATCTCAGGACAATTGCTGTCAACTGCCATAACCCTGTAACCTTTGTCAAAGGCTTAAATTGCAGTTTGTGGATTGCATGGCCTGTGGTTTGCATCATAGGTCGGAAACTTGCCGGTTTACCGGTGATTGGCTCTGTATTAGGTTTACCGCTATGAATAGAACCGTCAAAATTGGCAGTCCCCCGATCGAGGTCCATTTGCGCCGCTCGGCCCGGGCGCGTCGGTATTCTCTGCGGATTTCGAACGCCGACGGAAAAGTTAGTCTGACCCTGCCGAACCGCGCGTCAGAGCGCGCTGCCCTTGATTTCGCCTACCGCCAGGAAGATTGGTTGCGTGCCGCACTTGGCAAACGACCGGCGGCTGTGGTGCCGGAAATAGGTGGCAAAGTGTTATATCTGGGGCAAGAAGTTTCGCTGCTGCAGGGCACTGCGCGGTCGGTCAAAGCCGGGCCTGAAGGCTTGTTTCTACCCGGTTCGGTGGAAACCCTCGGGGCCAGGCTGAAGGGGTTTTTCAAGGTTCAGGCACGAGAAAGGCTGGCAGCTGCCTCGCATTATTATGCCAGCCAATTAGGGCGCGATATCTGTGCCCTCAGTTTGCGCGACACACGCAGCCGCTGGGGGTCATGTACTGCCGATGGCAGGCTGATGTATTCATGGCGGCTGATCATGGCCCCGCCCGAGGTGCTGGAGTACGTCGCCGCGCATGAAGTTTCACACCTTGTGCAGATGAACCATTCGGCCGAGTTTTGGGCCGTGGTCGAGGGTTTGATGCCCGACTACCAGCGTCACCGAAAATGGTTAAAGGCCAACGGAGCGCGTTTGCACCATTTCCAATTCTAACCAACCCTTGACCGAACCACACTTTGTGATCACAGTTGCCTTATGGCGATAACACCAAAATCTTCTGATACAAACATCGCAGCGCATGATCGCGTTTATCGCGCGCTGCGTCAGCAAATCATGCATGGCGAGATCGCGCCGGGACACGCGCTGACCCTTCGCGGGATCGGAAAATCCTTTGATGTCAGCATGACTCCGGCTCGGGAATCCGTGCGCCGGTTGGTGGCGGAAGGGGCTTTGACATTGTCTTCCTCTGGAAGGGTAAGCACCCCTGAGCTTAGCAATGAACGGATCGAAGAACTGGCGTCGGTACGTGCATTACTGGAACCTGAACTGGCGATCCGCGCGTTGCCCCGCGCTTACCCGGCCTTGATTGACCGGCTTTGGGCGATCAATTCATCGGCTGATCAAATGGTCGTGAAGCATGATGCGATCAGTTATATCCGCAACAATCTGGAATTTCACCGAACGCTTTATCTGCGCGCCCAAGCGCCGGCGATGTTGGCGATGGTGGAAAATATCTGGCTGCAACTTGGCCCGACGATGCGCAGCCTTTATGGCAAGATGCAGGGGACTCATCGGCTGGGAAATCACGGTGCGATCATTGCGGCATTGAAGGCGGGTGACGAGGCAGCGCTGCATATCGCGGTGCGAAATGATGTCACCAAAGGGTTGCGGATGTTGGCACGCTAACCGCCGCCGAAGCCGCCTGTCGATCAGACAGGGGCCTACGGCGGGTGTCTTTTGGCACAATTATAATAACTTAGAAGATCAGACGTGGATTGCGCCGTCACCACAAGCCAGCGCCGCTTCGCGCATTGCTTCGCTAAATGTCGGATGCGCGTGACAGGTGCGGGCGAGGTCTTCGGCGGAGGCGCCGAACTCCATTGCGACGCAAACCTCGTGGATCAATTCGCCGGCGGCAGGGCCCATCAGGTGACAGCCGAGAATCCGGTCGGTGGTCGCGTCGGCGAGGATTTTCACGAAACCTTCGCCCTGAAATGTGGACTTGGCGCGGGCGTTGGCCATGAAATTGAACTTGCCAACCTTATAGGCGCGACCCTGTTCTTTCAACGTTTCCTCGGTGGCACCAACCGAGGCGACCTCGGGGTTGGTGTAGATCACGCCGGGAATTATGCCATAGTTTACATGGCCTTGCTGGCCAGCGATGGTTTCGGCGACGGCCATGCCTTCGTCTTCGGCTTTGTGGGCCAGCATCGGGCCGGTGATTACATCGCCCAGCGCCCAGATACCTGGAATATTGGTTTTCCAGTGATCGGTTTTTATTTGACCGCGATCAGTTTTTGCGATTCCAAGCTCCTCCAGACCCAGCCCGTCGGTGAACGGGCGGCGGCCGGTGGCGACCAGAACCACGTCTGAGTCCAGCGTGGATTCCGCATCGTTCTTACGCAATTTATAGGTGGTTTTCGCACCGTTTTCGGCCAGTTCAACCGACTGCACTGCCGCGCCCATCACAAAAGTAAGCCCTTGTTTTTTCAGGATTCTCTGGAAAGTTTTGCAGATTTCCGCATCCATACCGGGGGTGATTTGGTCAAGGAATTCCACGACCGTGACCTTGGTGCCAAGACGCGCATAGACCGAGCCCATTTCAAGGCCGATCACGCCCGCGCCAATCACCACCATTGTGGCCGGGATTTTGGCCAGTTCCAACGCGCCGGTTGAGGTGACGATCACCTTTTCATCAACAGGGACATTCGGCAGGCTGGAGGGCTCTGATCCGGTTGCGATAACGATATTCTTGGCATTGTGAACCGTGTCACCGACCGTAACCTGCCCGTTTCCGGTGAGTTTTGCCCAGCCTTTGATCCAGTCTATCTTGTTCTTTTTAAACAGAAATTCAATACCCTTGGTGTTGCCTTCAACGATACTGTCCTTGTATTCGATCATCTTGGGGAAGTCGATTTTCGGGGCATCCATCAGCAGGCCCATAGCGGCGAAATTATGGGTGGCATCGTGATAAGCGTGGCTGGCATGAAGCATCGCCTTGGACGGGATGCAGCCGACATTCAGGCAAGTCCCACCAAGGGTTTCGCGGCCTTCCACGCAGGCGGTTTTCAGGCCCAACTGGGCGCAGCGGATGGCACAGACATAGCCGCCGGGGCCACCGCCGATGATGATTACGTCATAGTCTGCCATTTGGGCCTCCTTAGGGTAAAATCAGGGTACACAACCCGTACACAATGCGTATGATTCCCGTACATACGATTTGCAGCTGGTTGATTTGGTTTCAAAGGTCCATCAGCAACCGACGGGGATCTTCCAGCGCCTCTTTCACCCGCACAAGGAAGGTCACAGCCCCTTTGCCATCGACGACGCGGTGGTCGTAGGACAGGGCGAGGTACATCATCGGGCGGATCACGATCTGACCATCGACGACGACCGGGCGATCCTGGATTTTGTGCATTCCCAGAATGCCGGATTGCGGCGGGTTGAGGATCGGCGAGGACATCAGGGAACCGTAAACCCCACCGTTCGAGATGGTGAAGGTGCCACCCTGCATTTCGGCCATGCTGAGTTTGCCGTCGCGCGCCCGCAGGCCCAGTTCGGCGATGGTCTTTTCGATGGCGGCGAACCCCATCTGGTCGGCGTCGCGCACCACCGGAACCACAAGGCCGGTGGGGGTGCCGACGGCCACGCCCATATGGACGAAGTTTTTGTAAACCAGATCGGTGCCGTCGATTTCGGCGTTCACCTCGGGGACTTCGGCCAAGGCGTGGGTGCAAGCTTTGACGAAGAACGACATGAAGCCAAGTTTGACGCCGTGCTTCTTTTCAAACAGCGCTTTGTATTCGTTGCGCAGGTCCATCACGGCGGACATGTCGACCTCGTTATAGGTGGTCAACATGGCGGCGGTGTTTTGCGCGTCTTTCAGGCGCCGCGCGATGGTTTGGCGCAGGCGGGTCATTTTGACCCGTTCTTCGCGGGCGGCATCATCGGCGGCAACCGGCGCGCGCGGCGCGGCGGGGGCTGCTTGTGCTGGTGCCGGAGTTGCGACCGGCGCTGGTGCTGCGGCGTTCTGAACGTCTTCTTTCATGATGCGACCGTCGCGGCCAGTGCCGGTGACCTGTTCGGGGTCGAGACCCTTTTCAGCCATCAGTTTCTTGGCAGACGGGGCGTCTTCGACATCTTTTGCGGGTGCTGGCGCAGCAGCAGGAGCCTCGATTTTTGCAGCAGGGGCAGCGGCGGCGGCACCTTCGTTGATCGTGGCAAGCAGGGCATCGACGCCGACAGTGGTGCCTTCGGCGGCGATGATTTCGCCAAGAGTGCCGGCGACCGGTGATGGAACCTCGACCGTTACTTTGTCGGTTTCCAGTTCGCACAGCATTTCGTCAACCGCGACCGCCTCGCCGGGTTTCTTGAACCATGTGGCGATTGTGGCTTCGGTGACGCTTTCACCCAGAGTGGGTACGCGCAGTTCAGTTGCCATTGGTTTATTCCCCTTCAATGCCAAGCGCGTCGTTCACCAGCGCGGCTTGTTGTAATTTGTGTTGTGATGCCAGGCCCGTTGCCGGTGAAGCGGCGGCGGAGCGGCCTGTATAGACCGGGCGTTTGGTTTTCGCCTCGATCCGGCCAAGGATCCATTCGATATTGGGTTCAACAAAGCTCCAGCCGCCCTGGTTTTTCGGCTCTTCCTGACACCAGATGACTTCGGCGTTCTTGAACCGGCTGAGTTCTTTTGACATCGACATGGCAGGGAACGGATAGAACTGTTCCAGACGCAGAATGTAGACGTCGGTCAATGCGGCGGCGTCGCGGGCTTCCAGCAGGTCAAAGTAGACTTTGCCCGAACAGACCACCACGCGGCAGATATCATCGTCGCCTTTCAGGATAGTGTCCGAGTTGCCCTTTTGCGCATCATCCCACAGAACCCGGTGGAAAGACGAACCGGTCGCAAGGTCTTCGATGTTGGAGATCGCCATTTTGTGACGTAACAGGGATTTCGGTGTCATCAGGATCAGTGGTTTGCGAAAACTGCGATGCAACTGGCGGCGCAGGATGTGGAAATAGTTCGACGGCGTGGTGCAGTTGGCGACGATCCAGTTATCCTCGGCTGACATTTGCAGAAAGCGTTCCAGTTTGGCGCTGGAATGTTCCGGCCCCTGCCCTTCGTAACCATGCGGTAGCAGCAGCACGAGGCCGGACATCCGCAGCCATTTGCGTTCGCCGGAACTGATGAACTGGTCGATCATGATCTGCGCACCATTGGCGAAATCGCCGAACTGTGCCTCCCACAATGTCAGGGCGTTGGGTTCGGCAAGCGAGTAGCCGTATTCAAACCCCAGCACCGCATATTCCGACAGCATGCTGTCGATCACGTCATACTTGGCCTGACCCTCGCGGATGTTGTTCAGCGGATAATACCGCGCCTCGGTTTCCTGATCTATAAAGGCGGAATGGCGTTGGCTGAAGGTGCCGCGGATGCTGTCCTGCCCGGCAAGGCGGACGGGGTAACCTTCAAGCAGCAGCGATCCAAAAGCCAGCGCCTCGGCAGTGGCCCAGTCAATGCCTTTACCCGATGCCAGCATTGCCTGCTTGGTTTCCAGTTGGCGGGTGACCGTGCGGTGCAAGTTAAAACCTTCGGGCGCTTGGGTCAGCGCGGCACCGACAGCCTGCAAATCGGGCATATCGACGGACGTAGCGCCGCGTTGGTATTCGCCCTTCTTTTTGTCCAGGTGCGACCAGCGACCGTCCAGCCAATCGGCCTTGTTAGGGCGGTATTCTTTGCCTGCCTCAAATTCTTCGTTCAGATGCGCCTGAAATGCGGCCTTCATATCCTCGATCTCGCCTTCGGGGATCAGACCGTCAGCAATCAGACGTTCGGTATATAATTGCAGCGTGGTTTTGTGGGTTTTAATGTTCTGATACATCAACGGATTGGTGAACATCGGCTCGTCGCCTTCGTTGTGACCAAAACGGCGATAACAAAAGATGTCGAGCACGACGTCCTTGTGGAACAGTTGCCGGAACTCGGTGGCGACGCGAGCGGCGTGGACCACGGCTTCGGGATCGTCACCATTGACGTGGAAAATCGGCGCTTCGACCATCAGCGCGATATCGGTCGGATAGGGCGACGAGCGGCTGAAATGCGGCGCGGTGGTAAAGCCAATCTGGTTGTTGACGATGACGTGCATGGTGCCGCCGGTGCGGTGCCCGACAAGACCCGACAAGCCGAAACATTCCGCAATAACCCCCTGACCGGCAAATGCGGCATCGCCATGCAGCAGGATCGGCAGAACGCGGGTGCGGTCTGTGTCGCCGATCTGGGTCTGTTTGGCGCGAACTTTGCCCAGAACGACGGGGTTCACCGCCTCAAGATGGCTGGGATTAGCGGTCAGTGACAGGTGGACTTTGTTGCCGTCAAATTCGCGGTCGGACGAAGCCCCAAGGTGGTATTTCACATCCCCCGAGCCTTCGACATCAGTGGGCTTGAAACTGCCGCCCTGAAACTCGTTAAAGATCGCGCGGTAAGGTTTGGCCATCACATTGGCCAGCACGGAAAGTCGGCCACGATGTGGCATGCCGATAACGATGTCCTGCACCCCCATGGCGCCGCCACGTTTGATGATCTGTTCCATCGCCGGGATCAGCGCCTCGCCGCCATCAAGACCGAAACGCTTGGTGCCCATATACTTGACATGGAGGAATTTCTCAAAGCCCTCGGCCTCGACCAGTTTGTTCAGGATCGCCTTGCGGCCCTCGCGGGTAAAGGCGATTTCTTTGCCATAACCTTCGATGCGTTCCTTCAGCCATCCGGCTTGTTCAGGGTCGGAAATATGCATGTATTGCAGCGCGAAAGTGCCGCAATAAGTGCGGCGCACGATGGCAAGGATTTCGCGCATCGAGGCGACTTGCAGGCCCAACACATTGTCGATGAAGATCGGGCGATCCATATCCTGTTCGGTAAAGCCATAGGACTTCGGATCAAGTTCCGGGTGCTTGTTGGTGTCGGTCATCTTGAGCGGGTCAAGATCGGCTGCCAGATGGCCCCGGACACGGTAGGCGCGGATCAGCATCAGGGCGCGCAGGCTGTCCAGAACCGCCTGCTGCATCTGGGCGTCGGTCAGGGTGACGCCCTTTTCCTCGGCCTTGGCCTTGATCCTTTCGGCAGCCTTGGCGGGTTCGGCTGGCCACTGGCCGTCAAGGGCAGCGGTCAGATCATCGGATGGCTGCGGCGGCCAGTCGGCGCGCTGCCACGAGGCCCCGGCGGCCTCGGTCTTGACGTCGGCGTCGCTGTCACCCAGCGCTTTGAACCAAGCCTGCCAGCTTGCATCAACCGCGTTGGGGTCGGTGGCATAACGGGCATAAAGCTGCTCGATATAATCAGCGTTATGCCCTTGCAGGAAGCTTGAGGCGTGGAACTGGGTGTTGGGGGATTGTTCGGTCATGGAAGGGTCTCCACCGTTGGATCATTGTCAGTCGGAAAAGTAAGAACAGAAAATAGTGCAGCAAAGCCGGGCACCGCCGTGAACGGCAGCGCCAGCGCAATCATGATTCCTGAAAAAGCATAGATGGCGCCCGGCAGAAAAGGGTGATGTTGTGCGGTTCCCATGCCGGAGGGAATACCAACCAGCGTTATGAGAAAAAGGTATGTCAGGACGCATATAACCGGGAACCACAAGTAAAGCCCAGATTGATTCGCATCCCGAAGCCTTCGTCGCGCGGCGCTGGACAAAGGCAGGGCGCAAACGGCTGTAAAGGCGAAAGCCAGAACATGGAATAAATTTTCAATGGACGTCAATCGCAGTTCATGCACGATACTTCCGAAACCAGGTCCGACAGCGAGCCAGAAAACGAACGAGAATACTACACTTGTGAACCACCAGAGTTCATTTGAGTCCGCCCGGCCCGAGAAGGTCACGGATTTCCGCACACGAGTAGTCATGGCCTCTATCGGTCCCATCGTTAAATCAATCCTCCGGCCCGGCGGACACGCCCCATGGTCGGGCGCGGCCCTGTGTGGTTGAAACTGGCGGTGTCGGGTTTCACGTTTGTCTTGTCCTTGCGGTGGAGGCCCCGGCGCATGGCCGGGGCTGCGTTGGGGTCAGCCAATCGCCTTAAGCACAGCCTCACCCAGACCGGCGGGGCTTTCGGCGACGACGATACCGGCGCGGCGCATGGCGTCGATCTTGCTTTCAGCGTCGCCCTTGCCACCGGCGACAATCGCACCGGCATGGCCCATGCGACGGCCCGCAGGGGCGGTGCGGCCAGCGATGAAACCGGCGGTGGGTTTCCAGCGGCCTCGCTTCTTTTCATCCGCCAGAAATTGTGCGGCTTCTTCTTCGGCGGACCCGCCGATTTCGCCGATCATGATGATCGAATGAGTGTCAGGATCGCCCAGAAACCATTCCAGCACGTCGATATGTTCGGTGCCTTTGATCGGATCACCGCCGATGCCTACACAGGTCGATTGGCCTAGGCCGATGGCAGTGGTCTGGCCCACGGCTTCGTAAGTTAAGGTGCCCGAGCGGCTGACCACGCCGACCGAGCCGGGTTTGTGGATATGGCCCGGCATGATGCCGATTTTGCATTGACCAGGGGTGATGACGCCGGGGCAGTTGGGGCCGATCAGCCGGGATTTGGAGCCATCCAGCGCCCGTTTAACCCGCATCATGTCCAGCACTGGAATGCCTTCGGTGATACAGACGATCAGTTCCATTTCAGCGTCAATCGCCTCCAGAATCGCATCGGCGGCGAACGGTGGCGGCACGTAAATCGCGGTGGCGTTGGCTTGGGTCACGGCGCGGGCTTCGGCCACGGTGTTGAAGATCGGCAGGCCAATATGTTCGCCGCCGCCCTTGCCCGGCGTTACGCCACCGACCATTTTAGTACCGTATTCAATGGCCTGTTGGCTGTGGAACGTCCCTTGCGAGCCGGTAAGACCCTGACAGATAACGCGGGTTTGTTTGTTGACGAGTACGGCCATTGTTTTTCCTGTGTTTTAAGCTGCGCGATATAACAGCGCGTTAATATTGTCGTCAAAAGGCAGACGGATCGGATTCAGCAAGCGCACCGTCAGCCCTGCCTTTTTGGCGATGGCATCAAGATCAGCGGTGGTGAAATAATTGACGTGATCGGGATAGCGAAAGCCGACCCATTTGCGCCCCGTGACACGCCGGTTGACCGAGCCATAGTTTGGCACCAGTACATAGATCGCGCCGGTCGGTTTTAGCGCGCGTGCTGCCCCTTGCAGCGCGGTCAGAGGGTGTTCTTCGTGTTCCAGATAGCTGCTCATCACGATGCCATCGAAAAAGTCGGGTTCAAATTCGCGGATCGCGGTGGCTCCGGGGCCAAAGATGCAAAAGCCGCCTTGGGCGCGCATGTTGGTGTGGGCCCGTTTGGCCAGTTCTTTTGAGATTTCGATGCCGTAAAGGGTAAAGCCGTCGAACCGGTCCTGCGCGCCACCACAGCCAATATCCAGAACCTTGCCGCCACCAAACCACGCGCGGTATTTGTCCTCGGTGGATTTGCGAAACCATGTGTGGCGGAACCGGGTTGCGACATCCAGACGGTAAGCAACCGGGCTTTCATCCAAGCGCCGTTCGTGTTCGGTTACATAGGTTTTTTTTAGCCAGGCAAAATCCTGTTCCAGCGCGCCGTAACCGGGTGGGTTTTTAAGGTAGACATGGCCGCAATCAACGCATTGCTCGACTGACCAATGGTCGCGCGAATAGTCCTCGAGTTTGGTCGAGGCTGGTGCGTTGCAGATTGGGCAGGGGCGGATGGTCATGTATCTACGGCTTTTTGATCATTTGTTGGCAGTTGGTTTGCGACTGCGCCGATGTAAGAAGCGGCGAGCGCACCAATTGCAAATTCTCTTGGACTGTGATCAGACGTCACTACAATTTTGCCTGCAAATATGGCCTCTCGCCCTTTGTAAGGATTAGATGAGTCTTCGGGTTTTTCCCAAACAACTACAATCTCGCGCGCATGTACTAACGTACCCAGTACGTCAAATAGGTTGCCTTTTGGGGCCGCGCAGGTTGAAGCTGGCCAAAGTGGATCAATGAAAATGGTGGCTGACTTTAGGTTGTGCCACTCCATTACTCGTCGTCCATGAAAGGCGAACGACAAGATATCCGAAAGAATTTGGTCTTTGACCAGTTCTTTTAGGCTTCGGTCCGTGGGAAGTATCGCCGAACAAGCCAAACATAGCCGGACCGCACATTCTTGTGCCAAGCGTCCACTATGATGATCAAGCCAGTCCTGTGGGGCGATCTGTGGCACCTTGTTACCCCCGAACCGCCTTCACGATCTTCTGTGCAGCATCGCCCAGATCATCGGCGGCGATCACGTTGAGGCCAGAGTTGCGGATGATGTCTTTGCCGAGTTCGACATTGGTGCCTTCCAGACGCACGACCAGCGGCACTATCAGGCCGACCTCTTTCACTGCGGCAACCACGCCCTCGGCGATGACGTCGCAGCGCATGATGCCGCCGAAGATGTTTACAAGGATGCCTTTGACCTGTGGGTCCGAGGTGATGATCTTGAACGCTTCGGTCACTTTTTCTTTGGTGGCACCGCCGCCGACATCCAGAAAGTTAGCCGGTTCCGAGCCGTAAAGTTTGATGATGTCCATCGTGGCCATCGCAAGGCCTGCGCCGTTGACCATGCAACCGATTTCGCCATCGAGCGCGATATAGTTGAGGTCAAACTTGCTGGCGGCCAGTTCCTTGGGGTCTTCTTCGGTTTCGTCGCGCAGCGCCAGAATATCGGGCTGGCGGTACATGGCGTTGGAATCAAAACTCATCTTGGCATCGAGGCATTTCAGATCACCCTTGTCGGTGACGATCAGCGGGTTAATCTCCAGCATCTCCATGTCACGCTCCAGGAACATCTTATAAAGCTGGCCGATCAGTTTGACGCATTGCTTGACTTGCGCGCCCTTCAGGCCCAGCGCGAAAGCCACGCGGCGGCCGTGGAAATCGGACAGGCCCGAGGCCGGGTCGATGGAAAATGACAGGATTTTTTCAGGCCGGTTGGCGGCGACTTCTTCGATATCCATGCCGCCCTCGGTGGAACAGACAAAGGCCACGCGACTGGTTTGGCGATCGACCAACAGGGCCAGATAAAGTTCGGTTTCAATGCCGGAACCGTCTTCGATATAGACGCGGTTGACTTGTTTGCCCGCCGGGCCGGTCTGGTGGGTCACCAGCGTACGACCCAGCATTTTTTCGGCCTCGGCAGCGGCTTCGGCAACCGATTTTGTCAGGCGCACGCCGCCTTTTTCGCCAGCTTCGGCTTCTTTAAAGGAGCCTTTACCGCGGCCACCGGCGTGGATTTGCGCCTTGACCACCCATAAAGGCCCATCAATTTCACCGGCCAGTGACTTGGCGTCGGCAGCGTTCAGGACCACCCGGCCATCTGAAACCGGCGCGCCATATTCGCGCAAAAGACGTTTAGCCTGATATTCGTGGATGTTCATGTGTGTGATCCTGCTGGCTGCTTGAATTGCCCTTAACTGTCACAGCAAAGGGTTTAACAAAAGCAAAAGCATTGCAACTTATCGTCATTCGGCAAAAATAGCCGATTTTGTGATCACAGGTGGGATTAGTGTGATCACAAAATTTCCCGCGGCGGTATTCAACGGTATACATTCAGGGCGATTAGCAGTGGCGCACCCATAAAGCCTTGTGCTGCAGCAAACGCGCCACAGGAAAGCCGCGCAATTCAGCCTGTAGATAGCGACAGTTTGAACCCAATTGCAGCGTGGCTAGGTGATCTCGACCTCGGCCCAGGTTTCAAAACACATACGATCACACAGCGATTGTACGCCAATGGTGGCGCGACCACCGATGCCAGCGGGGTCGCCGAACACTTCGGCAATCAGGTCTGAACAGCCGCTGGAAACCAAGTGAACATCGCAAAAATCAGGCTCGCAGGCGACAAAACACAGGCAGCGGATCAGGCCTTTGACACGCTCCAAATCGCCGAGCGCGTATTTCATGCCCGCGATCATGTTAATGCCGGTCTGGCGGGCTGCCTGATAGCCTTGTTCGACCGTGACGGTGCTGCCGACCCTACCGGGATGCAGAACCTCGCCGTTCCTAACCGGTGTGTGGCCGGAAAGAAAAAGCACATTGCCGACGATATGGTGGGGTTTCATTTTGCCGTAGGTCGTACCGTAATAGGGTCCGGTGGCGAAATCCGGCAGGTCGATACCCATCTGACCGAGGCGTTCTTCGATGCGCATTTCAGGTTCCCTTTGCGTCAGTAATCTTTGAGGGACTATGTCGGATAATTCCTGAAAGGCAATTGGAACATGAAAGGCAGCCAGTCAGGCAAACCGATACTTCAGATGCCCAAAAAAAATGAGCGCCCAAAGGCGCCCATTTGTTGCTTTTAACGTAAGACAATCAGTTCAATGACGGGTCGATATCCTTGCAGGCCTTGACCAGGTCCTTGACCGCATTCACCGACTTTTCGAACATTGCACGTTCATCTTTGTCCAGCGCAATCTCGATCACCTTTTCAACGCCACCGGCACCGATCACGGTGGGCACGCCCACATAGGTGTTTTTCAAGCCATAAGCGCCGTCAACATTGGCGGCACAGGGCAGAACGCGTTTCTGGTCTTTCAGGTACGCTTCGGCCATTTCAATGGCGGATGCAGCAGGGGCATAAAAGGCCGAGCCGGTTTTCAGCAGACCAACGATTTCTGCACCACCGTCGCGGGTACGCTGGATGATGGCGTCAAGCTTGTCCTGGGTTGTCCAGCCCATTTTCACCAGATCCGGCAAGGGAATGCCACCAACGGTCGAATAGCGCGGCAGCGGCACCATAGTGTCGCCGTGACCACCCAGAACGAAGGCAGAAACGTCACGCGCGGACACGCCGAATTCTTCGGACAGGAAATGCCGGAACCGGCCACTGTCCAGCACACCGGCCATACCGCAGACCATATTCGCAGGCAGGCCCGAGAATTGTTGCAACGCCCAGACCATCGCATCCAGCGGGTTGGTGATGCAGATCACGAATGCGTTCGGGGCATGTTTGGCAATGCCCTCGCCGACGGATTTCATGACTTTCAGGTTGATGCCCAACAGGTCATCGCGGCTCATTCCGGGTTTGCGGGGAATGCCGGCGGTGACGATGCAAACATCGGCACCGGCAATATCAGCGTAATCAGTTGTGCCGCTTAACGCCGCGTCAAAGCGCGAGATCGAGCCGCTTTCCGCGATATCCAGCGCCTTGCCTTGCGGCACGCCATCCGCGATGTCGAAAATCACTATATCGCCAAGTTCCTTGGTGGCCGCCAGATGGGCCAATGTACCGCCGATTTGACCGGCCCCGATCAGTGCGATCTTTGCTCTTGCCATTTGATATATCTCCGATGGGATTGAAAATCTGGCGCTTGCGTATCCTTATAAGGTGTGTTCTGCAAGATCAAAGACAGGGTGTTATCCTGCGGTCAAAGTGGACGGTATACCGTTGTGTTCCGAATAAGCGCCGAAAAACCAGACGATTAGCCGGGATTGTGCAATGGAACTGAACCTGCTTTTCTTTGCATTTGCGATCCCGGCAGTGATTTTTGCCGGCATTTCCAAGGGTGGTTTCGGGTCTGGGGCCGCATTTGCAGCCACACCGCTAATGGCAATGATTCTAGACCCCGGGCTGGCGGTCGGGCTGATGTTGCCGTTGTTGATGGTGATGGATGTTGCCAGTCTCAAGCCATACTGGAAGAAATGGGACTGGCAAAACGCCAGGGTGCTGGTCCTTGGGGCCATCCCCGGAACGATTGTGGCAGCGGTGATTTTTCGCCTGGCCAATCCGGACGTGTTTCGGTTGCTGATCGGTTCTGTGGCCATTGGTTTTGTGTTGTTTCAGTTGGCGCGCAAGTTTGGGTTGCTTGCTGTGAAGGCACGCCAGTTTAATCCATATGTGGCCGGGTTTTGGGGTTTTACGGCGTCTATAACCAGTTTCATCAGCCACGCAGGCGGCCCGCCTTTGGCGGTTTATCTGCTGTCTCAAAGGATGGACAAAACAACCTATCAGGCGACATCGGTTATAGTCTTCTGGTTTGCCAACTGGATGAAATTCGGCCCTTACCTGTGGCTTGGGATCATCACGACCGAGACCGTTAAGGCCGATCTGTTTTTGGCACCCTTCGCAGTGATTGGCGTCGTTCTGGGCGTTTATGCGCACCGGTTGGTGCCGGAACGCCTGTTTTTTGCGTTAACGTACACGCTGCTGATCATAACTGGCTTAAAGCTGATTTATGACGGTTTAACCTAAGCGCCCTGCCCGGGTTTTGGTGCCTGTTCCGCCAGATGTTCATAGCTTTCACCGGATGCGACAAGACAGCTTTGACCGTTTGGCATGGTCACGATGATCGTCCATGTGCCCGAGTTCTGCGAGGCATATACCTCGACCACTGCATTGTTCTGACCCAGCCCGATACTTTGACGGGATTCACCGTATTTTGATTGCAGCCGTTCGATCACCATGCTGCGCTCGGCGCATTGTGCGGCTTGCGCATAGGCGTTTTGGGTGGCCCAGATCAGGCCGCCAAATCCCAGCGAAAGCGCAAATAATACGTTCTTCATAGTCACACCTTTTTGTTCAGGTATGCGGCCATGGTACAGCCCGACCGGTTTAACCGATCCTTCCCACGCCACCCCTTGGGTTCCAAAACTCCGGAGGCTTCTGCGACCCCGAAGACCGGGGTGATGCTCGCTCAAGCCAACCCCGGTGCCGACAGTCTGGACAGCGAACCCCCAAAAAGATGTGAATGCAGCGTTCGGTGGTCCGGGATATTCAGCAACGGTTTTTCTAAAATTTGCAGCAAGGTTTCGCGGCTAAGAAGGCCCGGACGGCCTTGCATCAACGCAAGACCTGTGGTCCTAAAGGTGAAAACCACCAATCCGAGGCCATGATGGACATTTCAACCAAACCCTTCCGTTCGTTACTTTATATCCCCGGCTCGAAAGAACGGGCGCTGGAAAAGGCCACCGGATTGCCTGCTGACGGGATCATTTTTGATCTGGAAGACGCGGTTGCGGTCGATGAAAAAGCCAATGCGCGCGCGATGGTTGCACATACGTTGGCCAATCGCGATTACGGCAACCGGGCCTTGATGGTGCGGATCAACGGCTATGAAACCGATTGGTACAAGACCGATCTGGAAGTGATTTGCGCGGCCGCACCGCAAGCCATCCTGTTGCCAAAGGTCAATGCCGGGGCGGATATCGAATGGTTGGCTGAATATCTGGACAAGCAGCCAAACTGTCATGACACAGCGATCTGGGCGATGATGGAAACCCCGCTGGGGATTTTGAACGCGAAGGAAATCGCCGCGTCCTCGCCCCGCCTTAAGGGCATGGTTCTGGGCACCAATGATCTGGTCAAGGATATGGGCGCGCGGCACACGCTGGATCGCGCCCCGATGATGACCTCGCTTGGGCTGTGTTTGTTGGCGGCGCGGGCTTATGGATTGGTTTGCGTTGACGGGGTTTACAACAAATATCAGGACACAGAAACCTTGCAGATGATGTGCGAACAGGGCCGTGATCTGGGCTTTGACGGCAAAAGCCTGATCCATCCGTCACAGATCGAAACCGCCAACACGGTTTTTGCGCCAAGTGCGGATGATATCGACCTTGCCCGCCGCCAGATGGCTGCCTTTGCCGAAGCCGAGGCCAAGGGACTGGGTATCGCGGTGCTGGACGGCAATATCGTCGAGAACCTGCATGTCGAAAGCGCGCGAAAATTGCTGGCGCGTGCCGATGCAATCAGGGCAATGTAACGCAATCGCAAAAGGAGCGCCCGATGGCCTGGATCAAAACCGTAGAATATGAAGATGCCAACGGACGCTTGCGCCAGCTTTATGACCGCGTCAAAGGCCCTGACAACAATGTCGATAACATCATGATGGCGCATTCGCTGCGACCGCATTCGATGGAAGGGCATATGGCGCTTTATAAATACGTGCTGCATCACACCGGCAATACGGTGCCTAAGTGGTTTCTGGAAACCATCGGCGTTTGGGTCAGCCTGCTGAACGACTGCGCCTATTGTGTCGAGCATCACTTTTCCGGATTGAAGCGCCTGATGGCGGACGATGTCCGGGCCGACGCGCTGCGAGTTGCCCTTGAGGTTGGGGATATTGCGGCAACAGGGCTGACAGCAGCAGAACAATTGGCGCTGGCCTATGCCAAGGCATTAACCATTCAACCGGGCGCGATGGTCGAGGCCAGCGTGACCGCCTTGCGTGATGCCGGATACGACGACGGGCAGATTTTGGAAATCAATCAGGTCGCTGCCTATTTCAACTATGCCAACCGCACAGTTCTGGGGCTGGGGTGTTCAACCAAGGGCGACATTATGGGCCTGTCCCCGAACAAATCGGATGATCCTGATAACTGGTCACACAGCTAGCGGTGGGGGTAGGTAGGTGCAAATAGGCGTGTTGGATTTGAGTACATAAATCGACTTTCTGCACTATGCGTGCCGGAAAAGGGCGGTTTGCAGACCTTCGCTGCAAATGCGAGCCTGGCCCCTTAAGTGAGCCCGAAACGGATCAATGTTCTCGCCGAGAACGCCGTTTTCAACAGTATCCGTCCGGTTAAGGCGCGATTTCAGGCTTTTTCGGTCAGCCAGTTCCACGGCATGAGTTCATCGATGCGATTTATCTTGTGATCTGGCAGTCGCTGGAGGACCCATGTGAGCCAGGCTTCGGGATCGACGTTGTTCACCCGCGCGGCGGTGCCGATGGGCTGGGCAATGACCCAGAACAACCTTGCCATCTGCTACAGATCACTTGCCGTTCTGACCACAGACAATACATTCCTGGACAAGGCAGAAACTGCATATATCAACGCCCTCAAAGAATGGACCCGCGAGGCGGCACCCCATGATTGGGCAAACACCACCGGCGGTCTTGGTGAATTGGCGTTGGACAGATATGATTTTAACAAAGACCCTTCGCATCTGCCGAAAGCCCGAAATTACATTCTTGAGGCCCGCGAGGTCATGGCCGAAGGGGATGAATATCTGACAATTCGATGCGACGCATTGCTTGCGCGGATTGAGGCCGCCGAGCAATCTGCCGCCAAAACCTGACCCCCCTCACCCCGAAATCGTATGTACAGGTTGTGTACGCGTTGTGTACGGGTTGTGTACGGCGTTATTTCGAGTGCAGAAAGTGCAGCACATCGCCGTCTTTGACCACATAGGCCTTGCCTTCGGCCCGCATTTTGCCCGCCTCTTTCGCGCCCTGCTCGCCCTTCAGCGCCACGAAATCATCATAGGCAATTGTCTCGGCCCGGATGAAACCGCGTTCAAAATCACCGTGAATAACCCCCGCCGCTTGCGGGGCTAAAGTGCCGGCATGGATCGTCCAGGCGCGGGCTTCTTTCGGGCCGACGGTGAAATATGTCTGCAAATGCAACAGCTCGTATCCGGCGCGGATCAACCGGTCCAACCCGGCCTCGGCCAGCCCCATTTCGGTCAGGAACATGTCGCGTTCGTCATCCTCAAGCTGACTGATTTCTTCCTCAATCGCTGCCGAGATCACCACGCACCCTGCCCCTTGGGCGGCGGCCATTTCCGCCACTTTGGCCGACAGCGAATTGCCGGATGCAGCGTTGTCTTCTTCGACATTGCACACAAACAAAACCGGCTTGGCAGTCAAAAGTTGCAGCATATTCCATGACTTACGTTCATCGGCATCGACCTGAACGGTGCGCGCCGGCTTGCCGGATTCAAGGGCCGCCAGTGCGCGGCGCAGCAGCATATCCTGCTCGATCATCGCCTTGTCGCCGCCCTTGATTTTACGCGCAAGGTTCTGCAGGCGCTTTTCAACGCTTTCCAAATCCGCCAGCATCAGTTCGGTTTCAATGATGTCCGCATCGGCCAGCGGGTCAACCCGGCCTTCGACATGGGTGACGTCGTCATCCTCAAAACACCGCAAAACATGCGCAATCGCGTCGCATTCCCGGATGGTCGCCAGAAACTGGTTGCCCAACCCCTCGCCCTTACTGGCGCCTTTGACCAGCCCGGCAATATCCACAAACGTCATCCGCGTCGGAATGATGGTTTTTGAACCGGCAATCGCCGCCAGCGCATCAAGCCGCGCATCCGGCACCGAGACTTCGCCGATATTCGGTTCAATCGTGCAGAACGGAAAGTTCGCCGCCTGCGCCGCCGCGGTTTTGGTCAAGGCATTGAACAAGGTGGATTTACCCACATTTGGCATACCGACGATACCTGTCTTAAAACCCATGTCGCACCTCTGTTTTCACTGATCCGGGGCATCTATGGTGCGCAATTGCGGCGCGTCAAGGCGAAGCGGGCGAATTTAACGCGATTGCCATTGATTTTCGCGCCCCGCTGCCGCAAACCACCAAAGGATTTGGAGACTGCAGACATATGACCAGAATCGACGATACATTCGCCCGCCTGAAAGCCGAGGATAAAGCCGCCTTTGTTGCCTATGTTATGGCAGGCGATCCGGATTTTGAAACTTCGCTTGAAGTTGTTATTGGCCTGCCTGCCGCTGGGGTCGATGTTATCGAACTGGGGATGTCGTTTACCGATCCAATGGCGGATGGTCCGGCAATTCAACTGGCAGGTCAGCGGGCGCTGGCAAGCGGTATGACCCTCAACAAAACACTGGATATGGCGCGGCAGTTTCGCAAGGGCAACCAAACCACGCCGATCGTGTTGATGGGGTATTACAACCCGGTTTACAGCCACGGCGTTGACCAATTTTTGGTGGATGCAATTGCGGCTGGTATCGACGGGCTGATCATTGTCGATCTGCCGCCGGAAGAAGATGACGAACTGTGCCTGCCCGCAAATGCCGCAGGGATGAATTTCATTCGGCTGGCCACACCAACCACCGATGACCGCCGTTTGCCCAAGGTTTTGCAGAACACGTCGGGCTTTCTTTATTATGTGTCGATCAACGGCATTACAGGCGCGGCCGCGGCCAATGCCGATATGGTTGCACCAGAAGTGGCGCGGATCAAACGGGCCACAGATATCCCGGTTTGTGTGGGTTTTGGCATCAAAACACCCCAAGCCGCCGAGGCGATTGGCAAGATCGCCGATGGGGTTGTGGTCGGTTCTGCGATTGTTGAATTGATGGGTGCCGGCAAATCCCCAACCGAAATTCTGGCCTTTGTGAAAACATTGGCCGATGGAGCCCACCGCGCCTGAACGCACCGATTGCGCAAGCAGGTTGTTATTGGTAAGCCGGATCAACCAAAACCCAATCGTCCGGATGGCCCAATGCCCGTAATCACCAGTATCGAAGACCTCCGCCAGATTTACAAGCGGCGCGTGCCGAAGATGTTTTATGATTACGCGGAAACCGGCTCGTGGACTGAACAGACGTTCCGTAACAATACCTCGGATTTTCAGGACCTGTATTTTCGTCAGAAAGTCGCGGTTGATATGTCAAACCGAACCACCGCGACCAAAATGATCGGTCAGGATGTTTCGATGCCCGTCGCGCTGGCGCCCGTCGGCATGCTGGGCATGCAACACGCCGACGGCGAGATCAAAGCCGCCAAAGCAGCTGAAAAATTCGGCATCCCGTTTACCTTATCCACCATGTCAATTTGCTCGATCGAAGACGTTGCCGAGAACACCACCAAGCCGTTTTGGTTCCAGCTTTATGTGATGCGCGACGAGAAGTTTCTGAAAGCAATCATCGAACGCGCCAAGGCCGCGAAATGCACTGCCCTTGTGTTAACGCTGGATCTGCAAATCCTTGGTCAGCGGCACAAAGACATCAAGAACGGTCTGTCCGCCCCGCCCAAACCGACGCTGGCCAACATGATTAATCTGGCAACGAAGTGGCGCTGGGGCATGGGGATGCTGGGCACCAAGCGACGCGAGTTCCGCAACATTGTCGGTCATGTCGATAATATCGCTGATCCAAGCGAATTGATGGCGTGGGTCGCCAGTCAGTTCGACCTCAAACTTGATTGGGACGCGGTAAAAAAGATCAAGAAAATGTGGGGCGGGCCATTGATCCTGAAAGGGATAATGGATGTTGAAGACGCAAAAAAGGCCGTCGCAGTTGGGGCTGATGCGATCATCGTGTCTAATCATGGCGGGCGGCAATTAGATGGTGCGCTGTCCTCGATCCGTGCCTTACCCGATATTATCGACGCGGTCGGCGACAAGATCGAAGTGCATGTCGATAGCGGTATCAGGTCCGGGCAGGACGTGCTGAAAGCCATGGCTATGGGGGCCAAAGGCACCTATATCGGGCGGGCGTTTCTTTACGGGCTTGGGGCAATGGGCGAAACTGGCGTCACCACGGCGCTTGAATTGATCCACAAGGAACTCGACCTGTCGATGGCCTTTTGCGGCCACCGCGATATCAACAGCGTAAACCGCGACATCCTGCTGGTGCCCAAAGGTTTTCGCGGCGACTGGGAATAACTGACGAAACCACCGCGTCGTATCAATTCACAGCCGGGGCAGAATCCCCTTCACATTCGCGTTGAATCGCCCTATAGGGCGGGCTTCTTGCGGCGCTTTCACCCTTGGAGGTTCGCTGCGTTTTGAAACTTAAGGAGAATTCCGATGGCTGGAGCAATACCAGATCTCAACGCCACGGCTCGCACGGGGACAGGCAAGGGGGCCGCCCGTCAAGCACGCCGTGATGGACTAGTACCAGGTGTAGTTTACGGAGGCGGTGTTGATCCGCAACCGATCAACATCAATTACCACGAACTGGTCCGCAACCTGAAAGCCGGCCGCTTTCTGGCGACTTTGTTCAATCTGAAAATCGATGGCGTCGAAGACGTACGCGTCATCTGCCGCGGCGTTCAGCGTGACGTGGTCAGAGACCTGCCGACCCACGTAGACCTGATGCGCCTGCGCCGCAATTCGCGGATCAATCTGCACATTCCGGTTGAATTCATCGGTCAAGATGTCAGCAAAGGCCTGAAGCGCGGTGGTGTTCTGACCGTTGTGCGTGGCGATGTTGAGCTGTTGGTTACTGCTGGTGATATCCCCGAAAAGCTGATCGTTGACCTTACCGACAAAGATGTTGGTGACGTCATTCACATCTCGGATATCGTGCTGCCCGAAGGCGCAACACCGGTCATCACCGGACGCGATTTTGTCATTGCCAATATCGCAGCCCCATCCAGCCTCAAATCGTCCGGTTCGGATGATGCGGGTGAGACAGAAGAAGCTGCAGAAGCAGAAGAGTAAGTCGCCAAGACTTTGTTTCCATGTTAAAGAAAACGCGCCGGTGCCAACACCGGCGCGTTTTTTGTTGAGGGCAGGATGAAGCTGTTTGTCGGTCTTGGAAATCCGGGTGCAAAATATGCCGGGCACCGGCACAATATCGGTTATCTAGCCGTAGAGCGGATCGCTGCCGACACTGGCTTTGGGCCGTGGAAATCCAAGTTTCAGGGCCAGTTTTCCGAAGGTCGGCTGGGCGATCAGCGGGTCATACTTCTAAAGCCCGAGACGTTCATGAATCTCTCGGGTCAATCGGTTTCCGCTGCGATTCAGTTTTTCAAGATCGCCGCAGAAGACGTAACAGTTTTTCACGACGAACTTGACTTGGAACCGGGCAAGCTGCGGCTGAAAGCCGGGGGCGGTCATGCCGGGCACAATGGCCTGCGGTCACTGCACGACCATATCGGCGCTAACTATAACCGGGTGCGGATCGGCATCGGCCATCCCGGCCACAAGGATCGGGTTGCGGCCTATGTGCTGCATGATTTCGCCAAAGCGGATCACGACTGGATCGATGATTTGCTTGCCGGAATTAGTAAAGGTGCTGCGGAATTAGCGGCGGGCGATACGCAGAAATTCATGAACGGCCTTTCCGGCAGTTCCAAACCAGCGGCGCGCAAACCCAAGCCAGAAAAACCTTCCGAAATGGCGATCCCTGAGCCGCAGGACAGCCGGAGCCAGTTGCAAAAACTTCTGGATAAATTCAGATGAGCTTTGCCGGTGTCTTTCGCGCGCAAGCCCGCGCTTGTTCAGACCTTGGCTCTCCCTTTACTGCCCGCGTCCTGAATATCATCGCGGAAAATCTGACGCCGGGTCTGCCCGTTTTTGATCGCATATTAGCCTGGGAGGGCGACCCCACGCCTGCCGGACAATCCGTGCCGCTGCGTTTGGTCGGTGGCTTGCATGCGCTGGTTCTGAGCAAAGATGACACCGGTCTGATGGCGGCTTATCCGCCAAACCCCGACCCGTCAGATGCGGCCCTCAGTACAGCGATTTTGGCGGCGATAGCGACGCATGAAGCCATTCTCATGCGGTGGTTGGACAGCCCGCCGCAAACCAACGAGGTTGGGCGCAGTGCGGTGCTGATCGCCGTTGGTCAACTGTTGGCGGCGCGTTATGGCCTGCCGTTGCGACTGCTTGAGCTTGGCGCCAGCGCCGGGCTGAACCTGCAATGGGATCGCATGGCGTTGCTGGCTGGTGGTGAACACTTTGGCGATGCCGGTGCCGCTTTGACCCTAAGCCCGGATTGGTTCGGCCCATTGCCTCCACAGGCCGAGTTGAAGATTTCAACCCGTGCAGGCGTTGACCTGAACCCGCTTGATCCGACGCGACCTGAAAACCATTTGCGTATGGTTTCCTATATCTGGCCCGATCAGGCCGAGCGTCTGCAGCGGATGCGTGCAGCACTGGCGATTGCCAATGCGCATCCGGCTAACGTTGATCAGGGCGATGCGGCACCGTGGATTGCCAACAAACTCGCCGTTCCTGTGCAGCAGCAAGTTACAGTAATTTACCATACAATCGCCTGGCAGTATTTTCCGAAATCGACCCAATCCGATGCCCGTGCCGCTATCGAAGCGGCTGGTGCAGCGGCCACACCGGATGCGCCGGTTGCCTGGCTGTCGATGGAAACTGACGGTCGGCCAGACGGTGCCGCGTTGCAATTGCGACTTTGGCCGAGCGACGAAACATTGACCCTTGGGCGCGCGGATTTCCACGGGCGGTGGATCAAGTGGCACAACGTTCAGGCGACACCCGCGGAAGCACACAACTCCGGACAAACTTGAGAGGCCGACAATGGATGCCCTGAAAAACAGCCTTGTTACCGCCGCTGGCGGATTGTGGATCGTACTGTCGCTGGTTGTGACTTTCAGATGGTCGGCTCTGCGCCGTCTGATGCGGGTTAACTCGCTGTTTAGCGAAAGCCGGATCGTCGGCAATTTTTCCAACATGCGGGATATGTTTTTCCACCACGACATGAACGCGAAAACGGACGCGCCTTTTGAATTGCCGGTCGCACCTGCCGTAATGCCGGAAAGCTATTCCCTCCGCGGTACATCGCAAACCTTGGCCGACTGGAAAGCCGAACGTCGGGTAACCGCCCTTTTGGTGCTGAAGGACGGAAAAATCGCGTTTGAGGAATATTTGCAAGGCACCAAAACCACGGATTTGCGGATTTCATGGTCGATGGCAAAAAGTCTGTTATCGGCAACTTTTGGCATCGCTGTCTCCAATGGCCTGCTGCGCAGCCTTGACGATCAAGTCGTTGATTATGTGCCTTCGCTTAAAGGGTCAGCCTATGAGGGGGCAACTGTGCGCAACGTTTTACACATGGCCAGCGGGGTTGAATTCAACGAGGACTATCTGGATTTTCATTCTGATATCAACCGGATGGGCCGGGTTTTGGCGCTTGGTGGATCAATGGATGATTTCGCGGCCAGCCTAAAAATCCGGGCTTGGGAACCCGGCAGTTTCCGTCGCTATGTATCGATTGACACGCATGTTCTTGGGATGGTTTTGCGCAAAATCACCGGCGTTTCAGTCAGCGATTATATGACCGTACATCTGTTGCGCCCGATGGGGATCGAGGCTGATCCCTATTATCTGACCGACGGTTTGGGCACAGATTTCGTGCTGGGCGGCCTTAACATGCGCACCCGCGACTATGCGCGGTTCGGGTTGTTATATGCCAATAACGGTTATCTGAATGGCCGTCAGATCGTGCCAGCGGATTGGGTTGCACAATCCACCACGAACTCGGCCCCCGAAGCCGCGCCTGTGGTGTTGGACTATGACGCGACCCTTGGCTATGGCTTTCAATGGTGGTTGCACCCTGAGGCGACCGAGGGCGAGTTTTTTGCCCTCGGGATCTATGGTCAGATGATCTATGTAAACCGGCCACTGAAGACCGTGATCGCTGTCAATCAGGCCGACCTGAAGTTTCGCGAAAATCTGGAACGCAATCTGACAGTGATGCGCAAAATTGCGCAAACCCTTGCCTAGCGTTACGCGCCGCCCTTAATCCTTGCGGAAGAATTTTTTCTCGCGCGGCTTGCCATCCCAACCGGGCTTGCCTTTGGGCTTGTCGTCAAACCGTTTCGGGGCACTGTCACGGTCACCACGGTTGCTGTCACGATCACGGTCGCCACCATAAGGCCGGGGACGGCTGTTACGGTCTTCTTCGCGATGTTCCCATTTTTTCAACAGAACCTTGCTGAAACTATCGCGCCCGATTAGCCCTTCATGGCACCACAGGCAGGCGATCTGATCGCCATCGACAGCTTCAACGGCCATTCGCATGGATCCAGCAGTCAAGACAACAATGTCGCCGACAACAAATTCTGACATAGCAAGACCTACCTTTTCAACCTGGTTCAAGACGACGTCCTATAGAGCGGTTGCCGGCCCTTTGAAAGGCCTATTTACGCCTTCTTGCGCAGTGCTTCGGCTTGGCGTTTAGCGGCGGCCTTGCCGTTTTGCACATCGACAATCGAAACATCCGCCATAAGTTCATCCACAAACAGGCCCAGCAATTGATACCGACCGGATACGCCTGCCTTGCGGTAAATTGCGTTACTCTGGGCTTTGACCGTGCCCTCGCTGGTCGAACGCAGCGCCGCAATTTCCTGTGTCGACATGCCTTTGATCGCAAACCAAGCGACATCGCGCTCGGCAGGGGTCAGTGCCCACTGATCAAAGTTTTCGTCCAAAAGTTCGGCAAATGCGCCTGATGCGGCGCGCAATTGCCCTTCGATCCTATTGGTTTTGGCCTGTGATCTGAACAAAGCAACCGCGCCTAAAACGGTACCCAAAGACAACCCGACAGCCGCGCCAATTTCAAGCAACTCGCGGAATTGCCAATCTATCGGGCGCATGCGAAGGCCAAGAACGCTGATAACAATATCCGAAATGAAAAATAGCGCACAGACAAACTGCAATGCAAAAATCAGCCGTAAGACATATCTATTTGTCATGCTGCATCCCAGTATGACCGGGAGGGGATTAGATCATCAAATGTAGTCAATTTTGTAGGCCTGAAAGTGAACATCGCCGGCAAGGCCAGCTGTCAGATACTCAAATTGCTGCCCTTGAAGTGCAGCTTCCCCGCCGCCGCTGCCGGAATCGCCACCTTCACCTTCACCGCCACCGTCACCTTCACCGCCACCGCTGCCGCCACCCTCGCCGCTGCTTGACGTACCGCTACCGGTGTCTTGCGAACCACTGTTTGGATTGGTCAGCCCCTGCGCATTTGCAGCACCATCAATCGATTCAGAATAATCCCGCAGGATTTCTCCGGTTTTTGTGCTAAAAATCAGTTCCCGGCTGTAAGACTTACTCGATGCCGTAATTCGGGTGCGGCCCAGCCATGTTTTGGTCACCGTCAAATTAGAGAACCCCTGCGCCTTCAACTGCGCAATATACCGATCCTTAAAGGAGTCAGCCCAAACTGGCGACATCACCAAAGTGATCGCGGTGCACATAGCCAGAAAGTTTCTGCGCTGCATTTTTCAGCCCTTAACAGGTTCCATGGCGTGACGACTCGGCGCCGATTTTCGCAGTTAGTATAAGTAGACTCAAGCCCCAGCGAATGGCGGACCACCCGCCGGGGCTACTGGTTGACCCTAACCGAATTTGATATCCGCGCCTAAACCGGCTGTCGTATAAGTTGACGGGGCCATTTCAAGGGATGAACTGTCGCCGCCGCCTGAACCGCCACCGCCAGCACCGCCGCCGCCACTACCTGCGCCATCACCACCGCTGCCTGCACCGTCGCCACCGGTACCGGAATTGCCGGATGTTCCCGTGGTTGTCCCGCTTCTTATGACTGGGGTAGTGGTTGTGGCTTGTCCAACCTGCCAAACTGTCTGGGTATCGCCATCATCGCCAAGCGTTGTCAAACTTGCCAAGCCCCGAGGTAACGCGGGTGCAATTGACTGTGCGTCGATGACGGTATTACCTGTATTCGCGTCAAAACCGGCCAATGCAGCCGTAGATGCGCCACCTGTTATTACAACAGCCAAGGCGAGTGTGGAAAATGGAACTTTCATAAACTGTCTCCTGATTTGATACGATGATCGCACCGTTACAAGAACAGAAAACACGACCCTTACTGTCGTGAAAATTGACATAAAGGTTATACTGCGCGCAATAAACTCAGGGTCAATGCCCATAAACCTTAGTTTATGCGCCGGTATTAATGGTGACACCCAGAGCTTTTGCCACGGTAAATATGTCTTTGTCGCCGCGTCCACACATATTCATCACGATAATATGGTCTTTCGGCAGATCCCCGGCGATTTTCGCGACATGCGCCAAGGCATGACAGGGTTCAAGGGCCGGAATGATTCCTTCGGCTTCGCAGCTTAACTTGAAAGCAGCCAGCGCTTCGACATCGGTGATTGAGACGTATTCGGCGCGACCAACATCATGCAACCAGCTGTGTTCGGGGCCAATACCCGGATAGTCCAGCCCCGCTGAGATCGAGAAACCTTCAAGGATCTGGCCGTCATCATCCTGCAAAAGATAGGTCCGGTTGCCATGCAGCACGCCGGGACGCCCCCCGGTTAATGACGCGCAATGCTCCATCTTAGCGTTAACGCCTTTGCCGCCCGCCTCGACGCCGATCAGTCTGACGTCTTTGTCGTCCAGAAACGGATAGAACAGGCCCATCGCGTTGGAACCGCCACCGATGGCTGCCACCAGAATATCGGGCAAACGCCCTTCGCGTTCCATCATCTGTTCGCGGACTTCCTTGCCGATGATCGACTGGAAATCGCGTACCATTGCCGGATAAGGATGTGGGCCAGCGACTGTGCCGATGCAATAAAAGGTGTTATCTACGTTTGTTACCCAGTCGCGCAGCGCATCATTCATCGCGTCTTTCAAGGTGCCGCGGCCGGATGTTACCGGCACTACCTTGGCCCCTAGCAGGCGCATTCTGAATACGTTGGGCGCTTGGCGTTCAACGTCATGGGCACCCATGTAGACGATGCATTCAAGCCCAAAACGCGCACAAACGGTGGCGGCAGCCACGCCGTGCTGCCCGGCACCGGTTTCCGCAATAATCCGCGTCTTGCCCATGCGCCGCGCCAGCAGAATCTGGCCAAGCACGTTGTTGATCTTATGCGCGCCCGTATGGTTCAGCTCGTCGCGCTTCATATAGACTTTGGCGCCGCCGAATTTTTCAGTCAGCCGTTCAGCGTGGTAAAGCGGGCTGGGGCGACCTACGTAATGTTTCCACAGGTCATCCATCTCGGCCCAGAATATCGGATCGGTTTTGGCCTTTTCATATTCCGCTTCAAGATCAAGGATCAGTGGCATCAGGGTTTCAGACACAAACCGCCCGCCAAACTGGCCAAAACGGCCGCGTTCATCCGGGCCACCCATGAAGCTGTTGAAAAGGTCGTTCGGCATCTTACTCTCCTTGTGCGGCTGCTAAAAACGCCGCGATCTTGTCTTTATCTTTCATCCCCGGCGCGCTTTCAACGCCCGACGAAACATCCACCTGTTTGGCCCGGGTCAGACGTATGGCCTCGGCCACGTTTTCCGGTGTCAGCCCGCCTGCCAGCATCCACGGCACGGCCCAACGCCGGTTGGCGATCAGCCGCCAATCAAAGGCCAAGCCGTTGCCCCCCGGAAGCACCGCCTCTCTAGGGGGCTTTGCGTCGCAAAGCAACTGGTCGGCAACGCGCGCATAATCATCCAAAAGCGGCAGGTCGCTTTCATCGGCAACGCCCACAGCTTTCATTACCGGCAGGCGATATTTCTGCCGGATTGCAGCGACTCTATCCGGGCTTTCGTGGCCATGCAGTTGCAACATATCGACCGGCAGGGTGCCGACGATTTCGTCCAGCAGCGCGTCCGTTGGATCGACGGTCAAGATCACTTTGCACAGACCGTCAGGGACTCCCAGCATCAAAGCTTTGGCCATTTCAATCGAAACACTGCGAGGTGATTTCGGGAACAGGACAAAGCCCAGATACCGCGCGCCGCCTTTCGCTGCGGCAGCGACATGCTGTGCTTCGGACAACCCGCAGATTTTCGTCAGCATCAGACGAACCTGCTGCCCAAGGGCCTATTCCAAAAGGGCCAGTACATCGTCTTTACCTTCGCCGGTCTTGTCACGCAGGCCCTGAACCTCGCGCTCAAGCCGGTTAACTTGGCGCTTGCGTCGGCCCGCATCGGCGCGGTGTTTGTATTCACGGAAGTATTCCCAGACAAACCCGATCAGCAGACCAACGATAATGCTGGCAAAGATCACCAGAAACAGCGGCAAGGTGATTTCATTGGCGAACGGTATCAAGCCAGACAGATCGTCGGGCACTGCATGCAGTGTAACCGCTTGTCGGTTCGCCAGCGCAACAGTCACAAGGACCAAGCCGACAGCGGCCAGAAAAAAGTATCTGATATATCGCATCGTGGCCTCTTTGACGGGCTGCGGGTCAGCCGCCGTTCAGACGGTCCCTCAGCAGTTTGCCGGTCTTAAAGAACGGCACATGCTTTTGTTCAACCGACACAGATTCACCTGTGCGCGGGTTTCGCCCGGTTCTGGCATCCCGCTTCTTGACGGAAAATGCGCCAAAGCCGCGCAGTTCAACGCGATTGCCATCGGCCATGGCCTGAATAATCTCGTCGAAAATTGTGCCGACAATACGCTCCACATCACGCTGATACAAATGCGGGTTTTCGTCCGCGATTTTTTGGACCAATTCCGAACGGATCATAGATGGGCCTCCCAGGCAGATAAATCATGCTTTGCGCACGCTTTTTTTCAGAGCACTACGAGGCATATTGGCAGAATTATTACAGTCATGGAATAGATGCGGGCCTGTATTTTCCGCCTAAGGTGCTGTTTGTTGTGTAATTTTTAGGCGAAAGCGTGAACTATCGCCGCCTAAATCGGAATATTGGCGCGTGGCGGTGCCTGCAAAGTTCGTTGGAAAAAGGTGATTCGCTGTGTCCGAAAGAAGAACGGCCCCACGATGGGGGCCGTCTCAATATTCAACTTAAAGCTGAAAAGCAGCCTTATTGGCCGTCTTGGCTTTTTAATGCAGCGCCAAGGATATCGCCCAAAGAGGCTCCGGAATCCGAGGATCCGTACTGTTCCACGGCCTCTTTTTCTTCGGCGATTTCGCGTGCCTTGATCGACAGACCCAAACGGCGGGTCGATTTGTCGATGTTGGTAACGCGGGCATCAACGTGATCCCCAACCGAGAAACGCTCGGGGCGCTGTTCTGCACGGTCACGGCTGAGGTCGGACCGGCGGATGAAGCTTTTCATCCCTTCGTGTTCGACTTCAATGCCACCATCTTCGATCTTGGTGACTGTCACAGTAACAACAGCGCCACGCTTCACACCAGCGGTTGCGTCGGCAAAAGGATCGCCTGCAATCGCCTTGATCGACAACGAGATACGTTCCTTGTCGGTGTCGACGTCTGTCACAATCGCACGGACCATGTCGCCTTTGCGATAGTCTTCCATGGCTTCTTCACCGGAACGGTTCCAATCGAGATCCGACAAGTGAACCATACCGTCGATATCGCCTTCAAGACCGACGAACAGACCAAACTCGGTGATGTTCTTAACTTCGCCTTCGACTTCAGTGCCAACCGGGAAGGTCTTTTCAAAGTTCTCCCACGGATTCCCTTGGGTCTGCTTCAGACCCAGAGAAACCCGACGTTTCGCGCTGTCGATTTCCAGGATCATCACTTCAACTTCTTGGCTGGTTGAAACGATTTTGCCAGGGTGGACGTTTTTCTTGGTCCAGGACATTTCGGAAACGTGAACCAGACCTTCAACGCCCGGCTCCAGTTCTACAAATGCGCCGTAATCGGTGATGTTGGTCACACGGCCCATATGCACAGATTCCAGCGGGAATTTCGCTTCGACCAATGTCCACGGATCATCCTCAAGCTGCTTCATGCCAAGGCTGATACGATGGGTTTCCTTGTTGATCTTGACGATCTGAACCTTGATGGTTTCGCCGATTGTCAGGATTTCCGAAGGATGGTTCACGCGGCGCCATGCCATGTCTGTGACGTGCAACAACCCGTCAACACCGCCCAGATCAACGAACGCACCGTATTCGGTGATGTTCTTGACCACACCGTCAACAGTGTCACCTTCGTTCAGCTTGCCAACGATTTCGGCGCGCTGTTCGGCACGGCTTTCTTCAAGGATCGCACGACGCGACACAACGATGTTGCCCCGGCGACGGTCCATTTTCAAAATGATGAACGGCTGCGGCATACCCATCAATGGTCCGGCATCGCGAACTGGGCGCACGTCAACTTGTGACCCCGGCAGGAACGCAACTGCGCCGCCAAGATCAACAGTAAACCCGCCCTTAACGCGGCCAAAGATAGCACCCTCGACGCGCTCTTCTTTTTCGGCAGCTTTTTCCAGACGATCCCAGGCTTCTTCACGACGGGCTTTGTCGCGGCTAACCACAGCTTCGCCTTTAGAGTTTTCGACCCGCTCAAGGAACACTTCTACAGTGTCACCAATCTTGATTTCAGGGGCGTGGCCGGGGGCTGCAAATTCTTTCAGGTCGACGCGGCCTTCCATTTTATAGCCGATGTCGATGATGGCTTGTCCGGCTTCGATGGCCAGTACGATGCCTTTGACGACAGATCCCTCGTCGGGGGTTTCAAGTTCAAAGCTTTCGTTCAGAAGGGCTTCGAATTCTTCCATTGATACGGATTGAGACATATAGTTAAGGTTCCTTTACAGTATTTTGCGGGCCATGCGGTTGTCTCCGCAGGTCTTTCAGACGGTTAAGTCAAAGGCGGCAACCAGAACTGACGAGGGCCGGTTAATCCCGACCCTACCCGATTCTTTTTCTTATTAGCGCCACCGCCTCGGCGACAGCCGCGTCTATAGACAAATTCGAGGTATCTAGCAAGACCGCATCGGGGGCGGGTTTCATCGGCGCATCGGTGCGGTTCGCGTCACGGTGGTCGCGGGCTTTCACATCTTTCAGGACGCTGTCGAATTCAGTTTCCGCACCAACCGTCTGCAATTCCATAAACCGCCGTTGCGCTCGGATTTCGGCGCTGGCGGTCACGTATATCTTTACATCAGCCTTGGGACAGATCACTGTGCCAATGTCCCGGCCATCCAAAACGGCACCGCCGTCACGCGCCGCAAAGTCACGTTGGAAATCCACCAAAGCCGCCCGCACATGCGGTAACGCCGCCACTTGCGAGGCGGCTTCTGCAATCTCGGCCGAGCGAAGATCATCATGCCCCATATCTTGCCGGGTCAAACTCTGTGCTGCCTGCAACGGGGTTTCCCCCTGCAAAACCCGTCGGCCAACCGCACGGTACAACAATCCGGTATCCAGATGCGCAAAGCCAAAATGCGCTGCAACCGCCTTGGAGATCGTGCCTTTACCTGCCGCTGCCGGACCGTCGATTGCAACTGTGAACTTCATGTCTGCCGCCGTTTCACCCACTGAACCAAGGCCCAGATTAACAGGATCAAAATGATCGTCATCGAAACCGTTGTCAGGACGGATTTATAGAGCGTCCAGCGACTGGCGCGCGATACTGCTTCGGCTGAAATTCCGTCGGGTCCAGCCAACAGCAACACCTTGACGGCGGCGTTTTCAAGATAATCAAACGCAGCCCCGCCGACCGCTGCAATTGCTGCGATGCGGCACAGCCACTTGCTGCGACCAGCAGCCATACCCAACGCGCCGAAGGTCAAAACAATCGCCAGCGTCGCCGGATACGCCGCATCAAGCAGTTGTTGAACATTCAGGTAAAACTGCGCGCCCTCGGCGGATAAAGCTGTCAAAAACACCTGCGCTTGTACGTGTGTATAGCCGCCGGGGCGCATGTCAAACGGCACCAGCCCGCCCGTCATGGAAGAAATCAACGGCAGTGACCAGAAGATCATCGTAAAATACAGGGCCAGCGACAGCGCCACCACACCCCAATACACCTTCCATTTCGCTGCCATCGTCATTCCTTAATGGTTGTCACGCGTGATTGTCGCCCCAAGGTCTGCCATCAGGGTTTCAAAGATCGGGAAACTGGTGGCGACCGGGCCGCCGTCGTCAATTGAAACCGGCTTTATTGACGCCATACCAAGACACAGGAACGACATGGCAATCCGGTGATCCAGATGGGTTTTGCACGGACCACCGCCCGGTACACCACCTGCCCCAAGTCCATGCACGGTGAACGTATCATTGTCTTCATCGACCGTCACACCGCAAGCTTCAAGCCCGCGTGCCATGGCATCAATCCGGTCGCTTTCCTTGACCCGCAATTCCTTGACGCCCAACATAACCGTCGCGCCTGTTGCATTCGCAGCAACCACTGACAGGATCGGATATTCGTCGATCATCGAAGCGGCGCGCTCTGGCGGTACTGTGACCCCCTTCATGTCGGATGAGAAGCGGGCGCGCAGATCGGCGACCGGTTCACCGCCTTCTTCGCGCAGGTTTTCGTAACTCAGATCAGCACCCATTTCTTTGAGGGTGGCGAACAGGCCCGCGCGTGTCGGATTGAGCCCGATATTCGGCACCAGCACGTCAGAGCCTTCGACGATCAGGGCGACGCAAACCGGAAAGGCCGCGGAGCTTGGATCGCGCGGCACCACGATCTTTTGCGGCTTGAGTTCGGGTTGGCCTTTTAGAGTAATGACGCGACCCTGCGCTGTGATTTCAGTTGAAATCTCGGCACCAAACCCCGCCAACATACGTTCGGTATGGTCACGCGTCGGTTCGGCCTCGATCACTTGAGTGTCGCCCACCGCGTTCAGACCAGCGAACAAAACCGCAGATTTGACCTGCGCAGAGGGCACTGGCGAGGTGTAGCGCACTGGCACCGGATCACTGGCGCCAACGATTGTCAGCGGCAAACGGCCGCCCTTGCGACCATAAGCGGTCGCACCAAACAGCGCCAGGGGATCGGTGATCCGCCCCATTGGTCGCGACCTGAGGCTGGCATCACCGGTAAACGTGGCGGTGATCGGAGACGTTGCCATCGCCCCCATGATCAACCGAACACCGGTGCCGGCATTGCCGCAATCAATCACATTTTCAGGTTCCTGAAAGCCGCCGACACCCACGCCGTTGACCCGCCATTCACCATCTCCACGCCGTTCGACTTGTGCGCCAAAGGCCGCCATTGCCTTGGCCGTATCCAGAACATCCTGCCCCTCGAGCAAGCCAGTGATCGCGGTTTCTCCGACACACAGCGCACCAAGGATCAGCGAGCGGTGCGAAATGGATTTATCTCCGGGCACGTTCGCCACACCTTTCAAAGGGCCGCTTTTGCGCGAGGTCATGGGGATTGGGGTGCCGTGGCCTGACATAATATTTCCAGTCATTGATTTGGGGTTTCTATAACGAATGCCTGACCGACAATCCATCCGGGTTTTATCCTGTTGGGGCGGCTCGAAAACATTGTGTCAGGCGCTGGCGCGCCATGACGACGGCCGGGGGGCTGTCTGCCCCCCGGACCCCCCGAGGATATTTTTCCCGAAAAGAATGGCAGAGCGGAGTCAGTTTCGCCTGAACGTCAGGTAATGCGGTGTTCGCCCCTCGCGCAGCGCCTTTTGTTCGTAGCGGGTTGAATGCCAATCCACCCACGGCTTACGCCAGTCATCGGCGGTTTGCGCCAGCCAAGTGAACTCCGGATGGTGGATCAATTCTTGCAGCGACTGGCGAACGTAGTCTTCAATGTCAGTGGCTATTCGCAGGATTGCACCCGATTTCATCACGTCGGCCAGAGGATCAAGGAATTCCCGGTTCACAAAACGACGGCGGTGGTGCCGTGTCTTGGGCCAGGGATCAGGATACAACAAAAACGCGCGGTCAATCGAGCCTTGCGGCAAGATATCAAACAAATCGCGCGCGTCGCCCGGATGAATGGCCAGATTGTGAACATTTGCGGCCCGGATTTTGCCCAACAACATGGCAACGCCGTTGATATAGGGTTCGCAGCCAATGATGCCGACATGCGGATGGGTCAGCGCCTGATGCACCATATGCTCGCCACCGCCAAAACCGATTTCAAGCCATACAGGCCGGGTGCCATCAAACAACGACGAAGGGTCAATCGGATCCCGGTTGGGATTATCCTCCCAACTGACGTTGGGAACGGCCAGCTTGCCAAGGTCCTCGGCTATATATCCAACTTGACTGGGGCGCAGCGTCTTGCCATGGCGACGCCCATAGAAGTTACGCCAGGGTGCGCCGTCTTGGCGGTCGGGTTCGGATTTTGTCATGGGTGCATTCTTGAAAGGGCCGGCGGATAGATGAGGCGCCTTCTAGCGTAACTTTTAGGTATCGAACAACCCTATGGCTGCGCGGTTGACCCATTTGAAATGCCGCCGCTGGCGATTGCGTCATTCAGCGCGCCGGCATTTGCGAATTCGGGTGTCAGCGGGTTGCCGGTGATCGGCACGAACAATGCCAGAATTGACGCCCCATCGGTTAATGTGCCGCGCGTCGCCACCCATCTGCGGCTATCACCATCCACATATTTCATGTTATCGGCGTTTGCGTAAAACGCCAAATCCCTCCCCGGCAGGCGCTCCGATTTTGACGAAAATCTTACTGGTGAGTTGATAAAGTAGCAGTTCGAACCACCGCACGATGAGCAGCCGCGATATTTCGCAATGAATACGTTTGCTTTGCCTAATTGTTCCGGGTTCAGTGTGCAGGATGACAGCGACAGGCTCAATAAGCCGGCCCGGCCAATATTTACGGCCTTTTGCATTTTTCTTTAATCAGTATGCACCCCAATTTCGGACAAATACCGATATTCGTGGGTCAGATTAAATGGCACTGCCTGCAACAGGCAGTGGCGTATTCAATTAGATTGCCTTTTTCAGGACCTCGACAAGATCGATATTCTCCCAACTAAAGCCACCATCAGCTTCGGGCGCGCGGCCAAAATGTCCGTAGGCCGAGGTTCGCTGGTAGATCGGGCGGTTTAGCCCCAAATGGGTACGGATGCCGCGCGGGGTTAAATCCATCACTTTATCAATCGCCTTTTCAATCTCTTCGTCGCTGGCCTGTCCGGTGCCGTGGGTATCAACGTAGATCGACAAGGGTTTGGCCACACCGATGGCATAAGACAACTGCAATGTGCAGCGTTCTGCCAACCCGGCGGCCACAACATTTTTGGCCAGATACCGCGCAGCATAAGCCGCCGAGCGGTCGACTTTGGTTGGGTCTTTGCCAGAAAACGCGCCGCCGCCGTGCGGTGCCGCACCGCCATACGTATCAACGATGATCTTGCGCCCGGTCAGGCCCGCATCGCCGTCCGGCCCGCCGATAACGAACTTTCCGGTCGGGTTGACGTGCCATTGTGTCCGTCCGGTTATCCAGTCTTCGGGCATCACTTCGCGAATGTATGGTTCCACCAAGGCGCGCACATCGTCAGAAGACATCGAGGCGTCCAGATGCTGCGTGGACAAAACAATCGACATAGCTTCGACCGGCTTGCCATCCTGATACCGCAGGGAAAGCTGCGATTTAGCGTCCGGGCCAAGGCGGGGTTCTGTGCCGTTTTTGCGCACTTCGGTTAATCGTTTCAGGATCGCGTGGGAATAATGGATCGGTGCCGGCATAAGTTCCGGTGTTTCGCGAACCGCATATCCGAACATGATCCCCTGATCGCCAGCGCCTTCGTCTTTGTTGTTTGCTGCATCAACGCCTTGGGCGATATCTGCGGATTGTTCGTGCAAATAGTTATGCACGTTCATCGTTTCCCAATGAAACCCAGCTTGTTCATAGCCGATATCTTTAACGCAATCGCGAACGATCTGTTCAACCGAGTCGATGACCGATTGCGGGCCGCGCACTTCGCCGCCGACCACCACCCGGTCAGTGGTTGCAAAAGTCTCGCATGCGACCCGGGAATAGGGGTCCTGAGCTAGAAAGGCGTCAAGAATACTGTCAGATACCCGATCACAAACTTTGTCGGGATGGCCTTCGGAAACGGATTCCGAGGTGAAGAGATAGTTCTGTCGGGACATTTAGTGCTCCAATTAGGTTTGTTCTGCCACGTCAGGAAGCCGTTGTGGCAGCGGATTAGAAAGAAGTTACCGGCCTGTCAGCCAAGGGTCAATCGTTAAATGAACCGCTGTCGCTAACACGGGATATGTCCGGTTTATGTAACATACGGTCTGTCCGGTTTTAAAGTCCCCGTAAGGAGGACGATATGATCCGGATAGCTTGTCACATCCCGGCAGGTAGTAAGGCTGTTTTTGGCTCAATTCGCATTATCTATGCACATTGCCTGACCGGCAGGATTCCAGCGGCTGCTGTAAGCACCGCGCGCGGTGTTGGATGTCTCGGAAGAACTGCGAGGTGAAACCATCGGAGGTAGCTGTCGAGATACTTGGTGGCGATCCCACGATGACGGCGCAGGAAAGTCTTGAACCTCTCGTGGCGGCTGTTGACGGTCTGAATATGCAATTCCCCCCTGACACGCTCACCGGCGGTTTGGTTGAGGCTTTCATGGCTGATGCCCATTGCCGCCGCACAAGGCGGATAGCTGGTGCAGCCATCGGTGACCAACAGAGCATCTGGATCGAGAACCGGTTGCAGAACAGCTTGCAGATGAGCGGCAGACACCGACGGTAATACGGCACTGATGGTGGTGCCCGAGCGGTCGACTGCCACTAGGACCGGAATTTGTTCGTCCGACAACCCTCGTTTGGAGGCCTTACCGCCACGCTTTCGGGCCTTTCGATCAAGGTTTCGCTCACCTTTACGGCTGCACAAAACGAAAGTTTCATCGGCTTCTACGATGCCGCGTAGTTTAATTGCACCGGCGGTCACTGCCTGCAGGAAGCGGTGACGCCACCGAAAAGCAGTGCTACCGGCCACCTCACAGCGCTCCGCCGAAATCTTCACCGTATCGCCATCACTCAAAGAGGCGGCAAATTCTGCCCAGCGGTCTTTGTGCCGCAGGCGGGCAAGCGGTGTTCCCGTGAGCGCGTTGGATGTTTTGCCGCAACTCTTGCAATAGTACCGGCTCAGCCCATTGGCGCGGCCACGGATCACCATCCCGCCCACCTTACAATGCGGACAAGCGCGCATCGTCCGAACGCGCGCCTCTAGTAAATCAATCACGGCTTCCAGCGATGGCTGCCCGGCCAGAAGGCGACCGGTTTCAAGTCTCTGCTCGGGTGAGAGATCATCAATCTCATTGAGCCAAGTTAAATACGCCTGATAGTCCATCAATACCTCCTTATGTTCCCTTAATGTTCTATCATGAAAGCGGATGCATAGCTAATGCGAATTGAGCCTAAAGAAAAGGCCCGGCAGCTGCCGGACCCGTTGATTGTTTCTAAGCTGTCAGAAACCGCGTTTGGGATCAGTACCGATAGTGTTCAGGCTTGAAAGGGCCTTTGGTATCAACGCCAATGTAATCTGCTTGTTCCTTACTGAGCACCGTCAGTTTAACTCCGATTTTTGCCAGATGCAGGCGCGCGACTTTCTCGTCCAGATGCTTGGGCAGAACGTAAACTTCGTTCTTATATTCATCGCCTTTGGTCCACAATTCGATCTGCGCCAGAACCTGATTGGTAAAACTGGCTGACATCACAAATGACGGGTGGCCGGTGGCGTTTCCAAGGTTCAGCAGACGCCCCTGTGACAGCAAGATCATCCGATTGCCCGAGGGCATTTCAATCATATCGACCTGATCTTTGATGTTGGTCCATTTGTGGTTCCGAAGCGCCGCAACCTGAATTTCATTGTCGAAATGGCCGATATTGCCGACGATGGCCATATCCTTCATTTCGCGCATATGTTCGATACGGATCACGTCTTTGTTGCCGGTGGTGGTCACAAAGATATCGGCGGTCGAAACCACGTCTTCCAGCGTTATCACCTCAAAGCCGTCCATCGCGGCCTGCAGGGCGCAAATCGGGTCGACCTCGGTCACCTTCACCCGCGCACCTGCACCACGCAGCGATGCTGCCGAGCCTTTGCCAACATCGCCATAGCCACAGACAACGGCGGTTTTACCGGCCATCATTGTGTCAGTGGCGCGACGGATGCCGTCAACCAGTGATTCCTTGCAGCCGTATTTGTTATCAAACTTCGACTTGGTCACGCTGTCGTTCACGTTGATCGCAGGAAACGGCAGTTGGCCCTTTTCCATTAACTGATACAGGCGATGCACGCCAGTGGTGGTTTCTTCGGACACGCCTTTGATCATGTGGCGCTGTTTGGTGAACCAACCGGGGCTGGCTTTCATCCGCTTTTTGATCTGGGCGAAGAACGCAATTTCTTCATCAGATGTCGGAGTTTCTATCAGACCCGTTTCGCCTTCTTCAACGCGTGCGCCAAGCAGGATATACATCGTCGCGTCGCCACCATCGTCCAGGATCATGTTGCACCCGCCTTCTTTGAAAAAGAAGATGCGATCGGCATAGTCCCAGTATTCTTCCAGTGTTTCGCCCTTAATGGCAAAAACCGGTACGCCGCTTTCTGCGATTGCCGCTGCGGCGTGATCTTGGGTTGAATAGATATTGCAGGATGCCCAGCGGACATCAGCCCCCAAAGCCGTCAGTGTTTCAATCAAAACTGCGGTTTGGATTGTCATGTGCAGGCTGCCGGCAACCCGCGCACCGCTTAGGGGTTTGGATGCGCCGAACTCTTCACGCAACGCCATCAGGCCGGGCATTTCGGTTTCAGCGATGTCCATCTCTTTGCGCCCATAGGCGGCGAGGGAAATGTCTTTGACGATATAATCAGTGGTCATGTGGGTGTTCCTTATTTGTATTTTGTGCGCCAAATAGCACCCAAAGGGCGCGGCGGCAATCCAAGTTGTCTGGCACGTGGGTCCAGCGGTTTACTTCCTTCAGGGTTTAAGGCGGTCTAGAAGGCCTATTGTCGACCCATCAAGGCCGGTCGCGTCGCTACCTTCGACAATTAGCACAAGCATATTGGCAAGTTCTTTGCCAAGCTCGACGCCCCATTGATCAAAGGAATTGATGCCCCAAACAGCGCCTTCTACAAACACCCGATGTTCGTAAAGGGCGATAAGTTGACCTAGAACGAACGGTGTTAATTTGGGATAGGCCAGTGTGATTGACGGTCGGTTACCGGGGAACACCCGGTGACGGGCCATTATTTCCGCCGCATCCCTGGACAAGCCCAAACCGGTCACGATTTCACGCGCTTGTTCCAGCGACCGCCCCGTCATCAACGCGCGCGACTGGGCCAGACAGTTGGCTTTCAAAAGCCCGTGCTGATGCGCCAGACCAGGTTCATGCCCCTCGGCTGCGATCAGAAACTCACACGGCACGACGCTGGTGCCCTGATGGATCAGCTGGTAAAAGGCATGCTGCCCGTTTGTGCCCGGCTCGCCCCAAACAATCGGGCCGGTTTTGCGTTCGACGGGGGTGCCGTTCAATGTCACGCCTTTGCCGTTACTTTCCATATCCAACTGCTGCAAATAGGCTGGCAGTCGCAAGAGTCTTTGATCGTATGGCAGGACAGCGCGGGTTGGATAGCCGCAGATATTGTTGTGCCAAATGCCCACGGCTGCCAACAACACCGGCAGATTTTCTGCCATCGGTGCTGTGCAGAAATGATTGTCCATTGCGGCACCCCCGGCAAGCAGTTGCGCGAAGTTTTCAGGACCAACCGCCAGCATAACCGGCAGCCCGACAGGCCCCCACAACGAATACCGGCCGCCGACCCAATCCTCGAACCCAAAGACTCGATCAGAGGCGATGCCAAAGGCGGCTGTCTTATCTTCGGCGGTTGACACTGCCGCCAGATGATTGGTCGCACCAGCGCCGTTTCCAGCGGCAAGCCAGCCCAGCGCCGTTTGCGCGTTGGTGATGGTTTCGATCGTAGTGAAGGATTTTGAGGCAACGATCACCAAGGTTCGGGCCGGGTTTAGCGGCTTTAACACATCAGCAATATGCGCGCCGTCGACGTTGGAAACGAAATGTGTCCGTGGCCCGTCATGATAAGGTGCAAGCGCAAGTGTCGCCATAACCGGCCCAAGGTCAGATCCGCCTATGCCGATATTCACAACATCGGTGAAACGCCCTCCGTCACTTGCCGCAATTGCGCCGCTGCGAACCCCTTCGGCAAAGGCCGACATCCGCGCCAAGGTCGCCCGAACTTCTGGCATGACATCTAGGCCATCCACGATCAGCGGTGTTTTACGTAGTGATCGCAGGGCTGTGTGGAGCACAGCACGCCCCTCGGTCGAGTTGATTTTCTCACCGGCAAACATCGCGTCACGCTTTTCGCCGACCCCGCTGCCTTTGACTAAGTCCAGCAACAATTCGCGCGTCGCCGGATCAATGTTGGTCTTGGAATAATCAAGCCACAGGTCGTCGCTTTCGGCGGAAAAGTTCTGAAACCGGTTTTCATCCTGAAACAACGAACTCAGGCTGCGGTCTGCCACTTTGGCATAGTGTGCTTCAAGCAATTGCCATCCGTCAGACATTTTCACCTTCCAAGCCTGCTGGCGCTTTTTGCAAGCGCTTCGATTTCGTTCCATTTGCCGTTTGAGACAAAGTCGCCGGGCGCGACCCAACTGCCACCTGCACATAACACATTCGGCAACCTCAGATAGTCCATTGCGTTTTCAGGCGTCACGCCGCCGGTCGGGCAGAACCCGATTTGCGGCAAGGGTGCACCAAGGGCTTTTAGCGCAGGCGCGCCACCTGAACTTTCGGCTGGAAAGAACTTCATCATATCGTAACCGCGCGCCAACAAACGCATCGCTTCGGTTGCGGTTGCGGCACCGGGCAACAGGGGCAAGTCCTCTTCCTCGCAGGCCGCCAGCAATTCGTCGGTTGCGCCGGGAGATACACCAAACTGCGCACCAGCTGCCTTTGCGGCCCGCACATCGGCTGGCGTGATCAGCGTACCCGCCCCGACAACCCCGCCTTTGACTTTGGCCATTTCGCGGATGACATCTAACGCCGCTGGCGTGCGCAATGTGACCTCCAACGCTGGTAAACCGCCTGCAATCAGGGCTTCGGCCAAGGGACGTGCATGCGCCACGTCGTGAACGACCAACACCGGGATGATGGGTGCCAAGGCGCAAATCGCGCGGGATCTTTTGCTGGCGTCTTGTGGTGTCATCAACTTATTTCCCATAAAGCGCGCTGGCGCCAGTTTCAGCCGAGCCAACCATCCGGCGAAAATTGGCGAACAGTTCGCGGCCAAGACCAGTTTCGTTCGCCGTTAGATCAGCGGTTGCTGGCGCGCGGTCAAGAACACCTTCACCCAACACATCAAGCTGTCCTGTTACTGCGTCCAGCCGGACAATGTCGCCATCGCGCAATTTGGCGATAGTGCCACCATCCAGAGCTTCCGGGCTGACATGAATCGCGGCAGGAACTTTGCCACTGGCCCCGGACATACGGCCATCAGTTACCAACGCAACTTTCAAGCCACGTGATTGTAAAACCGCCAGCGTAGGGGTCAGGCTGTGAAGTTCGGGCATACCATTGGCTTTTGGACCTTGAAACCGCACCACTACAATCACGTCTTCGGTAAATTCGCCAGCTTTGAACGCCTTGATCACATCCGCCTGATCGTGGAACACCCGCACCTTGGCTTGGACAATGTGATGTTCGGGTGCGACGGCCGAAACTTTGATCACGGCGGTTCCGATGTTACCCAGCAGCCTTTTTAAACCGCCGGTTTTTTGAAACGGATCGCCAACGGTTTTCACAATCCGTTCATTCAGACTGGTTGCTGTGCCGGGATGCCAAGCAAGTACCCCATCAATCAACTTTGGTTCGTGGGTGTAACGTTCCAGCCCTTCGCCCATTACCGTCATCGAATTTGGATGGAGGAGTCCGGCGCCCAGCAGTTGGCCGATCAAAAATCCCAGACCTCCCGCCGCATGGAAATGGTTCACATCTGCCAATCCGTTTGGATAAATGCGCGCCAGCAACGGTGTGGCTTCGGAAATATCCGAAAAATCCTGCCAATCCAGAAGTATCCCGCCAGCGCGTGCCATCGCGACAAGATGGATCAACAGATTGGTTGACCCTCCAGTCGCGTTCAGTCCGACAATCCCGTTCACAAACGCGCATTCATCCAGAATATCGGCCACAGGAATGTAGTCGTTGCCAAGTGCGCTGATCGCCAAAGCGCGCTTGGCGCCTGCTTCGGTAAGGGCGTCGCGCAAGGGCGTGTATGGGTTCACGAAACTTGCACCGGGCAGATGCAGCCCCATGAATTCCATCAGCATTTGGTTGGTATTTGCAGTGCCGTAAAAGGTACAGGTGCCCGGACCGTGATAGGCTGCCATTTCGGCCGCCATAAGCACGTCGCGGCCAACTTCACCTGCCGCGAATTGTTGCCGTACCTTGCCCTTTTCGTCATTCGACAAGCCCGATGTCATTGGCCCGGCAGGCAGAAACACTGCCGGAATATGGCCGAAAGTTTGGGCTGCCATAACCAGTCCCGGTACAATCTTGTCGCAAACCCCCAGATAGACGGCCGCATCAAAGGTGTTGTGGCTAAGGGCTACAGACGCTGCGAGGGCAATCACATCCCGCGAAAACAAGCTGAGTTCCATGCCAGCAGTGCCTTGAGTAACCCCGTCGCACATGGCTGGCACGCCACCTGCCATCTGCGCTGTGCCGCCAATCGACCGCGCAGCCATTTTGATCTGATCGGGAAAGTGTTGAAATGGCTGGTGCGCTGAAAGCATATCGTTATAGGCGGAAATAATCCCCAGATTGCCGGCGTCTTTGGTTGCCAGCGCCGCCTGATCCTGGCCGGCACCAGCATAAGCATGTGCCTGCCCACTGCAGGACAAATGTGCGCGCGCCGGGCCTTTTTCGCCCGCTGACCGGATACCAGCCAAATACTGACCGCGTGTGTTTTGGCTGCGAAGAATAATCCGGTCTGTAACTCGCGCGATGGTGTCATTCAGTTGCATCTTGGAACCTTGCCTATTGCGCGTAATGCACTGTTACAGGCGTAACAGCCCGCAAAATCACCCGTATGGGGGCATCCGAAACCGGCCCGGATTGCTCAGCCACTTGATACGCCACAAGTTTTTCGGGCCCATTGAAAAGTATATGCAAATTCTCAGCATTACACAAAGCTGGCGCCGTCAAGGTAACGCGCGCCTCCTGATCTTGCGGGTGGACAGGGATCAAAAGTCGGGGGCAGTCCATCGTCATTGCATCGGTTAAGCCTAAAGCTCCGGGAAACAGACTGGCGGTGTGCATATCCGTCCCCATACCCACGACACAGACATCCAGTGGCAGTGCTGCGCGAATGCCAGCTTCAAGGTCGTCAATGACATCTTCGGGGCGTTCACTCGGCTTGAAAAGGCGAACCAAAGTTGCTTTGGACGCTGCGCTCTGCAAAAGATTTTCGCGCAGTAACTTTGTGTTTGAACGGGCCGAACTTTCTGGCACCCAGCGTTCGTCGGTCAACATAATCGAAACATGTTGCCAGCTAATATCCGCTTGCGAAAGTTTTCGCAAAAAGGCGGCCGGGGTTGAACCACCGGGTACTGCAAGGCTGGCGCGACCTTTGCGATCAATTGCGCCTGCCAGCTGACCAGCCACCAATGCGGCAAGGCTATCTGCCTGAACCTGCCGACTGATATAATCGCAGAACAGAACCATCAGATGCCAATCTCGCGCCAACGGCGACCATCGCGATGCAGCAAGGCCAGGGCGTCTTCGGGACCGGATCCACCAGAATCATACCCCACGGGCAGATCGTTACTGTCTTCCCATGCCTGAATGATCGGATCGACCCACTCCCATGCGGCAACCACCTCGTCGCCGCGCATAAACAAGGTCTGGTCGCCGCGAATGACATCCATGATCAGGCGTTCGTAAGCGTCCGGGCTATGCGAACCTCCGCCCAGCGCTTGGGCAAACGTCATATCCAACGGCACTTCTGTCAGGCGCATTCCGCCGGGGCCCGGTTCCTTGATCGTCATGCGCAAGGTAATACCTTCATCGGGCTGCAACCGTATAATAAGCGCATTGCCTTTGCGTTTCTTCATCAGCGGGAAGATCGAATGTGGTGGATCGCGAAACACCACTGCTATTTCCGAAAGCCGCGCCCGCAGCTTTTTACCGGTACGCAGATAAAACGGAGTACCTGCCCACCGCCAGTTGGATACTCCGACCTTCATCGCCACAAAACTTTCGGTGCGGCTGTCAGGATTACCGGCATCGTCCACATAACTTCCTTCGTCGTCATCGGCGCGATACTGACCGCGTACAATTTGGTCCGGCAAGACGGGATCAAGTGCACGGATCACTTTTAGTTTTTCGTCGCGCACAGCATTGGGTTCAAATCGCGATGGTGGCTCCATCGCCGTTAGGCACAAAAGTTGCATCAGATGGTTTTGCACCATATCCCGCAATGTTCCCGCCTTGTCATAGTATTCACCCCGGCCCTTAACTCCCAGATTTTCGGAAACCGTTATTTGAACGTGATCAATGTGCTGACTGTTCCAAAGCGGTTCAAACAACGCGTTGGCAAAACGCAACGCCATCAGATTTTGAACGGTTTCTTTCCCCAGATAGTGGTCGATCCGGTAAATCTGCTGTTCGTCAAAACACATGCGCAGGCTTTGGTTAAGCGCCAAAGCCGATGAAAGATCGCGCCCGAACGGTTTTTCAACCACGATACGACTGTCGGCAGTGGCCACTCCAACCTGCCCAAGCTTTCCGGCGATTACGCCAAACAACGACGGCGCCACCGAAAGATAGAAAGCTCGCACAACATCGGGTCGCAACAAATCGGCAAGCGCCTGCCAATCCGCGTCAGCTTTTGCATCAATAGAAATATAGTCAATCATATCCAGAAACGGTTTCAGCCGTACCTTGTTACCCGTAACGCTGCTTAAGGCATCCGCTACTTCACGGCGAAACGCGGCCTGCGAAAGCTTTGCCCGTGCAGACCCGATGATGCGGGCTGTAACGGGAATTTGCCCGGCTTCAAGCCGATGAAAGAGTGCGGGAAATATTTTGCGACGCGCCAAATCGCCGGTCGCGCCAAATATGACAAGATCGAAGGGTTCAACCGGTATAATACTTGATGCCATATTAGAAAATCGCCTGAAACTGTTACCAGTCCAGCTTAATCACGAAACACGCGATTGGGAAATGGCAATATTGTTAGCGCTAACATTACTTTTGATACGTCTCTGGCCTTTGCTCGGCGGCGTTTCCGCTGGCCCTGCAAAGCATTGCGCAATTTCCATCCATCTCGACGCGGTCGGCCCCGTCGCAACCAGCGACGTATCCTGAAAACCGCGCACTTGGGTGACAACACTAGCAAACTCAACAGCTTGGCCGGAAACCGCATTGTCGGCCTGTGGTTCGTTCCACTCCCAAACGGCACCCGAGGGCCCGACCAGTCTTACATATGGCGCTGGGTTTGGAACTGGAAGTTTGCGGTTAATAAATGCCCATCCAAACGTGTTTACGCCCAAATGCGCAATGTTGCGTATGCGGTCACCTTCTTGCCGTTCCTTACCGAGAACATCAAAGATTTCCTGACCATGCGCCCATGTTTCCATCTGCCGCGCGGTTACCGAAGACAGTGCACTCATGTCCGGCCCCGCCCATTTCAGTCGCTTTTTCGGATCAGTCGTGGAAAAGCTGTCTGCAACCGTATTTGCATTTTTACGCCAAGCTTCATAAAGCGCGCGGCCCTTTAACCCGTCAAGCCATGGGTATTGCGTTTCTAATAACGTCTTCCCCTCGCCCATCAACGCAGCAATCGGCGCAAAGAATTGGTCAAATGCAGTATCGCTTTCCAACGACTTTAACGCGGCGACATCAAACATATAAAGATGGCCGATCACATCGTTTATCGTCCAACCCTTAAAAAGAGTGACTTGTTCAAAATCCGCCTCAGACAAAGACTCAAGTACAGACGCCAATACGTTGATTTCTTGCCTAAAATATTCTGTTTGTTTCACAATAGCTTCCCTTCAACTCGCTGGTTCTGACGCATATCAACCATTACTTATGTCTCACCTGTCGTCCTTTTCAATCTCAATCAATACCTGACCGGTCTGAACTTGTGATCCCGATTCAGCCAGAACCGCGACCACAGTGCCTTTGATTTCGGCCAGCAGCTCGTGCTGCATTTTCATGGCTTCCAATATGCCAAGTTTCGTCCCGGGTGACACGAGATCACCCTGGGCAACCAATATTTTCAGCAAATTTCCGTGCATGGGTGCTGTTACCCGGCCACTATCAACCGCCGCGTGCCGCCTGGCAGAGGCCTTAACGTGCCGTACGAAAAAGGATCTGTTACTGGTTGCAATGAACATTCGGTCACCGTTGTAATGGCTGGCCTTCAGATCAATTCGTTGGCCATTCACGCGTAAAACCTCCTGCGACATCGAAACCAAAGCTTCGTTTTCGGCGCTTCTTACGACAAGATCACCGTTTCTTTGTGTTCGCACGGTGACCGGCCATATCGCACTTTCGTCCGCCAAGGTCATTCGTGAAAGCAAAAAGCCAGGGCTTCCAAATCCACGCAATCGAGGGTTGGCCATTGCGGAAAAGTTATAAGCTCGATCGTAAAACACTTTGTACAGCATCGCCGCCGCAAGCGTAATTTCCTCAAAATTGCACGGCTCACCAAAGCCGGTTTCGCCGAATTCCTCGGCGATAAAGGCCGTCGTCGCCTGTCCGCTTGCGAATACAGGGCTGCCCAATACGCTACGCAAGAAATCGCGATTGCAAGTCGGGCCAAACAAAACCAGTTCGCCAAGCGCCGCTTTCAATCGCTTGCGCGCCTGTTCGCGTGTCGCCCCATGTGCAATGATTTTGGCAAGCAAGGGGTCATAATGTGCGGACAATTCTTGCCCTTGCACAATACCACTATCGACCCTGATACCCGGCCCACCTGGTGGCTGCCAGATTTCGATCTTGCCGGTACTTGGCAAAAAGCCACGCGCCGGATCCTCCGCATAAAGGCGAACCTCGATTGCATGGCCGGTTAAGGCAATATCCTTCTGTTCAAAACCAAGTGGTTCGCCTTGAGCCACATTCAATTGCAAGGCAACCAAGTCAAGGCCGGTAACCATTTCAGTAACTGGATGTTCGACCTGCAATCGTGTATTCATTTCAAGGAAATAGAAGTCGTTATTGACATCTAACAAGAACTCGACTGTTCCTGCCCCTTGATACGAAATTGCTTTGGCGGCCTCAACCGCTGCTGACCCCATTTGTGACCGCAAGGCGAGCGTCATAACGGGGCAAGGCGATTCCTCGACAACTTTCTGATGCCGCCTTTGCACTGAACAATCGCGCTCGCCCATATGAACAACGTTACCGTGCTGGTCAGCAAACACCTGAATTTCAACATGCCGCGGGCCTGATATCGCCCTTTCCAGAATAACCTCGTCTGATCCAAATGCTTTTAGCGCCTCTGACTTTGCGCTTTGAAGAGCGTCGTCAAAATCAGCCGCAGTTGCCACCAACCGCATTCCGCGACCGCCGCCGCCTGCTGCTGCTTTGATCATCACTGGATAACCGATCTGAGACGCCCTTTCAAACAGAGTGGGTGTGGTTTGTTCCGGCCCTTGATAGCCCGGAACACACGGTACTCCGGCAGCAATCATTCGGCGTTTCGCGGCTGCTTTGTTGCCCATTAATGCAACGGCTTCGGCCGTAGGGCCGATAAAAACCAACCCGGCCTTTTCGCAGGCAACCACAAAGTCAGCGTTTTCCGACAGAAACCCATATCCCGGATGAATCGCGTCAGCTTTGGCTTCCTTTGCAGCGGCCAATATCCTTGGAATTGACAGGTAGCTTTCGCCAACCGGCCCTTCGCCGATGCAAATCGACCGATCCGCAAAGGCAACGTGCGGCGCGCACTTATCTGCACGAGTGTAAACGGCGACGGTTTTAAGGCCAATTTCTCTCGCGGTTCTCATAATCCTGAGGGCGATCTCGCCACGATTGGCGACCAGCAATGTGGAAAATTTTATCATGGGCGGGCCACGCCGAATGTATTCGGTCGCAAGATACGCGTCCGCGCCTCGCGGCATGTGGCAAGGCAGAATCCAATTACTTTTCTTGTGTCACGCGGATCAATCATGCCGTGATCCAAAAGTCGTCCGGATGAGTAAAAAGCATCTGACTGCATATCGAAATGACGTGTTATTTCAGCGTGTTGGGCTTCCATCTTAATGGGGTCTATCGACTGACCCTTACGCGCTGCTGCATTTGTCATAACCTGTTCCATCGTCAGCGCAGCTTGTTCCCCGCCCATCACACCTGTCATTGCATTGGGCCAGGTCAACAAAAAATCTGGATCAAAGGCAAATCCGCACATGCCGTAATTACCCGCCCCAAAACTTGCCCCGATATATAACGAGATTTTGGGCGCACGTAAATTTGTGACCGTTTGGATCATCTTTGAGCCATGCTTGATCATTCCCGCATGTTCGTATCGGGTTCCCACCATATATCCGGTTGTATTGTTTAGGAAAATCACCGGCGTCCCGGCCTGGTCGCAAAGCTGAAGAAAATGCGTGGCCTTGGTTGCGCCATCCGGATCAATCGGGCCGTTATTTCCGATCAGGCCAACGGCTTGGCCGTATATATTGCCTTGCAAACATACGGTTGCGGCTCCGTAATCGGGTTTGAAATCAAGAAAATCAGATCCATCGACTAACCGCGCCGCCACCTCGTGCACATCGTATGACCTTCGATAATCAACCGGCACGACACCAGCGATATCTTCTGCTGAACAGAGCGGTTCAATGGCTGATGGCAGCGATTTCAGATGTAAGTTTTCGTTCCAATTGAGCCCGGCAATTACATCGCGGCAAATTTCAAGGGCATGCGCATCGTTTTCCGCCAGATACTCAACCAAACCAGTCGTCGTTGCGTGCATCTCAACACCACCAAGGTCTTGATCTTCGGCAATTTCGCCCGTTGCAGCCCGCACCAGTGCAGCACCTGCCAACATCGCCATGCCATTTCCTTTAACGCCGATCACATAATCGCTCATACCCGGTTGATAGGCACCCCCAGCCGTGGAGGCGCCGTGCAGGACTGTAATAACCGGTATACCAGCCGCACTTAACCGGGCCAAACCGGCAAACATACCGCCACCATTGGCCCATAATTCCACCGTATAGGCCATCAGATTGGCACCGGCACTTTCAACGCAATGAACGAAAGGTAATTTCTGTTTTAGCGCAACCGCAAGCGCGCCCAGGGCCTTGGAAACTGACATCGCAGTGGAGGCCCCGGCATTGATGCCGGAATCGTCAACAAAAACAAGGCAACGCACACCGGAAATAAAACCGATCCCGACAATCATGCTGCATCCCGGAACCGAAGATTCGAGATTAGGATCGTCTACTAAATAACCAGCAATATTGTATAATTCAAGAAACGGCATGCCGGGATCAAGTAACGCAGCCAACCGTTCGCGCGGACTAAGTTGGCCGCGCTTATCAAACACAGCGCGGCGTTTTTCGGAAAGCGATTCAGCCCTTGTTTCAAGTGCGCGCAGTTTTTCGATAAGGGACAACATATCTGCCCGATTGACTGCGAAACTTTCGGCGTCCTTTGCGATGCGTGTTTGAAAAATTGTCATCGCAATCCTCGTGCTATGGAGTCCGGTACGCGTATTTTGTAGGCCAGCGCCAATTGACTGTATCCTTTGCCTTGCGGGTCGTTCCTTAGGCTGCTTGTGCCACCGCCGCCCAGCGCCTGATGCAGCATTATGTTCATTGATGCGGTGCCGGGCAGATAAAATCGTTCGATCTTACCACGCAAAAAATGCTCAAATATCTTGGTTAAGCTGGTCTCATCCAAAGCATGCCAAATCCAAGGAAGATATTCCGGACGCCGGGCGATTACGCCGATATTTGCGGTGTCGCCCTTATCGCCGCTACGTGCCAAAGCCAATTTTATCAGCGGAACTTCAACCATTGGCCCTATGCTTCTCGGACGCATCGGAGGGGTAGGGCGAAAGGGGCGCGGTGTGATGACTGTCCCGACAACTGGCGTAAAATTGATCTGGCCGCGTTCGTCCTGGACAGTTATTTCGACCCGATCCTTGGCGATTAGAAATGAAAACAACGCCATTACCGGAGAAGGTTTACCGCGCGCACCAGCAAAACCGCTTAGGCCAGGTGGCGCTGACAACCCAAGGCCCGTCGCCTCCTTCAGGAAAACATTGATGCCTCGCGGGTCAACATGCCGGACGGCGATCTTGGCGGCAACTTCACGCGATGGCCCACTGGTTCGACACGCGCCGAATTGCGATTCCGCACCAATAAGCTCAACGCTGGTTTCCGCAAAATCCGGCATGTTAGTTTGTTGGAAAATGGCGCGCGACCTTGCAAAAACCGCATCAGCAAAAACTTCGGCCTTTTTTTCCGCCTCCAGCCCATAAAAGCTGAATAAATGGCCACCGCGCCACCCATCATAGAACGTTAGGCATACCTTGTAACCTGTTGGCGCAGAATAACCTTTGACGCCACTGACCAAAACCCGGTCCGATGTTTCCTGCAACAGCGACACGTTGGAAAAGTCGCAAACGACATCCGGCAAATGATACGCCTGCGGGTCGCCGATCTCGTATAACATTTGCTCGGCCACTGTGCCGGTTGTGACTGCACCACCTGTGCCAACCGGCTTGGTAGCCACAAATGTGCCGTCATGTGCGATTTCGGCAATCGGGTACCCCATATTGGCGTATCCATCTGCCACGGCCTCCCAATCAGTGAAATTTCCACCGGTTGCCTGAGTGCCGCATTCCAAAATATGCCCGGCCAGACTGCCCCCGGCCAATTGGGTCAAATGATCCGGCGACCAGCCAAATTTGTGTATGCAGGCCCCAAGTGTAACCGCCGAGTCCACACAGCGACCCGTGATAACTATATCAGCACCCGCATCCAATGCAGCCGCGATTGGAAAAGCACCGAGATAGGCGTTGATACTGCCAATTTTGGAGGAATCCGGGAAACGGGCGCGACTGAACAAATCAAACGGCGTCAGTTCGATGATTTCGGACAGTTGATCCATCAAGTCGTCGCCAGTGACAGTTACAACCCGTAAGTTAAGGCCCTGTTTGGCAATTTCGACGCGCAGCGCCTTTGCGCAGGCTTCGGGGTTAACCCCACCGGCATTTGAGATTATTCTGACTCCTTGATGTGCGATCTCGGCCAGGTTGGGGGCCATCGCCCCGGTCACAAAGTCTGTCGCGTAACCCTGAGCGGGATCCTTAGCCCGCACGCGCGCCAGAATTGCCATCGTAATTTCAGCCAGATAATCATAGACGATATAGTCCAACGCTCCGTCCGCCAACAATTGCGCTGTTGCATATGTTGCGTCGCCCCAATAGCCACTTGCACCACCGATCCGAACAGCCTTGGGCGTCTTTGCCATTGCGGGCCTCAATCTCTGACTTTTGCAGGAAACGTCGTTCCCTAACTCAAGTGGAATGAGTTACCAGATGCAACAAATAATTTTCGGCTCTATCGCAACGGCAAGCAGACGATCCAAAAGTATTCCGACTTTGATTTTCTTACTCTGTTTAGACCTCAAGTGCCGCTGTCGTTAAAACGACTTTGCCAACGACCTGCCGGTTCTTGAGTGCGTTAAGGGCGACAACCGCCTGATCTAATGGATAGGATGCTGAAATATAGGGCTTTAATTTCCCTGCCTCATACCACGCAAACAGTTGTGCGAAATTCTGGTTGTCCAACTCGGTTTGCCGCAGTCGAAATGCCCCCCAGAAGACGCCGACGATGTCGCATCCCTTTAGGAGCGCAAGATTGATCGGGATCTTTGGAATCTCGCCCGCGGCAAATCCAACGACAAGGCCGCGGCCGCCCCAGGCAGTCGAGCGCAGGGCTTTTTCAAACATATCGCCGCCTACGGGATCGTAAAAAACGTCAACCCCATTGCCACCGGTTATTTCTTTGATGCGCGTGCGCAAATCCTGCGTTGAATAATTGATAAATTCGGTCGCGCCTGCGGATTTAGCCGCTGCAAGTTTTTCTTCTGAACTGGCCGCTGCGATGACTTTGGCACCCATCAATGCACCAATTTCCACTGCTGCAAGACCGACACCACCACCTGCGCCAAGTACCAGTAAAGTTTCACCCGGCTGCAATCGCCCACGTTGTTTGAGCGCGTGCATCGATGTGCCGTAAGTCATCGTAAAAGCCGCTGCAATGTCGCCGGGCATTGATGAAGGACGGCGCAACAAGGCGCTCTCATCAACAATGATCTGTTCCGCAAAGCCGCCTGACAAAGTCATAGCCATGACTTTCTCGCCGATTTTGGCATTGGTAACACCCTCGCCCAACGCATCGATCGTTCCGGCGACTTCGCCTCCGGGCGAAAACGGCAGGTCGGGTTTGAACTGATATTTGTTTTCGATAATCAACGTATCAGGAAAGTTGACACCGCATGCTTCGATTTTGATTCGCACCTGACCCTTGCCGGGGGTGACGTCAGGGATTTCTTTAAGATTCAGGTCTTCGGGTGGCCCGAATTCTTCACACATAACAGCCAGCATTCATTTCCCCTTCAACTTTTTGCCCCTTCTAACGTGCCATTGAAGATACGAGCAACGCGAATTTGCCATTGTGCCGAGGGATCCGGGTGCAAATGCAACTTTGGGCTTGTGCTCTCTCCCATATAATTTTCTTTTTTCGCTTGAGGTCTGCAGTCTCGCAGTCGAACATGTGAGCATCCAAATAACCACAGGAACATACCTTGCCACATAGTACATCCTTTAGCGGCCCTGACCTTTGCCGACTTGCTGCGTTTGAAGTCGTGGATATGCTGCAAAAGCGTAAAGTATCGCCACAAGAACTGCTCGACGCTGCCTTTTCACGGATTGCTGAAGTGGAGCCTGCTATTAACGCCATGCCGACACTGTGCCGCGATCGTGCGGAAACGGCGGCCAGGGCAATTTCACCCAACACCGGCAATCCCGGTGATCTGGCAGGGCTGCCTATCGGCATCAAAGATCTGACCCCTGTGGCTGGCGTGCGAACAACGTTTGGAACTATTGGTTATAAAGATTTTGTCCCAAGTGCCAGTGACCCGCTTGTGGAACGGCTAGAGGAAAACGGCGGCATCGTTGTTGGAAAAACAAACACCCCGGAAAATGGCGCGGGCGGCAACACATTTAACGAGGTGTTCGGTAGAACGCGAAACCCTTGGGATACGCGAATGAATGCCGCAGGATCGTCTGGCGGGGCAGCCGCGTCACTGGCCAGTGGTGAAGTCTGGCTTAGCCACGGGTCGGATCATGGCGGCAGCTTGCGAACCCCGGCGGCATATTGTGGCGTCGTCGGCTTACGCCCCAGCCCCGGACGCGCTGGTGGCGGTCACGAATTTAACGGCTTTATGGGCGAAGGCGTCGACGGCCCTATGGCACGGTCAGTGCGGGATTGCGCGCTGTTTCTGGATGCGATGACGGGGTACGAGCCGCGGTTTCCAATATCTTACCCCGCGCCGGATCAGCCATTTCAAAAAGCGGTAATCGAGGCGCGTTCGAATGTTCGTATTGCATATTCACCCGAATTGGGTGGGTTTTCACCGGTTACCCCGGAAATGGACACCTGCCTTCGTGCGGCACTGGCCCAAGTCGAAAAGTCCGGCGGCACCGTCGAAGAAGCCTGCCCTGATCTGCCCGATCTTGAACGCACATATCATGTCATACGAGCGACCGGGTTCTTAACGGGCGCGATCCGCACACCGGAAGCAATTTCAAAGCATTACAAACAGACGATTCGCCAGAATACTGATTTTGCCAAAAGCCTGACCATCGAGGACGTTGCAAAGGCCAATATCGGACGCTCGATTCTATACAACAATATGCAGAAGTTCCTGACCAAATTTGATGTTCTTGCCTGCCCGACGGTTGGCTTGTTCGCGCAGCCTTGCGAGATCGAGTGGATCACCGAAATCAATGGTCAAAAACTTGATTTCTATATGGACTGGCTGCGGTTTGCGTTCTTGGCAACAACAACCAGCTTGCCGGCAATATCTGTTCCGGTCGGGCTAAATGCCGACGGGATGCCGGTCGGCCTGCAACTAATCGGCCCGCCGCGCGGCGAGGCAAAACTTTTGGCTGTGGCGCGTGCTGTTGAAATGGCGGTGGGTGGTCCTTTGGGGCCGATCAACCCAAACGTAAGACATCTTTGAAACGAGCGAGCTCATGCCCGAGCGTAGTTTTTTAAGCGATATTCTGCAGCGGGTCGCCGTCGGCGCCAGGCTTAGTCGCGGCAAAACCGCTGTCGATATAGGCACGCTCTGTGATGAATTGCTCAGCGATAAGGGCGAAGCATCTGGCTTGGCGACCGCCATGCAAATCCTTGATACTTTCGAAAGCCTGGAAAACGATAAACAGGCCGCGTTTTTTATGGATATCGCAAACAGGTTTGGTGTTGACGAAACCGCTTTGCAATCCGCGATTTCCGGTTGGAAAGCAGGGGACGACTATGCGGCCCGCAAACTACATTATGCTGCAGAACCCAAATCACAGGAGCTGATTCGTAGATTAAACCGCGTGCCCGGCGCAACCGCGCGGTTGGTAACCATGCGTTCCGTGTTGCTGGAGCATTTGAAAACACACCCCGAACTAAGCGGCATTGATACCGATTTCAGACATCTTTTTTCGTCATGGTTCAGCCGCGGATTCCTTGAAATCCGCCGGATCAATTGGTCAACACCTGCAGAAATTCTTGAGAAAATAATAACTTATGAAGCCGTACATGAAATCACCGGATGGGACGATCTTCGCCAGCGCGTTGCGGCACCCGACCGAAAACTGTTCGCCTTCTTTCATCCGGCAATTCCAACCGAGCCGTTAATTTTCGTCGAAGTCGCGTTAACGACCAACGTCTCCAGCGCTGTCGGCTCTATTTTGGCTCGCGACCGCACGCCGATAAATCCCGCCAGCGCAACGACTGCTGTTTTCTATTCCATATCAAACTGCCAAAGCGGATTGCGAGGTATTTCGTTTGGCAATTTCCTTATCAAACAAGTCGTCAGCGAACTGGCCGCCGAACTGCCAGCGCTCAAGACTTTTGTGACGCTTTCACCCACTCCCGAACTGCGGAAATGGGCCGAGTCCTTGGCAGGCGCTGAATTAACAGACCTAATGCGGGAAAGTATCGCGAATGCAAAAGCCGATACACCACCCACAATGATTGCCGAGATTACGGCACGTTATCTTTTACTGGCAAAACGGGCCTCAGGAACCGTCTATGATCCGGTTGCACATTTTCATCTGGGCAATGGCGCTATATTGCATCGCGTTAATGTTAACGCAGATCTCAGCCCGCAAGGGATCAAGAATGCATGGGGCGTTATGGTGAACTATCTTTATGACGGCAAGAAAATCGAGGCCAACCATCAGGCCTATGCCACTGAACATCAGGTTGCCGCGTCGCCCGAAGTCAGGGTAATGGCGGGTCTGCCGAAAAAGTTGATGGGAGATAAAAATGTATGACACAAACCATTTGGCGAGCCGTCTTCGCCAAGCCAGTGTCGGGCGGGATGAGGCTCTGTTTCTGTGCAGTCACGACACCGGGGCGCAAGTAACTTTTGGGGCGTTTTTCGCCAATGCCGAACGCATTGCAGCGGCTCTGGTTAAAGCGGGCGTTCGGCCGGGTGATCGTGTCGCGGCGCAGACTCCAAAAACTGTGACAATGCTTGAGCTTTATGTTGGGACTGTGCTTGCCGGTGCAGTTTTTCTGCCGCTTAACACCGCTTATACAGCCACCGAGGTCAGCTATTTTTTGGGTGATGCAAAACCAGCTTTGTTTGTTTGCGACCCAAAGACAGTTGAGGCGATGTCGGGCGTCGCCAAGGAATGTGGTGTTCCAATAGTCTGGACCCTAGGCGCAGATGAAAGCGGCAGTCTTGCCGAAAATCGTAATGCCCAAACGCCCGGTTTTTCTGCTGTTGCGCGCAGCGCGACCGATTTGGCGGCGATCCTTTATACCTCGGGAACAACCGGGCGATCAAAGGGAGCGATGTTGACCCATCGCGCACTTGCCAGCAATTCAGAAACTCTTCGTGATTTTTGGCATTTCACCAAAGACGATGTGCTGATCCACGCCTTGCCAATTTTTCACACGCATGGTCTGTTTGTCGCTACAAACATCACTTTGATGGCCAGGTCCACGGCGATATTCATGTCGAAATTCGACCCCGCAGCGATTGTTGGACATATGGCCAAGGCGACTGCCCTTATGGGGGTTCCAACATTTTACACCCGTCTTTTAGAAACCGAAGGATTGGCGGCGGCTGCAAAATCCATGCGCCTGTTCATTTCCGGTTCGGCGCCCTTGTTGGCTGAAACCCATGATCGTTGGAGATCTGTCACCGGACATGCGATCCTTGAACGATATGGCATGACCGAAACCAATATGAACACCTCGAACCCATATGATGGTGAACGGCGCGCGGGCACTGTGGGCTTTCCGTTGCCCGGAGTTGAAGTGATTGTCACCAATCCGGACAATGGCGATTTGATTCCACAAGGCGAAGTTGGTGTGTTGGAGGTTCGCGGTGACAACGTTTTTGCCGGCTACTGGCAAATGCCCGAAAAGACAGCCGAAGAACTGCGGCCAAACGGATTTTTCCTGACGGGCGATTTGGCGAAAATTGATGAAGATGGCTATGTCCATATTGTCGGACGCTCGAAAGATCTGATCATTACCGGTGGGTACAACGTATATCCAAAAGAGATCGAGTTGCTGATCGACGATCTGGATGGTGTTGAAGAAAGTGCGGTGGTCGGAATACCCGACGCAGATTTTGGCGAAGCTATCGTTGCAGTTGTCGTTGGTACGGCGGGGGCCGAACTTACCAGCGAGGCTGTTTCCTCGGCAATCAAGGGCAGTATTGCCCGGTTCAAGCAGCCAAAGCATGTGGTCATTGTCAGCGAATTGCCGCGCAATACGATGGGTAAGGTTCAAAAGAATGTTTTGCGGGAGCAGTACAAAGATTTATAATTAGAAACTTAAAGCTTTGCGCGAATATACTTGCCCATAGCTTTGTTTAGTAACGGATTTTCAGAATGAAACAACCGCGCGCATGGCAAAGAATGCTATCGGGGCGCAGACTTGATTTGTTGCACCCATCGCCGCTTGATATCGAAATCGAAGATATTGCACATGGTCTGTCTTTTCAGGCACGCTGGAATGGACAAACGAACGGCGAATTTCCCTACTCAGTTGCCGAGCATTCAATTTTGGTAACCCAGATTTTTCGACTACAGAATCCCAAAGCTGAAATTAAATGGTGTCTTGCTGCCCTGTTACATGATGCGCCTGAATACGTTATCGGCGATATGATTTCGCCCGTGAAGGCCGCTGTTGGCCCCGGCTACGGCGAATTGGATGCGCGCCTTATGGCGGCGGTTCACATCCGGTTTGGATTGCCCGCCGTGGTGCCTGTGAAGATAAAGAAACAAATTAAGTCGGCGGACAAAATATCTGCCTGGCTTGAAGCGGTACAAATCGCCGGATTTTCTAAATCTGAGGCGGACAAGTTATTCGGTAAGCCTGACAGCAAACTAGTCAGCGACATCGAAATCAAATTACGCCCGCCCAGTGAAACAAAATCGGCATTTCTGGCGCTGCATGCTGAACTTTTATAGCCTTTTCGCCCGAATTTGCCTTTGGTCACTCCTATCAAAAACAAGTAATGAAGTAAGACGAAACTCATTTTTAGAAAAGAAAATGAATGGGCTTATTCAGTTTTGTAAAAAGCGTCGGTAAGAAAATCGGGATTGGTGGCGAAGATCAACCGCCAGTGGCAGCTTTGGTAAAAGAGGAACTGGAATCCCATGGTCTGGGTACCGAGGCTGTCGAGGTCGAGGTTCAGGACGACACTGTTGTTCTGAAAGGCGACGTCAAAGATCAGTCGGCCTTTGAAAAAGCTATTGTCGCAGTTGGGAATACGCTGGGGATTTCAAAGGTTGAAACCTCTGCGCTGAAGGTCGCTGATGCAGCAGCTAAGGAACCGGTCTTTTATACGGTTGCCAAAGGCGACAATCTGTCAAAAATCGCGAAGAAGCATTATGGCAATGCGAATAAATATCCCGCAATTTTCGAGGCTAACAAGCCGCTGTTAACCCATCCTGATAAGATTTATCCAGGCCAGGTTCTGCGAATTCCCGATCAGTGCTAATTAGGCACCGACACAACAAAAGGGCGAAAATTCGGCTTTGCGCCCTTTATCGTTTCCCGCAATTGCGACTATTTGGGCGAGCGTTTTGCCAATATCCGCTGCAACGTCCGACGGTGCATGTTCAGGCGTCGCGCTGTCTCGCTGACGTTGCGGTCGCAAAGCTCAAACACCCGCTGAATATGCTCCCAGCGAACCCGATCCGCCGACATCGGATTTTCCGGAGGCGGTGGACGGCCGCCGCCACTCGACAGCAAGGCTGCGGTCACATCATTGGCGTCAGCCGGTTTTGACAAATAGTCAGTCGCCCCGATTTTCACTGCAGCAACCGCTGTTGCGATCGCGCCATATCCTGTCAGAACTACGATCTTTGCGTCCGGGCGGCGTTCACGCAGAACCTCCACCACATCCAGCCCGTTGCCATCTTCAAGACGCAGGTCAATGACCGCGTAAGCAGGTGGGCGAGCGGTTGCTATTGCCTTGCCAGCGGCCACCGTTTCGACCGCCTCAACTGCAAAACCGCGCTTTTCCATCGCACGGGCAAGACGCCGCAGAAACGGTTCGTCATCATCAAGCAACAGCAATGAATTATCTTCACCGATCTCTACCAGTTCATTCTCCGCCATTACTTTTTCCCGTCCGCAAATACACCTTCAAGTTTTGTAATGTGTCAAAGGCGTTTGGTCAAACGGCATCAGGACGCGCCGATAAAACAGGCAACGGTTTCAGCCAAGGCTTTGGCGGTGGCGTCCCTGCGAAAAACCTCAACAAATCCGTGATCTGGGAGGGTTAGATAAGTAAAAGTCGAGTGATCCACAAGATAATCATCCCCCTCGCCGTTTTTGCGATAGTAGGTTTTATAGGCCTTTGAAACGGCCTTAATCTGTTCGGGCGTTCCGGTAAGTCCAATCATTTTCTCATGCATATAGCCGGCAAATTCGCCAACAACCTGGGGTGTGTCACGCGCCGGGTCGACGGAAATGAATACCGGGACAACATCCAAACCCTTGGCAGTCAACAAATCAATCGCCTCGGCATTGCGCGCGTTGTCAGCGGGGCAAACATCTGGGCAATAGGTATAGCCAAAATAGATCAGCGAGGGCTTTGTTGAAACCTCAGCGTCTGTCACGGTCCGCCCCGACTTGTTCACCAAAGTGAACGGACCACCGATTGACGATTTTCCAGCAGCGATCCGGCTGGTTCTGCAATCCGCAAACTGATCGTCACCCTGACCGCGAAACATCAGAAAAGTCACCCCCGCCAACATGAGGGTTACCAGAACGGCGGCGGCATAGACATAGATACGGGTCATATCGGCATCCTTTTGACATGTACCTGTTGATCCACCTTAACGGCAACAGTATCAATGCACGATAGCGTCAGTGCGACAATAAACGGCGGTACCCGATGGCCGAACCTCCAAACACCATCCTGAACAACAGCGCACGCAGTGAATGGGTGCGATTGCGCACGCTGATAAACCTGCGCTGGCTGGCGATCGTTGGCCAAAGTGCTGCCGTACTGTTCGCCAGTTGGCAGCTTGAGCTATCGCTGAACACCGGGCTTTGCGCACTGGCGATCGGCGCATCGGTCATTTTCAACATAGCATCGACCATCGTTTACCCTGAAAACAAACGACTTTCTGAACCCGAGACTGTATTAGCGTTGTTGTTCGATCTGCTGCAGCTTGTTTACCTGCTTTATATGACCGGCGGCCTGAACAACCCCTTCGCCCTTTTGATACTGGCACCTGTAACCATTTCGGCAACTGCCTTGCGCTTGCAATCAACGCTTTTTCTGGGCGTGATTGCGCTGTCCTTAATCTCGCTTTTGTCCCGATACTATGAGCCTTTGATAACCAAGGACGGGCTGGTTCTTCAGATGCCTGACCTGTTTGTATCTGGTTTCTGGATATCCCTGATCATTGGTGTGGTGTTTTTGGGCAGTTACGCGCGGCGCGTGACATATGAAACCCATTCTATGTCACAAGCTTTGATTGCCACGCAAATGGCGCTCAGCCGCGAACAAAAGTTGACAGATTTAGGCGGTGTTGTTGCGGCGGCGGCTCATGAACTGGGAACACCTCTCGCAACAATCAAATTGGTTAGCAGCGAGTTGCTGCAAGATGTCCAAGAACACCCCGAGCTAAAGGAAGATCTGGAACTGATCGGTCAGCAAGTGGACCGGTGCCGTGATATTTTGCGTGATATGGGGCGCACTGGTAAAGATGATCGCCACCTGCGCCACGCGCCGATTTCAGCAGTCGTGCGCGAGGCTGCGGTCCCGCATGAGGATCGCGGGAAGGACCTGCATTTCAACTTTGATGCACCGGGCCAATCGGCAAAACGTCAGCCAAACATCCGGCGTCAACCGGAGATCATCCATGGATTGCGTAACCTGATCCAAAACGCAGTTGATTTCGCTGACCTCAATGTCTGGGTGGATGTTAAATGGTCCAACGCGCAGATTTCTGTAACCATAGCAGACGATGGATCTGGATATCCTTCCGATCTGATCGGACGAATTGGCGATCCCTTTGTGCGCAAGCGCCGGTCCGAACGAACCTCCCCAAAGCGCCCCGGTTACGAGGGCATGGGCTTGGGCCTGTTCATTGCGAAAACGCTTTTGATGCGGTCGGGCGCTGAAATTACGTTTGCCAACGGGTCTGATCCGTTTCTTCACACCGAAGAAATCCCCATTCGACGTGGCGCGATTGTCGAGGTCGCCTGGCCACGAGACATGATCGAGCAAAAGCCTTCCGAGGCTTTGGGCCCGCTTGGTCGCAATGAGCCATTCGAGCCTTAAAGCGTCCCGCTTAAACATTGAATCGGAGGGATTCCCTTGATTTGAGTTTTGTGATTCACTCTGTTCTGGGGGGATCGACCATGCCAGCAGCATTACCAATGGCACTTCGTGTGCGTTTTCGAGAATATGTCGGGGAAGGATTGAGCGGCCGTGCGGCGGCGGCTCGTTTGAAGCTTTCCGCAGCCACAGGAGTTCGCTGGCTTCGGAGGTTGCGCGAACAAGGTGACATCAGGCCGGATGCCCAAGGTCGACCAAAGGGCCACGGCAAGCTCGCGCCTTACGGTGCGCTTTTAGAGGAGCTGGTCGCGCAGGACGGTGACATTACATTGCCAGAACTTGCGGGTGCGCTGAAAGCAGCAACCGGTGTAGTTGCACATTCAGCATCTATTGGACGTTTTTTGAGCAAGCTTGGCTACACGTACAAAAAAAGTCACTGGTGGCCACCGAACGGCTCCGCGCGCGCGTAAAAAAGCGCCGCCTAGACTGGTTCAGGCACCATGTTCCAGCCATGCAAGCCCATCCTGATAGACTGGTCTTCATTGACGAAACTTCTGTAAAGACCAATCTGACCCGACAATATGGACGTAGCCTGTGCGGAAGTCGTTTAGAAATGAACGCCCCGTTTGGTGCTTGGGGAACCCAGACATTCATTGCGGGTCTGAGCCACGACAATCTGATAGCTCCATGGATCATCAAGGGTGCGATGGATGGCGAGGCGTTTGAAGCCTACGTGCGCAATGTACTTGCCCCAGAGTTGCGCTCTGGCACTGTCGTCATTTGTGACAACCTTGCCACCCACTACAATAAGGCGGCTGCAGAAGCATTGCGCGACGTCGGCTGTTGGTTCCTTTACCTGCCGCCATACTCGCCTGACCTCAACCCCATTGAGATGGCTTTCTCAAAACTCAAAGCCCACCTTCGAAGAATTGGAGCCAGAACATTCGATCAGATGTTCAACGCGCTCGCCGAAATTTGTGAACTCTTCACGCCTGACGAATGCTGGAACTTCTTCTGCGAGGCTGGATATGGATCAAATTAAAAGCGAGACGCTTTAATACTTCGTTAACCTAAAAAGCATTAACCTTTTAGCGCCTGAACACCTTCTCAGGCAGCAATTGGGACGCTTTATGTTTCAGGACTATTTTCTTGCCGGTACCGCTGTATTGACCTTGAGTCTATTTGCCGCTTTTAGCGCGGTGATGTTACTTTGCTATACTCCACTCACTCCAAAACCCGAATATTTTGTTCTGAGATGATGCGGAAGTTATCAGTGACCTGATTTCGGAAGTTGTGCCATTTCTCTGGGATAATTTTCCGAAAGAACTTCAGAATGGCTTCGGTAAATAGCTTTTGCGTGGGATAGGCCAGCATCTGGAAAAGGCTGGTGCTTGGGAAGGTATGGCGCGCTTTTTCCCAGCGCTGATGGAGCATGGCGAAGTTTTGGTCATGAGCGGCGATGTAATACACACTTTGTAAATTGTGCGGAAAAACTAATGGTTGTTAAATCAGCCAATAGCCATACGATCAGCCACAGTAACTGGTCGTATGGCAAATTTATAGATAACCGATAACGAGGAGACCTTAGCTATGACCAATCCAAGTGAGGTAGCACAGCACTACCACTCGGGCCATCTGCTCAAACGTATCTCAGATGGCTGCGCTATGCTTAAACTGACCCTGCCAATAGCTCTCGATGCACTAGCTCCGGTAGACGAATTTCATATTGGTGGCCGCCTCGCGACTGCGCAATTCGTAAGGGCTCTTCAGCTGACCAAGGGAAGTCGGGTGGTAGATCTTGGCTGCGGCCTTGGGGGGCCAGCACGTTATGTTGCAACCGAGACCGGAGCATTTGTGACCGGCATCGACCTGACAGCCGAGTTTGTCGAAACTGGTCGCATTCTCACGAAATGGACAGGTTTGACCGACCAAGTTCAACTCCTCGAAGGCAGCGTGCTTGAATTGCCGCTCGAAGCAGCCTCCATGGACGCGGCCTACATGATCCATGTGGGCATGAATATTGCCGATAAAGTTGGAATGGCGCGTGAAGCCAAGCGAGTTCTGAAGCCAGGCGGCATTTTTGCCATTTACGACGTGATGCAGGTGGGTGAAGGGCAAATGGACTACCCAGCGCCGTGGGCTGCGTCTTCGGATCAGAGCGCCTTGGCGACACCCGAGGCATATGAGGCAGCGTTAGAAACTGCCGGTTTTGAGGTGATCAACAAGATTGACCGCACTGCATTTGCCAAACAGTTCTTTGCTGATCTTGTCGCAGCACAGAGCGGCGCCAACGGTCCCCCACCTCTTGGGCTACATCTGATTATGGGCGAGGATACAGCTTTGAAAGTCCGACACATGGTTCAAAACATCCAAGCTGGCCTAATCGCTCCGATTGAAATTCATGCACGGCTTGCAAGCTGATTGCTAACAAAGGCAGACTTAGCGGAGGAAGTTGGCGCATCCAGGCGAACAGTATTTGACCTGCCCCCCTACCGCCTCGAACTCGAAGGACAGTCCATGCGCAAAACCATCACCAAAATAGATGACGAAATGCCTCAAACCTGATAACTGAAAAACGCTGCCTTACGGCGACGCATCACAGGTGGGCGAATGCTCCGGAACCCTAACACTTGTTGCTCGGATGGTTTTGTTTCATCATCAGATGGTAATTCAATGTTTTAACGATGTTGTAAAAGTCATAAAGAGACTGGGTGGTGCTATGCAATCAAGATATCTTCGAGTTAGCCTGACGGCAGCAGTTTTGCTGACCTCTACATTGTTGGTCCCAATGACTGTTTATGCTCAGACATCCTCACGTAAACGTGTGTGATCTGATCCGATAGCGCATCCGTAGTATTTATGTTGCCAGTGAAGGCATCGGACAATATTCAATAGGAGATCCACAATGATCCGCAGAACTTTTATGGCGCTTGCCGCATCTACCGCTTTCGCATTTCCGGCCTTGGCCGCAGACAAAGACATCGTTGACACCGCAGTTGAGGCGGGTTCCTTCGGAACGCTTGTGGCAGCAGTGCAGGCGGCTGGACTTGTTGACACTCTCAAAGGCGAAGGCCCCTTCACCGTCTTTGCGCCCACAGACGATGCCTTTGCCGCGCTACCAGCCGGTACTGTCGAAGACCTGCTGAAGCCCGAGAACAAAGACAAGCTCACCGCGATTTTGACTTATCACGTTGTCCCGGGCAAAGTGATGTCGACTGACCTGAGCGATGGTATGAAGGCTACGACCGTTCAGGGTGGTGAAGTGACAATCATGACGGAAGGCGGCGTGAAAGTTGACGACGCCAATGTCGTTTCGGCTGACATCGAGGCATCTAACGGTGTTATTCATGTAATTGACGCTGTGATCATGCCCGCCATGTAAAACAATGTGACTGAGGTAAAATCCCTTTTGCCTCAGTCAACCCCATGACGGTGCGTGAAGATCGTGACGGCGTCAGTCGTCACCAGAACCCGGAGCAAGCAGGGAAAGCCAAATGTTTTTATCTCTTCAGAACCTTGGTTCACTTGCGGTGTTCATGGCTGTCGTTGTTGGCGGTGGTATTGCGATCGGATTACTGACCTCGCCCGGAGAGTGGTACGCAGATCTGAGAAAGCCTTGGTTCAACCCACCGAACTGGATTTTCGGCCCGGTGTGGACGGTTTTATATATTTTTATTGCATTCGTAGGCTGGCGCCTTTGGCATATTGGTTCAGGTAGTTTGGCTATGAAATTATGGTATGCGCAGCTGCTCTTGAACTTCGCGTGGTCGCCTGTTTTCTTCGTTGCGCATAGAATTGGCACGGCCCTCGGGATTATAACACTTCTGTTCATCACCATTGCCGCGTTCATCATTACCGTATCGATCCAGGATTGGGTTTCGGCATTGCTGTTTTTACCTTACGCAATCTGGGTTGGTTTTGCTCTGGCGCTAAACGGGGCGATCTTGTCCCTCAATGCCCGTCATCGGGGATACCTTTCTTCGGTTTTTTCAACTTGCTGTTCACGCGGGTCAAAGCACAGCTTTGATGATCCCAAACTATATCGAGGCATATGATGAAACGCGCATTGGTGGTCGGTGCTTCTGGTGGAATTGGCGGTGCTTTGGTGCAAGAGTTCCAACGAAATGAGCACCACGTCACGACACTGTCGCGCAGTGCAGACAACTTTGACATAACCGACGAGGCCTGCATCATCGAAGCCTTGGGGCGCGTGAAGGGTCCGTTTGACACGATCATAGTTGCGACGGGTGCTCTGGAGATCGGGATGCACGGCCCTGAAAAGCAGTTAAAGGCGCTCAATCCCGAAGCATTGGTGGCCCAATTCACCCTGAATGCTGTTGGTCCGACGTTGGTGTTGAAGCATGTCCTGCAACATATTCCCCGTGACAGGCGTGCAGTATTCGCAGCATTGTCAGCCCGAGTCGGATCCATCGGCGACAATCGGCTCGGAGGTTGGTATTCCTACCGGGCGTCTAAAGCTGCTTTGAACCAACTGATACACACGGCAGCGATAGAAGTGGCGCGGAGCCACAAGCAAGCGATTTGTGTAACGCTGCACCCCGGCACCGTCGCAACCCGTTTCACGGAAAAATACTCGGACCACGCGAGAGTTTCGGCACCTGAAGCGGCTTCAAACCTAATTTCAGTTATAGAAAACCTGTCGCCATCCGAGACTGGAAAATTCTTCGACTGGAGCGGGGCAGAGGTGGGTTGGTGAAAGGCCGAGGCATAGGATTTCTGGACTGCACCTTCGCGCAGTCTCTGGCCAGACGGCCCTGCTTGGGAGCACCATGATCGATTGTCCGAAAAATCTGTCAACGGCAGTGGCATCGTCTGGCAGGATCCGCCAATGCGTTCGGTAACCGCAGCAAACCGCTACCCGCGGGTCAGCCTCTATGCGCTGATGCTCGCTGCGGCGGGCATTCCACTCTACATCCATCTGCCCCGGTTCGCTTCGGTCGATCTCGGCATCGGGCTGGGCACGATCGGAGCGATCTTGCTGGCGATCCGGGCGATCGACCTCGTTCAGGATCCCGCGATCGGCTGGGCCATTGACCGCTGGCCACGGGCGCAACCTGTATTCGGCTTGCTGGCGGCAGGCGGTCTGGCGTTTGGTTTTCCGCTCCTTTTTTCACTCACCTCAGGACCGATGGTGGTCTGGAAACTGCTGGCGGCGCTGGTGCTCCTTTTCTCGGCCTACAGCCTGGGCATGATCCTGCTTTACGGCCGCAGTGCGACGCTGGCTGCAAGCCCAGACCCGGACGAACTCATGACCCTTGCGGCCTGGCGGGAGTCCGGAATGCTGGGCGGGGTGGTCGTCGCGGCGATTGCGCCGACAGTGCTCTTCGGCCCGAACGGCGCTGAGGGATACGGCAACTTCGGGCTGCTGCTGGGCGGGGTCGCCTTGGTGGTCGGGCTCGTGACCCTGCCGATGTGGCGCAGGCCGGTGCTGCCCGGAACTCCGATCTCGGTTCGTGGGCTGGCGCAGGCTGGTGCCTTGCGATTGTTGCTGCTGGCGCTGGTCAATGCGCTGCCGGTGGCGATCACCTCGACACTGTTTCTGTTCTTCGTCGAGGACAAGCTGCAGCTGCAGGGAATGGCGGGGCCGTTCCTGATCCTTTTTTTCGCATGCGCCGGGATAAGCGTGCCCGGATGGGCACGGCTCAACCGCCGCATCGGGCCGCGGTCGGTCCTGTTGATCGCCATGCCGCTGGCGGTGGCGGGGTTCGTCGGTGCCGTTTTCCTCGGCCCGGGATCGGCACTGGCTTTCGCGGCGGTCTGCGTGGCCTCGGGGGCGACATTGGGCGCCGACATGGTGATCCTGCCGGCGATGTTTTCGGTTGCCCTGACCCAAGGGGGTCTCAGCGCCTCCCAGGCCTTCGGATTGTGGTCCTTCGCGGGCAAGCTCGGCCTTGCTCTGGCGGCCTTCCTCATCCTGCCCGCGCTGCAAACCTTTGGTTTCACCCCTGGCGCACAGAATACCGATGCGGCCTTGCGAGCGCTCACCGTGGCCTATGCCGTGGTGCCCTGCGTGCTGAAACTCTGCGCGCTCGCCATCGTTCTCGCCCTGCCGCGTCGGAACGGGGCGTAACGTCAAGCCATCCCACCGTTTCCGTCCCGACCGGTGCGGTAACGGGCGACAGCCATAAATTCCGATTGATCCTCCTAATCGCCCTGTAGATGAGATTACTGTTACAGACATCTTCAATGTGCTGGACAAAATTTGGATAGCTAAAAATGAAACAGCCCGGAGGATTCTTGGTAGAATTGAAAATGTTTTAAACTACGCCAGTACGAAGGGCTTTCGATCTGGTCCCAACCCAGCGGTTTGGAGCGGTAATCTCGAAAACCTTCTCCCGAAGCCATCTAAAGTGCAAAACCCAGAACATATGCCCTCTTTGCGACATTCAGAAATGCCCCGATGGTGGAATGAACTTCAAAAACGCGATGGCACAGGGGCAAAAGCCCTCATGCTCCTCACAATGTTTGCAGCACGATCTGGTGAAATAAGAGGGATGCTACACAGTGAAATCCAGCTATTTTCAGATAAAGAGGCCGGCCAAAGGGGATACAAAGGGGTGTGGACGATCCCTAAGTCACGAATGAAAGCTAATGTTGAACACAGTTCTCCGATCATACAACCTGTATTTGATTTACTGCAGCAGCTACCCCGCCAAGGTGATTTAGTTTTTCCTAGCCAACGTGGTGGCATGCTTTCAGATATGACCTTATCAGCCTTGATGAAAAGAATGCACGCAGACGACGAAGTTGGCTTTAATGACAATCGTATCCAGCGACCAGCAGTCCCACACGGAATCAGGTCAACCTTTCGCGATTGGGCAGCGGATATGAGACAACCAAGAGATGCCGTTGAACTACAGCTTGCTCACCGTATTGGAAGCAAAGTGGAACATGCCTACTTTCGCAGCGAAATGTTAGACACTCGAGCAAAAGTTCTGACTGACTGGAACAAATTCCTGAATGGCTTCTAATGCCCTAACCAGTGCACTCTTCACATCATAGCAGGGTCGCTGCCCCGCCCGAGAACTCAACCTAATTAAAAACAGAACTAGGGCACCCCTGTCGTAGCCTTCAAGGACCTTCAGCCTGTCGATCTTTTCCTTACGGTCTCCAGCTTTCATTGCACCTGAGACGTAGTCAGACAGGAACCCTGCCGTTTAAAGCCAAGCCATCGTTTGAATCTTGCTTAAAGAGGGTGTGCTTCCCTAGGATTTCTCGATTGTCGGAACCTTTATATAGTGGAGGCAATCAAGAAAACCGGACGGCAAAGAGCGGGTATTTGGTTAGGGCTTTTCGGCAGGGATTCGGATGCTTGTTTTAAAACACTGATCCAAAATCGCTCTCGCACGTATTAAGAATGTGCCTAATTGCTATGAAGGTAGTCGATATGAGATTTATCTTGTTGATTCTGTTGATGTTAGGAACGCCCGCCTTGGCATATGATGAACCGAAATACGAAGTTCTGGACAAAACGACAGCCTATGAAGTCAGGCTGTATGGCGACAGGATAGTGGTCCGCACATTCTCTAGCGGCTCAAGCAGCGGCTTCAGGAAGCTCTTTGGATACATCTCCGGTGCGAATACATCGCAGGCAAAGGTCTCGATGACGGTGCCAGTATCACAGTCTGAGAAGATAGATATGACAACGCCAGTTGCAGAACAGAGCACGACCGGTGGCTCTTACATGAGTTTCTATCTGCCAGCCCAATATACAATGGCAACTGCGCCTGTTCCGACCGATCCTGCTGTGGAACTGTCAGTTGATAGAGGCGGTAAGTTTGCAGTCCTTCAATTCTCGGGGCGGTCTACGGACGGTGCTTTTGCAAAACAAACAAAGCTCCTCAGAGAAGCTTTGGTAAAAGACGGGGTTTCTTTTGAGCACCTGCCAATCAGAGCGACCTACAACGCCCCTTTCACTCCAGGGTTTATGCGCAGGAATGAGATTATGTTCAGGTTGAAATAGCGCGTATTCTACGAAAGATCGCGGACTGCGCATGCCACCAACGCGTGATGCTTGAATCTAATCTGATATCTAATGTGTCGAACTGTGCATAGTACCTCTCTTCTGCTTCTGCTGGTGGGATGTATCCGATGGGCCCCAGCAAGCGGCGGTTGTTGAACCAATAGACCCATTTGAGGGTTTCCCATTCGACGGCGGCCATGGTTTTCCAAGGCCCAAGCCGGTGGATGACCTCGGCTTTGTAGAGGCCGTTTATCGTTTCGGCCAAGGCGTTATCGTATGAGTCACCGACGCTGCCAACCGAGGGCTCAATCCCGGCCAGGGCCAATCTCTCGGTGTAACGAATAGACAGATATTGCCCGCCGCGATCAGAGTGATGAATGAGGCCGCCTTTGTGAACGGGGCGGCGATCATGCAGCGCTTGTTCCAAAGCATCCAACACAAAGTCTGTTTTGGGTGAACTCGAAACGCGCCACCCAACGATCTTGTCGGCGAAGGTATCGATGATGAAAGCGACATACACAAAGCCCTGCCAAGTTGAGACATAAGTAAAGTCGCTGAACCGCGCCAAACTTGATATATGTCAAGTTAAACCCTGTTCAGGTCGTATACTTGGAACGCTGTCTGATAATCCTTCGAGTATCCAATGAAGCGACTAAAGCAGTGTCGGTTGCGGCCACGCCAAAAGAAAGAGGGCCTTTGTCTCCACCAAGGGCGTGTTCTTGTTGTTGCGGCAATACTTGCATTTGTTCAATCACCGGCCAGCGTGTCGGCCCATGCAAGCACGGGACGCACCGACGAGTTTGAAATTTGCGTCGAAAGCGTAGACAATTTTACGCAGAAAAGACTGACGACTGCGACACCGATCAATGCGCTCGCAACTCAATTTAGGAGCGCGTTGTCATGAGACAGAAATCCCGCCAATATTCTTTTCTCAACCCCGCAATTAAGATCGTTCTAATTCTTCTCGGAACTCTGATATTCGGATTTGGCGCGCATCCGGCGCAATCAGCACCTTTCATAACAAAATACGCTGCGGAAATTCCCGCGTCCGAATTCGTCCCCGGCGCGACTGCTTTTGGCACAATGCGTTCCGATATTCCGGTTATCCCGGTTCTGAAGGGCAGCACGACAATCGGATATGCCTTTGTTACCTCTGATTTTGTTAGCACCACCGGGTATTCCGGCAAACCGATTCACGTCATGGTGGCAATTGCACCAGACGGTAAATTGTTGCGCGCTGAACTTGTCAAACATTCGGAACCGATTGTTCTGGTCGGCATTCCGGAACGAAAAATAAAGGCACTGACGGAATCCTATTCCGGCATGGATATTGTTGCAGAAGCCGCAGCAGGTGGCTCGGGTCACGATCTGAACATCATCTCGGGCGCGACCGTTACGGTCATGATTATTGACGATTCAGTCGTTCGCGCCAGTATCAAGGTCGCTCGGGCGCTGGGTTTGGGCGGTCTCGCAGACGCAGCGGCCAATGCTGGCCCGGTGCGCAGTCTGGATATGCAGAACCTAGCCGTGTCTGACTGGGAAACCCTTTCTGGAGACGGATCGGTGCGACGTCTGTCGTTGGATATCGGCCAGATCAACGCCGCATTTGAGGAGACTGGCGACCAGTTGGCCATTTCCCGACCTGAACCGGGGCCGGCAGACGCGGTTTATGTGGATATTCAAACGGCAGTGGTTTCAGTGCCGGCAATTGGCCTCAGCCTGCTTGGCAAGGCAGAGTATGCCAACCTGAAAACTTGGCTGGCCGATGGCGAGCAGGCGATATTGGTGGCCGGGCGCGGAGTCTATTCGTTCAAGGGGTCGGGTTATGTCCGGGGTGGGATTTTTGACCGCATCCATTTGATTCAAGGCGATGTGTCGGTGCGGTTTCACGACCGCCAACATCGTCGTCTGGGGGCATTCGCGGCAGCCGGAGCGCCGACTTTTACCGAGCTTGATCTGTTCAAGATCCCCGCCAATACCGGCTTTGATCCGACCAAGCCGTGGCGTCTGCAATTGCTGGTTCAACGCGCGGTCGGCCCGGTGCAAAAGTCTTTCTTGGCCTTTGATCTGGGCTACACTTTGCCTCAGTCTTATCTGACACCGCTGATATTGACCCCCGACGCTGTTGTGACTGACGACACTGACACAAGAGCGCGGTCGGATTTGTGGAAACGCATCTGGACCAGCAAAAAACTTGACATCGCGGTTCTGCTGACAATGCTGAGTGTTTTGACTGGCGTCTTCTTTTTTCAGTTTCAGGCCACGCGCAATGCCCGGGCATATTATTGGTTCCGGATCGGTTTTTTGATCGTTACGCTGTTTTTCCTTGGCTGGTACGAAAATGCCCAGCTTTCGGTGGTCAATCTGATGGCTTTAGGGGCGTCGCTTACCAGTGGCTTCAGCTGGGACGCCTTTCTGATGGACCCCCTTGTGTTCATCCTTTGGGTTTCAGTAGCGGTCACACTGCTGTTTTGGGGACGTGGCGGGTTCTGCGGTTGGTTATGCCCGTTTGGGGCGTTGCAAGAGCTTTCCAACCAGTTGGCGCGGTTTCTGAAAATTCCGCAATGGACCTTGCCCTGGGGACTGCATGAACGGTTGTGGCCGTTAAAGTACATGATCTTTCTGGGGCTGTTCGGACTGTCGCTGGTGTCCATTCCGGTTGCCGAACACTTCGCCGAGATCGAGCCTTTCAAGACCTCGATTATCCTGAAATTCGCCCGCAGCTGGCCCTATGTTCTGTTTGCCGCCACTGTGTTGGGAGCCGGACTGTTTGTTGAACGGTTCTATTGTCGCTATCTGTGCCCGCTTGGCGCGGCACTGGCGATCCCCGGGCGGTTGCGGATGTTTGACTGGCTGAAGCGGTACAAGGAATGTGGCAGCCCTTGCCAGACCTGCGCAAATGAATGTTTCGTTCAGGCGATCCATCCGACCGGCGAGATCAATCCCAACGAATGTCTGTCCTGCCTGCATTGTCAGGTCCTGTATCAGGACACCACCAAATGCCCCGTCTGCGTAAAAACTGCGAAACGGCGGGCAAAATCGGCCGAAAGCCTTGCCCTGTCGGGCGACGCTTTGGACCGGCTTACCAACCACCCAAACACATTAGCCAAAAAGGAGAGCTGATATGTCTACTGTAGAAACCAAAAAGGGAATTTCGCGTCGCGACGTTCTGACCGGACCGGTGAAAGGTGCGGCACTCATCGGCGCGCTTGCCGTCGCAGGCGGGGGAACCCTTCTGGGATCGCCGGCATCTGCTGCTGGCGTTGCCGAAGTTGGCCCCGGCGAACTTGACGAATACTATGGTTTTTGGTCGTCAGGCCAAGCTGGCGAAGTGCGCATCATGGGTGTGCCTTCGATGCGCGAACTGATGCGTATTCCGGTGTTCAACCGTTGTTCGGCCACTGGCTGGGGTTCGACCAATGAATCCAAGAAAATCATGCGCGATGGCATGATGCAGGAAACTAAGGATTTTCTGGCGAAAAGCGGTAAAGACGTTTACGACAACGGCGACCTGCACCACCCGCATATGTCGTTTACCGATGGCACCTATGACGGGCGCTATTTGTTCATGAATGACAAGGCGAACACCCGGGTTGCGCGCATCGACTGCAAAACCATGAAGTGTGACAAGATGATCGAGATTCCGAATGCTTCGGATATTCACGGTCTGCGTCCGCAAAAATTCCCGCGTACCGGGTATGTTTTTGCCAATGGTGAACACCGTATCCCGCTGGTCAATGACGGGTCCAACATGGATGACGTCAAGAATTATGTCTCGATTTTCACTGCGATTGACGGCGATACGATGGAAATCGCCTGGCAGGTCATGGTCAGCGGCAACCTTGATAACGTCGACGCGGATTATCAGGGCAAGTATGCGATTTCGTCCTGCTATAACTCGGAAGAAGCGACAAACCTTTCTGGCATGACCGAAGCGGAAATGGACCACGCAGTAGTTTTCAACCTAGCGCGTATCGAGGCCGCAGTCGCCGCCGGGAACTACAAGGTCTATAATGGGGTCAAGGTGCTGGATGGGCGCAAAGGTTCCGACCTGACCGTTTACATTCCGATCCCCAACAGCCCGCACGGCGTCAACTCGTCGCCGGATGGCAAATACGTGATGATCAACGGCAAGCTGTCACCCACTGTTTCGGTGATCCAGTTTGACAAGATCCAGGCAGTATTTGACGGCGCTGAGCCGCGTTCGTGCATTGTTGCCGAACCGGAACTGGGTCTTGGGCCGCTCCACACTGCGTTTGACGGCAAAGGCAACGCGTTTACAACCTTGTTTTTGGACAGTCAGATCGTGAACTGGAACATCGACAAGGCCATTCGCCTTTATGCTGGTGAAGACGTCAATCCGATCATCCAGAAAACTGATGTGATGTATCAGCCTGGTCACAACCACACGTCGATGGGTGAAACCAACGAGGCCGACGGTAAATGGCTGGTGTCGCTGAATAAATTCTCGAAAGACAGGTTCCTGAATGTGGGCCCTTTGAAACCCGAGAATGATCAGTTGATTGATATTTCGGGCGGCAAACTGGAAGTGGTGCATGATGGTCCGACATTCGCCGAACCGCACGACTGTATCATCGTTCACCGCTCTAAGGTGACACCCGACAGTATCTGGAAACGTGACAACCCGATGTGGGATGATGCACGTGCACAGGCCGCTGCCGATGGGGTTGTGCTGGAAGATGGGGCCGAAGAACCGATCCGCGACGGAAACAAGGTGCGGGTTTATATGTATTCCTCCGCACCGACGTTCTCGATGGAGCAATTCCGGGTCAAGCAAGGTGATGAGGTGACGATTTATGTCACCAATGTCGACGATGTGGATGACCTGACCCACGGCTTTACCCTTGGCAACCACGGCGTCTGTATGGAGGTTGGTCCACAAGCAACCGCGTCCATCACCTTCACCGCGGATCGTCCTGGGGTTCACTGGTTCTATTGCCAGTGGTTCTGCCATGCGCTGCACATGGAAATGCGCGGCCGTATGCTGGTCGAGCCGGCATAAGAAAGATGACTATGCGCCTTCGCCTGCTTTTGTTGATCCTGCTGTTCGTTCCGGCACTTGCCGGGGCGGCAGAACGGATCGTGCCGACGGGCAAAGGCGCATTGGTTCAAGCTTTGAAAACGGCTCAGGCGGGGGATGTCCTACGCCTGATGCCAGGTTTATATGACGGACCGGTCGTGATCGCGCTGCCCCTTACATTGGATGGTGGCGGGGCCGCGACGATCGACGGTCATGAAACCGGTTCGGTGGTGACGGTCAATGCAGCGGACGTGACCCTGAAAGGCTTGACAATCACCGGTTCAGGTTCGGCCGGGGACGGTCTGGACGCTGGGATAACACTCAGCAAGAAAGCTGACCGTGCGATGGTTGCGCAAAACCGGCTGCTGGGCAATCTGGTCGGGATCGACGTTCACGGGCCAAACAACGCTACGCTGACCGGCAATGTTATCGAGGGTCGCCAAGGCAATCGCATGAACGCGCGCGGCAACGGCATTTATGTCTGGAATGCCCCGGGAACAAAAGCCCTGGGTAATGACATCCGCTGGGGACGCGACGGCATCTTTGTGAATACTTCAAACAACAACGAATTCATCGGCAACCGTTTTCGCGACCTTCGGTTCGCGGTGCATTACATGTATGCGCACAATTCGGTCGTGTCGCGGAATATCTCGGAACACAACCACCTTGGCTATGCGATCATGTATTCCGACAATGTGCGGGTGGAAAACAACCTGTCGCGCGGGGACCGCGATCACGGCATCATGATGAACTATACTAATGACAGTTTTTTCATCAACAACCGGATCGAACAGGTCGGCGACAAATGTGTGTTCATCTATAACGCCCACAAGAACGTCTTGCGCGGCAACCTGTTTCAGGGCTGTGTCATCGGCGTGCATTTCACCGCCGGTTCCGAGCGTAACGAAATCACCGGCAATGCCTTTGTTGGCAACCGCACGCAGGTCAAATATGTTGGCAGCCGCTGGGTGGACTGGAGTGTCGATGGCCGGGGTAATTACTGGTCCGATCACGCCGCATTTGATCTGGACGGCAACGGAATCGCGGATGCTGCTTATCGACCAAACGACGTTGTGGATCACATCCTGTGGACCCAGCCGGCGGCTAAGGCCCTGATGGGATCACCGGCCATTCAATTAATCCGCTGGTCACAATCGGCGTTTCCGGCCTTGCTGCCCGGCGGGGTCATTGACCGCGCGCCGCTGATGCACCCGGTATTGCCACCGGAAACTTTTTGGGAAGTTCATAAATGACACCTCTTGTTGTTGAAAATGTTGTCAAGAAATTCGGCGCGCTGCAATCACTGCATGATGTCAGCCTGAAAATCGAGGCAGGCGAGCGCGTTGCATTGTTGGGCCACAACGGGGCTGGCAAGACCACTCTGATCCGGATGATCCTGGGCCTGACCACGATATCTTCGGGCAGCATCTCGGTGCTGGGTGCGCGTCCCGGCTCGCGGGCCGCCCGCACCAGTATCGGCTATCTGCCGGAAAGCGTCGCTTTTCATGGCGCGTTGAGCGGGCGCGAGCAGCTGAGGCATTTTGCCCGGCTGAAATCAACGCCGTTGCGCGTGGCGGACGATCTGTTGGAACGGGTTGGGCTGTCAGTGGCGGCAGATCGCAAGATCAGAACCTATTCCAAGGGCATGCGCCAAAGAATTGGACTGGCACAGGCCTTGCTCGGCCACCCCAGACTGGCCATGCTGGATGAACCGACAAGCGGGCTGGACCCGGTGTCGCGCCATGAGTTTTACGATATCGTTGAAGAATTGTCGCGCAACGGTACAGCGGTGTTGCTGTCTTCGCACGCGCTGACCGAACTGGAAACCCGGACCGACCGGATCGCCATTCTTAGCAATGGGGTGTTGGTGGCCGACGAAGCACTGGCAAATTTGCGCGAGCGGGCGCGCCTGCCAATCAGGGTGACTGTCACCGCAACATCCGAAGCGGTGGAGTCTGTGGCTGCACAATTGGGGGGTACCCGGCTGAACGGCCGCTCGGTCGAACTGACGTGCCAACAGGATCAAAAGGTGGCCCTGCTTGGGCAAATCACGGCTTTGGGGAAAGCGGTCATTGATGTCGATGTCATGCCCGCCAGTCTGGAACAGCTTTACCGTCATTACAGCGCATTCGAGCAAAGGAAACCATGATGTCGATCCTTGCGATTACCCGGCTGGAACTGCTGATCGCCCGCCGCAACATGTGGGTAGCAACTGCGGTTATCCTGATGGCCCTGTTTGCAACCGTGCTGACGCTGGCAGGCGGCGCCCCCACCGGTGCATTAGGGGTCGACCCGTTGACCGTGGCCGTCACCTCGATCACAACTTTGTCGGTCTATCTGATCCCTTTGATTGGCCTTTTGCTATCCTTTGACGCCATCGCCGGCGAGATCGAGCGTGGCACGCTGGCGCTTGGCCTGTGTTATCCGGTGTCGCGCGCGGAAATTCTGATCGGCAAGTTTCTGGCCCATATCGGCGTCCTGGCCTTTGCCATAGCCGTTGGGCTTGGCCTGACAGCCGGCCTGACCATCTTGCAACACGGCAGTGATGGGCTGAATTTTGCGCCCCTGTTTCGACTGTTTATCACTTCATTGGCGTTAGGGGCAGCGTTTCTGGGGATCGGTTACACAGTTTCAAGTTTGGTGCGCCAACCGGGCGTGGCATCGGGCGTGGTGATTGTCATCTGGCTGGTTTGTATCGTCCTTTACGATTTGGGGCTGCTTGGCGCATTAGTAGCCGATGATGGCGGCACATTCACAAAAACCGTCTTTCCCTGGTTGCTGGTCGCCAACCCGGCCGATGCTTTCCGATTGCTGAACATGCCCACCGTTTCGGTTTCCGATCTAGCCTCTGGACTGGGCGCGGCGGGGGCGGTGTCTGGCACGTTGGGTCAGATCACCTCGTTGCTTTGCTGGCCGTTTCTGGCGATCATCGGCGCCTGGCTGGCCCTGAGGCGGGTCGAGCCATGAAGATATTTCATCTGGTCCTGCTGCTTGCCCTGCCATTTCTGGCAGCCTGCAAAGAAGATGACGCTGATCTGACGGTACCTGCAGCAGTTGCGTTGAATGAAGAAGCCGCAGGGTTTTATTGCCAGATGGTGATTTTAGACCATCCCGGCCCAAAGGCACAAATCCACCTTGCGGGTTACCCCCAACCCCTGTGGTTTTCGCAGGTCCGCGACGGTATTGCCTATCTGAAATCCCCCGAGCAGACCGCCGAAGTGCTGGTGCTGTATGTCAACGACATGGGCGCAGCCCCAAGCTGGGAGAAACCCGGCGAGACCAACTGGATCAACGCAAAAACGGCGTTTTTTGTTGTCGGCTCGACCGCGCGCGGTGGCATGGGCGCGCCGGAAATCGTGCCATTCGCCGATCGCAACGCGGCGCTGACCTTTGCCAAGCAACTTGGTGGTGAAGTTCTTGACCTTAAGTCGATCCCAATCGAGGCGGTCCTTGCCCCGGTCGATACCCAATCACCTGAACCCGAGGGCACGATATGATCACCCGCAAAGTGAACCGCAGACGCGCAATATCCATTCTGGCGGGTGCTGCCACGCTGCCGTTTCTCGGCTCGCAAGCCCAAGCCGCCGCTGAATGGAAGGGCATCGCCCTAGGAGCAGAGGCACGGATTATCCTGGATCACCCCGATGCCGAACGCCTGATCCCTTTGGCGGTTTCGGAAATCCGCAGGCTTGAAAACATCTTCAGTCTGTATCTGTCGAACAGTCAGCTTGCCCGGCTCAATCGGGACGGAGTGCTGGATCAACCGGCGTTTGAAATGATCGAATTGCTTTCGATTTGTGCCAGAGTCGTTGAACAAACCCGCGGTGCCTTTGACCCGACGGTTCAACTCCTGTGGACGCTTTACGCAGCGCAGGCTAGCAAAGGCGAAATGCCGCCGGATCGCCAGATCGCGCAGGCCCTTGATCTGACTGGATGGGATAAACTCAGTTTTTCGTCAGGTCGCGTGGCCTTTGCGCGCCCAGGCATGGCCCTGACACTGAACGGCATCGCTCAGGGCTATATTGCCGACAAAGTATCCACGTTGCTGCGTCAGAACGGTGTCGCCAACGTGCTGGTCAACACCGGCGAAATCAGCGGCCTTGGCCTGACTCCGGATGGTCGGAATTGGCCGGTCAGGCTGGGGGATAAGAACGGCCAACTGATCGAGCTGTCCAACTCGTCCGTCGCGACGTCGTCACCGCAAGGGACAACTTTTGACGCCGAAGGCCGGATCGGCCATATTCTGGACCCCAGAACCGGCCGCCCGGGCGGTATGTGGCAGCAGGTCAGCGTCGTCACCCGCCACGCCGCCGAGGCGGACGCACTTTCGACCGGGTTTTGTCTGATGGACAGGGCGCAAATTGGCGGAGCTAAAGCAGAGGCCGAGGTCTATCTTCTGTAAGGAAATATGTGGCTGATGAAAGCTGGCCTGACCCGCGTGGACATGCAACGCTTTTGGTCGGCTTGCGAATGGCACAAATTGATCGTGAAAAGAGGACACGCATGAAAATAGCAGTGATAAGCTCGCCCGTTCGCGGGGAAACCGACCGGTTGATTTCCGAAGCCGCCGCAAATTTGATAGCAAAGGGCAAGAAACTGCTTGGGGCCGTCAAGGTTCTGACAAACATTGAAGGTGCAAACCACGACTGCAATATGGACCTTCGCATCCTGCCGACTGGACGGATGATCCGCATCACTCAATCCCTGGGGGCGGGTTCGACCAGTTGCCGGTTGCACCCCGGTGCAATTGCGGATGCCGTGGCCGAAGTCGAAACCACGGGGGCTGCCGGTTTTGATTTGTTCGTTCTCAACAAGTTCGGCCCGCAAGAGGCTGAGGGGCACGGTTTTTGCGCCACCATCGCCGAAGCACTTTCGCAGGATGTTCCGGTACTGGTAGGCGTCGGCAAGGCCTGTCGGTCTGCGTTTGACGATTTCGCCGGTGGGCTGGCCGAGACTTTGCCGGCTGAACTGCCGGCGATCCTTGACTGGTGTGAAAACGCCTTGGCCGAAACGGAAAAGACCGGCAAGCTGGCCGCTAAGGTCGCCCACACCAACACAGGATCGGGGGGCAGCAGTTGAGCAATTCATCCGCCCGGGTCCGTGCCTGGATCGGGCCCGCGATCCTTAGCTACGGCTACCGTCCGTTCTTTCTGCTGGCTGGGCTGTGGGCTGCAGTAGCGATGGTTCTGTGGGTGATGATGCTGTCGGGGCGTATGAATATTTCAACAGCGTTCACGCCGGTTGACTGGCATGCCCACGAATTTCTGTTCGGTTACCTCAGCGCCGTTCTCGCCGGTTTTCTGCTGACAGCCGTGCCAAACTGGACCGGGCGACTGCCAATAACCGGCTGGCGACTGGCGGGTCTGGCTGCTATTTGGCTGGCAGGCCGTGGGGCGGTTGCCGTATCGGCCCATTTCCCGCCGCTTTTCACAGCATTTGCTGATATGGTATTTCTGATAGTTTTTGCTGCCGCCATAGCCCGTGAAATCATTGCCGGAAAGAATTGGCGCAACCTTCCTGTGTTGGCTTTGCTGGGTCTTTTCATTGCTGCCAACGGGGTTTTCCACTGGCACGCGGCGCAGGGTGATACCGCAGCGTCTGGTCCCGGATTGCGGATGGGGCTAGCTGTGGCCGTGTTGTTTATTTCGTTTATTGGTGGGCGCGTGGTGCCAAGTTTCACCCGCAATTGGCTGGTTCGGCAGGGATCATCCGCGCGCCCTGCCCCGATTGGCCGCTTTGATCAACTGGTACTGGCGGCAAGCCTGATTGCATTGATCTTCTGGGTTGTCCTGCCATTGCATCCGTTCACCACTGGTCTGTGCCTGCTGGCCGGCGTGGCGGGTTTTGTGCGTCTAGCGCGCTGGTCTGGCTGGCACACTGGCCCCGAACCGTTGGTTTGGGTCTTGCATGTCGGGTATGCTTGTGTGCCGCTTGGATTTCTTGCGGTGGGGGCCGCACGGTTCTTGCCTGATCTTGCGATAACCGCTGCTGCACAACATATCTGGATGGTCGGGGCCGTTGGCCTGATGACTTTGGCGGTGATGACCCGCGCAAGTCTGGGCCATGCCGGCCGACCCTTGCACGCGACCGGCGCCGTCACGACCCTTTATTTGACCCTAATATCTGCCGTGATCGCACGTTTCGCGCTAGCCTTTTTTCCGGGCAGTGACTGGTTGTTGTATTATGCCGCAGCAGGTTGGATCGCTACCTTTTCTGGCTTTGCCGTCCTCTATTGGCCGATTTTCATGCATAAACCCAAGTCGCGCAAATAGCATCCCTCTGCTGCGCTGGCTAAAAGCCGAACCACTATGCAGCAGAGTTTTAGATTAGGCCTGATTCACAATAGTGGCCTGACTTTCCAAGCGCAGTTCCCCCAACCCATTCCAGTCACGCTGTTTTGAGGTTCAGGTTCGCCAGTGCGCCTACATTGCACGCGATCATGTTGACCTGCCCATTACTGCGGTGAATATCGGCGAAAATTCTGAACTTTTTCATGCGCCCAATGGCGTGCTCAACGCCAATGCGATGTTTTGAATGCCAGGTATTATAGGCCTTGTCTTCTTTGCTCAGAGGGTGGTTCTTTGATGCCTTCAGAGGTATCTCCAGGGTCGTTCCCAGATAACCAAGGTCGCCAAGAACCAGTATGTCAGGTGGCCGCTCGACGCGGCTTTCATCATAAATCCGTTTGTCATGTTTGCGCCCGTTTTGCGCTGGCCCAACGGCCAGAATGCGCTTGTTGCTGTCAGTGACAATCTGGTGCGACAGGGTATGGCGTTTCTTTTTGCCCGAGTAATTCGCGCGTCGCTTTGAGCGTTTCTGAGGCCGCTGGACTGGCCGCTCCGTGCCGTCAATCATCAAATACAGCAGGTCATCCTTTTCCGATTGGGATAGCTTAACCCGCCGCTGAGGCAGCCTGAAATGCCCCACCATCAACAGCGTCATGGCTTGCACGTGGCGACATACCGTGGGCGAAGAGATGCCAAACACAAGCCCCAGAAAAACCTGGCTGGTGTAGACCCGGTAATACATCAGACATACCAGCAATCGTTCGGGAAATGTCAGCCGATAATCCCGACCTCCCCCAATTGCACGCTGTCGCGTCTTGCGGTTCAGGCGTTGCTCTTCACGGCGACGCCAAATCGGGTGAAGCGTCGCGACCAACTGATCAAAGTCAGCCAGTCGGATGCCAGAAAGGCGGAAAAACATCTCGGGACGGCCCCGTAACACTTTCAAAACCTTCATGGTGCGGCACCCCCAGTCCTAATGGGGGCGAGAATGCCTGAAATGCGGCTATTGTGAAATGGGTCTATGAAACAAACACATTTGCGCCAACAAGGGCGCTGATGTCTGATTTCGTGCAGGGTGGTGGTTACATGCCGCTGTCACACGGATCCGCGATGATTGCGCACAGCAGGGGCATCAATCTTGGCATATCAGGCGCGTTAACGTTTGGAGAATCAGTCGGCTGGGATCTGGTGCCGATACTTTGGGCTGGCGCAATTCCGTCTGCACATGTTTGCAAGGACGCGTATGAAAGTATCACAGACAGTATAATTTCAGGCATCTTTGCCGCGGGTTCGCTGGATGGTGTATTTCTGGACCTGCACGGCGCAATGGTCGCAGAGCATGAGGATGACGGTGAAGGCCGATTGCTGCAGCGGGTGCGCAAGGCCGTCGGGCCGGATGTGCCAATCGCGGCGGCGTTGGATTTGCACGGCAACATCACCCAAGAGATGGTTGACGCTGCCGACGTGCTGGTCGGCTTCCGCACCTATCCGCATGTGGATATGGCCGATACGGGCACACGGGCCGCGCAGCATCTGGATGGTCTGATGACGCGCGGAACATCCTTTGCCAGGGCGTTTCGCCGCTTGCCGTTTCTGGTACCCATCGCGTGGCAAAGCACGCGGGCAGAACCGGGGCGCGCGATCTATGATCTGGTGGCTGAAACAGAAGGCGGTGACGTTACCAGCGCCTCGTTCTTCTTTGGATTTCCAGCGGCAGATTTCGAAGGCTGTGGTCCGACGGTGATTTGCTATGGTAAAACGCAGGCGGCTGCGGATGCCGCTGCTGACGAGATCGAACAGGCGGTTTTGCTGGCTGAACCCGCTTTCACGGGCCAAACCTATGACGCTGATGCTGGGGTTATCGAGGCAATGCGCATCGCGCAAACTGCGACGCGCCCCGTTGTGTTGGCCGATACCCAGGATAATCCGGGTGCTGGTGGCGATTCAAATACAACCGGTATGCTGCGCGCCTTGGTGCGTCAGGGGGCAACACGCGCGGCCTTAGGCAACATGGTGGATCCAAGGGCCGCGGAAGCTGCGCATGCTGCCGGAGTTGGTGCCGAGATTGATATCGCCTTGGGTGGTTTTTCCGGCATCCACGGCGATGCCCCGTATGAGGCGCGTTTTGTCGTGGAAACTCTGTCGGATGGCAAGATGATCGCGTCAGGTCCTTTCTATGGTGGCGCGCATCTGGATATGGGCCCATCAGCCTGTTTGCGGATTGGCGATGTGCGGGTTGTCGTCACCACGCAAAAGGTGCAGATGGCCGATCAGGAAATGTACCGTTTCGTCGGGATAGAACCGACTGAACAAGCAATCTTAGTCAACAAAAGCTCGATTCATTTCCGCGCGGATTTCGACCCGATTGCTGAAACGATCCTGACCTGCACGGCACCGGGCCCGATGCCGGTCAGCCCCGCCAGCCTTCCTTTCACCAAATTGGCGCGAGGTATGCGTTTGGAACCGCTTGGCCGTGCCTTTGATCCGCAAAATACTGTGTGATCCGAAACATGAACAACCTTCAATTAAAGGAGCTGCATAGAGCCTCAAGATAAGACACCAAGCCGCAAATATGGGGTGATTAACCCGACATGAAGTAATCAACCAACGGGAGTTATAAATGAACATGCCTATGAATTCAAAGACAAAACCTATCTGGCTGCGAAATAAGCTACGCAGTTCCCTGTTCAGCGCGACGCTGGCAAGTATCGCCATGATGGCGGGTCCGGTCAGCGCCGAGACATTACGTGGCGTCATGCATTCGGCCTTGCGGGTCCTCGATCCGATCATGACAACCGCCTACATGAGCCGCAACCACGGTTACATGATCTTTGACACGCTTTACGCACTTGATAGCAAACTTGTCCCGCAGCCGCAGATGGTTAAGAGCCACACGGTATCGGATGATGGTATGGTCTATAAATTCATGCTGCGTGAGGGCCTGAAGTTCCACGACGGCGCGCCTGTGACCGGCGACGATGTCGCGGCTTCTATTGCGCGTTGGGGTAAACGTGACGGCATGGGGCAGGTCCTTATGTCCTTTGTAGACAGCATGGGGTCGGACGGCGACAACGTCTTTGTAATCAACCTGAAGCAGCCTTATGGCCTTGTGATTGACAGCTTGTCCAAGCCATCGTCAAACGTGCCGTTCATCATGCCAAAACGTCTGGCTGAAACACCTTCGACAGAGCCGATCCCCGAACAGATCGGGTCCGGCCCGTTCAAATGGGTGGCGGATGAATTCCAGCCCGGCGTAAAGGTAGTTTACGAAAAGTTCGAAGATTACGTGCCCCGCGATGAACCCGCCAGCTGGGCATCGGGCGGCAAGGTTGTCAATATCGACCGTGTTGAATGGATCGTCATGTCCGATGATCAGACGACGTTGAACGCCCTTCAAGCCGGAGAAATCGACTATTGGGAAGCCCCGCCTGCCGATCTGTTGGCTATTCTGGAAGCGAACACAGACATCACCGTCAAGAACCTGAATGCTATGGGCTTCCAGACCATCATGCGCCCCAACACGCTGAACGCGCCAATGGACGACGTTCGTATTCGCAATGCAGCGATTGCGGCGGTAAACCAGAAGGACGTTCTGGATGCGCTGGTAGGAACACCGAAACTGTACAAAATCTGTGGTGCGATGTTCGTCTGTGACACGCCGCTGGCCACCGCAATCGGGTCCGAAACCTTGACGGCAGGCAACGGCATGGAAAAAGCCAAGGCCCTTTTGGCCGAAGCAGGGTATGATGGAACGCCTATCGTTCTGATGCACCCAACGGACGTGGCATCTTTGCGGTCGCAACCCGTTGTTGTGGCACAGGCGTTGCGCGACGTGGGCTTTGTTGTCGATCTGCAGGCGATGGACTGGCAGACCCTCGTGGGCAAGCGGGCAAGCCAAGCGTCTATCGCAGACGGTGGCTGGCACATGTTCATCACCAACTGGGTGGGCGCAGATGTGTTCAACCCGCTGGTCAACAACATGGTGAACGGCAAGGGTAAAGACGGCGGCTGGTTTGGCTGGCCCGACGTCCCAAAAGTCGAAGAACTGCGCACGGCATATGCAACGTCGCAATCCTTGGATGAACAAAAGAAGATAGCCGAGGAAATTCAGAAGATCGCCTATGAAGAAGGCATGTACGCGCCGATCGGCCAGTATTTTGTGCCGACGGCGTGGTCCAACAATCTGGAGGGTGTGCTGGACGGTCCGGCACCATTCTTCTGGAACATGACCAAGAACTGATAAGAACCCCGGCCCCGTGCGGACACGCGCGGGGCACCCTCATTCTGAAACTTATTCACTCGAAAGGTCCGGCTGATGCTCGTCTATATCGTGCAGCGTATACTCGCCGCGATACCCGTGATGGGGTTTGTCGCCTTGTTTGTTTTTCTGTTGCTGCGCCTGACGCCAGGCGATCCGGCCGCAATTCTCGCCGGTGATACGGCTACTCCCGAACAGCTTGATGCGATCCGAGAGTCGCTTGGGCTGAACGACCCAATATTTGTCCAGTTTTACAATTGGATCACGCAACTGTTGCAGGGCGACTTTGGCACCTCGATCCTGTCCGGCAAACCGGTGATTGAATTGATCGTCGACCGGATGGAGCCGACGATCAGTCTGGCGCTGACGACCATTATCCTGTCGGTCATCATTGCGGTGCCGCTGGGTGTGATTTCGGCATGGAAACAGGGAACGCTGATTGATCGCTTCGTGATGCTGCTGTCCGTACTGGGCTTTTCGATACCGGTTTTCGTGATCGGCTATCTGATGATTTCGCTATTTTCGATGCAGTTGGGCTGGTTTCCGGTTCAGGGTTTTAGGCCCATCGGTGAGGGGGTGGGTGATTTCTTTCACCGCATTTCTCTGCCGACATTTACTCTGACGCTGCTATACATCGCGCTGATTGCGCGGATCACGCGCACATCTATGCTGGAAATTCTGGGCGATGACTATGTGCGCACCGCCCGCGCCAAGGGGCTGCCCGAAAGCCGGGTGTTGATGCGCCATGCTCTGCGCAATTGTTCCGTGCCGATCATCACGGTGATCGGCATCGGGTTTGCGCTGATCATTTCGGGCGTTGTTGTCACCGAAAGCGTGTTTAACCTGCCTGGTCTGGGGCGTCTGACGGTGGATGCTGTTTTGTCGCGAGACTATCCCGTCATTCAGGCCGTTATCCTGCTCGCTTCTCTCATCTACGTGTTGATTAATCTGCTGATCGACATCGCGTATGTACTGCTTGACCCAAGGATCCGTTACGCATGACAGACCAAATGACCTCTGTCGCCCCGCCGGACCGCATTTCGCCGCTGACGCGCGCCCGCGACATCGTATTTTCAAGCCCTCTCGTGACGATTGCGTCGCTGATCATAGGCATCATCGTTCTTTCGGCAATTTTCGCGCCTTGGATCGTGCCCCATGATCCTGTGCGTTTAACACCCTCCGTACGCCTGAAGCCACCAAGCGAGACGTATTGGCTAGGCACCGATGCCTTTGGGCGCGACTTATTTTCGCGGATCATCACCGGCGGGCAAATCTCGCTTGTGGTGGGGGTGGCTGCCGCGATCTTTGCGGTCGCATTTGGCCTGCTGTTTGGATTGCTGGCGGGATACATCCGTTGGGTTGACGCCGTGCTAATGCGGATGGTCGACGGCCTGATGGCTATCCCAAGCATCCTGCTGGCGATTGCGATCGTATCTCTTTGGGGGGCCAGTCTTTGGACGGTTCTGGTTGCCATCACCATCCCTGAAGTGCCCCGCGTCGTGCGGCTGGTCCGGTCGCTGGTGCTCTCTGCGCGTGAAGAACCCTATGTCGAGGCGGCGATTGCTGCAGGATCCTCCACATGGCTGATCATGCGTCGTCATCTGGTTCCCAACACCATCGCGCCGCTGATCATCCAAGGCACATACATCTGCGCAAGCGCCATCCTGACAGAGGCGATCCTGTCATTCCTGGGGGCAGGGATCAGCCCCGAAACGCCAAGCTGGGGCAATATCATGGCCGAAGGACGGATTTATTTTCAGATCAACCCCGGTATAGTGCTTTGGCCGGGCCTTGTGGTATCGGTTGCGATTTTGTCGATCAATCTTCTGGGGGATGCGGTGCGTGACGCGCTGGATCCGCGTATGGCAAAGCGGGGGATCGAAAGATGAGTCTTTTGGAAATTTCGGGCCTACGTATTGCGCTGAATGGCGATGATGACAAGCAAGTGGTCAAGGGCCTCGACCTGAACATCGAACCGGGTCAGACGATGTGTTTAGTAGGGGAATCCGGGTCCGGAAAATCGCTAAGCGCGCTGGCGACGATGGGCCTGTTGCCCAGTGTCCTGTCGCCGATTGCGGGATCCATCACGTTGAAGGGCGAAAGCCTGCTGGACGCTAGCCCCGCGCGGATGCGTGCCTTGCGGGCGACGTCGATGTCAATGATCTTTCAGGAGCCGATGACCGCACTGAACCCCGTGGCACGGGTGGGCTGGCAGATCGAAGAGGTGTTGGAGTTCCATTCAGACCTGTCCAAATCAGCCCGCCGCCGCCGCGTAATGGAGATGATGGAGGCGGTACACCTGCCGGATATCGCAAAGATGTACAGCAGTTTCCCCCATCAGCTGTCAGGCGGGGAACGCCAACGTATCATGATTGCGATGGCCCTTATCATGAGGCCACAACTGCTGATCGCGGATGAACCGACGACGGCCCTCGATGTGACGACGCAAGCGCAAATCCTAAGCCTGATCCGCGAACTACGAGAAGATCAGGGGGCGGCGGTTTTGTTCATCACCCATGACATGGGCGTCGTTTCCGAAATCGCCGATGACGTGACCGTTCTGAAACTGGGTGAGGTGATGGAGATGCAAAGCGTCGACAACCTACTGCGCCATCCAAAGACCGACTATACTCGGGATCTGCTGCGGTCCGTTCCCAGCCAGATCCCGCGCATTGCACGAGTAGAACAATCCGACAAGATCGTTTTGGCGACGGGGGACTTGTGCAAAACCTATGGCGGCGCCGGCCTGTTCACCAAATCCCGCGAAGTGAGAGCGGCTCAGGATGTCAGTATCAGCCTAATGAAAGGGAGAACTTTGGGGATCGTGGGCGAAAGCGGGTCGGGAAAATCGACTATCGCACGCTGCATCATTCGACTGATTGATCCGACGTCGGGCAGCATCATGGTGGGCGGTAAGGACATCGCGACGCTGAGCCAAAAAGAACTGAAACCACTGCGCAAGAAAATCCAGATTGTGTTTCAGGACCCAATGCGGTCGCTGAACCCGCGCATCGAAGTGGGGCAGTCGATCATCGAAGGTCCGCTGAATTTTGGCGTCCCCCGCGCCGAGGCCATAAAACGGGCGCGTGAACTGTTGGAGCTGGTCGGGCTGCCCGCCAGCGCCGTGGACCGTTTTCCGCACCAGTTTTCTGGCGGACAACGCCAACGGATCGCGATTGCGCGCGCTTTGGCGATGGATCCGGACGTTCTGGTCGCGGACGAGGCCGTGTCGGCGCTGGACGTGTCTGTGCAGGCGCAAGTGCTGGACTTGCTGGCCGAATTGCAAGAACGGCTGGGGCTTGGTATCTTGTTCATCACTCATGATTTGGGGGTCGCGGCGCAGATATGTGACGAGGTGATGGTGATGCAATACGGTCGTGTGGTCGAATATGGCCCTGCAGCCCAAGTGCTGGGGGCCCCGAAACAGGAGTATACCAAAGAGTTGATCGCTGCCGCCCCGGGGCGGCACTGGGATTTTGCCAATTTCCGGCCCTTTGCTGAAGTGGCCGAGTAAAAACCAACGAAGGATAGTTAATGTCAATTCTGCCCATCATAGCCGACAGCACAGACGAACTGACGGCAATCTTCAAAGACCTGCATGCCCATCCCGAAATCGGATTTCAGGAAACCCGCACTGCTGCTGTAGTTGCAGAAAAGTTAAAAGAATACGGCGTGGACGAGATTCATACCGGGATAGCTGGCACGGGCGTAGTGGGATTGATCAAAGGCAACCGCGAGGGCAGCCGCCGCATTGCTCTGCGCGCCGACATGGACGCGCTGCCGATCCACGAGGAAACCAACCTTACCTACAGCTCCACCAATCCCGGCGTGATGCACGCTTGCGGCCATGACGGCCACACAACGATGCTGCTTGGGGCTGCGAAACATCTGGCACAGACCCGCAATTTTGCGGGAACTGCCGTGCTGATCTTTCAACCCGCCGAAGAAGGTCTGGGTGGCGCGCGTGGCATGATCGCTGACGGGCTGTTTGACCGTTTTCCCTGCGACGAAGTCTATGGCATGCACAATTCGCCGAACGGTCAACCGGGAACCTTTGGCATCTGCAAAGGCGCTGCGATGGCGGGTGCGTCATTCTTTGACATCACGGTTCAGGGCAAGGGTAGCCATGCCGCCATGCCACAGCAGTCGCGCGACCCACTGATTATCGCGTCGGCGCTTGTGGGCAGTCTGCAAACAATCCTGTCGCGCAACGTGGCTCCCTTGGACACCTGCGTTTTGTCGGTGACCCAGCTGCATTCCGGCTCGGCCTATAACATCGTACCTGATACTGCGACACTGGCAGGCACCATCCGCTATTTCAAAGACGAGGTTTGCGAACTGGCCGAAACCCGCATGCGCGAGCTGTGCGCAGGCTTTGCTGTTGCTTACGGCGTCGAAATCCACATTGACCTGCGCAACATCTTCGATGTGCTGGTCAACAATGACGCGCTGTCCGATGCGTACACGGAAGCGGCTGCAGATATCGTTGGCTTGGACAACATATCGGAAAACGATCAGCCTGCGACCGGGTCCGAAGATTTTGCCGATATGCTGAAGGTCATTCCCGGTGCCTACTGCCGTGTCGGACATTCCGGCACGACCGGCCTGCACAACCCCAGCTTCTTTCTGGACCCGGAAATACTGCCAGTGGGTGCGTCGATTATGGCGCGGATTGTTGAACGCCGTTTGGCCGCCTGAAGGAGCCCTACCATGAACCCGCTTGATCTGCCGTTTGACACGGACGAAATGATTGCAGGCCTAAAGCCTTGGATCGAATGCGAAAGCCCGACGTATGACGCCGCCGCCGTCAACCGCATGATGGATATCGCGGCCTATGACATGGCCGCCCTTGGCGCGCAGGTGGAACGCATTCCGGGGCGCATGGGGTTCGGTGGGTCTGTGCGTGCGCGCTTTCCCCACCCCGACTATGGGCGCGTGCCTGGGATCTTGATCGCCGGGCATATGGATACAGTGCACCCCATCGGAACGCTGGACGTGCTGCCGTTCCGGCGCGAGGGTGATCTGTGCTATGGCCCAGGTCTGATGGACATGAAGGGTGGTAATTACATCAGTCTGGACGCCATCCGCCAGTTGATCCGCGCCGGGTTGCAAACGCCGCTGCCGGTCACAGTGTTGTTCACCCCCGACGAAGAAGTAGGCACGCCGTCGACCCGCGATCTGATTGAGGCCGAGGCCGCGCGTAACAAATATGTGCTGGTGCCCGAACCGGGCCACGAAGATGGCGGCGTCACCATCGGGCGCTACGCGATTGCGCGGTTTAATATGCGCACGGTTGGTCAGCCCAGCCATGCGGGCGCACGCCTGTCGGATGGCAAATCCGCCATCGCCGCTATGGCCCGCAAAATCATCGAGATTGAGGACATGACCGGCCCAGATTGCACCTTTAGCGTCGGTGTCATTCACGCAGGCCAGTGGGTAAATTGCGTATCGTCCTTTTGCGATGCGCAGGCGCTGAGCATGGCAAAAAAGCAAGAAGACCTTGATGATGGCGTGGCCCGGATGCTGGCCCTGCAAGGGACGGCAAATGGAGTCGAGTTTCAGGTCACGCGCGGTGTGACGCGCCCCGTCTGGCATCCTGACAACCCCGGCACACAGATGATTTTCGAGATCGCAAAAGACATCGCGAAAGACCTTGGCTTTGCCATGGAAGGGCGCAGTCAAGGCGGCGGATCAGACGGAAACTTCACCGGTGCCATGGGAATACCCACGCTTGATTCACTGGGCGTGCGCGGCCATGGCCTGCATACGTTGAATGAACACATCTTCGTGGACAGCCTTGTTGAGCGCGCAAAGTTGATGGCCGGATTGCTGATGCGCCTGTCCTGATCAAACCTGCTTTGGTCTTTTTCGGAACCTTGCTAAAGCGCAGCGGGGCACTGCCAGAAAAAACTGGCTTGAGGCAGGCAGGGCCGTCGGTTAGCGTTTGCCGATTACAAAACACAGCCCATTCCGTTACTTCAAGCCCAGCTCCTGAAATCATCCGCCTTGCTGTTATGATGTACGTCCGGTTCCCACTTTCCCTCCGAAACGGTGCGGGGATGCGAGAAGGTGTGACCAGCGAGGAGCGCGACCGGCATTGTCAGATTAAACTGATCTGCTAGGGTAACATCTAGGAATTTCGGCTGTCTTTGTGTCGCGGTGCTTGGTGATAACCAAGTAAACAGGCAAGTTGTGCCGGAAATACAAAGCTCTGGGCGGCAAGATGCCGACAAGGCTGTTTAATCTGACAATGCCGGCAACGGCATTACACTTGGGGAATGTCGGCGGATACTATCGCGAACATATATTTGGACGGGTTGCATGACGATCGAGATCGATAAAAACAGGTTTTTGACGGACCTCCACACTCTGCGCAGTTTTGGGGCGTCCGGCGTGGGAAAGGGCGTGGTGCGCCCGGCTTACAGTGATGCTGACATTGCCGCACGGAAATGGCTGGCAGGACGGATGGAAGAGGCGGGACTGCAATCCCGGTTTGATCCCGTGGGAAACCTGTTCGGGTTGGCTGACGGGCCATCGCTGCTCTTGGGTTCGCACAGCGACAGTCAACCCGAAGGCGGCTGGCTGGATGGCGCGTTTGGAGTGATCGCAGCGCTGGAAGTGGCGCGGGCTTCGCGCGAGAGGGGTGGGCCGCCGGTTTCAGTGGTCAGTTTTGAGGATGAGGAAGGCCGGTTCGGTGTAACCACAGGCAGTGCAGTATGGTCCGATCAAATCAGTTTGGCTGATGCCGACATTCTGACCGATTATCAGGGGATAACCTTTGCCCAGGCGCGCGACTGCATGGCGAACCTAACAAGCGATTTCGTTGACCCGGCGCAGTTCAGCGGTTTCATCGAAATGCATATCGAGCAAGGGCCGACACTGGACAGCGCTAATGAGCAGATCGGTATCGTCAGCGATATCGTCGGCATTCGCGATATGCGCATAACTTTTGAAGGGCGTCAAAATCACGCCGGCACAACGCCAATGCATCTTCGGCGCGATGCGTTTCAAGCGTTGTCGGCCTTCAATTTGGCGATCAACGAACGGTTGCGTGATGTGGTTACGCCAAGCACGGTCTGGACCATTGGCCATGTCTCGCTTCACCCCAACGCTTCGTCAATCGTGCCGGGGCGCGCAGTGTTTTCGATGCAATGGCGGGATGGGGATGCCACGCGGTTGGGACGGATGGAAAAGATCATTCGCATGACCGCGCGTGAGATCAGTGAAGGTATTGGAGTTTCACTGGAGTTTGGGCCTTTGCTGGGGTTAGAGCCGGTGGCCATGGATCAAGGTCTGCGGACGGCTTTGGAGGCCGGAGCCGAAATTGTTGCCTCTGGGCGGTGGCGCGTGATGCCGTCAGGGGCGCTGCATGACGCGACCAACGTGTCGCGACTGATGCCCGTGGCGATGCTGTTCGTGCCATCAATCGGCGGGATAAGTCACGCCTTTGATGAAGATACCGCTGAGGTGGATCTAGTGGCGGGGCTTCGGGTTCTGGCCCGTGCGGTTTGTTCCGCCTGAATGGCCAGGTCGCGCGCATATATTCCATTATATCAACGGATTCTACAATCTGCGACGGCAGCACTCGTCGCTGGGTGGCAAAAGACCCTTGGCTTTCGAACGAAAGGCCGCATAAATGATTGGAGAGACCGGAACATAAGCGCGACAAAACCAATCCAAAGATCGGAGACCCCATGTAACAGCCCGCCCTTTTCACGCCACTCAAGCTGCGGTACCTGAACCTTGCCAATCGCATCGTTATTGCGCCAAGCAGCGTCCCGAGCTGACGGTGCTTTGTTGGCTTTACATAATATCTGACAGGGAGTTTTGCCGTTGATAACCGAAACACTGCATGTCGCCGGACTGGAAAAGTCCGCCGAAATTCGGATTGACCGCTGGGGCATCCCGCATATCCGTGCCGAAAGCGAGAGGGATCTTTTTTTTGCGCAGGGCTTCAACGCCGCCCGCGACCGCCTTTGGCAGATCGATCTTTGGCGCAAGCGCGGTTTGGGCCTGCTTGCCGCTGATTTTGGGCCGGGCTACCTTGCTCAAGACCATGCCACGCGCCATTTTCTGTATCGCGGCGACATGGCTGCCGAGTGGGCAACCTATGCCCCCGATGCACAGCCGATCTGCACAGCCTTTGTAGCCGGCATAAACGCGTACCTACGACTTTGTGACGCCGAACCCGCGCGTCTGCCAGCGGAGTTCGTTTTGTTCGATACCAAGCCGATGCCTTGGCAGCCAGAGGATGTGGTCCGCATCCGCACCCACGCACTCAGCCGGAATGCGCTGTCAGAAATTCTGCGGGCCAATGTATTGGCACGGGCGGGCGTTGCCACAGACCTTTTGCGCATGTCCATCGATCCGCCCGTCGATGTGGCGGCTGCGCCCGGTCTGGACCTAGGCGATGTTTCGATGCGGGCACTGCAACTATTCAAACTGGCGACGGCCCCTGTCACCTTTGAACCGGCGCGCCTGTCCGCAACGATGGAGAATGTCTGGCAATGGGTCGATGTAACCGAACTTGGCGATATCGTTGCAGCGACCGCTGAGGAAGGGTCGAACAACTGGGTTGTCAAGGGCAGCCGCACCGCTACAGGACGCCCGATCCTTGCCAGCGACCCGCACCGCACGCACGCGTTGCCTTCGTTACGCTACCTTGTTCACCTGACTGCGCCGGGCTTTGATGCCATCGGGTGCGGCGAACCCTGCGCGCCAGGTATTTCGTTGGGGCACAATGGTCGAACCGCTTTTGGTCTGACTATTCATGGCACGGATCAGGAAGACGTGCACATCTATCGTACGCTCCCCGACAACGCCGACAGATATCTCTATGGCGACACCTGGGAGGCGGTTGAACAGATTCAGGAGAGGTTTGTTGTCCGCGGCCAGAAGGATCAACACCTCGACTTGCGCTTTACCCGGCACGGGCCGATTTTGGCGGAAGACAGGCAGCGCAACAGCCTGATTGCCCTTCGGTCGGTCTGGTCCCATTCCGGATCATGCGCCTATCTCGGCAGCCTTTCGGCGATGCGGGCCACGTCGGTTGCGGCATTTGGCCAATCACTGACTGCTTGGGGCACCCCTTCGGTGAACTACGTCTGCGCCGATGTCGATGGAAATATAGGTTGGTTTGTGGCGGGATTTGTGCCGGTCAGGCCGAACTGGAACGGACTGTTGCCAACGCCAGGGGACGGCAGCCACGAATGGCGGGGTTTTGTGCCTGCCGCCGATCTACCGCAGATGGTGAACCCGAAATTGGGGTATCTGTATTCGGCCAACGAGATGAACCTGCCAGCTGACCGACTGACTGGCGAATTGACCATCGGGCACGAATGGGCCGAAAACAGCCGGGCAGAGCGGATCCGATCCGTCCTTGACGCCGACGCCAGCCACTCGATCTCTGCGGCTGCGGCATTACAGAACGATGTCGTATCTCTTCCAGCAGGACGGATCCATTTGGTGCTTGGCTCAGTGCTTTCCCAAAGCCACGCGGTCACAGTCGGGCAGCGTCAAGCGGCCGCCTATCTTGATGGGTGGGATCATTGTCTTACTCCCTCAAGCGGCCCTGCCGCGCTGTTCGAGGTCTGGTGGATGAAACATCTTCGTCCGGCACTTTTGGCGCGGTTTTGTCCCGACCCGGGCGTCCGGGCACTGCTTCTGCCGGGTGATCTGGCGACCCTTCTGCAACTGCTTGAGCAGCCAGAGGACGGTCCTTTTCCCTGGACGGCGAAAGAGAGGGATGAGTTGGTTCTGGCAACGCTTGGTACCGCCTTTTCTGACTGTCAGACCCGATTGGGAGCCCCGGAAACCTGGACATGGGGCGCGCTTCATTACGCCTTTTTTGAACACGCGGCCAGTCGGAAAAACGGTGACGGTGGATGGGATGCTGGGCCCTTTCCGCTGGGTGGCAGCCAATCTACGGTGATGAATGCTGGCTACCGAATGGGCGACTTTCGAGTCATATCCGGCGCTTCTGTTCGCCTCCTGATCGACGTCGGCGCATGGGACAATGCCCTTTGCATCAATGCGCCGGGCCAAAGTGGTGACCCAAGCTGCGAGCATTATTTAGACCTTGTAAAGCCTTGGTCAGAAGGAAAATACGTGCCGCTGATCTATAGCGCTGCCCGAGTCAAAACGGAAACGGTAAATTGTATTGCCATGATACCGTGTTAGGGAGACTCTGAACAACTCCCCGCAATTCTGGTCTTGTCACGGTTTAGTTCCGGTCTCTTTCGAGCAAACATTGCCATGTTTTCCATCCCGGATGATCACATAGATCCTCGCCGATCTGCCCTTTTCATGGCAAGATCGGTTTTGGGTGATATTCGGGAGAACGCTCAATGCTGATCCAACTTCATAGCCAGGCAACGACGACACC